>Ga0256833_1001936_pt1 | contig 14940 bp, 14 predicted proteins | sample 356284metaG_FD_190535 | JGI IMG/M metagenome (GOLD analysis project Ga0256833, IMG submission 190535) | Hydrothermal vent microbial communities from Mid Atlantic Ridge, Atlantic Ocean - 356-284 | ecosystem: Environmental > Aquatic > Marine > Hydrothermal vents | place: Atlantic Ocean: Mid...
CCTTGGGCCACGCCAAGGAGAAACTTATAAACCTCATTAAAGAGGCGGGAAAAATCCCCGCGGAGCGGGATACCTTTTATAACATATTAAAAATGTATTAATAATGTATTTTTAATTACTTGAGCGTTCCAACTTTTTCACTTTTAAAAAGGTAGTTAAAATTTGCCCTTTATGAAGTTGACTTTAAGTGTAATCAAAGCCGATATCGGTGGATGGGTAGGTCACTCCTCTACCCACCCTGAGGTTGTAAATGCTGTTAAAGAGTATGTAGCTACCAAAGTGGCTGATGGAACTTTAATAGATGCCGACATTTTGACCTGCGGTGACGATATTGCCATCGTTATGACCCACACTCACGGTGTCGATAACGAAAAGGTTCATAAACTCGCTTGGGAAGCTTTCGAAACCGGAACGGAGGTTGCCAAAAAGTTAAAACTCTACGGTGCCGGTCAGGACCTTTTAGCCGAAGCTTTCAGCGGAAACATTAAAGGTCTCGGTCCCGGTGTTGCCGAAATGGAGTTTGAAGAGAGACCTTCCGAACCGGTAATTGTATTCTTTGCGGATAAAACCGAACCGGCAGCTTGGAACCTACCGCTTTACGAAATGTTTGCCGACCCTATGAAAACCGCCGGTCTTGTAATTGACCCCAAAATGCACCAAGGTTTTACCTTTGAGGTGCTCGACCTTGTTGAAGGTAAAAAGGTTAAAATCTCCTGCCCCGAGGAGCTTTACGACCTACTTGCACTAATAGGAACCACCTCCCGCTATGCGGTTAAGGCTGTTTATAGAAATCTCGATGGTGAGATTGCCGCCGTTGCCTCCACCCAAAGGCTCAACTATATTGCCGGTAAGTATGTGGGTAAGGACGATCCCGTATTAATAGTAAGAGCTCAAAGCGGTTTCCCCGCAGTAGGAGAGGTATTGGAACCTTTTGCAAATCCTTGGTTTGTTGCCGGTTGGATGAGGGGTTCCCACCACGGTCCTTTAATGCCGGTATCTTTCGAAGATGCGAGACCTTCCAGATTTGACGGACCTCCCCGTGTAATCGCTGCCGGCTACCAAATTGCCGAAGGTAAACTAATAGGACCTGCCGACTTGTTCTACGACCCGGCTTTCGATAAAGCTAGACAAATGGCCAACGAGATGGCCTACATTATGAGACGCCATGGAGCTTTTGAACCCCACAGACTTCCTCCCGAAGAGCTTGAATACACTACCCTTCCCAAGGTTCTTGAAAAACTTAAGGACCGCTGGGAGGAAGATGTTCAAGAGAGACTTTCCGAGGATCAACAAAGGGAACAGGGAGAGGTTGAGTAATTAACCCTTCCTTCGCTTGGTTTTCTTTCTTTTAAAAATCCTTTTAGGTTTTTTAAAACTTTCCGAAACTTCAAAGGTTTCATTTTTTAGCCTTTCAACCTCTTTAGAGGTGAACTCTTTAACCTTCTCCAAAAAGCGTTTATAGCCTATGTATCCGAGACTCTTAAGATGGATATTTTCGAGAGCCCTCTCCCACTGGGCGGTCATTTCGGGTGAGGAAACCAAAGAGGTAGAGAGTTTTTTAATAAGTTCAATCCCTTTCTCGGTCGGAATTAAAACCTTACCTTTTTTGCTTATATAGCCCCTTTCCTTGAGGGTTTCTATTATCTGGGCCCTCGTGGCGGGCGTTCCGAGACCGAGCTTTTCCATCTCCTTTAGGAGGGTTCCTTCGGTATACCTCGGCGGGGGTTCGGTTTTACGTTTTTCCAACTTTTGGTCGACCTTTTTAACCTTTTCTCCCTCTTTAAGTTCGGGAAACTCTATATTTTCACTTTTGGCGTTGTAGAGAACTTTCCAACCGAGCTCGAGGTCCCTTTTTAGGTAGGTATAAAAGAGGTATTTCTCACCTACGCGGGTGTAGATTTTTAAAACCTCATACCTATAAGGGGGATAGAAGACTCCCAAAAACCTCCTAAGGATAAGGTTATAAATCTTTTCCTCTTGGGGGGATAGCGTTTCGGGAGGCGGTTCCAACGGAATTATTGCGTGGTGGTCGGTAAGTTTCGAATCGTCAAAAACCCTTTTACCGACTTTGGGAACTTCCGAAACTAAATCCTCCCTACCAAGTTTTTTTAACACTTTTACCACTAAAGGCATATTGCTCTCCGCCAAATAGTGGCTCTCCGTCCGCGGGTAGGATATTACTTTCCAATCCTCATAAAGTTTTTGGGCTATCTCTAAAGTCCTTTTTGCGGAAAAACCGTAGAGTTTGTTTGCCTCCCTTTGGAGTGAGGTTAAAGAGTGGAGCTTGGGAGGGTATTCTTTTTTTATCTCCTTTTGGAGTTTCTCAATAACACCGTAGTTGAACCTTTTAAGGTCTTCAAATATTTTTTGGGCTTCCTCTTTCGGAAAACCAAATAGCTCTTTGGAAACCTTCACAGGGTCTAAAATTTAAACTTCCTTATGCGTAGAACTCCTTATTTTGAACTCCATAAAAAGTTCGGTGCAAAATTTGTTCCTTTTGCCGGTTGGGAAATGCCGGTTCAGTTCTCTTCGATACTGGAAGAAGCCAAAACCGTCCGTTCAAAGGTAGGAATTTTCGATGTTTCCCATATGGGGAGAATTTTTATTGAGGGACCTCAAGCGGAAGAGTTTTTAAACTACCTAACTACCAACAATGTGAAAAACCTTTCCGAAGGTGAGGTCCAATATTCGCTGATTCTCAACGAAAAGGGCGGAACGGTCGACGATATTACCGTTTACAAGTTTTCAAAAAATCGCTTTATGGTGGTAGTTAACGCTGCCAACCGCGAAAAGGTTTTGAAACATACAGAAAACCTTAAAGGGAATTTTGAAGTTTCTATTTACGACCGTAGCGGTGAGTTAACCCAACTTGCACTTCAGGGTCCCGAGGCGGAAAATCTTTTAAAAGATTTTTTCCCGGGGATAGAAAAGCTCAACTATTACACCTTTGGGGAGTTTAACGGCGTTTTGATTTCAAGAACCGGCTACACCGGTGAGGACGGTTTTGAAATATATATTCCCGCCGAAGGCGGGCTTAAACTTTATAAAGAACTTGTAGAAAGGGGAGTAAAACCCTGCGGGTTGGGAGCTCGGGATATCCTCCGTATAGAGGCGGGTTTTCCGCTTTATGGCCACGAATTGAATGAGGATATGGACCCTCGTGAGGCGAATCTTTCAAAATTTATCGACCTCCAAAAGGAGTTTTTTGGTAAAGAGGCACTCCTATCGAGGGAACCTAAAAGAAAACTTAGAGGCCTTATGTTGGAACAGAGAAGGGTTGCCCAGCAAGGGTTCAAGGTATTTAAAGGGGATAACCTTGTAGGGGAGATTTCTAGCGGAACCTACTCACCCAATTTGGGAAAATCCATAGCCTTAGCTTTCCTCGATAGGGAGATAAAGTTGGGAGAGACGGTCGAGGTGGAAATTAGAGGTAAGCGTATACCGGCCAAGGTGGTTAAAAGCCGTTTTATAAGCAATGTGAGGAAAAAGGCTTAAAAATAGGAGTTATGTCCCTTTTTTTAAAAGCCCTTCGGGGGGAGCCGCTCGAGCGGTTTCCCGTTTGGCTGATGCGCCAGGCGGGCCGCTATATGCCTCAATATAGGGAATTAAGGAAGCGGGCTAAGGACTTTCTGGATTTTTGTTCCAATGTAGAGTTGGCGGTTGAGGTTACCCTTTTACCGGAAAAAGTTTTGGGTATAGATGCCCTAATCCTTTTTTCGGATATTTTGGTTCCTTTAAAACCTCTCGGGGTGGAGGTTAAATTCTCTCCCTTCGAAGGTCCTCTGTTGAAAGCTCCACCTTTAGATGAATGGAAAGAGTTTGACCCAAAAGGGGTTGGGTTTGTATTTGAGACCGTTAGGAGGGTGAAAAGGCGGAGCAACCTACCCTTAATAGGTTTTTCCGGCGCTCCTTTCACCTTGGGAGCCTATATATTGGAAGGAAAAACTTCAAAAGATTTCAAAGAGATTAGAAAACTCTTTTACAGTGATAGAAAAAGGTTCCACCTTTTGATGGAAAAACTTTCCCGAATGGTGGTCGAATATCTGTCAGCCCAAATAGAGGCGGGGGCAGATGCGGTTCAACTCTTTGATAGCTGGGCTTACGTTATGTCGCCCGAAATGTTTAAGGAATACACACCTCATCTAAAATTTATAGCAGATGGGCTTAAGGCAAGGTTTGATGTTCCTTTAATCTACTTTTTCCGCGGAAGCGGCTTTTTATATAAGGAAGCCTTTAAATTACCTTTCGATGCCTTTTCAATAGACTGGAGTCTTCCTATAGAGGTCGCTTTAAAGGAGTTATCCGGCAGAGCTGTTCAAGGTAATCTCGACCCGACTGTTTTATACGCTCCCGACGAGGTTATAAAAAACGAAGCAATTAAGCTTCTCCAAAAGGTTGCAAAAGATAGAAAAACCCTCTACGTGTTCAATCTTGGCCACGGTCTTGCACCCGATATGGAACTAAATAAGGTGAAACTTTTGGTGGATACGGTTAAAAATTTCTCCCTTTAGATGTTATCTCAAAAAGTAAGGATTCTCCTTTTGGCGGTCGCCCTTTTTGTATGGTTTCTAAACGGGCTTTACGCCATTTATGTCAACAAACTCCGTTTGGAACAGTATAAGCTTGTAAGGGAACTGAGGAAAATTAGAAAAGAAAACGACCGACTCTATTGGAAAATTTCCCAAACCCTCAACTTTAAAAGTGGGTTGGAATTTGCCCAAAAAACCGGTATGGTTGAAGTAAAACCTTATCGGGTAGCGAACTTTTACCCTTTTTTAAAGGGTAAACCTCTTATAGATTTCTACTACGCTTGGAAGGGTGATACTCCCTACAAAATAGCCCAAAAGTTGGGAGTTCCTTTAAAGGTTTTAATCAGATACAATCCCGCCCTAAGGTGGGGTTATGTAGTTCCTATGCAGAGAATTATTTATCCGGTTTCCTTCCCGGTTGTCGAAAATGGAAATGAAACTTCCAAAGGTTCTAAAGGAACAAAACAGAAAAAGGTTTCAAAGGAGACCCAAAAACTCCCTCAAAACTGAGTAGTTTTTTTTAAAGTCCTCTTTTGGGTCGTAGTTTCTAATAAATTTGTAGGAGGCCCAAATATGGTTAATTAAATCGGTAGCCCTAACGCTTTCGGTATCCTTATCCCTCTCGGCAAGTTCGCCGGCTATAGCGTGAAGGCTTACTCCCAAAATTAGGGCCTCCTTTATAGACATCTTTCCAACCAAAGCTCCCAATATACCGCTCAAAACGTCTCCGACACCACCCTTTGCCATTGCGGGTGTTCCTCTCACATTCACAAAAACTTCCCCTCCGGGGGTGGCTATTACGGTGCGCGCGGACTTTAAAACGAGATAGCAGTTATTTTCCTCCGCGAAGCGGCGCGCTACCTCTATCTGGTTGGTAATTATTTCTTTGCTGTAGAGGCCGGTAAGCCGTTGCATTTCCCCCACATGGGGTGTTAAAACGGCCGGGATCTCCCTTTTTTTGAGGAGCTCTTTGCCCTCTTTACCCATATCGGCAAGGTTGTTTATTCCGTCCGCATCTATTACCAAAGGGCGGTTCCAATTTTCCAAAAAGTCCGCAACAATGGTTTGACCTTCCTTATACCTTCCCATACCGGGTCCTAAAACTGCCGAGGTATACCTTTCAAAGTTCGGGTCGCTTTCTACAAAATCCCATATGTGGGGATGGAGAAAACCTTTTTCCATTTCGGGAAGGGGCATAGTCATCTCCTCTATTAGGGAGTTTTCCAAAATAGGGTCCAACGATTGGGAGGTTCCTACCGTAACGAGGCCGGCTCCCGCCTCGGTTGCCGCCTTTGCCGCCATAATAACCGCACCCGTCTTTCCGCTGCTTCCCCCGATGATTAAAACGTGTCCCTCGCGGTTTTTATAGGTGTAAGGTTCCCTTTGTGGAATAAGGTTTTTCAGATTTTGAATCTCTATGAGTTCGGTTTTTATCTCCTCCCCAAGGAGGTCGACCGGTATCGATATATCCCTTACGAGGACTTTGCCGCAATAGACCGCCGCAGGGTAAAGAACATGTCCATATTTGGGTAAAGCAAAGGTTACCGTAATGTCCGCTTTTACAACCGGCTCTATCACCTCCCCACTGTCGGCCGAAATTCCGCTGGGAATGTCGACTGCAACAACAGGTTTTTTGCTCTCATTAATCTTTTTAACAATATCGGCCCACCTACCTTTAATGGGTGGGGTGAAACCGGTTCCAAAAATAGCGTCGATAATAAGGTCGTATTCCTCCAAGGGTGGAAGTTCTTTAAAGAATTTAATCCCTATCTTGGAAGCTATTTGATACTGAACTCTGCAGTCGGGTTTTAGTTCATTCTCCTCGTAAGGTAAAAATACGTGAACCTCCCTTCGGTTGCGTATTTTTAAAATCCTACCGGCGGCTATACCGTCTCCTCCGTTGTTTCCTTTGCCGGCTACTACGAGGATTTTTTTAGCCTGCGGGAAGAATCTGATAACCGCATTGGCAACTCCGCGGGCTGCATTTTCCATTAATACTAAGGAAGGAATACCTATCTCATTGATGGTTTTCGAATCGAGATCCTGCATTTGGGATGCTTTAACGAGCTTCATCAAGTCTATTTATAACTCCCTTTCAATAAAGGAAATTCGGGTCGGGAAATCCTACAAAAACTAAACATACAACCAGCAATAAACAACCCTTCCATTTATTTCCACTTTGGGAGGATATTTCTCGCACTTTTTTTCATAATGGGGACATGCCAGCCTAAAGGGACAACCTTCATCTCTTAAAGTTTTAAATTCACCAATATCGTCTAAGAGGGTCCTTTTGTAAGGAGAATTTACCGGGATGCTTTTTAATAGATAATCTCCATAAGGGTGAAGAGGTTTTTTGGCAAACTCTCTTGTAGGAGAGATTTCCATAATCCTACCACCTAGTAAGAGTAAAATCCGGTCGGAAATATGGACGGCAATCCTAATATCGTGGGTAATAAAAACCATGGAGGTATTTTTTTTGAGTTCCTTAAATAGCTTCAAAATTTCATATTGAATAGAAAGGTCTAAAGCTGCTGTAGGCTCATCGGCTACTATAAGTAGAGGATTTAGTACCGTAGCTCTTGCAATTGCAACTCTCTGTTTTTGTCCTCCAGAGAGGAGGGAAGTTTTTTTATCCCAAAGATGTTTTTCGACCTTTGCCCATAAGAGGGCTTTTTCAACCAGTTCCTTTCTTTTTTGTTTGCTATATCCATGAACCAGCAGAGGTTCCTCTACAGCCTTCCAAACGGTGTAGCGCGGATTTAAGGAAGCAGCAGGATCCTGAAATATAGCTGAAACCTTCTTTGTATAATCGCGCCTGTATTTAAAAATATCCTTTCCTTTTAAGAGAGCCCGACCTTCGGTCGGGAAAATTAATCTCAAAATAACCTTTCCAATAGTGCTTTTTCCGCTACCGCTTTCTCCTAAAATTGCTAAAGTTTCTTTTTCCTCCAGGTGGAAGGAGACATTTCTTATTCCAAAAAAGTTTTTTTTAGAAAAGAAACCTCTTTGAAGGTAGGAAACCGAAACATTTTGAAATTCAAGTAACACTCCCATACTACTTAGCCATATCCAATCCTAAGCTTCCTATTAAAGAGAATGAAGAAACCAATATAACAACCTTCAAAAGGTTTTCAAAATTTCCAACCATAGTAGGGTAGATACCGAGGAGTAAAACTACAAGAAAGGATACTAACAAAGAAAGAAAAACGCTTGTTAAGAGTCTAAGTTGAATGAAGCCTAAAACGGTTTGTTTTTCCCACTGTTTTCTATTTCCATACCGGACGAAGATATTAGCAACCACCAGAACAAAAAGGTAAATAGCTAATGTATGAATTAAAGAAAGCTTTGTAGCTATAGTCCAAATCTCTTCACTTAGGGAAATTGTTAAGGCTACAACGGTAGCTCCGGCAAGCTCCTGGACGATATCTTCAAAATTTAATTTTTGTGGTTGGGTGTTTTTATTCAATTCTTTAAGCTCTTTTTCAAGTATTTTGACCTGTTCGGTGAGTTCCCTTATATCCCTATCAAGTTTTTTCAAATCTCTTTGCTCCTCCATTTGGCAAAAACTTTTCTTCTGTTCTCAATTAATTTATAAAGCAAAAAGGAAAAAATTCCCGAAGGGCTTTATTTTCAATCTAAAGAAGAAATTTCCGGCCAACCGAATACGCCAAAGGGCCAAAGGGCGGAGCTGAACCACGTATCGAGGACATCTTCGTCCCACTTAAGGTGGTAGCTTCCGCACTTTTGACACCTTAAGGGGATTAGGTATTTAACCTCCTCAACCAACTCGGGAATTATTTTGTATCTATCTCCCACCTTTTGGAGAAGCACCCTATTGTTTTTGCAACCTTCGCCGGTTGAGTGGGCTTCGAGCCATTCTTCCACCGCTTGGGGGCTTTCAAAAACTTCGGTCCTTTTAATGCCATTTAATACTTTTGTGTAAACGAACCTTAAAAGGTCTTCATTTTCTTTGTAAGCCCTATAAATGTCTTCGGCGGTAAATTCTTCACCTACAAAGTTGTTGTATCTAAGGAAGTAGACCGCATGGGGTGGAAATCCTACTATTACACTGTCGTTGGGGTTTTGCTTCAATATAGGCACCCTCGGGTAGGTTTTATCTATCAGTTCCCTAAGTAGGTTTTCATCTTTCAAAAAGTCCAACTCGCGGATAAAGACAAACCTTTCGTAAAACTCGGCGTTAGTCATTTCGGGGTGGACGAAGTTGGGTTGTTTTAGGTATTCGATAACATCCTCGGGTGAAAAGATTTGTTCCATCTTTTGGTTGGCGTAGATATTAAAGACCAACTTTTGGAGGTAATCGTCAAAGCTCCTCTCGCTGTAGACGTTTATATGTTCGCAACTTTCGCAGTACCAGACCGGAATACGGTGTCCCCACCAGATTTGTCTCGATATACACCAATCCCTCAGGTTGTAGAGCCAATGGAGGTAATGTTTTTTCCAAAATTCGGGGAAGAACTTAATAATATCTTTTTCAACAACTTCGGTGGCTGGCTTTCTCAGTCTCTCGTCGGAGGTTTTTACGAACCACTGCTCCGAAACCATCGGCTCTATAACGGTCTTACAGCGGTAGCAGTGGCCCACCGCGTGCTTTATATCCTCCTCCTTTTCCAAAAGTCCAAGCTCTTTGAGTTTTAAAACTATCTGCTCGCGCGCAACATACCGGTCGAGACCTTTGAAGGGTCCCGCGTTTTCGTTCATACAGGCCCTTTCGTCCATTACCGAAATCATCGGGAGGTTATGCCTTTTTCCTATTTCAAAGTCGTTGGGGTCGTGGGCCGGTGTAATTTTGACCGCACCAGTTCCGAAATCCATCTTCACATGTTCGTCAGCAACAATCGGTATTAGGTTGGAAACTTTATTTCCGTCGAGGTCGGTTCTCTCCCAATCTACCAGCGGAAGGCGGAGCCTTTTACCGATTAAATGTTTATAGCGTGGGTCGTCGGGGTGGACTGCAACCGCCGTATCCCCGAGCATCGTTTCGGGACGGGTGGTTGCAACGGTTATATACTCTCCCGTTTCCTTACCGCTTTCGTCAACTACCGGATAGCGTATGTACCAAAGCTTGCCCAGTTCCTCCTCGTATTCCACCTCGAGGTCCGATAGGGCGGTCCTATCTTTGGGACACCAGTTAACTATATACCTTCCGCGGTAGATTAAACCCTCCTCGTAAAGTTTGTGGAAATTTTCCCTTACCGCTCGGGAGAAACCTTCGTCCATAGTAAACCTTTCGCGGTTCCAATCCACACTTCCACCCAAAAATTGGAGCTGGGTTCTTATAGCGTTCCTCGAAACGGGAACCCACTCCCAAATCTTTTTGAGCATTCCCTCCCTACCGAGGTCGAAGCGGGTTTTATCCTCCTCCCAGAGTTTTCTTTCAACCACAAACTGGGTGGCTATACCCGCATGGTCGAAACCGGGCACCCAAACCACATCGTGCCCCTCCATCCTTTTGTAGCGGGCTATAACATCTTGAATTGTTATGTTCCAAGCATGACCCATATGGAGCGAACCGGTAACATTGGGCGGTGGCAAAACCATAGAGAACTTTCTCTCCTTTCTTGGGTTCTCTATATGGTAAAGTTCCTCTTTAAGCCAAAACTCTCTCCACTTTTTCTCTACCTCGTCGGGGTTGTAATGTTTGGGTAATTCCCTCTTTTCGGACATAAACAGAGTATTTTCCCGTATAAGGAGTCTTTTTAATCACCGTTAGAAGGCTATTCGGATAAATGGAAACAGGAATTTACAAAGTTGACAAAAGTAAAAATAGGTTTTGGATAGTAGCTATCGTCCTATAAATTTACATTTAGTAGAAAAACTACGGGCTAAAACCCTGTATCTATAAAGAGCGTAAACCCACCTGGAGCTTCGCATCTCTGATGCGCGGTAGTTCACTCAGCCTTCTAAAATTTTAAAAGCTTCCTCTGCGGTTTTTCCTTCATGTACAATGGCTTTCATAGCCTTTACCATCTTAGTTGGATCTTCAGCCTGAAAAACATTTCTTCCAATAGATAAACCGGCTCCGCCGGCTTTTACTGCCCCTTCAACCATTTTTAAAACATCAATAACACTTTTTGCTTTTGGACCCCCTGCTATTACAACAGGGATACCCGCACCTTCAACAACTTTTGCAAAAGTTTCCGGATCACCAGTATAGGGAACTTTTACAATATCGGCTCCAAGTTCGGCCCCCAAACGGGCACAGTGGGCTACTACTTTAGGGTCATATTGGTTTTCAATTTTGGGACCCCTTCCGTAAATCATCGCTAAAAGAGGAATTTGCCACTCTTCACAAGCTTTAGAAACTATACCGAAGTCCCTAAGCATTCCTCTTTCATCTTCCGCCCCTATATTTACGTGAATGGAAACCATGTCGGCACCAAGTTTTAATGCTTCTTCAACGGTTCCAACTAAAACTTTGTCGTTTTTATGGGGCGACCAATCGGTGGAGGCGGATATATGAACGATAAGGCCTATATTTTTTCTACCTTGGCCGAAAGCCAAACGGACGTTTCCTTTATGGATAACTACCGCGTCGGCTCCGCCTGCAGCAACCTTTTGAATAGCATCCCTAATATTGGTAATACCTTCTATAGGTCCCGAACTTACCCCGTGGTCCATCGGAACGATTATTACTTTTCCTGTTTCCGGATTTATTACATTGTTAAGTCTTATCTGTTTACCTACACCCATTTCGAACTAAAAACATTCTAAACCCTTCTTAAGGAGAAGAATAAAAATAAAAAGCTTTAAGAGGATTGTTCCTTTTGTTCCGGTCTCATTGCGGGAAAGAGGATAACCTCCCTTATAGAATTTACTCCGGCCAAAAGCATCGCAAGGCGGTCTATACCTATCCCTTCGCCTCCGGTGGGTGGCAGCCCGTATTCGAGGGCCCTTATAAAGTCGAGGTCCATCTCCATAGCTTCCTCGTCGCCCGCCTGCTTTTCTTTGAGCTGCTCCAAAAAGCGTTTGTACTGCTCCTCTGGGTCGTTTAGCTCGGTATAGGCGTTTCCTATCTCCATTTGACCGATAATTAGCTCGAACCTTTCAACAAGGTCGGGGTCCTCGCGGTGGGTTTTGGCCAGTGGCGATAGTATTTTAGGAAAATCTATAACAAATGTAGGTTGGATTAATTCCGGTTCCCCTACTTTTTCAAAGATTTTGTCTATAAGTTTGGCCCTCGTAAGGGTTTCCGCCTTTTTAACCTCCAACTCTTGGGCCAGTTTTACAAGCTCCTCTTTTGGAGCCCTTAGGAAGAAATCTTTACTTTTTCCCGTTTTTTCCTCCAGGAGGTCAAAGTATCTAACGACCCTAAAGGGAGGTTTTAGGTTGATTTTATGACCTTCGAAGGTAATTTCACTTTTACCTTCCAAAACGGTATTGATTAGGTGTTCGAAAAACCTTTCGGTGAATTTTATAAGGTCGTTGTAATCCCAGTAGGCGGCGTAAAACTCCATCATCGTAAACTCGGGGTTGTGGGTTGTATCCACACCCTCGTTTCGGAAGTTTTTACCTATTTCAAACACCTTGGGATAGCCGCCCACTATTAACCTCTTGAGGTAAAGTTCGGGCGCTATTCTGAGGTAGAGGTCCATATCGAGGTAGTTGTGGTGGGTTATAAAGGGTTTTGCGTTAGCACCGCTCGCTATCGGCTGCAAAATTGGGGTTTCAACTTCAAAGAAGCCGTTATCTACCATAAATTTCCGTATTTCCGCCGTAAGGCGGCTTCTCATTAAAAAAATCTTTCTCGCTTCAGGGTTGGCTATCAGGTCGAGATACCTTTGACGATAGCGAACCTCAACATCCTTTATACCGTGCCACTTTTCCGGCAACGGGTGGAGACATTTAGAGAGTATTTGAAGGTCTTCAACCTCGACCGTGAGTTCCCCCGTTTGGGTTCTAAAGAGTTTACCTTTTACCCCTACGATGTCGCCCAAATCTACAAACTCTTTAATGAATTTAAATTTTTCTTCTCCTACGAGGTCCTTTCTTATGTAGATTTGAAGTTTTCCAAGCAGGTCCTGAATGTGGCCAAAAATTGCCTTTCCCATAGGGCGCCAGGCCACCAAACGGCCGGCTACCGAGACCTCCTCATTTTTGGGGTCAAAATCGTAGGTTTTCTTTATTTCCGCTATGGTAATGTCGGGCTCCTCATCGGTAAGGACCGCATCCATTAGGGTGAGCTTTCCTTCGTGTCTTACAAGTCTACCTTTAAAGGTGTAGGTTTCATTGGGTTTTATTTCACTTTCGTCGGTTATAGCCAATATTTCCAAACCGCTTTCGTCGGTGAGCCTTAAAAGTTTCCTACCCTCGTAGTTGGAAACCCTTTTTACCTTTGCGCGGATAACAATTTCTTCCCCTTCGGGGTCCCTTTCGTATTTTTCCCTTATTTGGTATATTTCGTGGGTAGTTTGAAACTTATGCGGGTAAGGATTTATACCTAACTCTATCAACTTTTGGAGTTTTTCTTTTCTGACCTGCTCTTCCATCGGAAGGTTTTAAATTTTAAATCCTTTGGAAAATCTATTCTTTTTTCAAAAATTACCGTTTAAGTCTTTTATAAAAATTTAGTTGACCGCCCGTGGGTGGTTAGTCTGTAAATCTTCTATAAAAATAACTATAGTCCTGCTATGAAACTTTTTAGACAACTTGCGGTTAATGTGGAACAGCTTTACGTTAAAAAAGAAGGAAAAACTATCCTGGAGGATATAAACCTTAAAGTCTACGAAGGGGAAATTGTAGCTGTTGTTGGTCCCAATGGAGGTGGAAAAACTACCTTTTTAAAAACTCTGTTAGGTCTTGTTAAACCTACCGCCGGAAGGATAGAAATTTTTAATTTCCCGCCGAGGGAAGCGGTTAAAAGGCACCTAATAGGGTATATTCCCCAAAGGGTAAACTTCAAAAGGGACAGTTGCCTTTCCGCACTAGATGTAGTCCTTTTAGGAATGTATCATTTGAAACTTCCTAAGGAGGAAAAAGTTAAAAGGGCCTTAGAGAGTTTAAAACTTTTTGGTGTGGACCATTTGAAGGATAGAAGATTTTCCGACCTTTCGGGGGGACAGCAACAGAGGGTAAACCTCGCAAGGGTCGTTGCAGCCGAACCTAAACTCCTTTTATTGGACGAACCTACAACCGGTATAGACTTTAGCGGTCAACAAACATTCTATGAGCAGATAAAAAAACTTAGAGATAAAAAAGGTTTTACTGTCATAATGGTCACCCACGATGTGGGAGTAGTTTGGAGATATGTTGATAAGGCTGTATGTATAAATAGAAAACTGCACTACCACGGTGAACCGCAGGCTATTTTAAGACCGGAAATTTTGAAGTTGGTTTATGGAACGGAAATGGTTCCTCTATACCATAAACATTAAACAAAAAGGGAAAAATTTATTGAGTTTCTCCCTGTAGTTGTTTTTCCCTAAGTATGGTTAGAACCCTTGCAATGTTCCTTTTAGTGGTTCTAATAGCCATAGGATTTTCCAAAGCTCCCTCAACCTGTTGTTTAATTCTCAATTTCATCAATAGGAGTTTTAAATCTTTAAGTTTCGTTTGGAGGTCCTTTATAGAAAGTTTCCTTAACTCTTTAGGGTCCAACTTTTCCACCTTCATTACTTTTTACCCTCCTTTTCGAGAACTTCGGGAGCCACTACAAGGCGGGTCTTAACGGGTAATTTGGAATCGGCCAATCTCCAAGCCTCTTGGGCCACTTCCAAAGGAACGCCGGTGAATTCAAACAAAATTCTTCCGGGCTTAATTCTGGCTACCCAGAATTCGGGGTCACCTTTACCTCCACCCATACGGACCTCATTGGGCTTTTTGGTATAGGGAATATCGGGGAATACCCTTATCCAGATTTTTGCACCCTTTTTGAGGGACCTAACGAGGGTAACCCTTACGGCCTCTATCTGCCTTTGGGTCATATAGAACCTATCGAGGGCTTGAATTCCATATTCACCAAAGGCGAGTTTGTTACCCCTATATGCGAACCCTTTATGGGAACCTCTTCTTTGCTTTCTCCATTTTACCTTTCTCGGTTGCAAAAACATTTTTCTACCTCCGAAGGGTTAAAAGTTTAAAAAGGAAAAACTTTATTGGAGACCTTTCAAAAGGTCCTCTTCGATTTTCTTAATTACTTCCTCTTTACCGCCTTTGAGAATGTCACCTTTATAAATCCAAACCTTAACTCCGAGAACACCCCATTTGGTGTAGGCGCGGGCATAGCCATAGTCGATATCGGCCCTTAAAGTTTGGAGGGGCATTCTTCCTCTGAGAATCCACTCCTTCCTTGCGAGCTCCGCTCCGTTAATCCTTCCTTTTACTTGAACCTTTACTCCCTTGGCGCCGGCTTTCATTGCGAGGTCGATAGCCCTTTTCATAGCCCTTCTGTGGG
>Ga0256833_1001937_pt1 | contig 14936 bp, 14 predicted proteins | sample 356284metaG_FD_190535 | JGI IMG/M metagenome (GOLD analysis project Ga0256833, IMG submission 190535) | Hydrothermal vent microbial communities from Mid Atlantic Ridge, Atlantic Ocean - 356-284 | ecosystem: Environmental > Aquatic > Marine > Hydrothermal vents | place: Atlantic Ocean: Mid...
GCAATTGCATTCATGAAATATACGATCTCCGGGGGAAGTGCCGCCCCGTTACGCAAGGACGGATAATCAGCCTATGCTTTAAAGGAGATAATACACAGACGCACCATGGTCAAGGCGGAATCAACAGACAGCGAATCATCATCCAGCCGAGAACCCGCCTGTCGAAATGATCATACGACAGGATAGATTTCAAAAAATGACAGTGCACCGGAAACGGCATCCCATAAAAAAACGCTTCTCCCGCAGACGTTTCATCATAGCCCTTATCCGCATAATCAGTAAAAGTAATCTTTTTTCACGTGTTATTTTATTGCCATAGAGCCCCGAGTAAAATTATGGTAAGGTTTCTTTTTAGAGGGTTCGTCGACTGCTATTTACGAAATATTTCCATGCTCAATCTTTTTTCTGGGACCACAAAAGGAGGCCCCCATGCTCCCCGAGTCGCCGTTTTATCAAAACAGTCTGCAGACATTGCAAAAGTCACCTCTCTGCAGGGGACTTAACAGACAACTGCTCGAAGATATGATGCGACTCTTTACCCGCAGATGCTGGGGCAAAGGGACCAGGCTTTCCGAACAGCAAAGCAAAAATTACTTCCATATCATTCTCCGTGGCCGTCTCAAGCTGACAAGGATGCATCCGGACACCGGACGCGCCATCACACTCTGGTTGCTTGGCCCGGGGGACGGTTATGATATCATCAGTCTGCTTGATGGATGGGAGCATGACATCATGCCGGTCGTCCTTGATGACGTTGAGACCCTGACGACCCACACCGATACCGCCAGAAAATGGATAAGTGCCCATCCTGAATTTAATCGCTGTTTCCTCCCCTATATTGGAGAACAAATGCGGCGCCTGGAAGATTTATCCACCAACCTTGCCCTCCATGATACGATTACCCGGCTTGCCCGGCTGATTCTCCACCATGTCGACCTGAAAAAAATTTCATCTCCCACCAATAATTATCCGGTCCGATTGATCAATGATTTCTCCCACGAAACCCTTGCCTGCATGGTCGGTTCCGTACGCACCGTTATCAATCGTCATCTGCAGCAGTTGAAAAAAGACGGTATCGTCGATTTTCATCGCGGCTATCTTACGGTACGAGACCTTGAGCGGCTCGCCCTGCAGGCCGGACAGTTTCTGCACCGGAAACGGCTCGACAAAAAATAATTCTTTTTATTACCCCATTGCTCCGTTTATGAAACCGGATCACTTACCTCAAATCTTTACTTTTGCTTGATTTCAGGACTAAGTTGAGCGTTTCACTCATCCGGAGTCTGCGCGCAGCGAAGCTTACCTGCAAAACTTCAATACAGGGGAGAAGGCGTTATTTTTTTTGACCGACAGAGACCTGGTTCGGTAGTTCCGGAGGATATCCTGCAAAAAAAATCACAAATATGCATACTTGAGGCATCAGTATGCATATGAGAACGACACTTAATAGAGCTGATCAAATGTTAGAGAAAGCCTCTCTTTTAACAGGTATCAAAGAAAAACCATCATTGGTGAAGCTCGGCCTGGAAGCATTGATTGCCCGTGAAAGCAGTAAACGTCTTGCAATGCTTGGGGGTAGCGAAAAAACGTTGCGGAATATCCCAAAGCGAAGACCAATGAAATCATAGTAATCGTCCTTTTTTCTTCCATCTTTCTCTCTTTTCATTTCCTCCACCGGAAAAATTAAAAAATACATCCTTCTGTAACCTGGGTAGCAGAAGCAGTCGGAAAAACCCGGTAGTTTTGTTGGAGATTGTCAAAAATCCACCAACGATCTACAGGGGAGACAGAGAATGTTGCGTTCGGCTGCGCCGGTACCAGTAATAATTAAACGAAATTGTTGCGTCGCGCTTTTCAGTCGCTGCATGGAAGCTCTTGATGCTTTAAGAAAACTTGTAACCAGGGGTTTTTCCGGGGATAAAATCGCGGGCATCGGCACAATTTCACCGTGGATTGTGTCCTATCTCTCCCAGCTGGATCAACCCGCTGAGTTCCCCCGATCCATGGTCCTGACACTGCAAAACAATGAATCCGTGGTTGTCATCGGCTTCACCGTCCCTTCCGTTTCCCGGACAAAAAACAGCGACAGCACCTTAAATAAAACGGAGATTCTCTCCCTGATATTATCTGAAATGAATATACCGGCCGCCAATCGACATGACTATGCATCAGCGCTTGCTCATCGCCAACTGCTGCTCCTGGTTCGTGGTTCATCTGTGGAAGTGGAAAGGGCTGCCGACCTGCTGGCAACGGGTGAAGAAATCGAAGTGGCCGTCTACCAAGGAGTATGCGCATGAATCCCCAGGAAAAATCAACCAGGGAAAAGGATACTGCCGTCCAATATTCCGGCGGAACACATAATACACAGGTGGCCCTGCTCACCCTTAATCCGGCGGTGGATGTTACCTATACCGTTCCCCGCCTGATTGCCGACCAGAAGGCCCATGCCCTGGCCACCCGTTTTGATCCCGGCGGTAACGGGATAAATGTTGGACGTGGTCTGCAGCGTCTTGAGATAGAAGCGGACAGTTTTATCGTCACCGCCGGGGAGACAGGCCATATGCTGGAACGGCTGCTTGTCCATCATCTTGATACAACCCATTATGAGCGGGTTGCGGGGGAAACCAGGATCAACGGCACCATCATGGAGCAGGAATCCGGTATCCAATACGAGGTAAGCGGTATCGGACCATCTATTCCGCCCTCGCAACTGTCAACCCTGCTCAACGCATTCGTTACGCACGCGGGGAAGGGAATCGGGGTGTTAACCGGCTCCATGCCTGCCGATATCTCCATCGAACTCTATGCCGAACTCGTTCAGCGCATACAGGATGTGGGGGGAATGGCCGTAGTGGATACCCATCATAAAGCGCTTCGCCATGCCATATTAACCGGACCCTTTCTGATTAAACCCAACCGTCACGAACTGGAAACCCTGGTCGGTCATGAACTGCCGACTGTTGAACTGGTTGCCGAGCAGGCCCGACACATCGCCCGCCAGTGTGTCAAGTATGTCTGTGTTTCTCTCGGCGGTGAGGGCGCTCTTCTCACCGGGCCGGAAGACACCCTGTATGCTACCGCACCAAAAATCAAGGTGCAGTCCACCGTCGGCGCCGGTGATTCCATGGTGGCCGGTCTCATTACCGGTTTTGTCCGTAAATTACCATTGCCGGATATCCTGCGGCTGGCGGTTGCCTGTGGCGCAGGCACGGTGCAGCAGCCGGGCACGGAGTTGTTCATGGCCGATACGGTGACGGCATTGGCACCGGTAATAGAAGTGCGGACACTGAATATCTGATCTTCAACTACAACTTCACAAAGGGGGCATGAAATAATGAAAAACCTATCAACGGATGTCCTGATTATCGGCGGCGGCCCCGGCGGTCTGCTCTCCGGCATTACCACCGCCCAGTATTGGCCGGGCAAGAAAATCACCATGGTTCGCATGGAAAAAAACGCGCTGGTTCCCTGCGGCATCCCCTATATTTTCGGAACACTCGGTGGTCTTGAAAAAGACATGCTCCCTGGAGGCGAACAGTTACACGCCATGGGAATCAAACTGAAAATCGGCTGGATCACGGCAATAAAACCACAGGACCGGCTTGCCATTTTAGACAATGGTGATCATATTTCTTATGAACGCCTGGTGCTGAGTACCGGCTCGGAACCGTTTGTCCCGCCGATACCCAGCAGAAACCTGAAAGGCGTTTTCACCATCCACAAAAACTACAGTTACCAGGATCGATTGTTCCGGGAGATCATACCGGGAATGAAAAAACTGGTAATCATCGGCGGCGGCTTCATCGGCGTTGAATTTGCCGAAGAGATAGAAAAACGTGGTGTCGAAGTCCACATTGTCGAAAAGATGAACCACCTGCTGGCAACCGTTTTTGACAGAGAAATCTATCTGCCGGTAGAACAATATCTGGCCGGCAGAAACATTCACATACACTGCCGGAGCAGTGTGGAAACCATTCTTCCTGCCGATGACGATCTTACAAAGGTCGGCGGCGTTCAGCTTCAGGGCGGTGAAATAATCAACGCCGATGCTGTCCTCATCGCCATAGGCGTACGACCGCGCAATGAACTGGCACAAGACGCCGGTCTGCAACTTGGCAGGCGAGGAGCCGTCCTTGTCGACGGATTTCAACGGACCCTCGATTACCTGGATATCTTTGCCGTGGGTGATTGCGCCCAGAAACAGGATTTCTTCACCCGTCGTGCAGGCGGAGCATTACTTGCCTCCCAGGCGGCGGCAGAGGGCAGAATCGCTGGTATGAATATGTACTCGCTGCAGTTGTTGCGCCAAAACGGTGGTTCCGTGGCTGTGTATGCGGGCATGATTGGAGATCTGGCCTTCGGCGCCGCAGGTATGACGGCAACACGGGCACGACAGACCGGATTTTCCATTCTTGTCGGCGAGGCCCGTGGGCTTGATCATTATCCACCTGCCATGCCGGACAGTCATGAAGTCTACTGCAGGCTTGTCTTTACCCAGGAATCCCTGCGACTGCTCGGGGGTCAGATTCTTGGCGGTCCAACCACCGGTGAGCTGGCCAATGAAATCGGCTTTTTGATTCAAAATCGTGTTACCGCTATGGAGATAGTCGGTTTTCAGACCTGCATGCATCCACGTTTAACCGCTTCGTCCCACCCCATAACCGAAGCCGCTAATGACATGCTACGCAGACATCTGCATGCCCGGACAACTCTACATTAACTCTTAATACCTTGGAGGGAACCTTCATGACACGGATAGCAATCAATGGACTTGGCCGTATCGGCCGTCTGGTTCTTCGCCATTTTATGGAGGCACCACCGGCGGGAGTTGAAATCATTGCCGCCAATGATCTTGTGCCCACTGATGATCTGGCCTACCTGCTCAAATATGATTCCGTTCACGGCAGAGCCGCTTTTCCGGTTACAGCCACACCCGACACCCTCCGACTTGGGGACCGGACAATTCAAATTACGGCTATGACCGAACCGGAAAAACTACCCTGGAAAGATATGGATATAGATGTGGTCCTGGAATGCACCGGCCGTTTCACCCATCGCCAGGACGCGGCCCGGCATCTGGACGCTGGAGCCTGCAGGGTGCTTATCAGCGCTCCATCGCCGGATGCCGACTACACCATGGTCCTGGGTGTTAACGAGGGAGGTTATGATGCAGGGAAACATCAAATTATCTCCAATGCCTCCTGTACCACCAATTCACTTGTGCCGGCCATGAAGATCCTGCTTGACAACTTCGGGATCGAAATGGCCCTGGTTACCACTATCCATGCCTATACAGCGACCCAGGGCCTGGTCGACCGACCGGCAAAGAAACCGATCCGGGGCAGGGCCGCCGCCGTCAGCCTTATTCCCACCTCCACCGGTTCCGATATCGCTACCGCAAGGGTTCTGCCTGAGCTTGATGGTCGCCTGCGGGCCATTGCCGTCCGCGCTCCGGTTGCCGACGGGGCCTTAACCGATATCAATGCAGTCCTGCAAAAAGAGGTGACGGTGGAAGAGGTGAATAATGTCTTCAAGCGAGCCGCTGCAGAAGGCCCGCTGCAGGGCATCCTTGGCTACAGTGATGAGGAACTGGTGTCTGCCGATATTATTGATGATCCACGCTCCGGCATCGTTCATGGCCTCTCCACCCGGATTGTCCGGGGAAAAATGGCCAAGGTTCAGGTCTGGTACGATAACGAGTTCGGCTATTCCAGGCGGCTGCTGGACGTGGCCGCCATCATCGGCTGATGAACAAAGCCGACTTGCGTATCCTTTGCCCGGCAATGGAAAATATTACCGCTGATGCCGTGGTGCAGGATTACCGGCCACCAGTCGTTCACTTGAGTGTTCATTAACAAAAAGAGGAAAAAATGACCGATATTCTTTCAACAAAACAGGAAATTCCATCATTTGGCAAATATACCCTGATCACCGGAATTCTCCTTGTCATCCTCGGGCTGATCGGGATTCTTCTGCCGGCCGTACTGGCCCTTGGAACCGCGATATTTTTTGGCTGGCTGCTCTTGACCGCAGGAATTATATGGGCATTGCATACCTTTCGATACAACAGGAAAAATTTCCTGGATTGGCTCAAACCCTTTCTTCTGATTCTCTTTGGCTGTTTAATCATCTTTTACCCCTTAACCGGTATAGCGGCCGTCAGCCTTCTGCTGGCAATTTACCTGATGCTGGATGCCTTTGGCAGTTTTTCTCTGGCCAAGGCAATCCATCCGGCAAAAGGCTGGGGCTGGATGACCTTCAATGGCATCATTTCACTCATTCTGGCGTTTTTATTTTTATTCAGCGGGCCGATATCATCCATGTGGCTGATCGGAATTTATATCGGTATCAGTCTGTTTTTCGATGGGCTTGTTCTTGTCGCCATAGGATGGAAATTAAAAAAAGTTGAACAATCTTAAATCTTGTGACTCAAACATCCGTTGATTGATTTTGCAAAACGAAAAATATCGACAATCCACCCCTGATCCATGAAAGGAAATTGAACTATGGGACGCTTAATTCTGGTTCGTCACGGTGAATCCATCTGGAACAGGCAGAACCGTTTTACCGGCTGGGTGGATGTCTCCCTCACCAACAAGGGGATTGCGGAAGCCCGGGCAGCAGGAAAAATGTTAGCCGATGAATGCTTTGATGTTGCCTTTACCTCGGCATTGATCAGGGCACAGGATACCCTGTATGAAATCCTGCAACACAATCGCCACGCCGGAGAATATCTCTGTGTCCACGAAAAAGATTCACCATGGTATGAGCATTACAGCGCAGATGAAACCGATCGCAACCAATTAAAGATTCATATCGCCTGGCAGCTTAACGAACGCTACTATGGGGACCTGCAGGGAATGAACAAGGACAGGGCCAGAGAAAAATTCGGTGTCGACCAGGTCCATTTGTGGCGACGCAGCTATGATGTTCCGCCGCCGGGAGGTGAGAGCCTGGCAATGACGGCTGCCCGGACCCTTCCTTATTTCAACAGCCATATCCTCCAATATCTACGTAATAATAAACATATTCTGGTGTCGGCACACGGAAATTCACTTCGTTCTATCATTATGCACATCAAGCAAATGTCGCCGCAACAGATTCCTGGATATGAAATTGCCACCGGCACACCTCATCTTTTTGATTTTAATGAACAAATGCAACTGACCGGCGAGGCCATAATGCAGGGCTGAGAACCATGGCCCCCGTGCCGGGATTGTCCCGCATCCTGATCCGGATATAAAACGAGGAGTTTGTTATGACAGTATCTTACGACATAGCACTTGCCGATCTTCCCAAAGAACTTGCCGATCTGCGGGAACTGGCCCTTGACCTGCGCTGGTCCTGGTGTCATACCGCTGATAAGCTCTGGCAACGAATTGATGCAGAACTCTGGCAACGTACCCACAACCCGTGGCTTATCCTGCAGATGGTCAGTAGAAAATACCTGGCCGAGCTTGCCGGTGATGCGGAGTTTGTGGCCCTGCTGGCCAAATTGCGCCAGGCACAGCGTACCTCCCATGAACGACAGGCATGGTTTCAACGGGCCTGGCCGCAGTCGGAACTTGCCGTCATCGCCTATTTCAGCATGGAATTCGGCCTGGATGAATCCCTGCCCATCTATTCCGGCGGACTTGGCGTGCTGGCCGCCGACTATCTCAAGGCCGGCAGTGAACTCGGCCTGCCGGTGGTCGGCATCGGTCTCCTGTATCAGCAGGGCTATTTTCGCCAGGGCCTGGATGCCGAGGGAAAGCAGCTTGTCTTTTTCCCCTATAACGATCCCACCCAGCTGCCTGTGGTACCGGTGCGTGACGACGAGGGTGAATGGCTGATCATCAAGGTGGAACTGCCCGGCCGCACCCTGCGCTTGCGCACCTGGCAGGCCATTGTCGGCCGTGTTCCCCTGTACCTGCTGGATTCTAATGATCCCCTCAACAGTCCGGCCGACCGGGGTATCACCAGCGAGCTGTACGGCGGCGGGTCGGAGATGCGGCTGCAACAGGAGATTGTCATGGGGATCGGCGGCTGCCGTCTCCTCCGTGCCCTGGAAATCACTCCCCAGATCTGCCATCTCAATGAAGGCCATGCCGCCTTTGTCGTGCTTGAACGGGCCCGTTTCTTCATGCAGGAACATGCGGTCGGTTTCCAGGAGGCGCTCACCGCCACCCGGGCAGGCAATCTCTTTACCACCCATACGCCGGTGGAGGCAGGTTTTGACCGGTTCACGCCCCGGCTCTTTGAGCAGTACATGCGGGACTATGTGGCCCGGCTTGATATTTCCTTTCACGAGCTGCTGGCCCTTGGCCGTACCGACCTTCGGGCAACCGACGGCACGGAACCCTTCCACATGGCCTGGCTGGCCATGCACGGCTGTGGCGCCGTCAACGGGGTCAGCCGCCTGCACGGTGAGGTCAGTCGCCGTATCTTTCAACCGCTTTTCCCCCGTTGGCCGGTCCACGAGGTGCCGGTGGGTCATGTCACCAATGGCGTGCATGTGCCGAGCTGGGACTCGCCGGAATCCGACCGGTTATGGACCGAGGCCTGCGGCAAGGAACGCTGGCGCGAAGAGCTGGAGGACCTGGAAGCGGCCATCATGAAAATAAACGATGAACAGCTGTGGGCCATGCGTACCCGCAACCGGCAGCGACTGATCAACTGGCTGCGCGGACGACTGCTCCGGCAACAGGCCCTGCAGGGACCGATGCTTCACCATCCCGTTGACGCGGAATCCATCTTTGACCCCAATGTCCTGACCCTTGGCTTTGCCCGCCGGTTCACCTCCTATAAGCGAACCGACCTGCTGCTCTATGATCCTGACCGGCTTGCCCGGCTGCTCACTGACAATGATCAGCCGATACAGCTCATCCTGGCCGGGAAAGCGCACCCACAGGACCGGCAGGGCCAGGCCATGATCCAGGCCTGGATCAACTTTATCCATAACTATCAGCTGGGGCATAAGGTCATTTTCCTGATTGACTATGACCTGCTCGTTGCCGAGCACCTGGTCCAGGGCGTTGACCTCTGGATCAATACCCCGCGCCGTCCCTGGGAGGCCTGCGGTACCAGCGGTATGAAGGTGCTGGTCAACGGCGGCCTCAATGTTTCGGAACTGGATGGCTGGTGGGCCGAGGCGTGGAATCCGGAGGTCGGCTGGTCCCTTGGCGACGGCGAACTCCATGATGATATTGCCGCCTGGGACAACCGTGAGGCAGGTGAGTTATATACGCTTCTGGAACAGGACATTATCCCGGAATTTTATCGGCGTAATGTCAACGGAATCCCCCAACAGTGGGTACAGCGGCTGCGCAACAGTATGGCAAAACTTACCCCGCGGTTTTCCGCCAACAGAATGGTACGGGAATACATGGAAAGCTATTACCTGAACATGCTCAAAACCGTGACGAAAAGGACAAACGATCAAGCATGCACCCGGAATATCGTCCTCTGGCGGCAGACCATTGAACGCCATTGGCCGGCCATTCGTTTCGGCCGTCTGGAAACGGAAAAACATGATGCCGGCATCATGTTTGAAGTTCAGGTCTATCTCGATGATCTTGATCCGGATTTCGTCCAGGTGGAGCTCTATGCCGACGGCAGCGGCGACAACCCACCGGAGCTGCATCGTATGGAGCGCAGCGAACCCCTGGTCGGCGCCATCCATGGCTATCTGTATACCTGCAAGGTGCCAACGAAGCGGCCTGTCGACGATTATACGGTCCGAATCGTTCCCTTTCATCCGGAAGCAGTAATACCGCTTGAGGCCAACCAGATCCTGTGGGAACATTAGGAACAGAAATTAAATAACGTGGACAATATCGTGCTCAGCTTTAGGTCAGGTTTGATCGATCTGATTGAACGAAACCGCAGACGTAGCTGGGCTACGATGAGGATTTCGTGATTGAAGAGCGGTCAAAGATGGCCTGAAGATGAGATGCGAGATGTTCAGGTTATTTAATTTCTGTTCCTTAGCAGATTCCATTACAATGCGTTGATGAACCACAAATATGCAGCGGGAGAATGCTACTTAAATTGAGGTGCTATTATGACGAATTCAGGAACCACCACGACGGCAAAGACACCACTGGATAAAGGGCTCAGTTCAAATGAGGCCGCCCGCCTTCTCCAGCAGTACGGTCCCAATGCCCTGGAAGAAAAAAAGGTCTCTCCCATCAGGAAACTGCTGGGATATTTCTGGGGGCCTATCCCCTGGATGATTGAAGTGGCCGCCGTTCTTTCGGCGACCGTTCGGCACTGGCCCGACTTCTTCATCATCGTCGCCCTGTTGATCTTCAACGCCGGAGTGGGATTCTGGCAGGAATATACCGCCGGCAACGCCGTTGATGCTTTAAAGAAAGAACTTGCCCAGAAGGCCAGAGTCCTGCGGGACGGCGCCTGGAAGGTCATCAATTCGGCAGGACTTGTGCCCGGCGACATCATCCGAATTCGCCTGGGTGACGTGGTCCCGGCGGATGCCATGATTGTCGGTGGTGACTACCTCAGTGTGGACCAGTCGGCCCTGACCGGCGAATCGTTGCCTGTTTCCAAGAAACCGGGAGAAGAGGTCTTTTCCGGAACCGTTGTCAAACAGGGAGAAGTGGTGGCGGAGGTGACGGCCACGGGACAAAATACCCGCTTCGGCAAGACCGCAGGCCTGGTTGAACAGGCCATAACAGTCTCCCATTTCCAGAAGGCGGTGCTGACCATTGGCGACTACCTCATCTACGTCAGCCTTATCCTGGTCGCCATCCTTGTTCTGGTACAACTGCACCGGCATCAATCATGGATTGATCTGATCCAGTTTGCCCTTATCCTGACCGTGGCCTCCATTCCGGTGGCGATGCCGGCGGTTCTGTCCATGACCATGGCCGTGGGCGCCATGCTGTTATCCAGGGAAAAGGCGATAGTCACCCGGCTGGAATCCATTGAGGAAATGGCCTCCATGGATATCCTCTGCTCGGACAAAACCGGTACCCTGACCCAAAATAAACTCACCCTCGGTGATATCGAAACGTTTGCGGCTTCTGATCCCCAGGAGGTCCTGCTGATGGCAAGCCTTGCTTCGCGGGAAGAGGACAAAGACGCCATTGACGAGGCCGTTCTCCAGGGGCTGAAGGACAAGAAGAGACTGCAATCATTTCAACAGGTTAAATTTGTCCCCTTTGATCCGGTCCATAAGCGTACCGAGGCAACCGTGCGCGGCAGTGACGGCACTACTTTCCTGGTAACCAAAGGCGCCCCTCAGGTCATCATGGAGCTGGCAAATCTCAATAAAGACGATCAAAAACGGGCAGTTCAGGTGGTTGATGATTTTGCCGCCGAAGGATACCGCGCCCTTGGCGTCGGAATAAAGAAGCAGGGGCAGAATGACTGGTCTTTCCTTGGTATTCTTTCCCTGTTTGATCCGCCCCGTGAAGATTCGGCCAAGACAATCGCCCGGGCAAAACAATATGGCGTAAACATTAAAATGGTCACCGGTGATAATCTGGCCATTGCCAAACAGATTGCCGGAAAACTGAACCTGGGAACAAATATTCTCAAATCCGATATCCTGCCTGTGCGAGGAGAAAGTGAAACCCTGGATAGAGATTTAGGGGAAAAAGTTGAACAGGCCGAGGGATTTGCCGAGGTCTTTCCGGAACATAAATTTTCCATTGTTAAAATATTACAAAAACGCGGCCACATCACCGGCATGACCGGGGACGGCGTCAACGACGCACCCGCCCTGAAACAGGCCGATGTGGGTATTGCCGTCAGCGGTGCCACCGATGCCGCCCGGGCAGCCGCCGACCTGGTACTCACCTCACCCGGACTGTCGGTAATTATCACTGCCATTGAAGAGGCCCGGCGTATCTTTGAGCGAATGAACAGTTACGCCATCTACCGAATCAGCGAAACCATTCGCATCATGTTTTTCGTTGTACTGGCCATGATCTTTTTCAACTTTTATCCAATCACCGCCGTCATGATCATTCTCCTTGCCTTCTTCAATGATATCCCGATCATGACCATCGCCTATGACCATACCGGACTGGAACAGAAACCGGTACGTTGGGACATGCACCAGGTGATCTCGGTGGCGACCGCCATGGGTGTCGTCGGCGTATTAGGCAGTTTCGGCATGCTGCTTATTGCCATTGACTGGCTGCACCTTGATGTAACCCAGGTCCAGACCTATGTATTTCTCAAAATGGCGGTGGCCGGTCACCTGGTGCTCTTTGTGGCACGCACAAAAGATCATTTCTGGAAACGCCCCTGGCCGGCACCGATTATGGTCTGGTCGGCGGTTATCACAAAACTCGCCGCCACCCTGCTGGCTGCCTACGGTTTTGGCTTTATCACCCCGATAACCTGGCCGGAAATCGCCCTGATATGGACGTATTCAATTCTATCGGCCATTGTCACCGACCTGGTCAAGGTAATGGTCTATCGTCATCTGCAATATAAAGCGCCACATCATCGCCGCTTTGTAAACAAACTCGGTCGATCTCTTTCTCCCAAACGTTTCAGCAGACGCAAGGCGATGAATAGATAACTGAAAACAATACACCAGGGAATGCGTATCAGGTTCAAATATTAGTTCTACGAATGAAAGATCGGCGTGTCTTGAATTCCCGACTAAAAGACTGCGGGAATGACGGAAAAAAAGAAATGTGACGAAGTAGAATCAGGTATTAGGCTAATGCTCGATTTACCTGTAAATGCAATTAAGTTGCCCAGCAAAACAACACCATCTACCAAGGAGGTCCACCATGACGACTGAGGCAAACAAGGAACTGGAAAACATCAAAAAAGATCTTGCCGAGCTGAAAAAAGATATCAGGGGCCTGACCAGCGCCCTGACTGATATCGGTAAAGAACAGGTAGAGGAAGCCGCTGAAACCATCGGCAAAAAGAAAGAAGTTCTGCTTGATACCCTGTCACTTGCCGAAATCAAAAAACGGCTGGCCGAGTTAACCAGGGAGGGTGATGATGCCCTGGATGTTGTTCGCGAGCAGGTAGAAAAATATCCAGCGGGCACCCTGTTGGCATCCGTCGGCGTCGGTGTCCTGATCGGCATACTGCTCGGCAACAGACGATGAGCAAGGTCACCATCTCCGACTTTACCATTGCCCTGTTTGAGCTGGTGGAGGCGGAGGGCAAGGCCCTGCGGCAATCCATCCGGATTTTTCTGACCGAGGAACGGCTGGCCCTTGAAAAAACCGCCTTCAGCAGCGGCTTGAGCATCGCGCTGATCGGGGCGGCGATAATCAGCCTGCTGGTAGCTCTTGGTTTTCTGAGTTGGGGTATTTACGGACTCTGCGTCATCTATATTTCCCCACAGGCGGCGCCCTTTATTACCGGCGTTCTCTGGCTGCTGCTCAGCCTGGTCTTTATGGCGGCGGCAGCGTGGAGGAGAAAAAATGGACATTGAACAGGCCCGTGCCAATGTAAAAAGTATTCTCCGGGGAAAGCCGGTCAAGCGGGCGCCGACCCTTGCCCAGGCCAAGGAAAGACTGCGGGCGGCCGACCCCGGCATTGACATCAGCCACCCGCTCAAACAACTCAACCAGCGCAATATCAAAGGGGCCGCTGTCGATCTTGCCGTCGAGGCTGCAACCACCATTTCCCTGCCCTGGCTTCGCCCGCTCATCACCGCGACAATTGTAAATCTGTATGAACATGGAACGGGTACAAGGGGGCCCGGTAAAAAAATATCCGGATAATGTGCTTGGATGTTGTGTTGAATTCAAGACGCGGCAAGGGGTGCATATTCTCACAATATGAACCTTTTTCCGCAACCCGCAAACCTGTGCCCTCGACAGGCGGAAACTATTTCGTCATCCGACGTCTGTCCTCCGGGTACGGATAACTACCGGAGAAGCGGCCGGCACTGTAAGAAAAACTGCATGTTATCAGCTTGCAAAGAGGAATAAAATAATTATAAATATAGTCATATGGTAATATGAGAACAACAGATTATTAATGAATATTAAACAATAAGAGGTTCAGATCGTGAAGCAAAAACGAAAAATCATCCTGATCGTGCTGTTGGTTCTCCTTGGTGCCGGAGGACTGTATTACCGGAAGATGGTTCGCCACCGACAACCGGAAGGGCAGTTGCAGTTATATGGCAATGTGGATATTCGGCAGGTGGCGGTCTCCTTTTATGATACCGGCCGCATTAAGGATATATTGGTACACGAAGGGGACAGAGTCAAGGCGGGTCAACTGCTGGCCGAGCTTGACCCGGTCCGGCTGCAGGCCGATCTGAAACAAAAAGAAGCCGAGCTTGCCCTGCAGCAACAGATCGTGGCCAAACTGAAACGAGGCTCCCGGCCGGAAGAAATTCAAGAGGCACGGGACAAGGTCAAATCGTTGCAGGCCCAGGTCGACGATGCCCGCATCACCTATGAACGGCTGCAGCGGATGTACGCCAAAAAAAGTGTCGCCCGTCAGCAGGTGGACGACGCCCAGGCGCGATATCTTGCCCTCAAGCACCAGTTGCAGGCGGCACAACAGGTACTTGCCCTGGCCGTTAAAGGCCCGCGGATCGAAGACATAGCCGCTGCCAAGGCAAAGCTCCATGCCAAAGAGGCGGCCGTTGCCCTGGCCCGGAAAAAACTTGAAGACAGTAAGGTTTACGCCGCAACCGATGGCGTAATCCAGGACCGAATCATGGAACCGGGCGACATGACCTTTCCCAACGCACCGGTATTGACCCTGGCCCGCACCAACCCGGTCTGGGTCCGCGCCTATGTGCCCGAACCCGACCTCGGCAGGATATGGCAGGGGATGACGGCCACAATCAGCACCGACTCCTTTCCCGGCAGGAAATACAGGGGCTGGGTGGGCTATATCTCGCCCACGGCCGAATTTACACCCAAAAATGTGGAATCCCCGGAACTGCGTACCCGCCTGGTCTATCAGGTTCGGGTCTATGCCTGCGATTCCCGGGG
>Ga0256833_1001938_pt1 | contig 14931 bp, 13 predicted proteins | sample 356284metaG_FD_190535 | JGI IMG/M metagenome (GOLD analysis project Ga0256833, IMG submission 190535) | Hydrothermal vent microbial communities from Mid Atlantic Ridge, Atlantic Ocean - 356-284 | ecosystem: Environmental > Aquatic > Marine > Hydrothermal vents | place: Atlantic Ocean: Mid...
TTTTCCATCCTGGAGGAAAGGATTCCCGCCTTCCGGGAGGCGATCCACGCCTACGTGCGGGCGCACCCGCCGAGGCCGCCGGAGATCCTGCTCGACGGGCCGCTCTTTCGGGACGAGCTCGCCGAGGTCTGGCCCGCGCTTTTTGAGCTCGAGCCCATCGGCGAGGGAAACCCCGAGCCCCTCTTTTACTTAAAGGGGGTGCCCGAGCGGGTACGGCCCCTATCCGAAGGGCGGCACGTGAGCTTCTTTCTAAACGGGATTCGGGTGGTGCGCTGGCGGGATTCCGGAAAGGGGCTAGAGGGCGAGGTCGAGGTCGCCGCAGGGGTGGTGCTCTCGGAGTGGAACGGCGAGAAGACGCTCGAGCTCCGGGCCGAGGCCTACCGCGCTCCAAAGGGGGTGCTGGGAAGCGGGGATCGGGTGCTCGAGGTCAAGAGGCGCCCCCTCCGAGAGGCGCTCGCCGAGGTGGTGGCGGGTCGCATCGCGAGCTACGCGGTGGGGGAGGGGGCGGCCTGGCTCCGGGCCCGCGGGGTGCCGGTGGTGGCGCCGGAGGAAGCGGAGTATTGGTTCGCCGTTCCCGAGCAGTGCTTTGCGCTGAAGCCCGTGGTGCTCGCCCTCGGGGAGCAGGCCCTCTTGGCCCTCGCCCGGGCGCGGGTGAGCCGGGCGGGGTTTCAAGAGGCCCGGCGCAAACAAAGCGCCGGTCTTCCGGTGCCCCCGCCCTACGACCGGATCCTCGCCGAGGCCGCGGACGACCCCTACCAAAGCCCCACCTACCGCGCCCTTGCCCTCCTCACCGCCTACGCCCGGCGGCTCGCCTGGGCCTTTCGGGTCGGGGACGATGCCCTGCTTTCCGAGGCTTTGGTAGGCTACCGCCATGCCCTTTGCCAGCTGGAGCGCGTATGAGGCCGTGGCGGTGACCCGGGCCCACCGGATCGAGGGCAAGCTTCGCCTCCCGCCGGAGACCGCCACCGCCGCCTACTTGAACCTCGAGAACAAGGCCTTCCTCCCCCTCGAGGACGTCCGCGTCTTCCCCGGGAGCTACCGGCGGCAGGGGGAGGCGATTTTGGAAGCGGGGTTTCTCGCCGTCGCCAAGCGGCAGCTGCTCTGGATCGCCGGAGGAAAGCCGATGCGGCCCCCGGCGGGGATCGTGGTCCGGCGGCGGGCGGCGGTCTTCTTTTCCGACCACGTCTTGGTGGGGGAGGTCGAGACCCTGAAAAGCCTTGACCTCGCCGCCTTTTTCTCCCGGGCCGGGGCCTTCGCCACGCTTTTTTCCGCCGGGGTCTACCCCCTTCCCGGGTTCGGGGAAGGGCGCGCCCCCGAGGCGCGGTTTGACTTCCTCACCGTGCACCTCGGGGGCATCGAGGGGGTGCTCGAGCTCGAGCGCGCCGACGCCCACCCCCGCTGGGGCGGGCTCTACTGACCGAGCCGCCTCAAGTTCTCCTCGATCCGCTGGATCTGAGCCTCGGCCTCGGCGAGGCGCTTCCGCTCGAAGGCGACGACCTCCTCGGGTGCCCGTTCGACGAAGCCGGGGTTCTCTAGCTTCCTCCGGGCCGACTCGGCCTTTTTCCGGAGCTCCGCGAGCCGTCTCTCCTGCCGGCCCTTCCAGGCAGCGAGGTCCACGAGCCCCTCGGGCACCAGGTAGACGTTGACCTCGGGCGTCACCTCGGCGAGCGCCCGCTCGGGGGCTCCGAGCGCAGGCTTCGCCCGCGCCAAAAAGCGGAAGACCTCGGCCTCTTCGAGCACCGCCTCCGCAAGCGGCCCCTCGAGGAAGACCTCGACCTCCTGCGCGGGGTCGAGCCCGAGCTCGGATTTGAGGCTCCGGGCCGCCCGCACCGCCGCCTTCAGCGCCTCGAAGCGACGGTAGGCCTCGGGATCGGGCGCCGGCGCCTTGGGCCAGGGCTCCTTCGCGAGCTCGACGTCTCCGCCCGCGAGGTGCTGGTAGAGCTCGCTGGTGACGAAGGGCATGAAGGGATGGAGCATCTTCAATAGGGCGGCGAGCGCCTCGGTGAGTCCTTCGAGCGTCGCCCGGTTCCCAGCCTTGAGCGCCGGCTTCGCCGCCTCCACGTACCAGTCGGCGAACTCGGCCCAGGCGAGCTGGTAGACCTCGCGGGCGGCGAGGGCCAGGTCGAAGCGGTCCATGAGCCGCGTGATCTCGGGGATCTTCTCGGCGAGGACGTGCCGCATCCAGCGGTCGGCGAGCGTGGGGGCGTTTTCCTTTTCCGCGAAGTGCTCGCGGGATAGGAGCAAAAACCGCGTCGCGTTCCAGAGCTTATTTGCGAAGCTCCGCCCCATCTCCAGCCAGCGCTCGTCGAAGCGGATGTCCTGGCCGCCGGTGGCGAGGTGCACGAGGCCGAAGCGGAGCGCGTCGGCGCCGTATTTCTCCACCATCACCAGGGGGTCCACCACGTTCCCCTTCGACTTCGACATCTTCTGCCCCTTCTTGTCGAGCACCAGGCCGTGCAGGATGACGTGCTCGAAGGGGACCTTTCCGGTGAAGTGGACCCCGGAGACCTCCATCCGGCTCACCCAGAGGAAGAGGATGTCGTAGCCGGTGACCAGCGCCTGGGTGGGGTAGAAGGCCTTCATGTCCTCGGTCTCCTCGGGCCAGCCGAAGACCGAGAGCGGCCAGAGCGCCGAGGAGAACCAGGTATCGAAGACGTCGGGATCGCGCTCGAGCTCCTTGGAACCGCAGACCGCGCACTCCGCAGGGTCTTCCAAAAAGCGCTCGGGCTCGGGGACGGTGACGTGCCCCTCGGGGCAGTACCAGGCGGGGATCTGGTGGCCCCACCAGAGCTGCCGCGAGATGTTCCAGTCCTTGATCCCGGCGAACCAGTCGAGGTTGACCCGCTTCCAGCGCTCGGGGTGAAAGGCGATCTCGCCCTTTTTCAGCCGCGCGCTCACCTCGTCGGCGAGCGGTCGCATCTTGAGCCACCACTGGGGGAAGAGGGCGTACTCGATGGGGGTGCCGCAGCGGTCGCAGGTGGGCTGGTGGATCTCGTAGGGCTCCTCACCGACCAGGTGCCCGGCTTCTTTCAGCGCCCAGACCACCTTTTTCCGCGCCTCGAAGCGGTCGAGGCCGCGGAAGGCCTCGGGCACCCGCTCGCCCGTGAGTTTGCCCTCGAGGTCGATCACGCTGGGGGCGGGTAGGCCGTGGCGGGCGCCGATCTCCCAGTCGGTGGGGTCGTGGGCCGGGGTGATCTTGAGCGCCCCAGTACCGAACTCCCGTTCCACCGCGGGGTCGGCGAGGATCGGGATCCAGATCTCGGTGAGCGGGATCCGGGCCTTTTTGCCGATGAGGTGCCGGTAGCGCTCGTCCTCGGGGTGAACCGCGATGGCCACGTCGGCGAAGATCGTCTCCGGGCGGACGGTGGCGATCTCGATCGCGCCGCCGTCCTCTAAGGGATAGGCGATGCGATAGAGGGTGCCCGGGGTGGGCTCGTAGTTGACCTCGAGGTCCGAGAGGGTAGTCTCGCAGCGGGGACACCAGTTCAAAAGCCGCTCCCCGCGGTAGGCGAGCCCTTCGTGGAAGTACTTGACGAAGGCGTAGCGGACCGCCCGGCTCCGGACCTCGTCCATGGTGAAGGCCTCGCGGGTCCAGTCGGCGCTGGCGCCGAGGCGCTTCAGTTGCCGGATGATCTGGCCGCCGGACTCCTCGCGCCAGGCCCAGACCCGCTCCAGGAACTTCTCGCGCCCTAGGTCGTGGCGGGTCTTCCCCTCGGCGAGCAGCAAGCGCTCGACCACCACCTGGGTGGCGATGCCGGCGTGGTCGGTCCCCGGCACCCAGAGGGCTTCAAAGCCCTGCATGCGCTTGTAGCGGATGATCGCGTCCTGGATCGCGTTGTCGAGCGCGTGCCCCATGTGCAGGACGCCGGTGACGTTGGGGGGTGGCATGACGATGACGAAGGGCTTTTTCTCCCCCCTGAGTACGGCTTTGGCGTCGGCCTTAAAGGGGTTTTCCTCCCAGCGCCTGGCCCACTTGGGCTCGACCTTGCTCGGATCGTAGGCCTTTTCCAGCATCAAAAAACCTCCTCCACGCCTTGCGCGGACGAGGCGAACCGCCCCGCGGTACCACCGCGCTTCGGATGGTGGCTTATGGCAGGCTACAAGCCACCATCCGCCCTCGCTCGCGCTATTACGGGCGCACCCGGCGGGCTCTACTAGGGGCGACCCCCGTTCCTCCCGCGTGCCGCCCGGGCGACCTTCGGCCCTCCCTTCCCGAGGGGCGCTCTCAGCCCGGGGCGCCCCCGCTCTGTCGGGCGAAGCGGCCTACTCCTCCCGGGCCGTGGAGCCATTCTCGCGCGTTTGTGAGTTTACTTGCAACCGAAGGCGGGGGCTTCGCCTAAGCTTAGGGCGGTTCGATGGCGACTTCCGCGACCAAGGCGCGCATCCTCGAGCTCCTCCGCGAAAAGGCCTGCCCTGCCGAGGCCCTGGCCCGGGCACTTGGCCTTTCCCGGGTGGCGGTCCAGCGCCACCTGAAGGAACTCTTGCGCCAGGGCAAGGTTCGCTACGAGGACCGCAAAAACGGGGGGCGGGGCCGCCCCCGGCGCTACTGGCGGGCGGTGGAGGGGGAGGCCGCCTACGCCGAGTTCTGTGCTGGCCTCTTCGAGCGGCTACGCAAGGAGCTCGGCGAGCGGGCCTTCTTCGAGCTTTTGATCGAGGTCCAGGCCCAGCGGCTCGAAGCGGTGGGAGACGAGGAGGCCCTCCTCGCCTGGCTTGCTGAGCGCGGGTATGCTCCCCGGCTCGAGGACGGCGCCCTGGTGCAGAGCCACTGCCCCCGATTGGCGCTGGCTCGCGCCCACCCGGAACTCTGCCGGGCCGAGGCCGAGGCCTACGCCCGGGCGCTCGGGCGGCCGGTGCGGCTCGCCGCCCGAATCCCCGAGGGGGCCCCGGCCTGCCGATTCTTGCTGGAGTAGGGGATGGCGCGCTGGGTTCGGGTTCACACCGAAGAAGAGCGGCTTCCCTCGGTACTCGCCGCCTTTGAGGAAGAGGGGATCGAGCCCCGGGTGCTCGAAGGTGCGGGGAGCGGCCGGGTGGTCGAGGCGGTGGTCGGGGAGGCCCGGCTCGACCGGGTGCTCACCCGGCTCAGGCTGGCCCTAGGCGAGGCCGACCTCGCGGTGGTTTCGGAGGCCGAGTGGGTCTACCCCGAGCCTGCCCCACCGCCCGAGAAGGCGCCCTTGGAGGCGCTCGAGCCCAGGCTCGCGCGGGCCGCCCGCGTGGGTCCGGTGTTTCTATTGCTCACCGCCCTAAGTGCGCTTGTCGCCTTCTTTGGCCTTCTGCGCAACGACCCCGTGCTCCTCGTGGCCAGCATGATCACCGCTCCCCTGATGGCGCCGCTCGTGGCCCTTGCCCTCGCCGGGCTCGAGCGGCACAAGAGGCTTTTCCGCCAATCGGCGGAGGCTGCCCTCGTCGGCTTTCTGATCGCCTTCGGAATGGGCGCCCTCTTGGCCCTCGGGATCGGTGGGGAACCCAGTTCCGCGATGCGCTTGCGTTCGGCGCCCAACCTCGCGGACCTCGCCCTCGCCCTCTCGGCGGGGACGATGGCCGCCCTCGCCTACGTCGCCGATCTCGCCGAGGCCTTGATCGGAGTCATGGTGGCGATCGCCCTGTTGCCGCCGGCGGTGAACGCGGGAATGCTGCTGGTCTGGGGTGAAGCGGCGCCCGCTTTGGGCTCCGTTCTGCTCCTTTTCGTGAACGCCGCCGCGATTCTATTCGCGAGTTCGGTGACCTTCGCGGTGGCCTTCCGCTGGAGCTTTAAAAAGGTCTTCCTTCCGGCTTTGCTTTGGCTTCTCCTCGCCGGGGGGCTCTACCTCGCTAGAAGGCTTTGATCTCGACCCCGTGGGCGACGAGGGCCTCCCGCACCGCCCGCGCGATCGCGACCGCCTCGGGGTTGTCGCCGTGGACGCAGAGGGTCTCGGCTCGGACGCGGACCCGGCCTCCGTCCAGGGCCTCGATCTCTCCTTCGAGCACCATCTGGACCGCGCGCTCGGCGGCCCGCTTCGGGTCCCGGATCAGCGCCCCCTCCATGCTCCGGGGGGCGAGCCGGCCATCCGAGAGGTAGGCGCGGTCGGGGAAGGCCTCCCGCACGTACCTTGCGCCCACCGCTTGGGCCGCCTCCTCCATCAGGGTGCCGCCGAGAAGGACGAGGGGAACCTCGGGGTCGTAGTCCTTCACCGCTTGGGCGACCGCGCGAGCGAGCTCGGCGTCTTTCAACATCCGGAGGTAGAGGGCGCCGTGGGGCTTGACGTGGTGGAGGGGAACTCCCTCCAGTTTTAAGAAGGCGGAGAGGGCCCCAATCTGATACAGCACGTCGGTGTAGGCCTCTTCCGGGGAAAGGGCGAGGTCCCGCCGGCCGAATCCCACGAGGTCGGGGAATCCTGGGTGGGCGCCCACCGCCACCCCGTGCTTTTTCGCAAGCTGCACCGAGCGAAGCATCACCCGGGGGTCGCCGGCGTGGAAGCCGGTGGCCAGGTTGACCGAGGAGAGCAGGGGGAAGAGCTCCTCGTCGTGACCGAGCTTCCAGCGACCGAAGGATTCCCCGGCGTCGGCGTTCAAATCAATCGTCCGCGCCATGTTTCCATGGTAAAGCGGGACCCCCGGGAAAGGGGTCCCGCCTGGGGAAGCTGCTCTTTATTTCAGCTTTTCGCGTACCGCGTGCACGTCCTTGGCCTGGAGGTTTTTCTGCCGCAGGGCCTTGACCTCTTCTGGGGTAAGGTCCTTAAAGCCCTCGGGTCTTAGCTTTTCGTTCCCGAAGTTGTTTCGAATAAAGGCGACCACGGCGGCGATCTCCTCGTCCGAAAGGTAGGCGAACGAGGGCATGAGGCCGTTGTAGGTCTGCCCCTTGACCTCGATCGGCCCTTCCAGGCCAAAGAGCACCACGAGCGCGGGGTAGGTGCGGTCCTTGAAGAGGTAGGGGTTTTCCGCAAGGGGCGGAAAGGCCCCGGGTACGCCCTGGCCGTTTTCGCCGTGGCAGGCGACGCAGGCTTTTTTGAAGACATCAATTCCAGCGACGTCTTTCTTGATCTGCTCGGTGGCCTCCTCCGGCGGGGGCGGCGGGTTTTCGCCCATGTAGGTGCTGAAGTAGTCGAGCAGGGTGGCGAACTCCTCGTCGGTGAGCTCGAGCCCCGCGTCCATCATCGAGAGGATTAGGTCCTTCCACCCCTCGCGGTCGAGGCCGGCAGAGTCGAGCACGTAGCCGAGGTCGTGGCACTGCTGGCACTTGGTGAACGCGAGGTCCCGCCCGGGACCCGGGGGCAGCTCGGTGAGCTGGGCGAGCGCGGGAGCAAGGACGAGTAGGGATAGGAGCAGGATTCTTTTCAACGCAAACCTCCTTACCGGTATCGGGTAATGCAGACCTCCGAAGGAAGCCCCGGGGGATTGCCCCGGGGCGCGGTCTAGCTGACCTTCACCTTGATGCGGTCGGCCCCGTTCCACTCGTAGCCGGAGGGGTTCCAGTGAATCCCACCGTTTAGGGGCTGGGCGCGGCCGAGCTTATCCACCGCCCGCACCCAGATCTCCCGTTCTCCGGGCGAAAGGGCTACGTAGGTCTCGAAGAAGGTCCAGCCAAAGGGCGACTTTCCGGGCTTCAGCTTGGCTCGGGTCCAGGTCTTGCCCTGGTCGGTGGAGACCTGGACCTCCTCGATCGGGACCACCCCGTCGTTCCAGGCCACGCCCTCGACCTTGACCGTGCCCGCCTTCACCGTCTCCCCGTCGAGCGGCGCGAAGATCACGCTCTTGATCTTCTGGTGCCAGTTGGGACGGGAGTTTTCAAAGGTGTAGTCCTTCTTGGAGAACTTGCCCGGCTCCACCGGGTAGATGGGTACCCGGTAGCGGGGGATCTGGTTGTAGTTGTAGGTCTCGTGGGCTTCGAAGCGGAGGGTCCCGATCCACTTCACGTTCATGGTGCCGTAGTAGCCGGGAACGATCAGTCGCACCGGGCCGCCGTGGACCGCCGGGATCGGCTCGCCGTTCATCTCGATGGCGAGGATCGCGTTCTCCCGGACGTAGGGGTCGGTCCAGGGCAGGCTGTGCTCGAAGTCGGGTTTTTTCCCCGAAGGTTCGTCACGGCCGTTGGCGGTGAGGAACTTGGCGGCGGGTTCGTAGACCTCGACCTTGAAGTGCTCGAGCACGTCCTTGAGCTTGGGACCCTTCCAAACGGTCTGCGCCATTCCGCCGTGCTTCCACTGGGTGCCGCCGGTCTTCTTGGCGTACTTGGCGTAAAAGCTCCGGCCGTTCCCCGAGCACTGGAGCACCATCGTCACCTCGTGCTGGGGGAGTTCCTTGAGGATGCTCGCGTCGAACTTGGCGGGGCGGTGCACCAACCCGATGATCTCGATCGTCCAACCCTTGAGCGGGATCGGCTCTAGGGTCTTTCCGCCCGCGAGGACCTGGTTGTTGCGAACGAAGGCGATCTCCTTCGGGGTGATCTCGTGTTCCCGGAGGAGCTCGAGCGGGGTCTCGAGCACCCCGGTCTTGGTGTTGTGGACGATCAGCCGGGGGTCCTTGCCCTGGACTACCTGGTCCGCCGTTGGCCTCGCCTGCGCACGCACCCGCGTCACGCTGGGGAAGACCCCGAGGGCCACGGCGGTCGCGCCGGTCCGCTTTAAGAACTCCCTGCGATCCATCCCGCTAGTTGCCTTTTTCATACCCATACACCTCCCCAACGGGGGTCGGGACATTTATACCATTACACCCTTACAGGGACAAGTGCCGGGGGTATGTTGCCCGCTAGCATATGGGCATGCCGGCCCGAATCGCCCGCTTGCTGGTTTCCTCTTCCGACCGACCCGGGATCGTGGCCGCCGTCTCCGGCTTTCTCTTCCGGCACGGGGCCAACATCACCGACCTGCAGCAGCACTCCACCGACCCCTCCGGGGGCCGGTTTTTCATGCGGCTTGAGTTCGACGCCTCGGCGGTCGCGCTCTCCCCGGAAGAGCTCGCCGCCGCCTTCGCCCGCGAGGTGGCGGCCCCCTTTGGCATGGACTGGCGGATCGCTTACGCCGACGAGGGGAAGAAGACCGCGATCCTCGTCTCCAAAGCCGACCACGCGCTCTTGGAGCTCCTTTGGCGCTGGCGCCGGGGGGAGCTTCCCACCGAGATCACGATGGTGATCGGCAACCATCCCGACCTTGCTCCTTACGCGCGGGAGTTCGGGGTGCCCTTTTATCACGTCCCCGTGGGCGAGGGCGGGATGGGGGAGGCGGAGGCGCGGATGCTCGAGCTCCTTGAGGGCAGGGCCGACCTCGTGGTCCTAGCCCGCTACATGCGGATTCTCTCGGAGGGCTTCGTCTCCCGCTTTCCCAACCGGATCATCAACATCCACCACTCGTTCCTCCCCGCCTTCGCCGGCGCCCGCCCCTACCACCAGGCCTACCGGCGGGGGGTGAAGATCATCGGGGCCACCGCCCACTACGTCACCCCCGAGCTCGACGCCGGGCCGATCATCGAGCAAGACGTGGTCCGGGTGAGTCACCGCGACGAGGTGAAGGACCTGATCGAAAAGGGCCGCGATCTCGAGCGCCAGGTCCTCGCCCGGGCGGTGAAGTGGCACCTCGAGGACCGGATTTTGGTCTACGAGAACAAAACCGTTGTTTTCGTCTAACCCGTGACGTATGGCAGCCGCTCGGCGAGCACCACTGCGAGCGCCAAGGAGAGGAACTTGACCTCCTCGGGATCGGCGCGGCTGGTGAGGACGAGCGGCGCGCGGGCGCCCATGATGATCCCCGCGCCCCGGACCCGGGCGAAGTAGATCAAGCTTTTGTAAAAGACGTTCCCCACGTCGATGTTGTCCACGATGAGCACGTCGGCCTTGCCCGCCACCGGGCTCTTGATCCCCTTAATGCGGGCGGCTTCCTCGCTCACCGCGTTATCGAGGGCCAAGGGCCCGTCCACGATCGCCCCTTGGATCTGCCCCCGGTCGGCCATCTTGGCGATGATCGCGTCCTCGACCGCGGTCTCCATCTCGGGGTTCACCACCTCGACGGCGGCGAGGAGGGCCACGCGGGGTGGGTTGATGCCGAGGGCATGGGCGAGCGTCACCGCGTTCTCGACGATCTGGATCTTCTCCTTAAGACCCGGGTTGATGTTCATCGCCCCGTCGGACATAAAAAAGAGCCGGTCGTACCCCTGGGCCTCGAAGACCAGCACGTGGGAGAGGAGCCGCCCGGTCCTAAGGCCCCACTCGCGGTTTAAGGCGGCGCGGAGGAACTCCGAGGAGTGCACGAGCCCCTTCATCAGGATGTCGGCTTCGCCGGAGGAGACGGCCTTGGTGGCGAGCTCGGCGGCCTCCACGGGGTCACGGGCGGGGCGGAGGTCCAGGTTTTCCACGCGGATCCCCAGCTCCTGGGCGATCCTCCGCATGCGCTCGGGGTTGCCGAAGAGGATCGGCTCGATCAATCCTTCGATCCGGGCCTCGTTCACCGCCTCGATGACGTGGGCCTCGGTGGCGGCGGCCACCGCCACCTTCTTGGGTCCCTTGACCTGGGCGACCAGCCGGGCCAGGTCGAGGAGCTGGTTCATGCTTCGGATGGGTTCGATCTCACGAAACTCGAGCTGCATAGGTCTTGGCCTCCTCGATCCCGGAGAGCACCCGGTAGACTCCCTCGGCCAGGGCCTCGGCCTCGAACTCCCCGGGCTCGACGATGACCGGCGCCATCCAGGAAAGCCGCTCTTGGATGCGTTTGGTGACGTAGCCGAAGCGGGCGGCGCCGCCGGTGAGGAAGAAGGCGTCGGGACGGGCGTGGACCGCCAGGGCGGCCATGTGCTTGGCCACCTGCAGGGCGTAGGCCTCGACCACCACCCGGACCTCGGGCTCTTCGAGTCGGGCCTCGATCGCCCGCAGGTCGTCGGTGCCGAGTAGCCCCAAGAACCCGGAGCGTCGGGAGAGCAGGTGGCGGGCGGCGTCAAGCCCCCGTTCGCGAACGAGCTTCAAAACGCCGTGAATCGGCGTGGTTCCGGCACGGTTCGCGCTAAAGGGCCCCTCGCCCAGGAGGGCGTCGGTGGTGTCGGCCATGCGGCCTTTTAAGAAGAGCACCACGCTGCTGCCGCCGCCCAGGTGAGCGCCCACCAAGACCGCGTCCTTGAGCTCCCGCCCAAGCCCCCTCGCGACCCGGCGGGCGACGTAGCGAAGGTTTAGGGCGTGGACCCGGCTCTGGCGTTCGACGCCGGGCACGCCGGAGACGCGGGCCTCGGGGAGGAGCTCGTTGATCGTCGGGGGATCCACGACGAAGGCGGGCACCCGGTAGAGCCGGGCGACCTCGAAGGCCAGCGGCGCCCCCAGGTTCGCGGGGTGGTAGCCGAAGGGGGCCTTTAGCGCGAGTTCGACGAGGGGCTCGTCCACCCGGTAGACCCCGGCCTCCATCGGCCCGAAGATCCCGCCCCGGGCGGCCACCGCGTCGAAGGGGGCCCAGACCTTGGCCTGGGCCAAGACGGCGGGGAGTCGGGCTTCGAGGTCGCTTTTCGGGCTCGCCCCGATGCCGGCGGGGAGCTCGATCCGCTCCCGGATTGCCGGTTCCCCGCCCGTGAGTTCGGCGAGGGCGAGCTTGGTGCTGGTGGAGCCGGGGTTGATCACGAAGACCCGCACGCACTCAGCATACCAACGCCTTTTTGCCTAACCCGACCTTCACGCCCCGGGCGTACTTTGGGAAAAGGAGGTGCGTATGCGGAAGATCCCGTGGTTTTTATCCCTACTTCTCCTGGTGCCGGTTTTTGCCTTCAACCAAAAGCAGGCGTTTCTCGAAAACGAGCGGAACACCATCGAGGTGGTGAAGCAGGCCGGCCCCGGCGTGGTGTACGTGGCGGTTCGTACCAAGGCCAAGGTGGTGCGACCCAAGCTGCCCCCCGGTTTCGAGGACTTCGCGCCCTTTTTCGAGCCCTTCGTGGTTCCACCCCGCGAAGGCACGGGTTCCGGTTTTGTGATCGATAAGGAGGGGCACATTCTCACCAACTATCACGTGGTGAAGGGGGCCGACGAGATCGAGGTTCGCTTCCAGGGCGATCCGAAACCCTACCCTGCCCGGGTGGTGGGCGCGGTGCCGCCGATGGACATCGCGCTTCTCAAGGTGAAGGCGCCGAAGGGCAAGTTGCACCCGATCCCCCTGGGCGACTCCGATCGGGTGGTGGTGGGTCAGAAGGCGATCGCGATCGGGAACCCCTTCGGCCTCGACTTCACCGTGACCGAGGGGATCGTCTCGGCGGTGCGGAAAAACCCCGGGGTGGAGTCGAGCTTGATTCCCTACCTGATCCAGACCGACGCAGCCATCAACCCGGGGAACTCGGGCGGTCCCTTGCTCGATTCCCACGGCCGGGTCATCGGCATCAACGCCGCCATCCTTTCGCCGAGCGTACAAGCCGGGGCCCCCCAGTTCGCGGGGATCGGTTTCGCGATTCCCATCAACTTGGCCAAGGACTACCTCGACGAGATGAAGGCGGGGAAGACGCTCACCGCCGACGCGATCATCAAGAGCCGGCCGCGGCTCGGGGTGACGGTCTTGCCCGTGGAGGCCTACCCCGAGGCGATCCGCCGCCGCTTCAAGCTCCCCGATCACGGGCTCGTCATCCAGGAGGTGGAAAAGGGCAGCCCGGCCGAGAAGGCGGGACTTAGGGGCGCCAAGGACCACATCTACGTCTACACCCCAAGCGGCGACGTGCTCGACTTCGGCGTGGGCGGCGACGTGATCGTCGAGGCCGACGGGGTGCCGATCGAGAACATCAACGACCTTCGGGCGGTGCTCTTTTCCAAGCGCCCGGGCGACACGGTCACCCTGAAGGTCATCCGCGACGGGAAGGAGCGGACGGTGGTGGTCCGGCTCGCGGTCGTGAAGTAGGTGGGGTTGCCGTACGCGGGGGGGCCCAGAGGCCCCCCTTTTCGTATGCTCGAAGCGTGCCGCGGGATTGGGAAGCCTACTACCGGGTGTTCGCGGGGCCCGACACGCCGGCTTTCGTGGTCCGGGCGTACGCCGCCGAGCTCCCCGAGGGGCCGGTTTTGGATCTCGCCGGCGGGGGCGGGCGGAACGCGTTCTTTTTGGCGTCCTTGGGGCACCGGGTCTTGGTCTTAGAAAAAAGCCAGAACGCCCTTTTTCGCTTGGTGGAACGGGCCCGGCGGGAAACGCTCCCGGTCCACGCGGTGCCTTTTGACCTCGAAGACGAGGCCGAACCGCTTCCTCCCGGCCCCTTCGCCGGGGCGGTGATGAGTTACTTCGTGCACCGGCCGCTGCTCTACCGCCTCCGGGAGCGGATCGTGCCGGGCGGGGTTTTGTTGATCGAGGGGTTCGACCGCTTCGAGGCCATTCGCCGTGGCCGACCCGAGAGCCGCCATTACTGGGAGCCGTTCGAGCTTGCGAGGCCACTGCCGGGTTTTTCCCTACGCGCCTTCGGCCAGGGGTATCTGGCCCTTGCCCATCGGACCTGGGCGGTGTGGCGTAGACTTTAGAGTGTGAAAATCGCGGTGGATCTGGTATCGCCCTGGGCGCGGATTTTGCTCTGGGCGGGATTACCGCTTGGGATCGAGCTCGACCCCTTTCCCCCCGACGAGGACCCCGAGGGCTATGACCTGCTCTTGCGCTTTTCTCCCGAAGCCTTCCCGGGGGACGAGCGCGCCCACCCCGGCCGGCGGGCGATCGAGGCCTACGGCGATCTATTAATCCAAAAACGGCTCTTCCGGGCGCTCTCCATCCCCACCCCGCCCTTTGGGCGGGTGCGGGGGGCGGGGGAGTGGGAGGCGATGGTCACCGTCCACGGGCTCCCCGCCTGGCTTCGTGAACGCAAGACCGGCCGGAGTGCCTGGGTGGCGGAGCGGGAGTTCGAGCCCCCGGAGGGGCTTTATCTCTACGAGCGGGCCTACCCCTACGAGGCCGAGCTCCTTTTCCTCGCCGTGCGAGGGGAGGAGGGGGTGCGCCTTTTCCCTCCGGCGGTCCGGCGGGGGGAGGCCTGGGTCGCGCCCTTTCCTTTGGAAAAAGCCCTTTGGGAAGGGATTTGTCAGCGGCTCGAGCACCTCCTCGCCGCCCTCGGCCACCGGGGCGGGATCGAGGTGCGGGCCGGGCGCTACCAGAACGAGGTCTACTTCCTCGACTTTGCGCCCTTCCCCACCGAGCGCTCCCTCTTTGCTCCGGTATTCGCCGAGGCCCACTTCCGGGCTTTGCTCGGCTACGGGCTTCCTGAAACCGAGATCCAGGGGTACGCGGGGGTTCGGCCGGTGGAGGATCTTTCGCGGGCCCTCGCCTATCCTTACGCCTGGCCCTTCGTGCTCGAGCGCCCCTACGTCCGGGTTTGGGCCGATGACGAGACGACCCTGCTCCAACGCCTTCTGGAAGTGGGGGGTGGCGCGTGAGCGTGTTTTCGTATCTGCTCGACGCACTGAAGGCCCTTTTGCCCAAGGGCACCTTCGCCCTCGGTTGGGAAGCGATGCTCGGCCGGGGGCTCGCCCTTTTGCTCTTCGCCCTTTTGCTCTACGTCTTGCGGTATTTGCTGCGCCGGGCCTCGGACCTGGCCTTTAACCGCTTTGGGGTGCGGGTGCGTCGGGCGGTGGCCTGGTTTTGGAACCTGCTCTTTTGGACCGCGCTTTTTGCCGGTGCTTCGGCGATCTTCAAGGTCGGCCACCCCGAGGCGGTGCTCCTCGTGGGGGTCAAGCTCACCGTGGCTTACCTCGTCTGGCTTTTCGCCGAGGCGGGGATCGAGGTCTACCTCGAGCGCCGGGGCGTGGACCTGAACCTCGTGGTCCTGACCCGCTACCTCGCTTTGGTCTTGGTCCTGATCTGGACCGCCTACCTGGTCGCGGGCCGGGAGATCGCGCCCTTGATCGGGGCCTTGGGGGTTGCCGGTTTGGCGGTGAGCCTTGCGGCCCAGGACACCTTCTCCAACTTCATCGCCGGGGTGGTACTCCTCGCCGACCGCCCCTTTCGCCTCGGCGACTGGGTGCGGGTGGGGGACAAGCTCGGCCGG
>Ga0256833_1001939_pt1 | contig 14931 bp, 15 predicted proteins | sample 356284metaG_FD_190535 | JGI IMG/M metagenome (GOLD analysis project Ga0256833, IMG submission 190535) | Hydrothermal vent microbial communities from Mid Atlantic Ridge, Atlantic Ocean - 356-284 | ecosystem: Environmental > Aquatic > Marine > Hydrothermal vents | place: Atlantic Ocean: Mid...
TAGTTACCGCCGGCACTCCAATTCGTACTCCGCTAGGATCAAAAGGTGAACGAGGATCATCAGGAATAACATTTTTATTTAAAGTGATACCAACTTTATCCAAAGCTATCTCAAACTCTTTTCCAGAAATTCCCTTACTTCCGAAAACATCTACCAAAACCATATGGTTTTCTGTTTGCCCGAAAACAATTCTGAAGTTGTTTTTCTTCAGTTCTTGCTCTAGAACTTTAGCATTTTTTAAAATCTGCTGAGAATATTTTTGAAAAGAGGTTTTTAAGGCTTCACCAAAAGCCACTGCCTTGGCGGCAATATTATTCATATGCGGTCCACCTTGAAACCCAGGAAAAGCAGATTTATCAATAGCCGAAGCATATTTTTTTTTGCACATTATCATTCCGCCCCGTGGACCACGCAAAGTTTTATGGGTAGTGGTTGTTACAATGTCAAAATACGGCACCGGATTAGTCAAAGCCTTGCCAGCAATCAAGCCGGCAATATGCGCTATGTCAATCATAGAAATAGCTCCAACCTTTTTGGCAATTTGAGTAAAACGTCGGTAATTTATTTTCCGACTATAGGCTGAAAAACCGGCCAACATTAGTTTTGGCTTTTCTTTTATAGCCATTTTTTCTAGAGCATCATAGTCAATTTCTCCTTGTTTGTTAGTTTTATAACCGACAAAATTATAAATTTTAGCAGAGAGAGTAACGGGATGACCGTGGGTTAAGTGTCCACCATGTGATAAATCCATCCCCAAAACTTTATCTCCCGGTTGCAAAATGGCACTATAAACAATCATATTAGCTGGTGCTCCCGAATGAGGCTGAACATTAACATGTTGAGCTTTGAATAATTTTTTAGCCCGCTCAATAGCTAAGGTTTCTACAACATCGGTAAAATTTTGTCCTCCATAATATCTTTTTCCCGGATAACCCTCGGAGTATTTATTGGTAAACACTGAACCCAAGGCCTCCAAAACAGTTGGGGAAACATAATTCTCCGAAGCAATTAATTCCATCCCTTCTCTCTGTCTTTTTTCTTCGTTTTTTATCGCTTGATAAATTCTTTTGTCTTCTTGTTTTAATCTCCTCATAACCTTATAAAATTAAAAAATTATATCCCTTCAATCAAACTACCAAAATTTAAAAGTAAATATTTGTTCGTCATCATTATGCTTCATTTAATAAAACACTTAATATTAAGTCTATTTGCTTTTAAATTTTGGTGGTTTGATTAACTGTATTGAACTACCAAAATTTAAAAGTCAATATTTATTTGACAATCACTCACACCTCCAAATAATGGTGAACGTCTTCGATCAATATTTAATGATATTTTATAATTCTTCCTCCTACAAATCCACAAATCAGCTACAACTTTACAAATATTAATCTATTTTTGTAAGCTTAATATTAAGAATGTTGTTATCTATCGATACTACTTGAAATATTTAATAACTCAAAATTTCATCATTCATTTAAAATTTTAAACTTCAAATTAAAAATTTTTTAGATGTGTGAGGGGTTACTTTATTTGCATAAATCAATAGGGCTATTTTCCGAAAAAATATTTCCACCAATAATAATAATTATCGTGGATAGTTTTAACATTTTCTTGATTTATATTATCATCTAGCGGTTTTTCAATTAAAGTATTTTTATTCCCCTGGACAATAATTACTTTCTCCCCTTCTTTCACTAAGTTTAATTTTTCCTTGATTTCTTTTTCTTGGAATTCGGTTGAATTAAAATAATCTATAAGTTTATTTAAATCCTTATTATTTTGGTCAAGTTCTTGCACTTCAGATTTTAATGCCTCAATTCCTCTACTAACATTTCGTTCATCCTGAACTCTAAGATAAATACTACGAATAATTGTAAAAATAATCCCCAACAAAAATAATATTACCAGTATTCGTAAGAAATTCAGAAATAATTGTCCTATTTTGTTGGTTTTAATTTTGGTCATAATTACATACTCTGCAGAAGAGGAATTAATGTAAAGGCTATCATCCCTACAATGCCAAGCAAAGAAATGATAATCCACACTATTCTAATTCTTTTTCTTGTTTTATTCAACATATAATCGCTTTGCTCCAATTTTAAATTTTAAATTTTAAATTTAAAATTTAAAATGAATTTTAAATATTTAAATGTTTTAAACTTATTTTTCAAATACTATAAATGTGATATCTGTTAGAGCTTTTAACAAATTTCAACATTTTATAATGTCTTAATATACTTTCTTAAATCTTTTCCGATGTCTTCTCGGTCAACCGCATAGGCTAAAATAGCTTTTAGATAATTCATTGGGTCACCTGTAGTCATCCATTGTCCATCCTCAACTTTCTTGGCATAAAATTCTCCGCCATTATGAATATATTTACGAATCGCATCGGTAATCCACAACTCATTTCCCTTACCTAAGGAAGTTTCTTTTAAAACATCTACAATATCTTGGTTCAAAATCATTCTTCCAAAATCAGCTAGGTTAGATTTGGCTTCTTCCTGCGACGGTTTTTCTACTATATCTTCAATCTGGGTGGTGCCATCTATTAAATTCGCAATCCCATATTTAGAAACATCTTCTTTTGGTACTTCTTGCACTCCAATCATTAGGTGTCCGGTTTTATTATAATCATCAACCATTTGTTTAGTAAAAGAAACTCTTGACTTAACCAAATCATCTCCCCAGGCAAAAATAAATGGCTCATTTTTAACCAGACTAGCAGCCGAAAGAACTGGCGTACCATTTCCATAGGGACCTTTTTGCCTAACATAAATAAAATTGGCTAACTCTGCTAAATCATACATCTCACGGCTCAGTGTTTCTTTCCCACCTTTCCTTAAGTCATATTCAAGAGCCAAAGAATGATCAAAATGATCCTCTAGAGGTTTTTTGTCCCAACGAGTGACAAAAATAATATCTTCAATTCCAGCCTCAACCATTTCCTCAATCACCAATTGAATAATGGGCTTATCTACAATGGGTAACATTTCTTTTGGTTGCGCCTTAGTAGCTGGTAATAATCTAGTTCCCGAACCAGCCACAGCAATAACTGCTTTTTTAATTTTTTGCATATTATTATCTTTTTAAAAAATTAATTTTCTGAATGATCCCTCGGCACTGTTTTAGTATAGCAAACAATAATTTAAAAATCAATAAATCATTGCTCCTATTTTTATTTATAATATTGTGATTTGAATAATAAATATGTTATTTCACATTGATTGGTTATATCTTGAATCAATTCAAGCTGTTCATCATCAATCTGATCACTTTTTAAATTATCTACGAATATATAAGTTTTCAAAGAGAAGTTATCATGTTCGGAAAATATAACTTGTATATCTTTATTATTATCTATTTGGCCTTTTTTGCATAAAAATTTATTATCTATTTGTGTTATCTTTTTTCTTTGCTTATTATCATCTTTTAAAAATATTTCTTCTATCGTACTATAGTTATTTAAATCAATAATTCTCAAGCTGATATCATCGTTTTCCGTTAATCCAGCAATAATTTGCAACATTTCACGTATTACATTTTCTAACCTATTTTTATCTGCTGGCGCTTTAAATTTCTTTACCAACTGTTTTATTATGGACATCTGCACATTTACTTTTCCTAAATATTCAAAAGTGCCTGCTGATAGCTTTTTTTGTTCTTCTAGCTCTCCGCTCAATTTGTCAGCCTTACGATCATTTTCGTTACTATGAAAATCATAGGCCTTAAACAGTTTAATTAATATTCCAATTTCAATGGCTAGAAATATACTTTCTATTGCATATTCCGGTACCCCCCACACTCCCCTTTTGATTAAATATGGAGTAGCTATAATAAAAATAAAAAGCAAAAAAGAATTTATTCTTAAAATGATTTGAGCTCTTTTAAATGACGATATTTTTATAAGATTCATTTTTTTGTTATTAGTTGGCAGTTAGTAGTTAGTAGTTCGCAGCTGTTTTTTTCTCAACAGAAAATAATTTGGGGCATCCTTATCAAATGTAATTTGAAAAGTTTTATCTAACCCTCCGTGAGCAGACTGTACTAATTTATGATTTTCATTTTTTATACTTATGATCTGACTTAATATATTTTTTTCAGTGGTAATGATTTCTACTTGATCTCCAACTGTTAATTTATTATGCACGAAAACTTGTTGTGTTTTATTGTTGTTTTCATTAAGAGATAACCTCTTACTATTTTTAAAATTTTTATCTTTAGATATCCCAACAAATTCCCAATCGACTTTTTTATGCGCTTGATTAAAAAGATGAGGGGGCTCATTGCCCGCAATAAACCCTGTCCAATATCCTCTGTTTGACATTTTAGATAATTCTTCCTCTTGCTCTTTTATTATTTTGTTCAATTGGTTATTTGTTGCACCCCTCTGTATGGCATCTATAATTTTTCTATAGGTCCTTGTAATAACTGCTACATAATAGACACTTTTGGCTCGACCTTCTATTTTAAAGGAGACTACTCCAGCGTTAATTAGTTTGTCTAGATACTGTACTAAAGAAATATCATAACTATTAAACATGTAAGTTCCATGTTGATCCTCTTCTACTCTCATTTCAAATCTATTTTTGTCGTCAACTAAGTCGACCTTTTTATCGCCAGTGGATGTTTCTTTCCCGCAAAATTCTGAGGTTCCACCTCTACATCCGCTTCGCTCCTGCAGAGGAACAACCTCCGCAGTTTGCTCATAATCTTTTTCATCTTGCTTTTGCCATTTCCATCGACAGGGCTGAGCACAATCACCGAGGTTGGCACTTCTATTAGTCATCCACTTAGACAAGATACACCGTCCACTGTAAGACATACACATAGCTCCGTGTATAAAAACTTCCAATTCCATTTCGGGAACAGATTGGTGTATTTCTCTGATTTCATCTAAAGTAACTTCTCGAGCCAAAACCACTCGACGAACTCCCTGTTCCCACCAAAATTTTACTGCCTCCAGGTTAGTAGCATTAGCTTGAGTGGATAAATGCAAACTTACTTTCGGTAAATATTTTTTAATTAAACGTATAATTCCTGGATCGGAAACTATTATGCCATTTGGCTTAATTTCATTTTCTTTAAGCCATTGCAATTGCTTCTTTATTTTTTTCAGGTGAATATTGTGGGCATAAATATTCATGGTGATATAAAATTTTTTCTTTTCTCGCTGACAAATATTTTGAGCCTCTAAAATATTTTCTAGAGAGAATTGATTGGACCGTGCCCGTAAAGAAAAATCTGGTAAACCAAAATAAACGGCATCTGCTCCGAATTTTAAAGCTACTTTTAGTTTTTCTAAATTTCCTGCTGGAGCAAGAAGTTCTAAGTTAAGTGGTTTTAGATTTTGGCTATTATTCATCTGCTAATTTTATTAATTCTTCTGAAATCATTTTTGTAGCCTGAGGATTATAAAATTTTCCAACCCCTTCTTGAATTTTCGCTTTTATCTCTTTATCATAAATTAATTGTTTTAGACGTAATAAAATTAAATTCTCTTTAAAATTATTTTCTTCTAAAACAATTGCTCCCCCTAGTCTGGCAATTTCAAAAGCATTCATCCGCTGATGATTATTTGCACTGTGTGTTATGGGAACCAAAATAGATAATTTTTTATTAGCAGAAATTTCGGCAATGGTAGTTGCTCCGGCTCGAGAAATTACAACATCAGCTAAGGCATAAAAGTGTTTAATTTCATCACCAATGAAAGCAACGGGATAATAATCACTGTGTCCAATTTTAAATCCTTGCCTTTCAGCTTCATTAACAACTGCTTGATAATCTTTTACTCCAGTTTGATGTACAATTTGGTATTTACTAACCAATGATTTTAATGCTTGTAAAATTCTTCTATTTATAAATTCCGCTCCCTGGGACCCTCCAAGTATAAAAACTACTGGTTTTACTATTTTATTTATATGCAAAATACGCATAGCTTCTTTTGGGTCACCACCAAGAACCCTTTTGGATACAGGGTTACCACTTAAGAAGGTTTTGGATGGAGGAAAGTGAATTCTAGCTCTTTCGAATGAAATAGCTACCCTAGTTGCCAAGTTTCCTAAAAACTCATTAGCCATCCCAGGTTTAGCATCGGATTCATGAATAATAATTGGTATTCTATATAACCAGGCAGCTAATACTACTGGTACCGAAGCATATCCTCCTTTAGCAAACACTGCGTCGGGCATGTATATCAATAAGTGAAATAAAGATTGCATAAAGCCCAATGGCATCTTAATTAAATCAACGATATATTTAAAAGAGAAATACCGACGAAGTTTTCCACTTAATATCCATTTCTGTGGAATATTTATATTCGTCATTATCTCTTTTTCTAATTTCCCTTTTGGCCCGAAATAAACAAATTGGATTTCTTCTTCTTTATAGTTATCCCTGATATATTCAACTACTGTTGCTAGAGGGAAAAGATGTCCACCAGTTCCGCCCCCAGTTAATACTATTTTTTTCATATTTTTTGAAATTAATTTAAAGTTCTCTGGAAATATTCTCTGGAAATAATTTCTTATTTATATTATACTACAGACTAACTCAGCAGCCAAATAAAAAAGTATGCCACACATACTTTTTTATTTTTTCTATGAAAATATTGTTTTTAATCACCGATTTTTGCCACTTTTTTAATTATAATAAATTCAAATAGTCTAATCCCAAGTACCCTACTTCAATGTCTGTGTTTTTTCCGCTTCTTAATAGTTTTCTAAATTTACTTAACGAAACTAGCACTACTTCCGCAAACTCATTTTGCTCAAGTTTTTGATCAGAAACTTTTTCACAACCAGTTACAACAACGCATGCTCGCTTCATAGTTGAATAGGCACAGTCAAAAGCATTTGTGATTAGTTTGGCATTTCCTTTGTACCCACTTTCTTCGAGCAGCTCTCTTTCGGCAGCTTGTTCAGGAGTCTCATTGTCATCAATATATCCACCAGGTAATTCATTTAGGATTTCATTTGGCCCTGGTCTAAACTGTTTCGTTAAGATTACTTGCTTATCCTTGGTAAGCGCCAGTATTCCAACAGCTGGACCCTCCTTTTTTATATAAAAATCGCTCTCTTTTTCATCAGGCATTTTATATAATATCTTTTCTATTTTTCTGCTATATTTTTGAAAAACAATTTCTCGTGAAATTTCTTCCCATTTTTTGATTTTGTTTGGCATATATTTTTCACTTATTGGTTTAAATATTTATCTAATAACCTTAAAATATCATTCATAAAATAATGTTTAAACAATAAAATTCGTTTTTGAAGCGTAGCGGAGAAAATACCTTATTTTCCCTCTGAGAATAAAAAAATATATCACCCAACTAACCATTTTATAAACTCTTTATTTCTTAAAAACAAAAAGTTGTGTATTATGTAAACTATAATATACTTTTCTAAAATAAAAACACCCTCTTAACCAACTTGATTATAGCAGATATTTTCTAAAAAGCAAAATTAAATGCATAACTACCAATTATAAATAAAAAAGTATGCCACACATACTTTTTTATTTTTTCTATGAAAATATTGTTTTTAACTACGCGGGAATAACTATCGCTTGCTCCATTGTGGAGAGCGTCTCGCTTTCTTAAGCCCAGGTTTCTTTCGTTCTTTTTGCCTAGGGTCTCTTTTAAGATAATCTAAATCTCTTAAAGTTTTCTGTACATCACCATTATATTTAACTAAAGCCCTGGATAACCCCAATTGGGTAGATTCTGCCTGGCCCCTTTGTCCACCACCCTTTACTTTAACAGAAATTTTAAACTCTTTTTGCAAAGAAACTGCTTCTAGGGGGGCAAAAATAACAGATCTTAATTCATTGGTGTGAAAAAAATCTTCTACACTCCTACCATTAATTACAATAATAGCATCTTTTTCTTTATCTACCTTAGTAAGTCTGACTCTGGAAACTGAAGCTTTTCTTCGACCTACCCCTTCGTAATATTGTTCTTTTTTAGTACTCATATAAAATATTTAAATTTACTACTTTTTATCTTCTTGTGTATATCTCTTAAAGTCATGATTTTCTCCTTTAAAAACTCTTAGTCTTTTCATGGCAGTTCTAGATAGTTTATTTTTCGGCAACATTCCCTTAACAGCCAACTCTATAACCTTAGTAGAATCCTTTTTAACTAAATCATCGAAAGTAATTGATGTTATACCCCCCGGATATCCAGAATGTTTATGATAAATTTTATTCTTGGCTTTGGCCCCAGATAACTTTACTTTATCAGAATTAATAACAATAGCCCAACTTGAGCCTCCAACGTTTGGCTGGAAATCGATTTTATTTTTACCAGACAAAACTTTAGCTATCTTTGTTGCTAACCTTCCTAATACTTGACCCTTGGCATCAAAAACTACATACTCGGGATTATTTTTATTCTCTTTATTCTTCATGGGAGTTGCTATTTATCAGATTTACCAGATTTTTGGTTCTGGATCTTTTTCTTATTATTACTTTTTTTCTTACTATCTTGTTTTTTGCTAGAATTTTTCTCACTAACCATATTTACCATATTCTTTCCATCTTTCTTTTCGTCATCAACTACTTTAGACTTCTTATCATCACTTACCTCGTTACTTACCCATTGTAAAATAGCCATTTCAGCAGTATCGCTTTTCCTTGGTGTTAATTTAATAATGCTTAAATAACCACCATTTCTTTTATCATATTGTTTCGCAATAGATATTAACTTTTTAGCTGTTTTTGTTGGAACATCTTTTTTTAACTTCCTAATCACAACCGCTAAACTATTGACATCATCTTTCTTAACTTTCTTCGCTCGAGTAATGATTCTTTCTGCAAAAGGTTTTAATTCCTTGGCTTTTGCTAAAGTTGTTTTAATACTTTTAGAATTAACTAAACTAACAAGCATAGTCCGTTTTAATGCTAATCTTTGACTGGCGTTTCTTGACAGTGTTCGTCCTTTTATTCTCTTCTTCATACTTTTTAATATTATCTCGGTTTATTATTTCTCTTCAGCCTTTAATATAATACCTAAACCTCCAATTGCTTTCCTTATCTCTTTAACACCTTTTGCTCCCATTCCATCTAAATTCATAAGATCAGATTCTGTCATTTTTTCAATCTGTTCTATAGTAGTAATTTTATTATCTTCCAAAACACTGGCTGTTCTGGTAGGTAATTTTAACTCATCTATCCTAGATATTTCTTTTTTCACTTTTTTATCCACCTTTTTCTCCTCTTTTATATCTTCTGATTCTGATATTGTTTCTTCTTTAACTTCTTCTTTGGTTACTTTTAATACCTCTTCCTCAATAGACTTGTCAATTCTTGTTATTGCACTAAATTGTTTTAATAAAATTGCAACAGATTTATGGTAAGCTTCTTCTGGCGTCATACTACCATCTGTGACTATATCTAGGATGACTTTTTCGTAATCTGTTCTCTTTCCAACACGCATATTTTCAACTGTAAAATTAACTCTTTTGACTGGATTATAGATTGCATCTACCATAATAGTTCCAATTTCTTTATCAGCTTCTTGTTGCTCAACGGGAACATATCCAATACCTTTCTTCACTTTAACTTCCATATCAAAAATCGTAGAGGAATCAGTAATCGTAGCAATGTGCGCTTCGGGAGTAACTACTTTAATTTCTGATGATTTCTCAAAATCACTAGCAGTAATATCTTTCTTTCCCTTAACCTTTAAAAACATTGTCGCTTCGTCAACACCCTCCATTTTAAATCTGACTGCTTTTAAATTTAAAATAATCTGAACAACATCCTCAATTACTCCGTCTAACGCCGAAAATTCATGTGTTACCCCTTTTATCTTAACTGAAACAATAGCATTTCCTTCCAAAGAAGATAATAAGACTCTTCTCAATGAATTTCCTATGGTTGCTCCATATCTTGGAAAACATTCTTCTATAATTAATTGCCCTGAATGATTATCCGTTTCTTTATATATAGGACTTTTTGGTAGTGAGATTGAAGACATTTTTTTAATGTTACTAATTATTAAATATTTTTATTTTAAGAAAATAAGATATTACAATATAATAATATATTATCTCGAATAGAATTCTATTACCATTGCAATATCAACATTAATACCAATTTCATCTTTTGTTGGTCTGGCTATAATTTTTCCTTCCATTTTATCTGCATTAAACTCTACCCATTTTGCTCCTATTGAACTTTTTTTAAGAGCTGCCTTAACATCTTTTATAAATGTTTTACTTATTTTTGTGCTTCGAACGTTGATTTTGTCTCCAATCTTTAAGATAGCAGATGGAATATTTAACTTTTTACCATTCACTTCTAAAAGGCTGTGTGAAACTAATTGTCTTGCTTGTGCTCGACTTTGGGCAATCCCAAGTCTATAAATAATATTGTCTAACCGAGACTCCAAGATTAACATTAAATTATCCCCAAGCACTCCATCTTTCTTTTTGGCAATACTCAAATGTCGCCTTAATTGTTTTTCTGAAATACCATAAATTCTTTTTAATTTCTGCTTTTCTTTCAATTGCTTGCCATATTCAGAAAGACCTCGTCTCATTCCACCGCCAACGGCATTACCATGAACTCCTGGAATATACGCCTTTTTTACTAAAGCACACTTTGGACTGGAGCAACGATCTCCCTTTAGAAAAAGTTTTTCCCCTGCCCTTCTGCAGAGTTTACATTTTGATGTTGTTATCTTTGCCATATTATCTTATCTTTATACTAATTTGTTTATACTCTTCTTGGTTTTTTCGGTCGACAACCATTGTGAGGTACCGGAGTTTTATCTTTTATACTTACTAAATTATATCCCTTCTGAGCTAAAGTTCTTAAGGCAGCGTCTCGACCACTACCTACACCTTTTACGAAAACCTCAATATCTTTTAGTCCATATTTTTGAACTTTCTCATGGGCATCCACAGTCACCTGATTAGCAGCATATGTTGTGGCTTTTTTTGCTCCCTTGAATCCTAATAGCCCTGCCGATGACCAAGCTAGCGAATTTCCATGCATATCGGTAAACATAACTAGGGTGTTATTATAAGAAGATTTAATATAAGCACGACCTTTTCTTACTTGCCTTCTAATTTTCTTTCCCTTTTTCTTACCTGTTACCGAAGCATTTTTTTTAGCAATATCACTCTCTTTTGCTAATTCCTTCATTGCTGATTTTAATTCAGTTTTTTCTTGTGATTTTTTATCTAGAGATAAATCACCCTTAGCAACTGCTTCTTTTTTTACATTATCTTCTTTCATAAACATAATAAACTAATAAAATTATTTTTTCTCAACAGATCTTCTTCCACTTCCCATAGTAACACGCTTGTTACCTCGGACAGTTCTGGTGTTTGTTTTAGTTCTTTGTCCCCTAACCGGCAAACCACGACTATGTCGTAAACCTCGGTAGGAACCAATTTCCTTTAATCTCTTGATATTCATCATTACCTGCCGTCTTAGTTCGCCCTCTAGGATATAATTATTTTCGATTTCGTTACGCAATTTTATAATATCCTCTGCAGGAATCTTGTTAATTTTAAGATTTTTATCTATCCCTACTTTTTCTAAAATTTGACCAGCCCTACTTTTTCCTATTCCATAAATATAAGTAAGGGCAATTTCTGCTCTTTTTTCTTCTGGTATATTAACTCCTGAAATTCTAACTGCCATCTGTTTAACTCTTAAATTTTAAAATTTTCTAATTCTATTTATCCTTGTCGTTGTTTGTGCCGTGGATTAAAACAAATAACACGCACAACACCCTTGCGTTTAACTATTTTACATTTTGGGCATCTTTTTTTAACTGAAGCTTGAACTTTCATATAATTGGTTATCGGTTGTTAGAAATACTTTTCCATCACCTAAATAATTAAAATATTCTATAATTACCATTGTTGTAAGTATTGTAAGTTGATGACTGAATTACTATAAATATTATATCTACAGCCTACGCGTGATTCTCCCCTTAGTTAAATCATAGGGACTCATTTCTACTTCAACTTTATCCCCTGGCATTAATTTTATAAAATGAATTCTCATTTTCCCAGAAATATGTGCTAAAATTTCATGGTCGTTTTCTAATTTGACTTTAAACATCGTGCTTGGCAATAGTTCAACTATTTCTCCTTCCAATTGTACAATTTCTTTAGCGCACATATTTATTCTTCTAATAAATTATTCTCGCAAGCAAAAAAGCGAAGGTGCGAACTAGCAATCGGTCCTAGGTCTTGAAATATGCCTAAGTGCCTACCTTCTTTTTTACTTTTTAATACACCTTTCAGATGTATATTTTTCTGAACTCTTTTTATAATAACAGGTTTTAAAATATTGTCAAGCCTTTTTATGCAATTCTTTGCCTCTTTAAATATAGTAAGTATTTTTCTTAATAAATATTTAATAATGTTTGATAGTTCCCTCTCTTTGTTTAATTTAAAATTTAAAATTTAAATTTAATTTAAAATAGTTAAATGACTTAATGTTTAATTTTACAAATTTAAGGATTTAGGAATATAGGAATTTAAACATTCAATCATTTAAAATTGTGTCATTCATTTCAAATTTTAATTACCACCTGAAGATTGACCAGGGTATTATTAAATTTATTAATAATTTTAAATAAAACCGGCCTATCTAATCATTGGGATTGGTTGGCCTGTGGTTGGAAAATTATTTAAATGTGCGAAGAGCTATTTTTTTACAGTAGTTACTCATTATTATTGCAACACCCCAGGGTAAAAAGTCCCGGGGAGCAATCAATATATATTTAAGCTAAATTTTATTTGCTTAAAATATATTTTCCTCTTTTGCTTTTTTGTTTACTTCTTTTAATATTTTATTAGCTATTTTTTTATTATCTCGAAGAAATTTTTTGGCAGCCTCGCGTCCTTGTCCTAACTTTTCACCGTCATACTGAAACCAAGCTCCGGCTTTTTTAACAACTTCAAATCTCACACCAAGATCAACTAAATCGCCCTCATAAGATATTCCTTGGTTATACATAATATCGAATTCAGTATTTTGAAACGGTGGAGCAACTTTGTTTTTTACTACTTTAACTTTTACTCTGTTGCCAATAACTTGGTCACCCTTTTTAATTTGAGCAGCTCGGCGAACTTCAATCCTCACAGAAGAGTAGAATTTTAAAGCATTCCCCCCTGTTGTTGTTTCTGGATTACCAAACATTACTCCAATTTTCATTCTAATTTGATTAATGAAAATAACTGTAGCATTACTCTTGGCAATAGCGCTGGTGAGTTTACGCAAAGCCTGTGACATTAACCTTGCCTGTAGCCCCATATGACTTTGCCCCATCTCTCCCTCAATTTCTGCTTGAGGAGTTAGAGCGGCCACAGAATCAACCACAATAATATCAACAGCATTAGACCTTACTAATGTTTCTACAATTTCCAAAGCCTGTTCCCCAGCATCTGGCTGTGAAATAAGTAAATCATCAACATTTACGCCCAATCTTTTAGCATAGACAGGATCCATGGCATGCTCTGCATCAACAAAAGCTGCTACGCCACCAGCCTTCTGTGCATTAGCAACTATGTGCAAAGATAAGGTGGTTTTACCAGAAGATTCTGGCCCATAAATTTCTATAATTCTCCCTCGAGGAATTCCACCAATCCCTAAAGCTAAATCTAAAGAAGCTGAGCCCGTTGGGATAGCTGCTACGTCTACTTTTTTAGCATCTCCCAATTTCATAATTGAGCCCTCTCCAAATTTTCCTTGGATTTCACCTAAAACCTCTTTTACTTTTTTTTGATTTTCAATCTTTGGTTTTTTTACAGATTTTTTCTTTGGTGCTTTTTTTATTTTTACCCCCCCATTATTCTTTACTTCCTTGGATTTTTTTGACATATTTTTTTATATAATATCAACTACCAAATAATAAATACCCCCTCATTAACTTATCATTTATCATTTTTATCTGTCATTTGACATTAAATTAATTTGTTTACTTTGTTTACTTAATTGTGTCTATTTTTATTATACACTACTTTTAAAATTATGCAAGGAATGACTCAATCCTTTATAGTGATTGCCTTTAATCAGATTATTTTTCGTTAATAGTAGCCTTATTCTTCTCTTGTAATTTATTCTTCTCTTGTAATTTATTTTGCCTTTGAAAAACAACATTCCTAATAATACCCTTTGTTTCAGCTAATTTGTTATATTCATCTTTTTGTTTAGTTTTAACTAAAGTTTTGTTTGCCATTCCAGAAGTAATAATAATTTCATTTTTACCTTCGAATACTTGTTCTGTCCCTTCTAACATTGTCCCTTTATAACTACTGCCACCATCAACCAAAACAGATAGCCACACCGGGGAATCAACTATTTTTACATATAATGTTACTCCATTTTTGTTAATGTTAGCGTCTTCCTTATTATTTTTCTGGTCATCTTTATTTTTAATAAATGCATCTTTTTTATATTGGGCAGACAAATTAAGGGTTTTCTCTATTTCCTTATTAAATTTATTTACAGACCTGATTGTTAATTTATTTATACCCTCCTTTAGGCTAATTTTTTCTCTGAATTCTCCTTTTTCATTAACAAAAATTGCTTGTCCATTGATTGTAATTTTATTACCCACATCGGTAATTCCAGCGACCTCTATGGAATCTCCTGTAACAACAATATTATTTGCAGGACTAGACAATAATAACCTGGGTGTTTCTGAAAACTTACCGACTTCAATATAAAAATACCAAGCTATACCTAAAAAGAAAATCCCTATCAATATCCCAGCTATTGTTTTAAATGGTAGTATAACCATAGGCATTTTAAATTGTTTTTTTTGAGGATGTTTTATTTTGGGTTTTTTAATATTTGTTTGTATGCCTCTCTCTTTTTTATAGATTCGCAAAACATCTTTTGACTCAATGCCTAAAAAATTTGAATAGCTCCGCAAGAAACCTTTCACATAAACATCTG
>Ga0256833_1001940_pt1 | contig 14930 bp, 16 predicted proteins | sample 356284metaG_FD_190535 | JGI IMG/M metagenome (GOLD analysis project Ga0256833, IMG submission 190535) | Hydrothermal vent microbial communities from Mid Atlantic Ridge, Atlantic Ocean - 356-284 | ecosystem: Environmental > Aquatic > Marine > Hydrothermal vents | place: Atlantic Ocean: Mid...
TCCACTCCGCCCACCACGAGCCCAACGCCGCCGAGGAGCTGATCAGCTACTTCGTGGCGGTGAAGTCCTGGGCCGAGGCCTACAACATCGGCCAGCGCCCCTTCGACCAGGTGCAGTACTCGCTCCGCGACTTCCGGGTCGAACAGCCGGAGATGCGCCAGCGGGCCGAGCTCTTCTTTGACCTCCGGCTGCCCCCCCGGCTCTCGCCCGAGGCGGCCATCCAGAAGCTGCTATCCTTCGCCCCGCCGACGCTGGAGTTCCGCTTCTGGGGCAAGGAGGTCGCCTACCAGGGCGCCAAGGACACGCCGCTTTCGCGGGCGTTCCGCTACGGCATCCGCAAGCTCGGGGGCCGGCCGGTCTTCAAGCTCAAGACCGGGACCTCCGACATGAACGTGCTGGCCCCCCACTGGCCGGTGCCGATGGTGGCCTACGGACCGGGGGACTCGGCCCTCGACCACACCCCTTACGAGCACGTGCTGATCCCCGAGTTCGAGAAGGGGGTGGCGGTGCTCAAGGAGGCGCTCGCCTTCCTGGCCGGGAAGGCCGCCCCTCGCCGGTGATCTGACGGTAGGCCTCGAAGGCGGCCACCCCCACCGCCACCGCCAGGTTCAGGGAGCGCACCGGCCCGGGGGTGGGGATCCTTAGAGTGGGGAAACGCGAGCGCACCGCCCCCGGCAGCCCCCGGGTCTCGGAGCCGAAGAGGAGCCAGTCGCCCGGCTCGAAGCCCACCCGGTAGAGCGAGCGCTCGGCGCGGGCGCTGAAGGCGAAGGCCCGGGCGTCGGCCGGAAGGAACTCGAGGAAGGCCTCGAGGGAGTCGTGGAGAAAGGGGTTCAGGTGCTTCCAGTAGTCGAGCCCGGCCCGCCGCATCCTGGGGTCTCCCCAGCGGAAGCCAAAGGGACGGACCAGGTGGAGCTCGGCCCCAAGGGCCACCGCGGTGCGGGCCACGTTGCCCGTGTTCTGGGGGATCTCGGGTTCCACCAGGACGATCCGGACCACGCCCCCAGCCTACTTCCGCTTGCGCCGCCAGCCGCCGCCCCCGTAGACTTAGGGCCGGTAGTTTCTGAGCGTTCGGTGAAGCGCTCTTGGAGGTGATGCTGAATCAGGGAGCACAGGATCAACGAGGAAATCCGCGTCCGGCAGGTGCGCTTGGTCGATGAACAGGGGACACAACTGGGGATCGTCGATACCCGCGAGGCCCTTCGGATCGCCCGGGAAAAGGGCCTCGACCTGGTTTTGGTGAGCCCCGCCGCCAAGCCCCCGGTGGCCAAGATCCTCGACTACGGCAAGTGGCGCTACGAGCAGCAGCAGCAGGAGAAGGAGCGCCGCAAAAAGCAAAAGCGCCAGGAGCAAAAGGCGATCAAGTTCCGGGTCAAGGTCAGCGAGCACGACTACCAGACCAAGCTCAAGCACGTGCGGCGGTTCCTCGAGGACGGCCACAAGGTCAAGGTGACGATCATGTTCCGGGGCCGGGAGATGGCCCACCCCGAGCTCGGCCGAAAGATCCTCGACCGGGTCGCCGAGGACCTCAAGGAGATCGCCACCGTCGAGATGCCGCCGGTGCAGGCCGGACGCGACATGAACATGGTCCTGGCCCCCCTCCCCCCCGAAAAACGCGGCCGGGCGAGCGCCTAGGTTTTCCCGCCCGCCCCCCTTGTGCTAAGCTTGGGGGCGCTGCGCCCGGGCCCGAAGACCCCACGGGGCGCCCGGCCAGCGGAGGTGAACGATGCCGAAGATGAAGACCCACAAGGGCGCCAAGGGGCGGGTCAAGGTGACCGCCCGCGGCAAGGTGGTGGCCTATAGGACCGGGAAGCGCCACCTCAACTACAAGAAGTCGGGCAAGACCATCCGGCAAAAGGGCCGGAAGTTCGTGCTCGCCGAGGGCGAGGCCCGGAAGTTCCGGATCCTCCTGCCCTACGAGGGGTGGTAGGCGATGCCCCGCGCCAAGACCGGTGTCGTCCGTCGCCGCCGCCACAAACGGCTCCTGAAGCGGGCCAAGGGGTTCTGGGGGCTCCGCTCGATCTCCTACCGGCGGGCCAAGGAGACCCTCCTCAACGCGGCGGAACACGCCTACGCCGACCGTAAGAAGAAGAAGGGCGACTTCCGCCGGCTCTGGATCGCCCGCATCAACGCCGCCGCCCGCCAGAACGGGCTCAGGTACTCGGAGTTCATGCACGGGCTGAAGAAGGCGGGCGTGAAGCTGAACCGCAAGGCGCTCGCCGACATCGCGGTACGGGACCCCGAGGGGTTCAAAAAGCTCGTCGAGGTGGCCAACCAGGCCCGCGGCTAGGGCGTGGCCGCGCTCTACGTCTTCCTGATGGCGATGGCCCCGGTGGTGGAACTCCGGGGCGCCATTCCTTTGGGGCTCGGGCTGGGCCTGAGCCCGGCCGGGGCCCTGTTCTGGGCGCTGGCCGGCAACCTGCTGGTGGTGCCGGCGCTGCTCACCCTGCTGCCCTGGGCGGTGGCGAAGATGGAGCGCTGGCCGCGGATCCGGCGCCTCTGGGAGGGCCTCGAGGCCCGGGTCCGGCTCAAGGGCGAGGACAAGGTCCAGCGCTACGGCGCCCTGGGGCTCTTCCTCTTCGTCGCCGTGCCCCTGCCGGGCACCGGGGCCTGGACCGGCAGCGTGCTGGCGGCGGTGCTGGGGGTGAAGAAACGCTACGCCCTGCCGGCGATCGCCGCCGGGGTGGTGGTCGCCGGGGTGGCGGTCCTTCTGGCCACCACCGGGGCGATTCGGGGGCTTTCCTTCCTGGTAAGGTAGCGGCGTGGAAGCGCTGGGCGTCGTCCTCCTCTTCCTTGCCTACTTCGTCGGCGCGCTCCCCTTGGGTTCGTGGATCGTCCGCCGGCTCTCCGGCACCGACCCCCGGCTGGCCTCGGCCTACAACCTGGGGCTGGAGAGCGCCCTCAAACGGGTGGGGGCCAAGCCTCTCCTGGCGGCGTTCTTCGCCGACTTCCTGAAGGGCTACCTGGCGGTCTACCTGCTCACCGGGTTCGGACCGCCCTGGACCTTCGGCGCGGCGGTGCTGGCCTACCTCGGCCACCTCTACCCCTTCGCCTTCCTGGCCCCGCCAACCCCCCTCAGGGGCCGCGGGGCCGGCGTGCTGCTTGGGATCCTGGCGGGGCTTTCGCAGGGGGGGCTGGGCACCCTCTACGCGCTGGTGCCGCTGGCGGTGGCGCTCTTCGTCTACGCCGCCAGCGGCTACGCCGCCCTGGCCAGCCTGTCCCTCGCCCTCACCCTGGCCCTGGTCGCCGCCGCCTTGGCCCTGGATCCCCTCTCCAAGGCGCTGGCCTGGGCCCTCTTTCTGCTCGCCCTCTGGCGGTACAAGGAGAACCTGGGGCGGATCCTCGAGGGCACCGAACCCAAGCTCGGCCGGCCCCTCCCCCTTCCCGACGAGCGGACGGCGGTCTGCGCCTTCATGATCCACCCCCTCACCCCGGAAGACCTCTGGCAGTCCCCCCGCTTTCGCTGGGCCCGGCCGCTCTACGAGCGGGGGCTTTTGCCCAAGGGGTGGATCGAACGCCTGGCCGAGCGCTTCCGACCGATGAAGGTCGGCGAGATCCGGGGGGTCCAGACCGCCGACGGCCGCGAGATCCGTTGCCACCTGATCTCGGCCCCGCTTCTGCCCCACCAGATCGTGGGCCGCCCCGAGCTGGCGGTGACCCGGGCGATCCAGGGGGCCCGGCTCGCCAGCGAGCTCGGGGCCACCGTCTTCGGGCTGGGGGCGTTTTGGAGCGTGGTCGGCGAAAAGGGCACGCGGGTCCAGGCGGCGGTCCCCGAGATCCAGGTGACCAACGGCGGGGCCCTCACCGCCGGCACGGTGCGGGCGGCGATCCCCCGGATCCTGGAGCGCTTCGAGCGGCAGGGAAAGGAGCCGAAGAGGGCGACCGCCGCCGTGGTCGGGGCCACCGGGGTGGTGGCCTTCGGCATCGCCCGCCAGATCGCCCCGCACTTCGGTCGGGTGATCCTGATCGCCCGCGATCCGGAAAGGCTCGAGAAGATCGCCACCAGCTTAAAAAAGAACCTGGCTCGAAAGGGTGCCGGGACCGAGGTCGTAGCCGCCACCGACTACGCTCGGCTTAGAGAAGCCGACCTGATCTTCACCGCCACCAGCGACCCCGAGCCGGTGATCCTCCCCGAGCACGTAAAGGAGGGGGCCTGGATCTACGACGAGGGGGTGCCCCCCGACGTCCACCCCGCGGTCAAGCGGGTGCCCGGGGTGCGGGTGATCCCCGGGGGGGTGGTGCGGCTCCCCGGCAAGGCGAGGAGCACCCTCGATCTCCACTTCGGCGGTCCCGACCTGGTCCCCGCCTGCCTCGCCGAGACCATGATCCTGGCCGCCGAGGAGGCCTTCGACCGTAAGAGCCTGGGGGGCGCGACCAAGAGCGAGAATATCGCCTACTTCGTCGAGCGGGCCGAGGCGCTGGGGTTCGAGATCCTGGATTGAGCCGGGAGGGGCATGGCCAAGGCGAGGAGCACCCGCTACCGGAGGGTCTGGATCACCGGGGGTTCCAGCGGCATCGGCCGGGCCCTGGCCCGCCACTACCGGGCGGCGGGGGCCGAGGTGTTCCTAAGCGCCCGCGGCCCCGAGCGCCTGGCCCGGGTGGCCGAGGCGATCGGGGCCCCCGCCTACCCCCTCGACGTCACCGACCCAAAGGCGGTGCACCGCACCGTGGAGCAAATCTGGAAGGAGCACGGCCCCCTCGACCTGGCGGTCCTCAACGCCGGGGGCAGCCCCCGGGGCGAGGGGGGTCTGGCCTCGGTCCTCGAGGCCAACCTCCGGCTCAACACCCTGGCCGCCGCCCACGCCATCGACGCCCTCCGCCCCCGCATGCGGGCGGCCGGCGGAGGCACGATCGCGCTGGTGGGCTCGCTGGCCGGCTACCTCCCGCTGCCTGGCGGCTACGGCTACGCCACCAGCAAGGCCGCCCTGATCCACTTCGCCGCCGGGCTCTACCCCGAGCTGAGGCGCGAGGGGCTGGACCTCCGGCTCGTCAACCCCGGCTTCGTGCGCACCCCGCTGGTGGAGGCGAACCGCTTCCCGATGCCGTTCATCCTGGAGCCCGAGGAGGCCGCCCGGCGGATCGCCCGGGGGCTTGAGGGCGGCCGGTTCGAGATCGCCTTCCCCCTTCGCCTGGCCTGGCCCCTGCGGCTTTTAAGGGCGCTCCCCCTCACCGCCTGGGTCCGGGTCCTCGCCTGGGCCGACCGCCGGCGCCCCCGCTAGGGGGCCTTGGCCACCCGGGGGCAAGCGGCCTAAAATACCAAGGGCAAGGAAAGGAGGCGGTATGCGTCGCTGGCTTGCGGTTCTTTTATTACCACTGGCGCTGGGCTACGCCCAGAAGCCCCTGGTGATCGCGTACCAGGGCGGGGCGGTCACCCTCGACCCCCACATGCGCAACGAGACCACCACCCTCTCCTGGCAGCACCACATCTTCGAGACCCCCTTCTTCTACACCCCGGACGGCAAGGTCGTCCCGGTGCTCGCCGAGAAGATCGAGATGGTGGACCCCAACACCTGGCGGCTCTATCTAAAGAAGGGCGTCCGCTTCCACGACGGCAGCGAGATGACCGCCGAGGACGTGGCCTTCTCGATCCTCCGGGCGGCCACCCACAAGAAGTCCCAGATGAAGGGGTACGTCGGCAAGGTGGTGGCGGCCGAGGCCCTGGACCGCTACACGGTGCGGATTCAAACCAAGGTGCCCGACCCCCTGCTCCCCGCCCACCTCGATCACGCCGCGGTGATCCCCAAGGCCTATCTGGAGAAGGTGGGCGAGGAGGGCTTCAACAAGCACCCCATCGGCACCGGCCCCTACAAGTTCGTCTCCTGGCTGAACGGCGACCACCTGAACCTCGAGGCCTTCGACGGCTACTGGGGTCCCCAGCCCGCCTTTAAGAAGGTCAAGCTGGTCAACATCCCCAACGGCGCCACCCGGGTCGCCGCCCTGCTCTCCGGCGAGGTGGACATCGCCGAGAAGGTCCTTCCCCAGGACTTCCCCCGGGTCGAGCGCTCGGGGGTCGCCGACGTCCGGCAGACCCCGGGCGTCCGGGTGATCTACGTGGCCCTCGACTACTGGCGCGCCTACGGCTCGGAGGGCCTGCCCAAGGGGGCTAAGAACCCCTTCCTCGATCCCCGGGCCCGCAAGGCGATCTACATGGCGATCGACGAGGACGCGATCGTCAAGAGGATCATGGGGGGCGCGGCGACCGCCGCCCAGCAATTCCTGGCCCCGATCCACGAGGGCTACAACCCCGAGATCCGGCGCTTCCCCTACGACCCCAAGGCCGCCCGGAAGATCCTCGAGGACCTCGGTTACGGCGACACCGACGGCGACGGCTGGCTGGAGCTGCCGACCAAGGACGGCGGCCGGGTGCCCTTCGCGCTCCGGGTCGACGCCCCCAACGACCGCTACTTAAACGACGCCCAGATCGCCCAGGCGCTCGCCAACATGCTCCGCCGGATCGGCATCAAGGCCAGCGTCAACGCGGTGCCCAAGAAGGTCTTCTTCCCCAACATGACCAAGGGGCACTTCACCATGTACATGGCGGGGTGGGGCTCGATGGACTCCATCAACACCCTGCTCTCGCTCTTCCACTCCAAGGACCCCTCGGGCCTCTACGGGCGCTTCAACCGGATGCGCTACAAGAACCCCGAGGTCGACCGGCTCATCGAGCAGGCGGCCCAGACCTTCGACCGGCAAAAGCGGGAGGCCCTGATCCAAAAGGCGATGTACATCGCCATGGTCCAGGACGTCGCCTACATCCCCTTGCATTACGAGAACGTGATCGCCGGCGTCCGCAAGGGGCTCGTCTTCGTGCCCCGGCCCGACGAGTACCTCCACGCCTACGAGGTCAAAAAAGCCCGCTGAACCCTAGGGGCCCGGGCCGCACGGCCCGGGCCCTCGCCAAAACCCCATGCGTTACTTCGCCGTACGTTTTCTGCAGATGCTCTTCGCGGTCTGGGGGGTCGCCACCCTGGTCTTCCTCTTCCTCCAGCTCACCGGCGACCCCATGGAGGTGCTGGCCCCGGAGGACATGAGCGAGGCCCAGGTCGCCGAGCTCCGCCACGCCTACGGGCTCGACCGCCCCCTCCACGTCCGCTACCTGATCTACATGGAGAACCTCCTCAAGGGGGACCTGGGGGTTTCCTGGACCTCCGGCGAGCCGGCGCTCAGGCTCCTCGCCCAGCGCTTCCCCGCCACCCTCAAGCTGGTGCTCACCGCCCTCCTCTTCGCCATCGCCCTGGGCCTGCCCGCCGGGGTCTGGGCGGCGGTCCGAAGCGACACCTGGGTGGACCGGGGGCTTAGGTTCCTCTCGGTCCTGGGGATCTCGGCCCCCACCTTCTGGATCGGGATCATGCTGATCCTGATCTTCTCGGTGACCCTGGGCTGGCTGCCCTCGGCGGGGGCGGGGAACTGGCGGCACTACATCCTGCCCGGGCTGACCCTCTCGTTCTACCGCATCGCCCTCTTCCTCCGGATGATCCGCTCGACCCTCCTCGACGTCCTCACCCAGGACTACGTCCGGACCGCCCGGGCCAAGGGGCTCGCCGAACGGGTGGTGGTCTACAAGCACGCCCTCCGGAACGCGCTGATCCCCTTCGTCACCCTGGTGGGGCTGCAGTTCGGCCAGCTCATGGCCGGGGCGGTGGTCACCGAGTGGATCTTCGCCTGGCCGGGGATGAACCGGCTGGCCCTGAACGCCCTCTTCACCGAGGACCGGCCGGTGATCCTGGCCTTCGTGGTGCTCACCGCGGGGATCTTCGCGGTGGTCAACTTCGTGGTCGACCTCCTCTACGGCTGGATCGACCCCCGGGTGCGCTATGCCTAGGTTTCCCTGGTTCACCGCCCTGGTCCTCCTGCTCGTCGTCCTGGCGGCGATCCTCGCCCCCTGGCTGGCCCCCCACCCGCCGCTGGAGGGGGACCTCATGCGCCAGCACCTGCCGCCGGCCTGGCTCCCCGGCGGCGACCCCGCCTTCCCCCTGGGCACCGACGAGCAGGGGCGCGACATCCTCTCGAACATCCTGTTCGGCCTGCGGGTGAGCCTCTCGGTGGGGTTTTTCGCCGTACTGATCAGCGTTCTCCTGGGGGTGCCGCTGGGGCTTATGGCGGGCTACAGCCGGCGGTTCGGCGAGCTGGTGATGCGGCTGGTCGACGTGCAGCTCTCGGTCCCCACCTTCCTGATCGCCCTGGTGGTGCTGGCGCTATGGGGGGCCGGGCTTCTCAAGCTGATCCTGGTGATCGGGGTGGTGGGCTGGGCGGCCTACGCCCGGCTGGTGCGGGGGGCGGTGCTCTCGGAGCGGGAACGGGAGTACGTGCTCGCGGCCGAGGCCCTCGGCCTCTCCACCCCCCGGGTGCTCTTCCGCCACATTCTGCCCAACGTACTCTCGGTGGTGCTGGTCCAGGTCTCGGTCGACGTGCCCCGGGTCATCCTGCTCGAGGCCACCCTCTCGTTCCTGGGGGTCGGGGTCTCGATCGAGACCCCCTCGATCGGCCTGATGGTCAAGCGGGGGATGGACTACCTCTTCTCCGGGGTCTGGTGGACCACCGCCCTCCCTGGCCTCGCCCTCATGCTCCTGGTCCTCACCACCAACCTCCTCGGCGACTGGATGCGGGACGCGTTCGACCCCCGCAGAAGGCGGGTGAACCGTTGAAGGAACTGATCGCTTTCGCAAGGGAACTGATCCAGCTCCCGAGCCCTCCGGGTCGGGAGGGACCGCTGGCCGAGCGGGTGGTGGCCGAGATGCGCGCCCTCGGCTACCGGGAGGCCTGGGTCGACGAGGCAGGGAACGCCCTCGGGCGGATCCCGGGCCGCGAGCCGGGGCCGGGCTGGCTGCTCCTTTCCCACCTCGACCACGTGGACCCCGGCGACGAGGCGGCTTGGCCCCACCCGCCGTTTTCCGGCTTCCTCGACGAGGAGGGCCGGATCTGGGGCCGGGGGGCGGTGGACATCAAGGGGCCGCTGGCCGCCACCGTCTATGCCCCCGCCTTCCTCGAGGCCCCGCCCTCCCGCGACCTCTACGTCGCCGCGGTGGTCGAGGAGGAGCTCGGGGGGCGGGGGGCCGAGCACCTGGTCCGGACCCTGGGCGAGCGCTTCGGGGCCGCGGTGGTCGCCGAGCCCTCCGACCTCCGGGTGATGCACGGCCACCGGGGGGTGGCGCGGGTGCGGGTGCGGTTTTCCGGTCACCCCCACCACGCCGCCCTGGCCGCCCCGGAGGAAAACCCCCACTGGGCGCTGGCCCGCTTCTACGCCCGGCTGGCGGTGGCGCAGCGGCCCACCCACCCGTTGCTGGGCGCCAGCCAACTCACCCCCACCGTTCTTTCGGCCGATACCGAAAGCCAAAACCGCACCCCCGGGGCGATCGAGCTGATCCTCGACTGGCGCACGGTGGGGGAGCCGCCGGAGGCCATGCGGGCCCTGCTCGCTGAGCTCTTAAGGGACCTTCCGGCCGAGGCCGAGGTCCCCGGGCTCTGGGAGCACGGCGAGCTCGAGAACACCCCGGGCTTCGTCACCCCGCCCGATCACCCGCTGATCCGGGCCCTGCTCGCCGCCCGCCGGGCGGTGCTCGGCGAGGCGGGACGGCCGGCGCTCTGGTTCTTCGCCACCGACGGCCGCTACACCGCCGCCGCCGGCATCCCCACCGCCGGGTTCGGGCCCGGCGACCCCCGGCTCGCCCACACCGAGGAGGAGTGGGTCCTCGCCCAGGACCTGGTGCGGGCGGCCCGGGTCTACGCCCGCCTGGTGGCCGGCCGGTGGCCGGTTCAGTAGCCCCCCAGGAGCCCCCGGCGCTTGGTGACCCGGATCGCGGCGGCCAAGAGCCCCAAACCCAGGAGCAGGTAGGCGAGGCCGTTGGCCAGCGCGAGGAGAAGGCCGCCGGGGTCGAGGGGGGCGCCGCGGGCCAGGAGGTCGCGGAGCATCCCGGCGGCCGGAGCCAGGGGCAACACCGCCCCGGCCAGGCGACCGGGGGCGGCCAGGCGCTCGAAGGGGGTCATGATCAAAAACATCATCACGAACTGGAAGAGGTTGAGGAAGGACTGGATCCGCTTGAAGTACAGCGCCAGGGCGCCGAGGCCATAGCCCACCCCGTAGGCGGCGAGAAGCGCGGCCGCCAAGGGCAGGAGGGCCGGCGGGGAAAACGCCAAGCGGGCGCCGGTGAGCCCCAGCAGGAGGAGGAGCACGGCGAGGTTAAGGACCAGGGTGGCGGCCAGGTTGGCGAGGCTGCGGGCGAGGTAGACCCGCAACGGACCGTACGGCGAGAGGAAGACCTGCTCCAGGGTCCCCTCGCGGGCCTCGTTCATTAGCCCCCAGCTCAGGTCGCCGATGGCGAAGAGGGCGAGCGTCCAGAGCACATAGCCGACCACCAGGGCGTCGAGGCGTTCGCCGAACCGAGCGGTGGGGCCGGCGACGTAGCGGGCCCCCAGGAACAGGCCGTAGAAGATCAGGGCGATCACCGCCAGCTGCCCGGCGGTCTCCATGGGGTAGCGCCTTAGCATCAAAAGCTGCCGTTTGAACTCGATCGCCACCAGCCTAAGCATGCCGCCCCTCCTTGACCAACCGCAGGAAGACCTCGGTGAGGTCGGCGCGGTCCCGCTCGACCCGCAGGAGGGGGCGGGGCCGGAGCGCCTCCAGCACCGCCCAGAGCCCCTCGGGCCCGCCGGCGTAGAGGACCCGTGCCCCCTCGATCCGGGCCCCCAGGGCGGCCAGGCGGGCGGCGAGCTCGGGGCCGGGAGGGGCCTCGAGCTCGACGACGTAGTGCCCGCTGGAGAACCGGGCGAGCAGGGTTGCGGTGGCGTCGGCGGCGACGATCCGGCCCCGGCGGAGGATCGCCACCCGGTCCGAGAGGGCCTGGGCGACCTCGAGCCGGTGAGTGGTGAGCAGGATCGCCTGCCCCGCCCCGGCCAGCTCCCGGACCAGGGTCTTGACGTGCTCGGCGGCCTCGACGTCGAGCCCCAGGGTGGGCTCGTCGAGAAGGAGGAGCCGGGGCCGGTGCACCAGGGCCACCGCGATGGCCAGCTTTTGCTGCATGCCCCGCGAGAGCTCCTGGGTCAGGGCGCGCCGCTTGGCGAGCAGGCCGAACCGCTTTAGAAGCCGCAGCCCCCGGCGCCGGGCCTCGCCGGGGGCGAGGCCGCGAAGGGTCCCGAAGTACTCCAGGTTCTCCTCCGGAGTAAGCCGCCAGTAGACGTTGCGGTTGCCCTCCAGCACCGCCCCCACCCGGGCCAGGGCGGCGGGCTCGCGGTGGGGGTCCTGCCCCTCGATGCGGACCTCACCGGCGTCGGGGCGCACCAACCCGGCGATCATCTTGATCGTGGTGGTCTTCCCCGCCCCGTTCGGACCCAGGAAGGCCAGGACCTCCCCGGGGCGGACCTCGAGGTCCACCCCGTCCACCGCCGTCACCGCTCGGCCCCCTTGGCGGTAGGCCTTGCGGAGGCCCCGGGCCCTCAACACGGGTTCCATGTCGAGAATGTTAAGTTCTGCTTTCTAAAATGTCAAGCCTAACTTCCTTTTCTAGGATCTCCGCCGCCCTCGCCGCCCCGTCCTCGCCGGCCAGCCGGGCGGCGAGGGCCCGGGCGCGGGCCCGGGGTTCGGGGCGCAGGGCCGCCCGGAGGGCGGCGGCGAGCCGATCGGCGTCGAGTCGGCGGGCCGGCACCGGCGCCGGAGCCACCCCCAGCGCCCGGGCCCGCTCGGCCCAGAAGAACTGGTCGGCGAGGAAGGGCACCCAGACCCCGGGCACCCCGGCCCGGAAGACCGCCGCCGAGGTGCCGGCCCCGCCGTGGTGGACCGCCGCCGCCACCCGGGGCAGGAGCCAGGAGTGGGGAACCTCGTCGAGGAGGTAGAGGTCGTCGGCGGGCTCGATCGCGGCCCCCGCCCACCCCCGGGCCACCACCGCCGGCACCCCGACCCGCCGGAGGGCCTCGAGGACCCGGCGAAAAACCCGCCCGGGCTCGGGCGGCCGCATGCTGCCGAAGCCCAGGTAGACCGGCCGGGGCTCCCGATCCAGGAAGCGCGCCAGCCCCGGCGGCGGCCGCCAGGGGCGGGGGCGGCGGAACCAGTAGCCGGTGAGGCGGTAGCGCGCGGGCCAGTCCCGGGGCCGGGGCACGACGTGGGGGGAAACCCCCAAAAGGACCGGGACCCCGCGGCGCGCAAGTTCGGGGTAGGGGCCGGCGAGGCCGTAGGGGCGAAGCCCGAGCCGCCGGCGGTAGGCGTTGGTGGGCCGGGCCACCAGCGCCCAGGCGAGCCGCTCGGCGGCCCGGTAGCTGAGACGGTTCAGGGCGCCCAGCCGAGCCAGCCGGGGCACCGGCCCCACCGGAGCGGGAAAGGCCCGGGTGGGGAGGAGGGGCTGGAGGAGGGCGGGGAACGCCGGTACCCGGTGGGCCTCGGCCCAGCTCCAGGCCCAGAATCCCAGCGAGCCGAAGACCACCGCCTGGGAGCCGGGGAGCTCGCGGTCGAGGGCCTCGAGGAAGGCCGGCGCCGCCCGCTCGAAGGCCCGGATCAGCTCGCGGACGAAGGCGAGCCCGCCGCTCCCGGCGGCGAAGAGACGGCGCAACCCGGCCTCGTCGAGGGCCCGGCGGGGGTCGGGGCCGGCCGGGCGGTAGGCGACCGGGCTCCCCTCAAAGAGGGATTCGAACCCCTCGGGGGCGAGGAGCCGCACCCGGTGCCCCCGGGCGGCCAGGGCCTCGCCGAGGGCGAGGAAGGGCTCGACGTCGCCCCGGGAACCGGCGGTGACCAGGGCGACCTCCAACCCGGCTCACCCCCACCGCCCCCGGTCCCGCCGGCGGTACTTGGCCATCGCCTTTTGGAAGGCGGCCTCGAGGCGCACCCCCTCGCGGTTGGCCAGCGAGGCGACGACGAAGAGCACGTCGCCGAGCTCCTCCTCCAGGTCCCCCTCGCCCTCGCCCGGCTTGGGGGTCTTGCCCTCCCGGTGGGCGAGCACCCGGGCCAGCTCCCCCACCTCCTCGACCAGGCGGGCGAGCTGCAAAAGGGGCGGGAAGTAGCCGGTCCGGGTGCCGCCGATCCAGGCGTCGACCTCGGCCTGGAGCTCCCGCAGGGTCATCGGCCCCGGATCTCCTCGAGCTCAAGGCCATAGAGCGCGACCAGCCGCACCACCCGCTCGACGTCGCCCAGGTCGATCATCTCCGAGGGGGAGTGCATGTAGCGGTTGGGGACGCTGACCACCGCGGTCGGCACCCCCTCGCGGGTGAGCGCGACGGCGTCGGCGTTGGTGCGGGTGTGGCCGGACTCGACGCTGGTCGTGTAGGGAATCCCCTCCCGCTCGGCGATCGCCCGCAGCCGGCGCACCAGCTCGGGGTGCAGGTAGGGGCCCACCGAGAGGTCGGGACCCTTGCCCAGCTCGGCCTGGCCGGCGACCCGCTTCTCCACCCCGGGGACCCGGGTGCAGTGGGTGACGTCGACCACGATCGCCTGCCGGGGCTTCAGGCGGAAGGCGGCGGTCCCCGCCCCCGCCCCCGAGACCTCCTCCTGGGCGCTCGCCACCGCGGTGACCTCGACCTGGGCGCCGGCGTCGCGGAGGTGGCGGAGGGCCTCGAGGACGGCGAAGGCGCCGATGCGGTTGTCGATCGCCTTGGAGACGATCCGCCGGCCGTGCAGGTAGCGGAGCGGCTGGTCGAGAACGCCGACGCTGCCGACCTCGAGGTAGGCGAGGGCCTCCTCCCGGGCGTCGACCCCGAGGTCGACCCAGAGGTCGCGGATCCGCACCGCCTTCCGGCGGTCCTCCTCCTCCAGCAGGTGGGCGGCCTTGCGGCCCACCACCCCGAGCACCTCGCCCTTCTTACCGAGAAAGCGCACCCGCTGGCCGACCAGGACCTGGGGATCCCAGCCCCCCAGCCCCTGGACGTAGACGAAGCCCTTTTCGTCGATGTCGGTGACGATCAGGCCGATCTCGTCGAGGTGGCCGTCGAGCATCAGGCGGCCGGGCTTGCCGGGGTTGATCTGGGCGAAGACGTTGCCGTTGGTGTCCTCCCACACCTCGTCGGCGAAGGCCTCGGCGGCCCGCTTCCAGACCTTGCGGGCCTCGCCCTCGAACCCGCTCGGCCCCACCGCGGCCAGGAGTTCCTCGAGGAAGGCCAGATCCAGCTCCACCTGCACGCTCCACCTCCGCCCCCAGTCTACGCGGCGGGGTAAGTTAGGGGCGTGAAGGCCACCGTCGTCGGCGTGGGCAGCGAGCTGATCGAGGGGCGCACCCTGGACACCAACACCGCCGAGCTGGCCCGGGACCTGCTGGACCTCGGCCAGGAGGTCGAGGTCACCTACCGGGTCGCCGACCGGCTCGCCCCGCTGGTCGCCGAGCTCCGTCACGCCCTGAAGGGCCACCGGCTGGTGGTCACCACCGGGGGCCTCGGCCCCACCCCCGACGACCTCACCCGCGAGGCGATCGCCGAGGCGGTAGGGGCGCCGCTGGTCTTCGACCCCGAGGTCTACCGCCGGATCGCCCGGTTCTTCGCCCAGCTGGGCCGGCCGATGCCGGAGATCAACCGCAAGCAGGCGATGAAGCCGGCCGGGGCCCAGTGGCTGGAGAACCCCCGGGGTACCGCCCCGGGGTTCCTCTGGCGCTCGGGCGACCGGGCGGTGGTCGCCCTTCCCGGCCCCCCCGCCGAGTGGCGACCGATGTGGCGGGCGGCCCGGGCCGCCCTGGGGCTCGTCGGCCAAGGGGCACGGGTTAAGGTTTTCAAGACCTTCGGGCTCGGCGAGTCCGACCTCTACCTGGCCCTCGGCGAGCTCCTGGGGCGGGGGCGGGACTACGAGGTCAGCACCTACGCCAAGCCCTGGGGGGTGGAGGTGGTGGTGCGAGGAAGCGAGGCGGTGGCCAAGGAGGTCCGCCGCCGGATCCAAAGGGCGATCTGGGGCGAGGACGAGGACACCCTCCCCGGCCTGGTGGCCCGCCGCCTGGCCGCCGAGGGGAAGACCCTGGCGGTGATGGAGTCGG
>Ga0256833_1001941_pt1 | contig 14916 bp, 14 predicted proteins | sample 356284metaG_FD_190535 | JGI IMG/M metagenome (GOLD analysis project Ga0256833, IMG submission 190535) | Hydrothermal vent microbial communities from Mid Atlantic Ridge, Atlantic Ocean - 356-284 | ecosystem: Environmental > Aquatic > Marine > Hydrothermal vents | place: Atlantic Ocean: Mid...
CGTTTTTGACCACATTGCCGTTGCGCAGGTCGCGCACGGTGTAATATTTGGTGCCGTCGCGCTCCATCACCGAGACCACTTCCACGCCGGTGCGGGGGGCGTCTTTGGGGAGGGGAGGCACTTCGTCTAAGGATGCGGGCTTCATCTTTTTCTGGCCATTGCCCGCTGGGGAGGGGGTGGTTGCCGTGACGGTTGCCTTGTTTCCCCGTAACACCAGTTCTACGATTTCGTCCCGCACTGCCAGGCCGGTTTCAGCCTCGGAGCGGACATAAATCTTGCTGCCATCCACAGCATAGGGCGGGTCATCGCCGCGCGGCACGAGCACCCGCAGCACCTTCTTGCCCTGGGTTTCGTGAACGTCGATGGTGACGTCCAGCGGCGGGATGATGCGCTCGGAAATCTGCTTCCGCAGGGTGGCGACGGCTTCTTCGGGGTTGTCGATGCCTATAGGCGGCTTTTTGGGGTCGGCGCTCACGCCGATGTAGAGCGTGCCGCCGTTGGTGTTGGCGAAGGCGCAGATGTCGGCGATGATGGCGTATAAGCGCCCGCCGCGCACGGTCATCTTTTCATGGAAATCCTGGATGAGGTTGGCGCCCTCTTCGCGCGCCTGCTGGACGAAGTCTTCCTGGGGCTGCTTGGGGCGATGGGGGCGATGGCGGGCGAAGTCGTTGCTGAGGAAAAGTTCCTTGAGGGCCTGAAAAGTCGGTTCGGGTAGCAGTACCTCGGTGGTGCGGTCGCCTACGCCCAGGTTGCGGCCTTCGCCCACTAAGCGGTGGGCGTCGGAGCCTTGAATGCAGTGCATCCGCCGGGGGTATTCCGGCTTGGTGCCGTTGAAGAACGCCGCGGTGGTGTGTCGCCCTTTTTTCTCCAGGTCGGTGACTTCCAGCGCGTGCAGGTGAGGGTCCTGGGTGTAGGAAATCTTGGTTTGGCCGGGCACGTTGCGGGCGGCCACGCCGTTGCTGGAGTTGGCGTGCGCGGCGATGACCAGTCCCCCGGCTTCGTCGATCATCCGGTAAGCGGTGAGCACGTCGCTGGTCGCGCCCACCGTGGCCGAGCCTTCGTCGAGTTTTTCCACCGGGATGTTGAGGGTGAGCAGCAGGTGCTCGATTTCCCGCACCGGTTTGTCGGGCGGGAAGATGCCCAAAATGTGGAAGCCCAAGGTGGCGGTAAACTCGAAGCCCGGCAGTACCAGCACTTTGTCCATCAGATGGCGGTATTCTTCCAGCCGGGCTTTTTCTTCGGGCATCAGGCGGTCGAGTTTTTCCAGCAGTTCCAGTTGTTGGATTTCTTCCTGCATTTTGCGGTAACCGGCCACGGTGTTGTGGTCGGTGAAAGCGATGATATCCACGCCGCGGGCGGCGGCGCGGCGGAGGATGTCCAGGTAGGAGATTTCGGGTTGTTGGTAATCGCTGGATGCGGGGGTGTGGAGGTGCAGGTCGATGACGTACCAGCGCCTCTTGGAAGTACGTTTGCGTGCCACGGTTCCCTTCCTGATTGAAAGTCGTCGGTGCGAGCCAGAGGTGGCCGCCCGGGCATGTGATCACGAAGCGGGGGCATCCCGCTGCAGCAGTTTGTGCATAGCCTTGAGCAGTTCGTTAGGCATGTAGGGCTTTTGCAAGAAATCGTCCGCACCGGCCTCGATGCTGGCGTGGTAGTAGTCCATCCCGGAGGTCATGATGATGCGGGTGTGTTTCAAATGGGGGTCGTCGCGGATGGCGTCCAAGAGGTCGAGGCCGTTCACCCCGCCTGCCAGGCGGACGTCCATGACCAGCAGATCGGGCTGCTGCTCCCGTAGGTCAGAGAGCAGTTGATCTGCCTGGAGGGAACCCAAAACGACGGCATGGCCTTCGATTTCCAATAGAGACTGCAGAAGCGACCGCAGGGTATAGTCGTCTTCTACTAACATGATTTTAGCCATTGGATGAGGCTCCTTGAGAAGAAGGCTCGTTATCCTGTTTGTCCGCCTCAGATTGAGATGGGGGCGTCAGGGCGGCGTGGAGGACGTCGTCCACCGTTTCTGCGAAGATGAAATGGATGGCCTCTCGCACCTCGTCAGGTAGGTCTTCGAGGTCGGCTTCGTTGCGTTTGGGCAGGATGATGGTGGTCAGGCCGGCGCGATGGGCGGCAAGCACTTTTTCTTTGATGCCGCCAACTGGCAACACCTGCCCCCGCAAAGTGATCTCGCCGGTCATACCCACCTCAGGGCGCACCACGCGCTCGGTAAGCAGAGAGATCAACGCGGTGGCCATCGTCACACCCGCGGAGGGGCCATCTTTGGGTTGGGCGCCTGCTGGGACGTGCAGGTGGATGTCGGTTTTCTCGAAAAAGTCGGCGGGGATCCCCCACTCGGTTGCCCGAGAGCGGACGTACGAGAGCGCGGCGCGGGCCGATTCCTGCATCACGTCGCCCAGAGAGCCGGTGAGGATGAAGCCTTTGCTGCCGGGCATTTTGGTGGCTTCGACGAACAGGATGTCGCCCCCCACCGGCGTCCATGCCAGGCCAATGGCGACGCCGGGGATGGAGACCCGTTGGGCGACTTCCTCGAAGCCGTAATAGCGTGGCCGCCCCAACAGTTCGCGCACTTTCTCGGCGGTGATCTCTTCCCGCTCGGCTTTGGCTTCGGCAATCTTGCGCACTACTTTGCGGCATACACTGCCGATTTCGCGCTCCAATTGACGCACGCCCGCCTCGCGCGTGTAGGAGCGGATGATGGTGCGGATGGCGTCGTCGGTGAAGGTGATTTCCTCGGGAAAGAGGCCGTTTTCGTGCACCTGCCGGGGGATGAGGTAGCCTTTGGCAATTTCGACCTTCTCGCGCTCGGTGTAGCCGGAGATGTGGATGATCTCCATCCGATCGCGCAGGGGAACAGGGATGTTGTCCAGATAGTTGGCGGTGGTGATGAAGAGCACTTGGGAGAGGTCGAAGGCCACTTCCAGGTAATGGTCACGGAACTCGGCGTTTTGTTCAGGGTCGAGCACTTCCAGCAGCGCCGAAGCCGGGTCGCCGTGGAAGTCGAACACCAGTTTGTCGATCTCGTCGAGCATGAACACCGGGTTGCGCGTGCCGATGCGGCGCAGGGCCTGGATGATGCGCCCCGGCATCGCGCCGATGTAGGTGCGGCGGTGGCCGCGGATCTCGGCTTCGTCGCGCACCCCACCCAGGGAGATGCGCACGAATTTGCGTCCCATGGCGCGCGCGATGGAACGCCCCAGTGAGGTTTTGCCCACCCCCGGCGGGCCGACGAAGCACAAAATCGCCCCTTCGCGATCGTGGCGGATGGCGTCGTCGGGCAGGCGGGCTTCCAGTTCTTCTTTGCGCTCCAACCGCAGTTTGCGCACCGCGAGGTATTCCAAGATGCGCTCTTTGACGTCTTCCAGGCCGTAGTGGTCCTTGTCGAGCACTTCCTGGGCGTGTTGCAGGTCGAGGTTGTCTTCCGTGGTTTTGCTCCACGGCAGGGAGACCAGCCAGTCCAGGTAAGTGCGGATGACGCCGTATTCGGCCGCGGCTGTGGGCAGGCGGGAGAGGCGGTTCAATTCGCGCAGGGCTTGCTTTTTGGCCTCTTCAGGCATTCCGGCTTCTTCTATCCTGCGCCGGAATTCCTTGATGTCTGCCGTTTGTTCGTCGTCTTCTCCCAGTTCGCGCTTGATGGCCTTCAACTGCTCCCGCAGGAAGTATTCCCGCTGCATTTTTTCGATTTCGGAGCGCGCCTCGTTCTGGATTTTCTGCCCCAGTTCCAGCACTTCGACTTCGCGCGCCAGGATGGTGAGGAGTTTGTGCAGTTTGGCGGCGACGGAATCCAGTTCGAGGATTTCTTGTGCGTCTTCCAGGCTCATGCGCTGGAAGTTGGCCACCGTGTAGGCCAGTTGCAGCGGGTCTTCCAATGCCAGCACCGCGCCCACCACCTCCTTGGGGATGGAGGCCACCATCTCGGCAATGGCCTGGAAGTGCTCGCGCACCTGGCGGGCGAGGGCTTCCACTTCCAGGGTGTTTTCCACCGTCTCGGGGATGACTTCGACCCGGGCGACGAAGTACGGCTCGGTTTGGGTGTATTCCAGCACCCGGATGCGCTGCTGCCCCTGCACCAGCAGGCGCACTGTGCCGTCGGGGGCGCGAAACAGACGGTGGATGGTGGCGACGGTGCCGACGGCGTACAAATCCTCCGGCGAGGGGTTTTCCAGTTCCGGCTTTTTGGAAGCCACCAGCCCCAGGCGACGGTCGCCAGCGACCACGTCGTCCACCAGGCGGATGGAACGTGGCAGGCCCACCGTCAGCGGGGTGCCCGTCTGCGGGTAGACTACGGTGCCGCGCAGCGGCAGGATGGGGATTTCGAATGTTTCTGGAGAGGCTTCTTGGGCTTCAGGAGCCGGGTTTTCATCGGTGGGCTGTTCCTCGCCCTCGGATTTGTTGTTGAGAACGCGGTTGATGAACGGCAGCATGGCTTCCTGCCAGGCTGCGTCTTCTTCCATCCATTGCATGATATCTTCCCAACCCATATGCCAACGCGATGCAGGCATTGAGGTGTACTCCTTGGGGTTTGTTGTGATGATGTGGCTTGCTCAGGTGTGGTGGTGCACTCTGACGACACGCGAGGCGCGTTTGGGGAGGAAGACGCGCAAAAAGCCATCGCGATATTCGGCTTTGACGTCGGTTTCGTCCACGCTGGCGGGCAGGGCAATGGCAATTTGGAAGGGTCCAAAAGGGATTTCCAGGCGGTGGTAGGCGATGCCCGCGTCGGGGTCGTTGCGCTGGCCGTAGATGTAGAGGACTTGCCCATCCAGTTCCAGGCGAAAATCGTCTGGCTGCATGCCCGCGATCTCTACGCGTACCACGATGGCGTGGGGCGTTTCGAAGACGTCGGTGGGGGGGCGCCAGGTGGAGCGACGGTGTCCCCAGCGGACGTCTAAAATCCACACGCCGGATGGGTCGTCGCTCTTGGTGGGTACGGCACTCAACAAGGAGAACATGGATACCCTCCTCCCAACACAGAACACCACCCGCCCGATCGTTCGTCCGGCAGGGCGTTGTGGCGGGTGCAGCGCCCCCGACAGGATTCGAACCTGCAACCCTCGGATTAGAAGTCCGACGCTCTTTCCATTGAGCTACGGGGGCGAAAGGTCAGGTTCACGCCTGCCGCCCGCAGCACTCCGGCGGGCGGGCAGTTTCGGTAGGCTGCTCAAGAAGCCCGGATGAGGTGGTTATTGCTCGACCGGGCGGATGCCCAGGTAGTCGCGTCGCCCCGTGAGCGTCCGCAAAATGACCTGAGGGCGTGCAGGGCGTTTCAAATGCTCGGCGATTTCTACCGGTGTCATTGGCCGGTTGCCGTGGGCTACCAGTACCCGAAAGATGGCGTCGACGAGAGGAACGTGGGCCTCTAAAAAATCGGGTTGATGAGCACAGTGGGTCATGAGCACATATTGCATCCCTTCTACCTGTCGAACTTCGGCGGTTTCGGGATCTACCCAATCGACCAGCGTGGTGTTTTGCCAGTCGGCAAATTGTGCCTGATGTTCGGGGCAGAGTAAGCGATGCATGTAGAAACGCCAATCTCGCGCGTGGGATTGCCACCAACGAAAATCGATGTGGAAAGGGGTGTCGAGGGTGGGCTTGACCAGACTACGATGTTTTCCCTGAGACATAGAGTTTCTCCAGAGTCAGTTGGCAGATTCGTCCAACCGGAAGTGCAGGTCGCCAACGTGAATAAACCACGGGCGGGTGGCCAGCAGGGCGAAGATGGGGCCCGGCGGGCAACGGCGCAAGGTGTTGACCGCTGCATAAAGCCCCATGGCGTGGACGTGCCCCTGTGGGGTCAATTTGGCAAGTTCACGCAGCACGGAGACCACCAGTTTTTCCAACGGCGTGCGCTCCTTGGCGACTTTTTGCCACACGGCATCCACTGCTTCCGGCGCAGGCACGGCAACCACCATGCGTTCGTCGAATTCGGCGGTGACGGTTTGTTTGAGCATGGCAAAGACTGGTTCGCCATCTCGCCCGACCAGCAGGCTGCGTACCCAATCGCGTTTCGGGTGATGGGTGTAGGCCTCGATGATGACCTGGCCCGAGGCCTTGCCCGGCTTGAGAGCGACCAGGCTGCCGGGAATCAGGCCCTTTTTCTCGTACCATTTTTCCAGGCCATACACATACTTGCCCGGCCGCACTACCCAACCAGGGAATTCTTCACCTGTTTGGCCGTCTACCCAGGTAAAGCGCACGCGCGGCGCTTCGTAAGCGGTGGGGAAGAGGAAGCGGGTTTTGTGGCTCAGCGGTAGGGTGCCTGCGCGCCAGTGAGGATAGATCAAACGAAGTTCCGTTTTGGAGCTGGAGGGAGGCTCGGTGGGGTCGGGTGAAAGCTCATCCCCCAGCTCGGCTTCCAATGCCAACATTTCGGGTGTGAGGGCGTCGCGGTCGTATTCCAGGGGGCGATAACGTAAAGTGGGCGGTGTTTCTTGCACCCAGCGGGGTTCCATGCTGCGGAGAAACCAGAGGACTTCGCCTGCCGGCCCAACTTCGTCGAACTTCTCGCTTTCCTGTAAGGCGTAGGCCAGGGAAAACTCGGCCAGTTTGGGCGAATCGGCAGGGAAGTCGATTTGTCGCATGATCTCTACCGTTGACAATGGCCCACCATGAGCCATGTCAAGCACGGCTTCGGCCAAATTGAGGTGCCCGACATGCACTTCGCTGAGCAATGCCCGCGGGAACCACCGCCCCGCAATGCGCACGAACTCGTCGTTTGCTGCCAGTGCCTCTGCAATGCGTTCTGCCAGGCTTCCGCCGTATACGGCCAGCACCTTGGCCGTGTTCATCAGCGCCTCTGCTTTGCTGGCAGGCAAGGGGTTGTTGAGGGGGTGTTCTTCCAGTCCGGCGGCAAATTCGCGCTCACTCCCATCTGAGAAGCGGACTCGAATGACCTTAAAAGGGGGCATGGTCGGGTTGTGTGCCTCGCGGACAGCCACCACTTCACCTTCTTCCCAATGCCGGGCCGGGAAGACAAGTCGTTCGCCGGGTTGGTAATGACCTTTGGGGAGGTACAGCGTGGCATCGCCCACCCGCTGTTGTTCCAGTTTGCGTCTTTCTTCCGCCAGCCGGAAGTTTACCAACACCTCTGCCAGCTCTTCAGGCGTCATAGGGGTTTCAGTTTCCAGCAAGTGGGTGTAGAGGGCTTCGATGTCCTCATCGGTAATGGTCAGGTCTTCCCAGTAAGTATCGCGGATCATGATGTGCCTCGCTTAACAGTTGTCGTCTTTTCTATTATACTCTATCTCGTAGGGATACAGTGTTGAAGCGCGAGGGCGCACTCAAATGTTGTAGATAAGGCTATCGTATGGCCAGATCTCTCCCCACCCCCTGGCGGAGGCTGTCCTTCGTGAGGACAGCCTCCGCCTTCCCCCCTCCCCTCCCTTACTGAAGGGAGGGGAGGGGGAGGCCGCCGTAGGCGGCGGGGGAGGGGTGAGATCCTGAAAAGTGCTTCTACGACATTTGCTTGCACCCGAAGCGCGAGGGCGCTTTGGCGTTGGAAGGAGAGCATGATGGACGAATGGACTGTGGTGTTGACGACGTACAATCCGGCGCAAGCCGCCATTTTGGAAGGGCTGTTGAAGGCGCAGGGGGTGGAGGTGCAGGTGCTTCAGGAGCCCGCCGCGCGGGCGCTGGGCCTTTACATGGGGAAAATGGGCGCCATTCGATTGGCCGTTCCCCCGCAGCAGGCGGAAGAGGCGCGGCACATTGTGAGTGGTTTCTTCCGCGGGGATTTTGAGTCACCTGGAGGTGAAGCATAGGGAGAGAGCACTCACGGGAACCTCTTTTCCAGCCACTGCAGGGGCTCTACCGGCACGTTTCCGACCCATACCTCCCAGTGCAGATGGGGACCGGTCACCCGCCCGGTGCGCCCCACTTTGCCGATGAGATCGCCCGTGTGTACGGTTTGCCCTTGTTTTACCAGGATGGCCGATTGGTGACAGTAGGTGGTGTAAACCCCCCAGCCGTGATCGATGATGGTGACTTTGCCGTGAATTTCCGTGGTGCCGGTAAACACGACCACGCCGTCGGCGGGGGCGTAAATGGGGGTGCCCACGCGTCCGCAAAAATCTAAGCCCGTGTGGTACCAGAAGAAGGTGTCATTGTAATTGCGGCGGGTGCCAAAATAAGAAGGATGACACTTGTCCAACGGAGGGGCGACGGGGGCTTTGAAAATGCCTTGCCAATAGCGGGTAGGTGTCGCCGGCGCGGTGAGCGCCTCGAACCGTTTTTCTTCTTCGGCGTTGAGGTGCGGGTCGAGCAAACTGGCTGGGACGACCAACCGCTCGGAGGCGTATTGACCGCGAACGACCGGTATGGCTTGCTGGAAGTGAAAAGTTTGCCCACCGGGCAGGGTGATTTCCACCCCGAGGGGATAGAGGCCCGGCTCGGCAAGCGCGAATACCCCTTGCAGGGCGACGAACTGTCCTGCTTTCAGCGGGAAGAAGTGGAGGGAATGTTTTCCAAACGTGCCGTGGGGAGGCGTTTTTGAAGGTGCGCTGAGGCGCACCTCGCCAGTGTGTCCTTGTACCCAGGCTTGGGGGGTGATGCTCAATGTCAAAGTGTCGGGCAGGCCCGTGGCGGTGGTTGGGGCGTGGGTGCCGGGGAGGATGAGCACATCCTCCGGTATGGCCGCCCAGGTGCCGGGCAGGTGATTGGCCAGCACCAGGGCCCATGGCGAAAGCTGCTGGGACAGCGCGGCTTCGAGCAGGGGACGCCCGTCCGCGAGAAACCGTCGGGGGAAGTCCGTTTTGTGGGCTGCGGCTGCCGGGAGGATGAGGGAGCGACCGGCGAAGAGCTGGTAGGGGGTGAGCAGGCGGTTCAGGCGCTCCAACGTCTTTTCGGGGACGTTCAGCGCGCGGCTGAGGCCGGTCAGCGAGTCGCCGAGGGCGACCTCGCGGGTGGTCAGTTCTCCTTGCACCCCTTCTATGCCGGGGATGATCAGTTTTTGCCCGCTCTGCAGGTGGGCGATGTTGGTGATGCCGTTGGCTTTAGCCAGGGTTTGGAGGTTTACCCCGAAACGGTAGGCAATGGCGGAGAGTGTGTCCCCCGGTTGCACGACGTAGTAAGGCGTTGGTGGTTCGCCTTGAGCGTGCACGATGGGGGATGGGGCCAATGCGCTGAGCAGCAAAGCCAAAAGCGCAACGAACAGGATCTTAGGTTTCATGCCAGGTAATGTGGTCGCCGAGGTGAAATTCCCGCAAGCGGTTGGGATGGATCTCGAGCAGGTACTGCGCTGGGCGTCGTGGGATGAGGAAATCCACCCACGGACGGGCATAACGGGCGTCAACGACCCGCCCTTGGGCGTCCAGCCAGATGGCCGCGATGGGGAACCGCATGAAAAGCATGTGGATGGCCGTGTCGCCTCTCCCCGCTTTTGGCCAGCGGAAGAGCAAGCCATCGTCTGGCGAGAGGTCACGGCGTCCCATCAGCCCTCGCAGGCGGCAGGCGAACGTCCCGCAGGCTTGGACTATGAGCGGCGCGTCGAGGGGGTGGGTGTGGTTGGTGATATGCAAACGGGTCATCAGCGTCGGGAAGTGAAGAGGAGATGGCGCGATTATACCATTGGCAAATAAAAGCAGGCCGCCGCACGGCCCGCTTGTGGATGAGGTGGCGAAAGGATGCCTGGTTCGCCTTCAGAGGTCCGCGGGGGCAGCGCCATTGGAGGCCTTGGACAACACCTCTTGCACGCTGGCGAGCAATTGTTTTGGAGAAAAGGGCTTGGTGATGTAGTCGTCGACCCCCACGATGTAAAGGCCGAGCACGCGGTCGATGCGTTGGGCTTTGGCCGTCACGATGATGACCGGGATGTCGCGAGTGTGCTCATTCGCCTTTAGGCGTTGGTAGACTTCCCATCCGTCCATTTCCGGCATCATCAAGTCCAGCAGGATAAGGTCTACTTGCTCCTCTTGCAGGCGTTCGAGGGCTTCGGGGCCGCTTTCTGCCCCTACAACCTCGTAGCCGGCCCGCGAGAGGATTAAATGGATAAGTTCGATCATTTCCGGTTCGTCTTCAATACAGAGAATGCGGTGGCTCATCTTGTCTCCCCTACCAGAAGGAAAGTGCCCCGGCTCGGTTGGGGCCGGGGCGCGGGCATGGACGAGGGTGGCTGATGGGACTTGAACCCACAACATCCTGATCCACAGTCAGGTGCTCTGCCATTGAGCTACAGCCACCATACCGAGCGCCCAAATTTTACCATAATCCATCCAGCGGTGGGAAGGTTTCGCGCTCTGGCAGGCATCCTCGAGAAACGGCGAGGTAGCGGCAGGTGTTTGGCTACGGGGCCAACCATCTGGATGAGGGTTCTGCGCGCCGGCACCTGCCTCAATCTGTGTTAGAATGAGAGTGTATCCCAATCTGCCGGCTTTGAGCGCTGCCCATTCGGTCGCCAACCGTGGGGAACGAGCAAGGCAAGGCGTTTATTTCGAAAGGAGAAAGTCATGAGTGAGGAAAAGCGAGTCGTTGGCGACAACGATGTGGTCAGCCTCGAATACACCCTGACGGTGGACGGCGAAATTATCGACTCCTCCGAGGGCCATGGGCCGATCGAATATATCCAGGGGCAGGGACACATCATTCCTGGGCTGGAGAAGGCCGTTGCGGGAATGGCTGTGGGCGAGAGCAAAGAGGTGGCCATTTCGCCTGCTGAAGGATACGGCGAAGAAGACCCCAATGCATTCGTCGAGGTCCCGAAGAGCGAATTTCCTCCCAACATCCCCCTTGAAGTGGGCACACCATTGCAATTGCGCGACGCGCAGGGGCAGGTTTTCGATGCCTATATTGCCGAAGTGAAGGAAAACAGCGCCGTGCTCAACTTCAACCACCCTCTGGCAGGCAAAACGCTGAATTTCAGCGTCAAGGTGGTAGGTATCCGTGAGGCGACGCCCGAAGAAATCGCCCACGGGCACGTGCATCATCACTGAGAATGGCTCTCCGTGAGAAAGCAGCGCCCTCCTTGGCGGGAGGGCGCTGGTGCTTTGGGCCTGCATTTCAGCGGGAGAGGGTGATTTTGAGAATTTGGCCGCCGGGCGTCACGGTGACGCGCACGCGCTGCGTGATGGGGTGGCCATCGGCGGTGGTTGCCCGGATGCGGTAGATCAGGCGCACGGTGTGCCCTTCGCCGCGCCGGACGGTGGGTTTGCTTTGTTTGACAGCGGGGTATTGGCGGGCAACCGTGCGGGTGATGGCGTTGATCGTTTCGGGGGGAAGTAGAGGCATTTTGACCTCTTGGGAGTTATCCTACTGTGGTGCCTAAACGGCGGCGGAGAAAAGCGGGCATATCCAGATTCGTTTTCATGGGTGCGGCAGGCCTGGTGGAAGGACCGACGCGATGATGGGGTGTTGCGAGTTCAGCGGCTGCCGTGACCTGCGATGATGCTACCGGTACACCGCCTATGCCGGTGATGAGCAGCATGACCTGAACGCGGTCGGCAAAGTTGGGGTCGCTGTTGAATCCCCATACCACGTCGGCGTTTTCGGGGAGTTGTTGGTGGAGGGTTTCCATCGCGCCGACGACTTCCCACAGCGCCAGGTCTTCCCCGCCGACGAAGTTGGCCAACACGCCGGTAGCCGTGCCGATGGAAATATCGCCCAGCAGGGGGTTGTGCAGAGCCGCGTGGAGTGCTTCTTGCACGCGGTGCTCGCCCTTGCCGGTGCCCAGCGAAATCAATGCCCCGCCGCCGCGGGCCATCATGCGACGGATGTCGTTGAAATCGCGGTTGATGAGGCCGGTTTGGGTAATGATATCGGTGATGCCCTGGATGGCTCGGCGCAGTACCTCATCGGCCAGGCGAAAAGCGGCGTCCAGCGTCAGGTTGCGGGGCGCCACGGCCAACAAGCGTTCATTGGGCACGACGACCAGCGTATCGGTATGCGCTCGCAGCGCCTCCAGGCCGGCGATGGCATTTTTGCTGCGTCGGGTGCCTTCAAAAGCGAAAGGGGTGGTTACTACGGAAACCGTCACTGCCCCTTGGGCGCGTGCGATCTCGGCAGCCACGGGGATGGCTCCCGTGCCGGTGCCGCCGCCCATCCCTGCGGTAAGGAAAACCATGTCCGCGCCCTCTAAAGCCGCGGCGAGTTCTTCTCGGCTTTCCTCGGCTGCTTTGTGACCGATTTCGGGGCGTCCACCGGCGCCGCGCCCACCCGTGGTGCGTGGCCCCAACAGCACTTTGCGCGGCGCCGGATTGGAGCGTAACACCTGGGCGTCTGTGTTGGCGGCGATAAACTCTACACCCTGGACGCCAAACTCGATCATCCGGGCGATGGTGTTGGAGCCGCCGCCGCCCAGTCCAAGGACTTTGACCACGGTATGGGGGCGTTGCAGATGGGTGCTCATGCGATGTCCTCCGATTGGCGAGGGGATATACCGGAAGATGCAACATCCATGCCAGGAAGGGGGATCCATTGGGGAGGCGGTGTGGCTTTTGCGAGCGCCTGGCGCACGGTGGGGGGATAGTCCTCCGGTCGCCCGATTACAGTGAGGTGTGTGGCCTGCAAAGCCTCCTCAATCCGAAAGCCCACCGTTGCCAGCCCGCTTTGCAGCCACGGGAACACGGCGCTGAGGTATTGCGGCGGCAACCCTTCCGGGAAAATGGGTAAGAGGACGTAATGGTGAGCGGAAGGTGGGATGCCTTTAGTGGTGGTCGAGGGAGCAGTGGCAGGATGGTGGCTTCCCCACCGGCGAGACGCGGCCAGCTTCGTCAAAACCTTGATGATTGGGCGGGGATGCCCCTCTGCATCGAGCCATGCTGTTGGTACCTGGGGGGATCCCGCTGGCGCCGTTAGAAGCCAGAAAGCACCCCCTATCACGGCCTCGGGTAGGTCGTTTTCCCAAAACCGGCGGGCGATGGCCGTGTTTTTGGCCTCGACGGTTGCATCGGGTTCATGGCCGTAACGGCTTCCCATCCCCAGCAAGAAGATGGGTGGGACGTGCCCCCATGCCGCGCGGGCCTCTACCGTGTACCAGTCAAAGATGTGGAATCCCCGCTGGTCTTCGCTATCGGGTGGCGTGTGATACGGTTGCGCCTGAGGCCAGATCTCCGGGCCGCCTCGTCCCCATTCGAGGGGATGGCCTTCGCTCCACGCGTAAGCGCATAGCCCCACTTGCTTTGTCAGGGTGGCGTCCCGCCGCCGGAGGTCGGTGAGGGCAGCCCGCAAAAAGGCCAGGTCCCAGTAGTCGCCGCCGGGCGTGAGGGGGGGAAAAAAGGGTTGCAGGCCGGCGTCCTCGGCTGCAACGGCCAGGGGTAGGAAGGCGTCCACAAAGCGGCTGGGGAGGTGGGGCTTCCCCCAGGTTTTTCCCCAGAAGGCGCGGCGGTTGGGACGGTCGAAAAAGGCGACGTGGCGCACGCCCCAACGCCCATAGGCCTGCAGGATGGGCGATACTTCTTCACTGGTTGTATCCCACGGGAGGATGAAGTGGACAAAGGGGGTGATGCCGGCGCGCAACAGCCCCCGCAAGAAGGCTTCGGGGATGGCGCGGCTCGCGGTGCTGCGTACGACCAGCCAGCCAGCGCCTATGCGTTGCAGGATGGGGAGATAGGCCTCGAGATCGGCCTGGCGGTAGTGGCTGGTGGTGGGGCTGTAATACAAACCGAAACGGCGGGAAGGGGTTTCCATCATGGGCAACTCCGCAAGGGCAAAGAGCGATTTGCCCTTGGGAGATGCAAGAGCCGTGCCAGGCCGGGGGAGGTTTTCGACGGGCTTTTGAGACCCACAACGCGGGCGCGCGGTTACGACACCGCCTGCATTCGCGCCGCCGTCAGCGTGGTCATCAATTGCTCGAAAGCCTGGACGAACTTTTGCACGCCCTCGTCTTCCAATTGCTGCATGGCGGCTTCCAGGTCGATCTGCAATTCGCCCAGTTGCGCCAGGGCAGCCTGCGCCTCAGCCACGCCCTGCGTCAGCCGCTCCGCCGGGCGGCCATGGTCGCGGTAGGCTTCCAGCGTTTTCAAGGGAATGGTGGTTACGGTTTGCGGGCCGATGAGGGCGTCCACGTATTTGACGTCGCTGTAAGCCGGATTTTTGGTGCTGGTGCTGGCCCAGAGCAGGCGCTGCGGGCGGGCACCCTGGGCCGCGAGGGTAGCAAATCGCTCACTGCCGAAAATCTCGCGATAAGCGGCATAGGCCGCTTTGGCGCTGGCGATGGCGATCTTGCCTTTCAGGGCGCGTGCTTCTGCGCAGGGATGGTGGTCGAGCAAGGCGTCCATCAGGGTGTCGATGCGGCTGACGAAGAAACTGGCCACCGAGGCGACATCCAACGGCAGCCCGGCCTTTGCCCGCGCTTCCAACGCCTGGAGGTACGCTTCGGCCACTTCGCGGTAGCGCGGCACGCTGAACAGCAGGGTGACGTTGACATTGACGCCCTCGGTCAGCAACTGGCGGATGGCGGGCAACCCTTCGCGCGTGGCGGGCACTTTGATCATCACATTGGGGCGCGCCAGCAGTCCCCACAGGCGGCGGGCGTCTTCCACCGTGCCGGCGGTGTCGTAGGCCAGGCGGGGGTCGACTTCCAGGCTGACGTAGCCATCTCGCCCTTGGGTGGCTTCGTACACCGGCTTGAAAATGTCGGCGGCGCGCTGGACGTCTTCCACCGTGAGGGTTTGATAGATTTCGGCGGGGCTTTTACCCGCACGCGCCAGGGCGCGAATGGCCGAGGCGTAATCGTCGCTATGGGCAATGGCTTGTTCGAAGATCGAGGGGTTGGATGTCACGCCGGAAATGCCGTCGCGGGTGATAAAGTTTTGCAGTGTGCCGTCCTTCAAAATGCCGCGGCGGATGAAATCCAGCCACACGCTTTGACCAAAACTTTGCAATTGCTTGAGAGGATTCATGAGCGCCTCCGGGCAGGGGATACCAAGATTCTACCACCAAGCGGCGGGCAAGGTCGTGGCCCTTGGTGTATAC
>Ga0256833_1001942_pt1 | contig 14914 bp, 12 predicted proteins | sample 356284metaG_FD_190535 | JGI IMG/M metagenome (GOLD analysis project Ga0256833, IMG submission 190535) | Hydrothermal vent microbial communities from Mid Atlantic Ridge, Atlantic Ocean - 356-284 | ecosystem: Environmental > Aquatic > Marine > Hydrothermal vents | place: Atlantic Ocean: Mid...
TATCTCCTGTCTCCTTTTGGTATCTGTCATCGGCTTTCAAGCCGGTTGTATAATAAATAATTAATAATTAAATTCTGTATAAAACCTAAATATCTAAATTTAGGCAAAAAAACTTCTTTCGAGCATCTTCTCTGACGTTTTTCCTTAACGCAGGAGCGTTTCTTTCCGCACCATTACAATGCGCATGATTACTGCTTTGTCAAGGGCGTATCTTTATGAATCTTTGCCGCTGGAAACAACGACCTGCGCATGGCGCAGGACCCGGTCCTTGAAGCGGTAGCCCCTGGCAAATTCCTGAAGCACATGGTTTGCCGGCACCTCGTCGCTTGCTTCCATGGTCAGGGCGTCCATTTCGTCGGGATTGAATTCTCTGCCGACGGATTTAATGGGCTTGACGTCAAATTTTTCCAGCACGGATAAAAGACCCTTGTAGGTCAGTTCAATGCCCTCGATCATGGCTGCAAGTTTGCTGTCAGCGTCATTACTTTCAGCCTTTGCCTGTTCAAGAGCGCGTTCAAGATTATCCACCGTCGGCAGCAGTTCACGCAGGATATTTTCGCCTGCGTACTTGATCATTTTTTCTTTTTCCCGCTCCATACGTTTTTTGTAATTATCGGCATCGGCGGCTATACGGAGCATTTTTTCTTTGAGCTGTTCAATCTCTTCCTCCGGAGAAATTTCATCTTGAACCTGTTCGTCGTCCTGGTTGCCGATTTCTTCAACAGCTCCCAGATGTTCGGGAACTTCCATCTCCTCATTGGTGTTGTTTATATTTTCTTCCCTTCTTTTATCTCCCACCTGATTACTCCTGTCGGCTATTTATGTTTAGCTGTTTTTTAATGAGTTTGATTCCTTTGTCCGGGCCGGATAAATCTGCTCGGAACAATAAGTATGGGTAAAACCCGTGTCAAGGGGAGAACGGACGGTAAACGGTATGAGAAAACAGGGGAAGTTATCCGCATCGGAACATTACCGGTGCGGATGTGGGACAAGGAACGACCGGCAGGCTCAGGAGGCTATATAGTTGCTGATGGCCCTGGAGATTGTGGTGAAGATTTTGATGAATTCCTGCTCGTCCCGCTCAAGAAGAGTAATGCGAAACCCTTGCAGATCCGTTGCAAATGAAGACAACGGCACAACGCAGACGCCGGTGGAGGCAAGCAGGTAATAGACAAAGCGTTTATCCAGAGATACATCCGGCCCGGAAACCAGCTGCTCAATGGTTTTTTTCACCTCGTCGTTTTCTATGGGTAGGGATTGCTTACGGGTGAGCAATCCATCGGTAAAGGCGGCGCTCATATAAAAGGCGCCGTTGGTGCGATTAACAAGGATCCCTTTGGTGTCTTTAAGAATATCATAGGCAATATTTGAATAACGTTCATAACGCCGGATACGTTCGTCCAGGTATATCTGATATTGGGGATGACTCTTAATGCGCGGCAGCACTACCTGCGGCAGGGTGGTGGAGCAGACCTCCAGCATTTTGGCGTTGAGAATGGAGTTGACATAGGTCTCAAACATCGGATCGCGATGCCCGTTATAGACCTCTATCCAGCCGCAGCGTCCGCCGGGCCAGGGCATTTCCTTGGAGGTCCCCCGCATGCAGAGGGCGGGCACTTTGTCGCCGATAACCGTGCATAGCGGTGCGGCGGATGTGCCGTTATAGGTGATGTTTTGATACACTTCGTCACAGATGATAAACAGATCGTTTTTTTCACAGATTTCAACAATTGCCCGGATGACTTCAGCCGGATATACGGCCCCGGTGGGATTGTCGGGATTGATCACCAGGATACCGGCAACTGCAGGATTAAACTTGATGTGGTTTTCAATATCCTCCAGGTCCGGATACCAGAGATTGTTGGGATTTAAGATATAGGTTATCGGCTGGTCACCGGCATGGGCCGCTTCCGCTGAAGAATGGGTGGTATAGCTCGGGGTCGGCACAATAACTCTGGCCGTGCGTTTAAGAAAACCAAACACCTTGGAGATGGCATCGCCAAGGCCATTGAAAAAGATGATATCCTCGGCGTCAATCTGAGCGCCACCCATGGAATTGGTTTCTTTTGCCAGATATTCACGGGTTTTCAGGATACCTTTTGTCGGGCTGTAGCCGTAGGTAGCATTTTCCCGGACGGCCTGGGAAACTATATCTTTCATCCAGCCGGGAATCTCCTCACCCTTGGCTATCGGATCGCCGATGTTCTCCCAGTTTACCCTTACACCAAGATCCTGCAGTTTGGTGCCGACATTGACTATATTACGTATTTCATAGGTCAGCTCACCTGCACCTATATGCAGGATATCCGTTCGCATAATAATATTCTCCGCTTACCTTTTCTGTGTCTCATTGCTTCCCGATCTGTCTGTCGGTACCTGATGCTGTGTCCGTATCAATGGTCGAAATTAAAATCGCTCAATTTAGGTTCGGGTTATCTTCAGGGTCCGGGCCGGTAAAAGTATGCCTCATACCACAGGAACCCGTCATCGTCAACTGCCCTTGTTTTGCAGGTTGGTCGTCGGGCCGCCCTTGGTATTTTCCGGGTTCACACCCATGTCCGGCCTGTAGAGACGGTATTGATTGCGGCCGGATTCCTTGGCCTGATACAGGGCTGTGTCGGCCCGCTTGATGACACCGTCGATATCCGTTGAATCATCAGGATAAAGAGCAATGCCTATGCTGGTTGAAATTTCCAGATTATGCCTGCCTGCCCGCACCGGTTTTTCAAGGGAGGACAATATTTTATTTGCCACCACTTCCGCTCCTTCTCGTCCGCGCAGGTCATCGAGGATAAAGACAAATTCATCGCCGCCGATTCTGGCAACGGTATCCGACTGGCGGCATTGCTTTTGCAAGCGTTTGGCTATCGCAATCAGCAGTTCGTCGCCGACATCATGGCCCAGGGTATCGTTAATGGTTTTAAAACGATCAAGATCCAGAAAAAGGATACCAAGTCTGCTTTTGTTACGTTTTGCCTTCAGGATGGCCTGGTCCAGGCGGTCTTCAAAGAGCAGCCTGTTGGGCAGACCAGTCAGCGGATCGTGGTGGGCCAGACGATACAGCTTGGATTTGCTTTCCCGCAGCTCTTGCTCAATTCTCAGCCGGTCGGTGATATTTCTTGCCACTTCTATGGCACCATAGATATGACCGCTCTGATCACGCAGCGGCGATGCCTCAATTTCATAGGTGTTGTTGATGTTATTGCCGTGATAGGAGGTATGAATCAGGGTAACGGAGTTTTTTTGTTTCAATACCTCACGCACGGGGCAGGGAAAATCGCTGCTGGTACAAGGCTTGTCATGGCCGAAAAAGAACTGGTAACATTTTTCACCGGAGAGGGAAATAATTTCCGGGTCTACATGCAGCATGGCGGCAGCGATTTTGTTCATCAGCAGAATGTTGTAGTCGGCGTCAATGGCCATGACCGGATCCGCCGCCCCGTCAATCACCGTCTGCAGAAAATTTCGTTCGTGGTTTATTGCTTCATTTAACTGTTTTTCAACGGCATTCAGGGTTTCCTCCTGCTTTTTCTGCCGGGTAATGTCCTGATGGGTGCCGGTCATACGAACCGGCATGTTTTTTTCGTCCCGTTCCACCACCCGGCCGCGATCAAGAAACCATTTCCAGTTACCCTGTCGGTCCTTGATCCGGTATTCGATCCGGTATTCATCGGTTTTGCCGGCTAAGTGATCATTGAGCACCTGCATGACCTTTTCCTGGTCATCGGGATGGATAAGTCCCTGCAGGGGTGAGACCCCCGGCTCGTCGTCATGGTCCTGATAGTGGAGAAGTTTTTTTCTGTCCGGGCTGGTATACATCTCTCCGGTCTTGATATTCCAGTCCCACAGTCCTGCCCTGGAAGCGTAGAGAGCGAGTTCAAATCGTTCTTCCACCCGTTTGAGTTCAAGTTCTCTCTGCCGCGCCTCTTCGGCAGTGAACAGCCTGGCCAGTGCCCGGCTGATGGATTCGGCCAGTTCCGTGTATGCGGTAAGCATTGCCGCATCCGTCCCTGATGAGGGTAAAAGCTCAACAACAAGAAAACCAGCCAGACCGGGCAGGCAGCGAATGGCCGTGGCAACGGCCCTGTTCTTTCCCTGTGGTTCTCCCTTGCATACACCGCAGGTGCAATCTTCACAAATAATTGCCGCGTTGTCTTCCCGTTCCAGACATTCCCTGCCGCATGCGGGCAATTTTGAGTCCCGCAACTGTTCCATTATCCGGTCGAAGCGGCTGCCGAGTCCTGCTTCAGCCGTGATAACGCTTCCCGCCTCATTGTCGAACAAGACGATCATGGCAGCATGATTGGCTGTCTTTTCAATCAGCAGATCGCAAATACCCTGGAGCAGGGTCGGTAAATCCTGTTCCCGCAGCAGTAGCCGGTGAATGGCCAGGGAGGCGGTGAGCAGGGAATCGTCGGAGAGGGAAGTGGTTGTCTGCATGATGAATAATGTCAACAGTCAGGGTAATTCTTTTACCGGGGCATGCGCTTAGCTCCAGCACATACTGCATATTGCACGTGTAAAGGCTTTTTGTTCCAACATGTAAATTTTACGACATTTTATTCTTCTCGTAGGATTTCAGTTTGTTGAGCAGGGTCTTACGGGTAATCTGCAACCGTCGGGCCGCCTCACTGCGGTTTCCCCCTGTTTCCTCAAGGGTTTTTAAAATTAATGCCTTTTCGGCCTCTTTTAAGGTGGCCGGTTCCCCTGATTCCTCGGGTACGTGATTGTCCGCCCATCGCTGGATGGTCAACGGCAGACCACTGGTGTCCAGGTACTCGCCCCGCATCAGGATGACCCCGCGTTCGATGGCGTTTTCCAGCTCCCGGACGTTACCCGGCCAGGGATAGCGGCCCAGGATATCCATGCATTCCGGTGTAATGCCGACTACCTGCCGGTTGTTTTTTCCGGCAAACTGTTTCAGGAAAAATTCGGCGAGTAATGGAATGTCTCCTTTTCTCCGGCGTAATGCCGGTACATCCAGGACAACCACATTGAGACGATAAAAGAGGTCTTCTCTGAAGTTGCCGCGCCGGACCTCATCTTCAAGGTTCCGATTGCTGGCCGCCAGGATTCGGACATCAACGGCCAGAGTTTCCTGTCCGCCCACCCGTTGCAGTTCATGCTCCTGCAGTACCCGGAGAAGCTTGGCCTGCATGGCCGGGGAGGTTTCTCCAATTTCATCAAGAAAGAGGGTGCCGCCCTGGGCCTGGATAAAACGGCCCTCGCGTTTCTGGTCTGCCCCGGTAAAGGCTCCTTTTTCATGCCCGAACAGCTCGGATTCCAGCAGATTTTCCGCCAGGGCGGCACAGTTGACCTTGATAAACGGACCAGCCGACCGTTGACTTTTATGATGCAGCGCCGAGGCAACCAGTTCCTTGCCGGTTCCCGATTCCCCGGTGATCAGGACGGTTGCTTCGGTGGGGGCGACATGAAGAATCATGTCCCATAGGTTGCGCATGGATTCGGAGGCGCCGATAATCCGGTCATCTTCACCAAAAGGAGCACCGGAGATTGACGGCGCCTCCGTCTGCTTGCGGTGGCCCATGGCAACTTCCAGGGTTTCCCGCAGGCGATCAAAGTCAAGGGGTTTGGTCAGGTAATCATGGGCGCCCTGTTTGATGGCGGCAACTGCCGAGTCAACCGAAGAGTAGGCCGTCATGATGACAACAGGAATGGCGGGATTGGCGGTATGGATCTTTCGCAGCGCTTCCATGCCGTCCATGGTAGTCATGCGCACGTCCATGAGGATGGCGTCAAAGGGTCCTTCTTCAACGGCCTGGACAGCAGTGATTCCGTCGTCGGCTTCATTCACCTGCCAGCCCCATTCGGAAAACAGAGTGGTGAGCATGTAGCGGTGTACCTGTTCATCGTCAACGACCAGGATGCGCGGTTGTGTTTTTTTTGCGGCCATGAAGGAATTGTTAAAACGAGAAAGAGTTTTTTTCTTTTAAAAATGTTACTTCAGGAATACTTGCAGGGTCATACCATGTCTCTTCCGTGATACGGAAATAAGGCAACGCTGCAATTTTTCAGAGTAGTCTATACTATATTTACCTGATTTTTACTCTACCATTAAATGAGTTTTCTGTGCAAACGGAACATACCCTTGAAATAAAAAAGATTATAGCCGGAGGCAGCGGTCTGGGCCACCTGGCCGACGGCATGGTGGTCATGGTTCCCCTTGTCCTTGACGGCGAGCTGGTGCGTGTTGTTGAAGTTAAACGTTGTGCCGGCCACATTCAGGCAGAGTTGCTGGAGGTCCTCGAACCATCTTTAGCCCGCTGTCGTCCGATATGTCGTCATTTTGGCCATTGCGGCGGCTGTAATCTGCAGCATGCTCGTTATGATGAACAACTGATAATAAAGGAAAAAATCATCGGTGAATTGCTTGCTCGTGCCCATTTATCAGCAAAGAGGGCGGAAATAACAATCCTGGCGTCACCGTTGCCGACAGGATACCGCCACAAGCTTCGATTGCACCTGACCCGGGACGGCGAGGTCGGTTTTCATCGCGTCCACAGTAACAGGCTGGTAGCCGTCAACAGCTGTCCTCTGGCCGTTTCTGCAATTAACGATGCCTGGCAGGCCTTGACTGCCTCCGGTCTACTGCCGGCAATCGGCAGGTATTGTCATCAGATTGAATATGTCTGTTCACCGGATACTTCCCGGCTGTCGGTCTCATTTTTCCTTGCAGGTAATCGCAGGCCTCCGACTGCCCTTGTTGAGAAGTTATGCCGGCTGCCGGGACTTGCCGGGATAATGGTTCAGGACAAAAAACGGCACAGGAACGGCGTTGTTTTTTCCCATGGAACCCATGGCTGTCGTCAGTCCTTTGCTGCCGGGTCGGTACCCTATACCCTGCACTGGGACAGGCAGAGTTTTTTTCAGGTCAATCCGCTGCAAAATGAACGACTTGTACGGCTTGTGCTTGAGCTGGTAGGCAATCCGGCCGGGAAAAGAGTGCTTGACCTGTTTTGCGGCATGGGAAATTTTTCCATACCGCTGGCGCTTGCCGGGGCCGAGGTCACCGGAGTCGAGTGGAACAGGCAGGCGGTCGCCACCGGCCGGAAGAATGCCCACTCCGCCGGCCTGGCAAATACCCGGTTTATTGCCGCTGATGTTGCATCCTATCTCCAGTCTCCGGCCGTCAGCCGCCAAGGCTTTGATGTCCTGTTGTTAGATCCCCCGAGACAGGGGCTTGGCCGCAGTGCTGCCCGCCTCGCAGATTTCGGCAGCGAGATGGTTGTCTATATTTCCTGCGACCCGGCCACCCTGATGAGAGATTTGCGGGTCATTGTTCGGAGCGGGTACTGTTTATCCTCCATTACCCCGGTTGATATGTTTCCCCAGACCCACCACATCGAATGTGTGGTACTGCTGGAAAAAAATTGACATCACCCTTAGTTCGCACTACTTTACACAACTCTGGTGTTTATGTTTATATGGGACTGGTTCAGGTCTCTGATAATGATTTGGCGAAAATAGAGGTTTGATAATGACGACCGCAGGTAAAGGTCGATTACCGGCAAACGGTTTACCTGTCTTAATCGGCAGTGTGCCCCTGGATGATCATAAAGAGGCCCTGGACTGGATATTTTCAACAACGCCGGAGATTCCCCTCTGGCCGCAACTCCCACATCATCCGCTGGAACGGATGATGCCGCAGTTTGCCGAGGGGATTCCCTGTATTGTTGAAGAAAATATAACCGATCCGGAAGGACGTATTCTCTTTGATATAACCTATGATGGTTTTGCAGAGGAGATGCTTTCCTTTTATGAGGATTATCTTGTTGTTCAGGAAGATCCGGCCGCACTCATCGGTTCCCGCTTCCAGGTGAGCAGGGAACGGGCCAGGGGGTTGTATCTCTTTATAGAAGAGCTGGCGCGTCATGTCGATGGACTGGTCGCGGTTAAGGGTCAGGTGTCCGGGCCGTTTACCATGCTGACCGGGATTAAAGACAGAGAGGGCAGGGCCGGGTACTTTGATGATACCATTCGCGATATGGTGATCAAGGGGATCAGCATGAAAGCGGCCTGGCAGACTCGGCTTTTGCGTGAGGAAGTTGTGCAGGTTACCGGCGCCGACGACAGGCCGGTCTTGATGTTCATTGATGAGCCGGCATTAGCCGGTTTAGGTTCCTCGGCCTTTATCGGCGTGACTGATGAGGAAATACGGGACATGGTCAATGAGGTGGCCGAGGCTGTGCATCAGGCGGGTGGCCTTGTCGGTATCCATGTCTGCGCCAATACCAACTGGTCGATTCTGCTTGCATCGGATATTGATATTCTCAGCTTTGACGCCTTTGGTTTTTTTGACAAGATGGCTGCCCTGAGAAACGAAGTATCAACATTTTTTGATCGTGGTTCAATCCTTGCCTGGGGAGGAATTCCCACCTCTCGGGAAAAAGAAATCAATGCCCAGACCACCCCGTCGTTATGTGAGCAGTTCACCAGCCGGATGCAGGCCTTTGTGTCTGCAAAGCGAGATTTGCAGGCGCTGCTTGCCCAGACCCTGATCACTCCAAGCTGCGGCACTGGGTCAATTTCCCGGCAGGCGGCGCGGCGGGTGCTTGCCTTGACCAGGTCCACTGCCGACAACCTGCGGGCGCAGTTTTTTTAAAGCCCGCAGGCCGGTGAACCATAGTTGCAGGCCGGGTCGAGCATGAAATACCCTTTGCTGCCGGGTTTTACCCCACCCCAATAAGTTGTAAAAGTGTCGTCTTTCATCAGGGTCGGGACAAAATTCGACCGGCGTAATCGGCGCCATAAATCTTTATCAATTCTCTTTATCAATTAACGTGTTATTTCAATGAATAATGAAAACAGCCTGTTAAAGGCACGCCGCGAAAAAGCCGAAAGTCTTGCCGAATTAGGCGTGTCCCTGTTCAGCAATACCTTCAGAACGCCCCAGCAGATTAAAGAGATCCTGCCCCGAGGTGAATCCCTGGCGCCCGAGTCCCATGAAGCGGAAGGGGGAAGTTATCGGGTGGCCGGGCGCATCATGTCCATGCGCAAGTTCGGCAAGGCCGCATTTTTCCATCTCCAGGATGAGAGCGGTCGTATACAGATCTATGCCCGCCGGGATCTGTTAGGCGATGAACTGTTTGCCCAGTTTAAGAAATGGGATGTCGGTGATATCGTTGGTGTCGAGGGAAAGCTGTTTAAGACAAAGACCGGTGAGCTGTCGGTTGAGGCGGCAAAACTGCAGATGATCACCAAGTCTCTGCGGCCCCTGCCCGAAAAGTTCCACGGCCTTACCGATGTCGAGACCCGTTACCGGCAGCGATATGTTGATCTGGTGGTCAATCCCGAGGTTCGGAAAACCTTTCGCAAGCGGGTGGAGATCATCCGTCTGATCCGTGAATTTTTCAGTAATCGCGGTTTTCTTGAAGTGGAAACCCCCATGATGCAGCCGGTACCGGGCGGGGCCACGGCCAGGCCGTTCAAGACCCACCATAATGCCCTGGATATGGATCTTTTCTTACGGATCGCCCCGGAACTCTATCTCAAAAGACTGCTGGTCGGCGGTTTTGAACGGGTCTTTGAAATCAACCGTAACTTTCGCAATGAAGGTCTGTCCACCCGGCATAATCCCGAGTTTACCATGCTGGAGTTTTACCAGGCCTATGCCACCTACCATGATCTCATGGATATGACCGAAGAGCTGATCTCCTGGCTTGCATACGAGGTGACCGGTTCCATGCAGATCAGTTACCAGGGGGTCGAGGTCGATCTGTCGCCGCCCTGGCAGCGATACACAATGGATGAGGCCCTGGTGCAGGTGGCCGGGATTGAACCGTCGGTTCTGCATGATGAAGCCGGGGTGAAGGCGCTTGTTAAGGAAAATGGTATTGTTCTGCAGCCGGGTGCCGGTATCGGCAAGGCAAAGACCGAGCTGTTTGAACTGCTGGTGGAGGAAAGGTTAATAAATCCGACGTTTATTACCTCCTACCCCACAGAGGTTTCCCCGCTGGCCAGGCGTAATGAAGAGGATCCCACGGTAACCGATCGTTTTGAGCTTTTTGTCACCGGCCGGGAGATTGCCAATGCCTTTTCCGAACTCAATGATCCCATGGATCAGTATGATCGTTTTGCCCGCCAGATTGAAGAGCGTGGAGATGATGAGGAAATTCATCCGGAGCTCGATTATGATTATGTCAGGGCACTGGAATACGGCATGCCGGCCGCTGCCGGTGAGGGCATCGGTATTGATCGGCTGGTTATGCTGCTGACCGATTCACCTTCCATCCGTGATGTAATCCTTTTTCCCCATCTCAAACCGGAGAGCGCCGTTTCCGGGAAACAGAAGAAGAATCAGGGGAAAAAGAAGAAATAGTAGAGGAGAATATCCGAAATGTGGAAAATTGTTCTGGCAGTTATAGTGTTTTTTGTCTGTTGCCCGTTGTTGTCGGCAAAGGAGGTAAATTCCCCAATGTGCGCCTCCTACATCAATACTTACTGCACCCGTTGCCATACCAAAGAGCGCATCTGTACCGGCCTGAAAACAAATGATGCCCAGGGCTGGCACCGGGTTATTATAAAAATGGCCGGCAATGATGCTGATATTGACAAGGATGTTCAGGATGTCGTTTATACCTGTTTGACTTCTTTGCCATCGGTTACCGACATTGTCTGCCCGCAAAAATAAAATGTATTCCTTCTCTGCTGTCCCGATCATGGTTTCTGATCAGCCCTCTCTTCCTCTTTCCCGCAATTTTTCCAGATGACCTTTGAATGGTTTGTCAGCCTCAGGTATCTACGGGCCAAACGTAAACAAAAATTTATCTCCCTTATTTCCATCATTTCCGTACTGGGGGTTGCGGTCGGCGTGATGGCGCTTATTGTTGTTCTCTCCGTGTATACCGGTTTTACGGAAGGGCTGCGTGATCAGATCATCGGTATAAATGCCCATGTCCTGGTACAGCGTTTTTCAGGATTTATCCCCGATCCGGCCGGGACCGTCAGGGAGATAGATTCTGTTCCCGGAGTTACGGCAGCAACTCCGGTAATCTATGGTCAGGCCCTGATCAGTTCCGGAGGTCGTTCCACCGGCGTCAGTCTGCGGGGTATTGATCCGGCAACCGCCGGCAGGGTTATCGCCATAGAAAAAAAGATGAAGACCGGCAGTTTTCAGTCCCTGCGTACACCTGCCGGTTTGCCGGCTGTTATTTTAGGGGTTGAACTGGCGAGACAGTTGCGGGTTGCCGAGGGTGGAAAAATCCGGCTTATTTCGCCCAACGGGCCGCTTTCCCCCATGGGTGTTCTGCCCAGAGTCCTGACCTGCCGGGTTGCCGGTATGTTTGCAACAGGAATGTTCGAGTATGATTCGGGTATAGCCTTTGTCGATCTTGAAACCGCCCGATCCCTGACCGGTCTGTCCCGCGGAGTTCACGGCATAGAGGTGCGGGTAGAGGATATTGATGGTGCCGACAGGGTAGCCGCGGCGATTGGTCGCCGGTTGGGGCCGCAATATTCGGTGCGGGACTGGATGCAGATCAATAAAAATCTGTTTGCCGCCCTGAAACTGGAAAAAGTCGGCATTTTTATCGCCCTTGATCTTATTATCCTGGTGGCCGCTTTAAATATCATCAGCGCCCTGGTCATGGTGGTGATGGAGAAAAAGCGGGATATTGCCATCCTTAAATCCATGGGCGCAACCAACGCCTCGATTATTCGGATCTTTTTCTACCAGGGTATGATTATTGGTGCAATCGGTACCTTGTCAGGGGTCGTGGCCGGACTTGGCCTTTGCTGGTTTCTCCGGCATTATCCTATCATTGAGCTTCCCAGAAATGTCTATCCCATGTCCACCATGCCGATCAAGGTGGTGCCCCTTGATGTTACGGTAATTGGAGTTTCCGCAGTTGTTATCACCCTGCTGGCCACCCTGTATCCTTCCTGGCAGGCCTCCAGGGTGCGACCGGCCGAGGCCTTGAGTTATGAGTGAGATTCTGCTGCAGGCGACCGGCCTGCGCAAAAGTTTTGTTCAGGGCGAGAACAGGGTTGAAGTCCTGCGCGGAGTTAATCTTACGGCAAACCGTGGTAAAATGGCGGCAATCGTCGGCGCCTCAGGCTCGGGCAAGACGACTCTGCTGCAGATATTGGGAACCCTGGACAGTCCGGATGGAGGAGAGCTCCTCTTTGACGGTCGTTCGCTGTTGGCCTGCGGTGAAAATGAACTGAGCCGTCATCGCAATGTCAATATCGGCTTCATCTTTCAGTTTCATCACCTGCTGGCCGAATTTACCGCCTTGGAAAATGTTATGCTTCCCGGTCGTATCGGCAGGTGCCCGGAGGGTAAACTGGTTAAAAAAGCGAAAGATCTGCTGGCAGTGGTGGGGTTGGCACACCGGTTGCACCACCGGCCGGGCGCGCTTTCCGGTGGCGAGCAGCAACGGGTGGCGCTGGCCAGGGCGCTCGTCCTGGAACCGCAACTGTTGTTAGCCGATGAACCAACGGGCAATCTGGATCAGGAAAGCGGGAATGGAGTTTTTTCCCTGTTACATGAATTGTCCGGATCCATGGGCCTCTGTGTGATTATGGTCACCCATAATATCAAGTTGGCCGATTTAATGGATAAAAAATATAGTCTTATTGACGGTAAACTTCAGTAAATGTGTTGTCCTGCAAGGGATTCGGGGAAATCCCCCATGGTGAGGGGCTGATTTGACTTGTGTCTGTTGTCTGTGCTATCTTTTTTCTAAATACTACTAAAACTCAGCCAAGCTGAAATTAGGGATACCATCGCTCTTTCCAGTGAAACAAGCGACATGAATTCAGGCTTAAATAAGGCAACAGGCAATCTGTTGTTTCGGCTTTAGCGATGTTATCCCTTTTTGCTTAAACAATGATGGTAAGCAAAATCTTTTTTATATCAGGTAGTCGCAATCAGGAGACGTCGCATGCTCATGTTTACATGTGGAGGATGACATAATGTCGCATAGTTAAAAAACATTTTTTTATAGAGAAACAGACTCTTTTTTCTGTCCTACTCTGCCTTGTTTCTTTTCCTTCGACACTTGCCCTGCATTCGCCATGGAACTTTTTGCCCATCTTCCCTGTCCCGCCTTCATTTTAGAGCAGGATTTTATCATTGTCCGGGCCAACACTGCCGCCTGTACCCTTTTTGACAATCACCGTCTGGATAGTGGTGAAGTAACCTTTTCTGCTCTTTGCCGACAGGAGGTTGCCGCCGATTTACGCAAGGCGCTTGCCCTGACACCGGTCGGCAAGCGGGTTAAACGCACAATTACCATGTATAACGGGGAAACCGCTCCCATCACCGCCGGGATCTGTCTCTGTCTTCTCCCTGACAAAATGGTTTTGATTTTGCTGACGGAGCATGACCGGGACAAGAGTTGCCTGCCGGGTTGCGGTAAACTGAGAATGCTGGAAGAGCAGTACCAGAATAATCCGGCCGGCATACTGTTAGTCAATGAAAAGATGGAGATGGTTTCCTATAATCATCGGTTCCTGCGGATGTGGAACATCCCGGAATATGTACGGAAACATCGTGATGAACATGAAAGTCTGCGCACGGTTCTTGGTCAGGTTAAGGAGCCGGATCGTTTTCTTGCCAAGGTGCATGAACTGTATAAAAATCCCGACCAATCCAGTACCGATGAGGTAAAGCTGAAAGACGGCAGGGTTTTTTATCGCCATTCCTATCCGATCCATGCCGGTGATGTCTACCTGGGAAGAGTGTGGTATTTTCTGGATATCACATCGTTAAAAGCTGCTCAGCGAAAAATTGTCAGACAACAGAAATTTCAGAGGGCAATGCTGGAGCATATCCAGGATGGAATCATCGCCTGCAACGGCAGAGGGCAGCTTAACGTGTTTAACCGCGCCAGTCAGGAAATCCATGGTTGTGATCTGGCGCAGGTACCGCAGGAGGAATGGGGGAAATATTATCGGCTCTATCAGCTGGACGGCACCACGCCGCTTGCTGTTGACGAAATTCCTCTGGTTAGGGCATTAAGGGGCGAAGATGTACACAATCAGGAAATTGTCGTCCAGTCGAGAAAGGGGGAGAGGCGGGAATTGCGTATCAATGGGCAGGCCATGTATGACAATGAAGGTAACAAGCTGGGTGCCGTCATCAGCCTCCATGATATCACTGATTTAAACAGGGCCAGAAAACGGTTGCATCATTTGGCCTACCATGATGATTTGACCGGGTTGGCCAATCGTCGGTTGTTTCATGATCTTTTCAAGCAGAATATCAATCGGGCCGTTCGTAACCGGGAAAAAATCGCGGTACTGTTTCTTGATCTGGATAACTTTAAAAAAATCAATGATCGTTTCGGCCATGAGGCCGGTGACACTCTTTTGGTTGAATTAGCCGCTTCGCTGCGGCAGCGTCTGCGCGACTCCGATATTCTCTGCCGCTGGGGAGGCGATGAGTTTGTCCTTGCCCTGCCGGAGATAGCAAGCAGTGATATGGCCTGCAAGGTGGCCGGCAAGATATGCCGGACAATACAGAACGATTTTGCCTCCCAATATATGGATTCCGGTTTAAGTGTCAGTGTCGGTGTCGCTTTGTTCCCGGATAATGGTATGAGTCCGGATATACTGATTCGTCAGGCTGATATGGCCATGTATCTGGCAAAACAGCAGGGCAAAAACAGGGTCTGCCTGGCACCCGCCGGTCAGGATCTGGAGACATCGTCGGGGGAGAGCTGCAAAGGCTGCAGCTCTCTGTCATGAAGGTATGGCCTGCCGGGGCATCTTGCCAACGCGCTGCTTATCCCATATGCTGCAGGATAATTTTTAAAACCCTCCGTACGGGTTCGGCCGCTCCCCAGAGCAGTTGATCACCAACGCTGAAAGCACTGAGGTATTGCGGGCCGAGGTTCATCTTGCGCAGGCGGCCCACCGGGATGTCCAGCGTGCCGGTAACCCGGGCCGG
>Ga0256833_1001943_pt1 | contig 14911 bp, 18 predicted proteins | sample 356284metaG_FD_190535 | JGI IMG/M metagenome (GOLD analysis project Ga0256833, IMG submission 190535) | Hydrothermal vent microbial communities from Mid Atlantic Ridge, Atlantic Ocean - 356-284 | ecosystem: Environmental > Aquatic > Marine > Hydrothermal vents | place: Atlantic Ocean: Mid...
GGGAGAAAGTATATGCACTTTTGTGTTGTTCTTATATTTTTTAAGGTAGTAGAGTGTGGCAAAGGTGTTGTACCCTAAACCAAAACAGATATCTAAAATCGTTAATTTTTCTTTATGAGAGTTGAGAGAAAAAACGGGCTTCACATGTTTTTCCAAACTCTCATGCAGGGCACCATCTTTGGTAGAGTGATAGGGTTCATCAAACTCTTTAGAGTAAAGTGTATGGCTACCATCCTCGCAAAGAACAAGCTCTTTTTGAGGACGTAATTTTGTATTATAAACCAATCTCATCTAGCTCTTTAAATGCAAAAGCAGAGACCACATCTTCTAGTGTCTCTTCATTACGTTTGACAAGGCACATCATACCCTCGTTCATAAAATCAAGGTAGTTTTCGAACTTATTATCAAATACAACAAAATCTATCCACTCTATGCCTGATTGTGTTCTATCTTCATGAAAAACAACAGATTTTGCTTTACCATCGACAAACTCTATAATAGCCCATGTTTTCATTTGTGCTATAGAAACAATTTTAGCTTGCATATCATTACTGCTATCTACAGGAACTAATATATATACACTCATTATTGGTTTGCCTCTTTGAGTTGTTTTTTACTCATTTTGAGTTTTTTGTTGCTCATTTTCCCAATCCCTCTACTTATGACGGTATCGGCAATCTCTTGTGCTTCATCTAGTGAATGCATCTGATAGGTCCCACACTGATATAAGTTAAGCTCAGGAATATCCTTCTCACTTTTTACATTGAGTACATCTTGCATAGACTTTTTCCATGCTTTGGCTACTTTTTTAGCCTTTGGTGCACCGAGTAGAGACATATAAAACCCTGTACGACAGCCCATAGGTGAAAGGTCGATGATTTCTACATCATCCGAGTTCAAGTGGTCTCGCATAAAACCTGCAAAGAGATGCTCCAAAGTATGGATACCACGCTCTGGAAGTATCTCTTCATTAGGCACACAAAAACGCAAATCGTATACCGTAATCTCATCACCACTCGGGCTACTCATTTTTTTGGCTACTCTCACTGCTGGTGCTATCATCTTGGTATGGTCTACTGTAAAACTGTCTAATAATGGCATAGTATTTCCTTCTAATTTTTCAAATTATAACAAAATAAATGAGGAATGAGGAGCGAGGAATTAAGAATGAGGAAAATCTTCAGAAAAGTTTGGATTTTGTGCATATATAGCGTATAAATATTTCATGTTAAGTTACTGTAAATTTGGTTGGGTTTTAGAAAAGCTCAGATTTGGTGCTATATAAGCGTATAAAGATTTCTTTTGAATTTGTAGTAGATTTGGCTGAATGGGAGTTGTGTAGAGAAAGAGCTTACTCATAGTAAGTGACTGAACGGAACAACTTCCATTCAGTCGAATATGCTGCAAAAGCAGAAGAAAGATTATACTCTTGCTTCTTCGCGGCGTTGTAATCGTGCCCAATCCTCATCAATATCTTTTTGGATTTTATCAATAATATGTCTATACTCTGGTTTAAACAAGTGTTTATAACGCCCTTGTGCTCCAAGGTAATCTTCTACTTTCAATACATTTTTTGGTCTGTAAAGAATGTTTAGCTCATGCCCATCAATGATTTCATACATTGGGAACATAAGAGAATCTACAGCCAAGTCTGTAATAGAGATAGTGTCTTTTGGCTCAAATTTCCACTCAGTACAACATGGAGAAACCGTGTTGATAAAACATGGTCCTTCAGTCTCTAGTGCTTTCTGGAAACCTTTTGCCATCATTTTCCACTTGTTTGGTGCAAGCTGTGCCACATAAGGAGAGCCATGTGCTGCCATGATAGAAACGATATCTTTTTTCTTCTCTTTTTTACCGTATGAGTGTGTACCTGCAACAGATGTTGAAGTCGTCGCACCAATAGGTGTAGCTGATGATCTCTGACCACCTGTGTTGGCATAGTTTTCATTGTCTAGACAGATGTATGTAAAGTCATGTTGTCTTTCAAATGCACCTGAAAGCCATTGGAAACCAATATCAAAAGTAGAACCATCACCACCAAATGCGACAAATTTTACTGGGGCATCGTTGTCTTTAAGCGTACCTTTTTTCTTTCTTACTTTGTGCATGACTTGTGCAGCAGAGACTGAAGTCGCAGCATTTTCAAACCCGATGTGGATCCATGAAGTATCCCATGAAGTAAATGGATATACCGCTGTTGATACTTCAAGACAACCAGTGTTTGCAGAGACAACCAAGTTATCATCTGTACAGTTCATAAGCTCTCTAACAATCATAGAGTGCGCACAACCAGGACAGAGCGTATGTGCACCCTCAAATCTATCGTTGCTTGTTGAAAATTCTTTTAAGTTTTTTATTGATGTAATTGCCATCTTTAGCTCCTTTTACTCTTAAAGAAACCAAGTTTTGGTCCTCTAAGGTTTACAAATTGTTGGATATCTGTTGTAATATGTCCAGCATCCGCGTTGGCTTGCTGCTCTTTAAATATCGTTTTTAAGTTTTCGATAGAGATATCTCTACCACCAAGACCATAAATGTAGTTTGTTACTAGTGGTCTAGACTCAGAAGTCATCATTGCTGCTGAAACTTCATTATAGAATGCACCCATAGCTCCACCTGGAGATGAACGATCAGTTACACCGATGGATTTTACATTTTTGAGTACCTCTCGTAACTCTTCATAAGGAAAAGGTCTAAAAACACGCATCGCAACCACACCTGCTTTAACACCCTCTTTTCTCATCTCTTTGGCTGCAACTCTTGCAGACTCTACAGTCGTACCAAGTCCGATAATACAAACTTCAGCATCTTCCATATCATACGCTTCAACTCTTTTGTATTCTCTGCCTGTCAAGGCTTTGAATTCAGCAAAAACTTCTTCAATCACTGGTACTGAGTCCATGATAGCTTTGTGTTGTTTTGCTTTGTGTTCAAAGTGCCAATCTTCTTCTGTCTGTGCACCATAAGTTACAGGTCTAGAGAAGTCAAGCATATCATCTACAGGATCGATAGTCCCTACAAATTTTTTCGCTGCTTCGTTTGATAGAGGATAGACATTTTGTGCTGTGTGCGATGTGATAAATCCATCTTGGTGCACCATCATTGGTAATCTTACATCATGATGCTCAGCAATTCTAAATGCACACAGTGCAAGATCATACGCTTCTTGTGCATTAAATGCTGAAACTTGCAACCAACCACAATCACGACCTAAATACATATCTGCATGGTCACCACGTACATTCAACGGAGAAGCAAGAGCACGGTTTACAACATTCAATACAATTGGAAGTCTCATACCAGATGCTTGGTAAAGTACCTCAACCATCAATGCAAAACCTTGTGATGATGTAGCTGTTGCTACACGACCTCCTGCTGCTGATGCACCGATACACCCAGACATTGCTGCATGTTCAGACTCAACCATAATAAATTCACCATCGATATATCCATTACCTACGTATGAGCCATAGTTTTCAACAATGGGTGTCGATGGTGTAATAGGATACGCAACAACCACATCTACATCTGCTTGTCTTAATGCTTGAGATGCTGCATAGTTACCATCCCAAACTTCTCTTTCATTTACTTCAAATTCTACTGCCATTATGACCCCTTATTTCTTTTCTTTTTTCTTTTTTTCAGGCCATGATGCTAATGCATCACCCAAATCTTCATATTCACTAAACATTAAAAGTGATTTTGGGTTTGTTGGACATACTTCCACACAAACTTCACACCCTTTACAGTGGTCATAGTCAATTCCTAACATCTGTTTATCTCTAGATAAAATAGATGAATCTGGACACCATACCCAACAGTTTTGACAGTCAATACAAACATCAATATTAAATACAGGCTTAATGACTCTCCATGATGAAACAGTAGCACTGTATGAATTGTAATCAGAGTAGTTTCTCTCTTCTGCTTTTTGATTAGCAACATTTGAAGCATCACCCTCAAATGCTGGAAGCACTGAACCTTGTGTTACTTCATTCCAACCATATAAATCTTGTCCTGCTTCAAGCTGAAAGCGACCTCTTTTTTCATTTGCTAATAGGTTTAAATCTTGTTGTTCTACTGACATATACTATCCTTACTTAACTTCATTGTATGCTCTGGTAATTGCTTCCATGTTCGCATCAATAATTTTTTGTGGAAACTTTTTAAGTACTCTTTTCATGTTTTCCAAGAAATAATCTAGTTCAAACATTCCTGAAACCTTCACAAAGGCACCAAGCATTGGTGAATTTGGCATAGATCTCTTAATCGTATCCAATGAAATCTGAACACAGTCAACAACATATACTCTATCTTCTTTACCCTCTAATGCGGGAATCGCTTTAATCAGTTCATCTTTTGAAAGATGTGAAGTGATAATATATTTTGTTGTTGGTTTATCATTCATGGTAATATCATCTGTCATTGCCAAAGCAGGATCAATAACAAGTACATAATCAGGCATCATAAATTTCGCATGATCAAAAATTTGTTCATCAGAGATTCTATTATACGCTCTTAGGGCTGCCCCTCTTTTTGCAGAACCATACAACGCAAATGCCTGTACTTCTTTCCCCGTTGTTGCAACAACATCGCCTAGCCCTTTTGCGCCAGATACAGCACCTTGACCAGCACGACTGTGCCATCTAATTTCTGTCATGATTTCTCCTATTTAGTATCGTAATATTTCCCCTATTGTAATGCCCACCCTCTTAAATGGTGTTGAAAATATTATATTTTTGGATGAATATTATCTCTTTGCTATAAATTGTACAGCCTCAAATGCATCTTGATAAATATTATCAGTACATTTTTTTAAACTTTCCATAGTAGAATAACCACATGTAAGCCCCACAGAATAGACATTTGCTGAAGATGCTGAGAGCATATCCATACAAGTATCTCCAATCATCCAAACCTCTTTTGTAACCTTAGGTAACTTTGCTAAAGCTTTTTGTATAGGTTCAGGATGTGGCTTGGGGTACATAACATCTTCTCTGCCTATAAGTACTTCAAAATACTCCATAAGTTGCATATTTTCGAGTAATTCAATAGAATATTTGGCTGTTTTAGTTGTCACTACACCCAATATTGCATATCTACTTGCAAGCTTGACTGCTTCTCTTGCATTAGGGAGTAAAATAGTTTTTGAGAGAAATATCTTACGGTAATGCATTTTATAAGCGTTAACATATTCCCAGACTTGATTCTCTTTGACCCCTAGTGTAGAGAACATTACATCTAAAGGATGTCCAATCTCTGCTTTAATCAGTTCATCATTGGGCACTTCATCACCAAAGGCTTGAAAGGCTACAGAAAAACTCTCCAAGATAGCTTCGGTTGAGTCAATCAGTGTACCATCTAAATCAAAGAGTATAATTTTATTTTTCATGCATCTCCTTTTTGGGGTCTGGATTGAACATCCATATCGTCACAATTGGCACGATAAATCCTACTATGATTACTATCCAAAGCAAGATACCCAAATCATCATAATTGGCAGGGCTAACAACTGTGCCTTTTTCTTTTATCTCCCGTGTGAGTACAAATACTTTGTTCAAGTATTTACTAAAAAGCCCCGAAGCACTAAGCGCAATATTCATCAACGATGCCATAAGAGCAAACCACGTACCCTTTTTACCCTCAGGCGCATAGATGGCTACAAGGGTCAGCATTAGCACCCCTGCAATATAATCAAAAGGAGATGCCAATGCAGTATCTACTAGTGCAACTGTACGTGCATCAAGCCCTAGCAATGTATGTATATTATAGTACATTGCCAAAATAGGTAAAGAGAGTATTGTGCTGATCACTGTCAAAAATATAAGCACTTTTCCGATAGACCTATCGACAATGAATTTGGCTGCAAACCACATACCCGCAAGTGCAATCCCCCCACCTATCATAGAGAGCTTAGCAAAAAAGGCTTCATCAAATTTGAGTACATCTATCTCCCACCATTGAAGTGCAGGACCTACCGAAGGCATTGCCCTGTAGACAAAAATCACTATCATCGCCATTTTAATGTGTTTAATCGTATCCTCATCTAAATCTGCAATGAGTGTATTGAGTAGATATAAAACGATTCCTAAAGAAACGACAAAAACAATCTCTTGTGAGTAGGGTACATCATTATACCCCATCAAAATCACAAACACAGCAAACAACACTCCTCCAAATAAAACTTGTTTATTTAAAGGAGATGGAGCAACAGGATTAAGTTTAACTACTAAAATCCCAATTATGGAAAGGATAGGAATAAACAAAGAGAGTTTAAAAACTGTTTCATAGTCATAGATATCTGCCAGCTCTCCACCAAGCCAACCCATAATAAAGATTGCCAGTCCCAAAGAGAGACGAGACAAGACTTGTATGGTAGCCAACTCTTTTTTAATCTCTTCGTCTGATTGTGTGGTATCTACCACTTCTGTTGTCATCGTATCTGCTACCACATCTTGCATCACAAAACCCACCACACCCAATACAGAAGCAAAAATATAGACACTCTCTTTACTATAAGCAGCTATCCATTGATGTTCTCCTACGATACCTATAAGTAGCACCGTACTCAAAGTCATAAGAATCGCCCCTATAAATACATAGACTTTTCGGTTGGAACCAAAAATAGTGACTGAGTCTACCAGCTGACCAAATATCATTTTAATCGTCCAAGGTACCGTGAGCCACACCCCAAGTGCTACCAAATCTTCTGCACTTAAAGCCAACTCTTTTTTGACCCAAAAGTCTTTTGCTATGGCTACAAATACACTAGAGCCATAGGCAAAGTAAATAAGAAGCAAAGGAATATATCGTACACGTATTGCACGAATGGGTGTCATTATAATATCAATTAAACTCATAGATAGAATAGTAACATACTTTCATTAGAGGTGCCCTATAGAATAAAATTATTAGGTTTCTATAAATTATATTTATTGCTTTATACACTTATAATGTTTAACTATTTATTATTTTATGTGTAAATACATAAGTATTTTTTATAAAATAACTTAAAAATAATTTTTTTAATAATTTTTTAACTAAAGTTTTCTTACAATTAATAGAATCAACATTTTAACACGAAGGAAAGGTATGGCACGATTAATAGTAATGGGTGGTGGCGTCTCCGGACACACAGCAGCAACATTTGCCAAAAAATGGCTAGGGAACGAACATGAAGTAGTAGTGGTCACTCCAAATTCACAATGGAACTGGATTCCATCTAACATTTGGGTAGGTGTGGGACAGATGAATAAAGAAGATGTAGTATTTCCTCTGGCTCCAGTATATGAAAAAGCTGGGATTGACTACAGACAAGCAAAAGCAATCTCTATTCATCCATATGGAAATAAGCAGAGCGATAAAGAGTATATTACTATAGAATATACAGGTCAAGGAAAAGAAGGACAAACAGAAGAGCTTACCTATGACTATCTTATCAATGCAACAGGTCCAAAACTCAACTTCGATGCAACACCCGGTTTGGGTGATGGCAAAGGACAAATGGGAAGCAATACCGTCTCAGTATGTACCGCAGACCATGCTGTACATGCCAATCTTGAACTGCAACAGATTTTTGAAAAAGCCAAAAAAGGTGAAAGACAAAAAATCCTTGTAGGTACAGGTCATGGTATGTGTACCTGTCAAGGTGCTGCATTTGAATATATCTTCAATATTGAGCATGAAGCGAAAAAGGCAGGTGTGCGAGATATGTTAGATATCAAATGGATTTCCAATGAATCATTCTTGGGTGACTTTGGTATGGGTGGACTTCATATGAAAGTTGGTGGATATGTCGTCTCATCTAAACTTTTTGCAGAATCACTCTTTTCAGAAAGAGATGTACCATGGTTGATAGGTGCACATGTATCCAAAGTAGAAAAAGGAAAAGCACACTATGAACTATTAGATGGCACAACAGGTGTTGAAGAGTTTGACTTTGCAATGCTTATCCCTCCATTTGCTGGTGTTGGCTTCAAAGCATATGACAAAGAAGGTGAGGATATGACAGATGTCATCTTCGCTCCAAATGGATTTATGAAAGTCGATGCGAAATATGATGCAGGTGCGTATGAAAACTGGAAAGCATCTGATTGGCCTAGAACCTATCAAAACCCAACATTTAAAAATATGTTCGCATGTGGTATTGCTTTTGCCCCTCCACATCTTATCTCAAAACCTGCATCATCTGTCAATGGTACACCGATTAACCCTACGCCACCTAGAACAGGTATGCCATCAGGTATCATTGGTAAAGCAGTCGCTCACTCTGTATGCGACATGATCAAAAATGGTGCTGAGAATGCACACCTTCATGAGGCCTCTATGGCAGAGATGGGTGCAGCATGTGTGGCATCTGCAGGTAAAGGACTTACCACAGGTACAGCAGCAGCGATGACTGTATACCCTGTAGTACCTGACTTTGAAAAGTACCCAGGTACAGGTAGAGATACAGACTATACCTTCGGTGAAATCGGTCTTGCAGGACACTGGATTAAACATATCTTACACCACCTGTTTATCTACAAAGCAAAACTCAAGCCAGGCTGGACGCTTATTCCTGAATAAGCTTAACTTAAAATAATATATTAAAAGGAGATACAATGGCAAAAAAAGAAGAAGAAAACTTTGCAAAAAAAGATCAATTCACACTCACCATGATTCCTAGTGGGTTTGCTAGAAAAATGAGAACGTGTGTCATTTGGCAATTCATCAGATTCATTGCAATTAACATTAAAATGTTGGTTGTTGTGAGTAAAAGTCACTAAAACCATACAGGAGCTTTCATGCTCCTTTGGCTTTCAAATATTTTTTAAAATTAATCCTTTTGTTCTTTAACTTTAACAAGTATTTATCCCAAGGAGTGTCATGTCATGGTACAAAACATTAAATATTATCCAGATGCATCTATCAATATTAATGCGGGACCTGTAAGAAGCTTCAAAGAGAGTTATACAGATATGCTTACAGATATCATAGATACTATGAAAGCGCATAATTTAGAAGCATTAAGTGCCATTCAAATAGGCTACGCATATCAGCTTATGGTCATTAAAGAAGAGAATATCTATCATGCCTATGCAAACCCTAGAATCATCACACAAACCAATCCTTTTGACTCTACAGAAGAGAGCATCTATTTTAAAAACCACCCTATTACCGTTAAACGCTATAAAACCCTTAGCATTATTTATGATGATCCACATGGTGAGATGAAACATAAGACAATTGACAACAAACAAGAAGCCGCAACCTTCCAAAGAAAACTAGATTATCTTTTTAATACCACACTACTTGATAGACTCAACCCCAATCAAAAAGAACAAGCGATACAAGCTTTAGCCGGCAAAGGAATCATGCCTGATACCACAGAAGACTACTGCCCTCCTGTTAGTAAAAAAGAGTATTTTGTAAGTGTTACTGATAAATTACTGTTTTTTATGCTTGTTTCTCTTTTTTTGCCACTGTTTGGCATCTCCAAAGAGACCCTGGAGAGTTGGTACCTCTATGATAAGTTTGCCTTTCCTATCAGCCTATTGCTCATGGTAGGCTTTTTCTTTTATGCCCAATATGAAGCCAAACAGTATAAACAGTGTACTTCATGTCAAATAGGCAACAATATTGGAGTTATCGTTAAAAGAGTAGCTATCGCTACAGCCTTAGCAATCTCAAGCTACTTTATTTTAGGGTAGATTTTTGTGTAACTAATAATGGTAACATCCCAAAATACGACAATGTTCCAAAAGCCTGATCAATCTTTACATCAGGCTTAATCTCAACTATCATCGCTTTAATCACTTCATCACTCAAATCACCCAAATACTCACCCTCACCATGGTCTTCTTTATAAAGCTTTACCAAACGGTGTGTGGGTTTGTTTTCTTCGTGTTTCCATATAGTCATAATCGTACGGTCCTTCTATTTTGGGTTTATAGACTTATTATACACACAATATATCTATTTTGACGTGACAAATAAATCTTTTTTATACTTTTTAGACAATTCAAATCTTTTTAATAGTATGCTTCAATATTATAATTATGATAAGGAGAAGTTTTGGATAAAAACATTATGTCAAGTAAAGTGGCTTACGAAGCACTACATACAAAAGAGGGAATGAGCAGAAGAGATGCACTCAAAGTAATGGGGCTCACAGGTGGAGCAGCTATGATGATGGGAGCACCAACCAAAGTAGAAGCATCTAGCACAGATAAAGCTGTTAATATTGTAGTCGTAGGTGGAGGTGCTGGTGGTATCATGGCAACAGTACGTTTGAGTAAAGCTGCATCTAATGCAAAAATTACACTCATCGCACCCAATGAAACACACTTGTATCAACCAGGTCAAGTCTTTATGGCTGCAGGCCTCTATACAGAAAGTGATATACAAAGAAAAAATGCAGATTTTATACCAGATAGTGTTAACTGGGTAAAAGATGAAGTAACACATTTTGATCCAGATAATAATAAAGTAACAACAGCTAAAAACGGCGATATCTCTTATGATTATTTAGTCGTTGCTACAGGACTTGAGTACAACTATGAAGGTATCGAAGGCATGAGCAAAGATCTAGTAGGCCAGCATGGTATCTCATCTGTGTATCTCAATGATCCTGTAGCAGGTACTGCTAGAGGTGGTGTAGCCACTGCACAATGGTTTAAAGATATGAGAAAAGCAGCCGAATCTGCCTCTCCTGAAAAACCTATCCAAGTCATCTGTACACAGCCAGATACGCCTATCAAATGTGGTGGTGCTCCACAAAAAATACTTTACCTAAGTGATGATAACCTCAGAGGTAACGGACCAGATGGTGGTGAAGATGTAAGTAAAAATGCAACATTTAACTTCTGTAAAAAAGGAACAACTCTTTTTGGTGTACCTGCTTACAATAAAACATTGGTAGAAGAAGTGACACCAATGTATGGTAATATTACAGATAAATGGGATCATGTTCTACGTAAAATAGATGCAGAAAACAAAATAGCTACATTTGAGCATAAAGTGCAAAAAAAAGGTGCCTATGATGAGGATCTTGAAGAGTATGAAATGATTACAACTACAGAGATGGTTGAAATGAAGTATGACTTTATTCATATTGTACCACCAATGAGACCCACAACAGTAGTAGCAAACTCTAAATTAGGTATCACAAAAGGTAGTGGTAAAGGTTGGCTAGAAGTTGATTTTGATACACTCCAACATCTTAGATATCCAAATGTATTTGGTATTGGAGATATTCTTGGTGTACCAAAAGGCAAAACAGGTGGTTCAGCAAGACACCACGGACCTATACTTGTAGATAATCTCATCTCCGTCATCGAAGGTAAAAAACCTACAGAAAAATTTGATGGGTATACCGTATGTCCTCTTAAAACCCAATATGGTGAAATCATGCTAGCAGAGTTTGATTATGAAGGCATTGCACCATCATTCCCTATACTTGATCCAAGTCGTCCAAGATGGATGTGGTGGGCATTTGACCTCTATATATTAAAAACACTGTATTGGCAACTTATGATGAGGGGCTTGATGTAGTGAGAACCATGCAAAAAGAGGGAATATTCTTTTTTATACTTTTTCTCTTTTTAGCCATTGGTATGCATTTTGATGCATGGATGCATTATCCTATAAAACATATTCACAATCTAGACAGTAGTTCTTTGGGAGTATGGCATCCACTCTTTATTACATTTATTATATATCTACTTATAGGGATAGGAAGAAGTGTAATACTTTTATGGAAAAAATTAAAAAACAAAGGAAAAAATAGATGAAACTAATCAAATTAAGTGCTATAGCAATAGTCGCAACTTCCACTATATATGCCAAATCAACACAAGATTTACAAAAACAAGTGGACGAATTACAGACAAACCTTACAGAAATGCAAGAACAACTTGACAAAGTACAAGAGCATGATGCAAAAGATAATATTAAATTTACTGTAGATTTTAGATCTGAGTATAACTATATTAATTATGATTATGACAACTACAGCTTCAAAGATAAAAATGGTGTGCATGATTTTTCTGGTACCAGTGCAGGGAATGATAACCTTATGGCAACAAGACTTTTTCTAAATATGAAATCATCTCCGATGGATAAACTCACATTTACAGGTCAGTTGGCGGCATATGGTGTATGGGGTGGACATGCCTATGGATTTGAAGACCCTACACTCAAAGGCTGGAGTACTTCTTCAAAGGCATCAGACACGCTTTTTAGAATTAGACAGGCATATTTTGTCTACTCTGATGCATTTAGCAATGGGTTACCCTACTCATTTAGTGTAGGAAGAAGACAATCTACAGATGGTTTTTTAGCAAACCACAGAGAGGGAAATGCTGAACCAGGATCACCACTTGCACATATCACCAATATGGAAGTAGATGGTGCCATGATCAAATTGGATTTTGGAAAATATGTAAAAGGTTCATTCATTAAAGCTGTTGTCGGTAGAGCACATACTGGTAATGGTGTTGAAACCATCTATGATAAAGGTGGCTACAGACCATATGCGATAGAAAATGGAGATGTCAATGAAAATGTAGACTTTCTTGTTTTATTAGGCAACCTTTATGATGATGGTCAACATAAAGTCATGTTTGAACATGCAAATATTTTTAACACCAAAGGACAAAACCTTTCAACTAAAGCTGTCTCAGCAGATGCTGGAACAGCCTATTTAGATGCTATTTCTTACCAAATGACTGGCGTGGGTGACATGATTAATGATTTTCTAGATGATACCACACTATTTTTATCCGTTGCAAGAACACAATATAATCCTGATAGCGGACATCAACTTTTAGGTAGTACAGAGAATGAAGATGGGTATTCCATTTGGGCAGGATTTACTATTCCAGATATGATGACTGAAAAAGGTAAAATTGGATTTGAATACAACCATGGTTCACAATACTGGACACCTATGACATGGTCAGAAGATAGTGTGATGGGTTCAAAAGTAGCAGTACGGGGTGATGCCTATGAAGCATACTGGAACTTTAATCTCATGGGTCTCAAAAATCTTACTGGACAAGTAAGATATACCTATGAACAACATGATTATACTCCAAATATACGATGTTCAGGATGGGTAAAACCAGAAGAAGTAGATATCAAAGCACAAAATTTCCGTGCTTTTGTACGCTATCAATATTAAGAAAAGATAAACATAAAACTTGTTAAACTTATCATAATTATAAGTTTAACCTCACAATAAGTTCACAGTTTATAACTATAATTTAATACACAAATACAAAGGAATACAATGAGAAAAATAACAACATTAGCACTAGCAGCACTATTAGGATTGGCTTTAGTAAGTACAACAGCATCTGCAGATCAAGCAAAAGGTAAGAGAGTTTACCAAAAATTTATGAAAGATGATTGTGGTAAAACAGGTGGAGCAGTCTCAGGTAAACATACACAAAAAGAGTGGAAGAAATTAACAGGTGATGCCTTTAAAGCAGAACTTGAAAAAATCTGTCCAAAAACAAAAGATTTTTTAAATGGTGCAAAATTTAAAAAATTAGAAAATCACCTTCATGACTTTATGTATGAATTTGGTAAAGGTAGTGGTAACATCCCTGCTTGTTAAGCCTACATACTAACCCCTAAGAGAGCTTTTCTATAAAGCTCTCTAGTTCTAAAATTTCATCTGCTAATAAACTTCAAACCCACTAAAATTATATCATACAAAAAAATACTATACTATGCAAATAAAATTAGATTTTAAAATGATGGAGACAATATAAAAGTTTTGAAATATTGTGGGGAAAGCAAAGCCTCAAAAGAGACTTTGAGATAAGAGAGGTAAAACCTATCTTTTTCTGAAGAAACATTAACGTTTTGAGAATTGTGGAGAACGTCTTGCTTTTTTCTTACCTGGTTTCTTACGCTCAACAACCCTAGAGTCACGAGTAAGAAGGCCTTCTGGCTTAAGAATAGCTCTGAAAGACTCTTCATACGCTACCAATGCCTTAGTAATACCATGCTTTAAAGCATCTGCTTGTGCAGAGTATCCACCACCAAGTGTCGTTGCTTTGATGTTCATGCTATCAAGCTGTTTAGTAAGCTCTAATGGAAGTCTTACTTTCATTTTCAATGTTTCGTGTCCACCCAACCATTGGTCAAGTGTTTTACCATTGATAAGTATTTCACCATTACCTGGCGTCATCCAAACTTTAGCGATAGCCGCTTTTCTTTTTCCTGTTGCATAAATAGTTGCCATGCTTACGCTCCCTTATTGAGTTGTGCAGTATGTGGATGCTCAGCACCCGCGTATACTTTCATTTTTTTGATCATCTGTTTACCAAGTTTAGTCTTTGGAAGCATACCTCTCATGGCACGCATATAAAGTTTCTCAGTATGATTTTCGAGCATATCACCAAGTTTTTTACTTTTAGTAGAACCAAAGTATCCAGAGTGCGTAAAGTACTCTTTCTCTTCTAGTTTTACACCAGAGAATTTTGCTTTTTCAGCGTTGATAATCACTACGTAGTCACCACAATCTACATTTGGTGTAAATGATGGTTTATGTTTACCTCTAAGAAGTGTTGCAACGTCTGTTAAAATACGACCAAAAGTTTTACCTTCTGCATCGATTAAATGCCAGTCACGTGTCACTTCAGCAGGTTTAAGTACCTTTGTCATGTTCATGATATTTCCTTATAAAATCAGAGCCCAAGCTCTTTAGTGGACGAATAATACCCGTTTAACCTTAAATTTTATTTAAATTCAGTTTATTTTAAGTTTAAAAGTCTATTTTGATGTAATTTAGGGTCTCTTCTGTCATCCATGATTGCATGAACAATCACTTTGGCGTCTACAGTGATGACTTTAGTTCTTCAAGTGAGAGTAGTTCTACTTCTCCCTTTTCATATTTTTCTAATCGCTGAGAGAG
>Ga0256833_1001944_pt1 | contig 14910 bp, 10 predicted proteins | sample 356284metaG_FD_190535 | JGI IMG/M metagenome (GOLD analysis project Ga0256833, IMG submission 190535) | Hydrothermal vent microbial communities from Mid Atlantic Ridge, Atlantic Ocean - 356-284 | ecosystem: Environmental > Aquatic > Marine > Hydrothermal vents | place: Atlantic Ocean: Mid...
AACATATATTGGCAGAATAAAGATCACCATGACCATCTCGAATATAGCCTTCGTCAATCCGAGCCTTAAAAAGGCTTTCTTTTTCCTTCATAAAATTTCGAGACCAGGACACGATATGTTGGTAGCGATGAAAAGCCAGGGCCTTTCCTATAAAATCTTTGGTTTGAGAAAAATTCTCTTCCACGTTAAAAGAGATTGCTTCCAGTGTACCATATTTGTTTATTTCGGGGCCGGTTTCAGCTTTCCGGTAAAAAGGAACCAATTTCTCAACGATAAGATCTAGATGTTTGGGGCCCAAAAGGCCTTCTTTTATAAGGCGTGGCATCATACCTTCTTCAGGCAAGCGTTTCATTTTAACAGCCCATTCTACAGGTTTCCCTTCTTTTTCGACACAAGCTACTTCACCTTCTTCCACCACCGGGACCACTCCCAGATAAATTTCCGGACAAAGACGGCGATTGAGAACCACCTCTCGTTCACAGAAATATTTACGTTTTTCAAGGGTGGTAAAATCTAAAAAACCGAAATTTACGGGTTTTTTGATTTTGTAAACGAGATCATCTGCCAAAAACACATATGAGATGTGCGTTTGTACAAGCTCTACTCTTGAGGGATGATGTGGATAAGCTTCAGGCCGAAGGAGTTTTTCAATAAAAGGAGGCAAGCCCATTTTCCCTTCCTTTTTGGAATGCAAATTAGGAAAAATTTCCAAAAATCGCAAGAGGAAGTCGTGTTTTAGATTACCCCCACGGGTAAGGCGTAAACATTTTTCTTTATTAAAAGAGGTTCTTCAACCAGGCAAATAACAGCAGCATTTGCCACATTTTTGGCCCGCCCCATAAGGGCAAATATCCCTCGTAGAGCTTCCTTACCAGGCCTCATGGTGAGTTTGATCTCTAAAAGATAAATTTTTCCCCCTTCTTCCAGTACAAAATCCACCTCAAGGCCATCTTTAGTTCGCCAAAAATAGATGGAAGGCTCTCGTCCTCGGTGCCAGTAACTTTTCAAGATCTCGGTGAGAACATAATTTTCAAAGAGATTTCCGGCCATGGCACCTTCAAAAGCGAGTTCTGGTGAACGCCAGCCGGCCAAATAGCAGGCCAGGCCTGTATCCTGAAAATAAAGTTTGGGAGTCTTGATCTGTCTTTTAGAGAGGTTGCGATGATATGGAGGGATAAGAATCAACTGGTGCGAGGCAACAAGGATGTTTAGCCATTCTTTAACTGTGGAGACCGAGATTCCCACATCTCGGGCCAGGTCCGAATAATTGACTAACTCTCCAATTCGGGCGGCGCACAGACGCAAAAATTTTTCAAATTCAAGGAGTTTGGAGATATTTGAGACAGCCCGCACATCGCGCTCAATGTAAGTCTGCAAATAAGAAGAATAAAAGACTTCAAGAGGCGGATTTTTAGTGATTGCAAGGGCAGGAAAAGTCCCACGTACAATGCGAGCAAAAAGTTCAAGGGGTTTGAATTTTATAAAGGACCAGTTTTCTATGTTTTTTGGTGAAAAAACCTCCTTACGAGGAACTCCAAATTCTTCTTCCTGCGCAAGGCCAGAGAGCCGCAAAATACCCACCCGGCCAGCAAGACTCTCTGAAAGCCCTTTCATTAAAGCAAAATGCTGAGAACCTGTGAGCCAGAAGGCACCTGGCTGACGATCTCTATCAACCAGAACTTTTATACGTTCCAGAAGAGCTGGGGCATATTGAATTTCATCAACCACCACTGGCGGTGGATAGCGTTCAAAAAATAGATCCGGATCTTCAAGCGCTAGACGACGCGGGCCAAATTCGTCAAGGCTTACATAGCACCTTTTAGCTTCTTCCTGACTTTGCAGATGCTTAAGGAGAGTGGTCTTGCCAACCTGTCTTGCCCCACCAACAAATACTACCGGGAAAAAGGAAGATACTTCTCGGATAGCTGCTTCCAAAGTGCGCGGGATATACATGCGACCATTTTATGGTAGAAGCACAAATTGGTCAAATTTACTTCTTCTTGACTACTTTGAAGCGCTTGCCGAGTTTGGAGATATCTAGAGGCTGAGGCCTTTGAGAAGGGTAGCCATCTTGAAGATTGGTGTTTGCTTCATAAAAGGCAGCCCAGCCAAAAGGTTTAAGCCCCGAGGTGCTATGTACTTTGCTAAACTCCGCGGCCAGCCAGAGGGTGGTGGCGTGATCCTGGTAAGTGTTTTGCCTGCCTTTGCCACGAATTAAGATGTGGCGGAAGCCCTCGATGGTAACGCATTCTGCTCCGCTATGACGCCCGAGCCTTAAAGGAGCACCTTTTTCGGGAAAGATGGGCACGCCTGCCCCCATTCGGGAGAGGTCCTCAAACTCTCGGTCTCTCTCTTTGCCGTAAAAGGCAGTTGCAGCCTCGATTATCTCTTCCAAGGAAAGCGGGCTTTTAATGCCGTCTTTTTCAGGATTTTTAAGCTTTTTTAAAGGGATGGCCTCATGCACGGCGATTTCTCCCTCAAAAACCGCTCCTGGCTCGATCACCTCAAGCATCTGATAAGGCCCGCGGGCGCGGGTGCCGTCTTTCTTGCGGTTTACGGCATAGACAATTCTGGTCTTTACCGGGCCTTTGGGGCGAAAATCAGAGATTTTTACCAGGCGAAAGGGATCCTGCTGAAAGCGGTTTCGAGGATATTCAAGGATTTCACTCTCAAGTCTTTTACTGTCGCAGCGCCGGCCCTGACAATAATTTTGGGCAGAGCGCCCTCTGGCTTTGCTCCGCCTTTTGTTAAGCACCGCGGTGCGCAGGGCCCCTTTTAGCGAAGAGCCGGGAATAATGGGCTGGTTGTCATTGGGAGAATAGGCGGTGCGATAGATGGTAAACCGGTTGAACTCTTTTTTGAGATCTCTTCCTGAAAGCTGCTTAACTCGCCTGTAATGATCCAAAAAACCCTCGCAAAGCCCGATGCGCCTTACGATGAAGTCGCTAAGGCCCTGGTTAAGATAAATGCGAGCTAATGCATCTACCAGGGTATAAAGTTTAACTAAATTTTCCAGAGTTCCTTTAAGGCACAAGGCTTTAAAGGCCTTTAATTCTTGCTCAGAAAAGTGCGCACAAAATCTTTCAAAGTCGATAACGCAGAGCTCTTTTCTGGAAGGGTCTATAAAAAACTCCGTGGGTTCATAAACCTCACCAGTCCCAATGTGCACGGGAGAGATAATTTTTAACTGCACTTTAATGCTCTGCATCAAAGGCCCTCCAGTGGCAAAACAATGCTATATCCCTGGCCCAGGGTGTCTCCTTCAGCTTTAGAAAGTCCGGTCAAGGCCCGGCCAAGATATGGCCCTTTTGGCTCTTTACATTTAACTACCGCGCCTTCGTCAGCCATGAGCATCGGGTTTTTAAAGGGTTTCCCGGTAAGAACCAGCCAGCTTCCATGGCGGCCAAAGCGCACAAAGGGTTGATACCAGAGCCTTTTATATTCGCCCTTTCGAGGAACAAAAGGAGAAAGGGTATAAAGGATTTCGGCCTGAGGAGGAAGAGAATGCTCCTTTAAGCTATTCACTCGAAAACGCCCGAGGCCACTTGAGGCGTCACGCCCGAACCCCATTTGCCCTATGCGCTTAAAGGACGTTTTGATTCCCTCAAGAGACAAAACTTTTTCGTTAAAAAGCACAAACACGCTCAATTTCATCCCTGGCAGAAACCACAAGTTTTCGAGCTGGTAAGGGGCAAAACCTTCGCCGGTGGTAAAAGTAGCGCGGTTTATGGCGTTGTGGGGTTGAGCAAGCCTTTTAGTGAAGCTTTTTATTTCCTGAGCGGCAAAATAGGCCCCGATTTCTTGTCGTAAAAGTTCTGCAGCCTGGGTATCGTTTAAAAACTTTGTGTTTTTAAGGTCAATTTTGAGCTCTTTTACGAGCATCCACTTCTTTTTCTTTTCTTCTTTGCGTTTGCTTAAGGTTTCAAAGCAGTTCTGGCTGCTTCCTGTTTGAAAATATTTAAGCGGAAGGGAAGGCCTCGGCATAAGCCAGCCTTCTTTTAGCCTGGGGAAGGCCGAAGAAAACACCACAAAGGGCTCGTGGCCGTAAGTCTCTTTCAGGCGAGAAAGCTCTCCGTTGATTAGTTTGGGGTCGTAGATAAGCTGCCAGAAAAAGTGCCCAAAAATCGTATCTCCCTTAAGGGGAGTGCCAAAGGCTGAAAGCGGTTCAATGATGATCTCGAGAAACTTCATGTGCTAATTCCACTTCTTCGAGTTAAAAAGTTTTTTAATAATACCTGCTCTTTTCCTCTGAGCCATTTTTCGTCACCTGAGTTTTCTTTTTACCTCTGAGTTTTTTCTTCACCTCTGAGCCTTTTCTTTTAGCCTCTGAGCCTCCTGAGCCTTTTCTTTTCACCCTCTGGCCTTCCCTTTTTGGCATCCTGAGCCTTTCCTTTTCGTCATCCTGAGCGCAGCGAAGGATCCACAGATCATGCCACAGAATTCCAGTTCACTCTTCTTAAGATTGCTTGGTTGCTTAAACTCCAGATTATAAGTATATTTTGATCCCCTTTCTTTCTAAAATGGATTTATTTTCTTAAACTTCTCATTTAGTTCGTTGTCATCGAACTCAAACCGGATGCGGCCGTAGCCGCGGCTGCCAGAGCCGCCAAGGGCATCATATTCGAGAAGTTTAAGCCCCTGCAGCAAAAGATCTTCAAGCCCTTCATCCCCCTCGAATTGCTTCAAGGTGATGCTAAAGCAAAACTCTACTCTCGCAGGCACCCTTTCGGTAAAGCGGGGGTGATCTGCCGTACCAGTGATGCGGTTGATGAAGTTTTCGGCCTTGACTTCGGTAAGAACAACTTCGCCTTTTTGGGCTTTTTCTCGGCATTCTTCAGTTAAAAAACAATCGCTAAAAGAGACCCGCGTGGGACCAATTTCTTCTTTGGCTTTGGTGTCTGCCCCGCTGGTGCCGAAAAGTTTGACGATTTTTTCTCCCATGGGATGCCCTTTGGCCACTTCCATGGATAACGGCTTGCCATCGCTTTTGGTAATAAGCCCGCTTTTAAGCTCTAGAAGTGAACGCACTTTGCCTTTAAGAGAAGAGCCGGGGATGTATGGTTCGTGGGTAAAGGGGTGTTTTACCACAGGGTTATCTGTGCCACCGATATGCATTTCGATGTCTCCTGCTCCGATATGAAGACCTGTTTCAAGGATGATTTTGCCCGTTATTTCTTTGATGGCTACGAGTTTCATTTTGGGCCTCCTAGGCTTAGTTTCGAGGACGACACTCTTTGTAATAGGCCATAAAGGCCTCTAAAAAATCCGTAATAACCTGTAAATCCTTCCAAGTATTTACAGCCTTAATGAGTTCATCCATCATGGAGACAAAAGAATCTGTTACCAGATCTCGTCCTTTAGAATAATGAACCAGGGCTAATTGTCTGTGCAATTGCGCTAATATGGCGTTCCATTTGGTTTCATCTATTTGACTTTTAGCTCGCTGATTGAGATTGAAAATTGCATCATAATATTTCCGCAATTGAGTGGATTTATTTTTACGTCCTCGAGGTCCGCCTCCTTCTTCACTTATACGGTGCGCCAACTTTTGGGCAAGCTCTGAAAAGGCAAGGGGATTGACCTCGCCCTTGGCCTTGTCTTTCCAGATCTGTTTTTCCAGGTTTAAAGCCATGGTTCCCTCCTAGAGGCGTTGTTTGCGCGTCTCATAAAGAAGCGGCCAAAGGGCCAGCACAAGATTTCCGCGATATTGGTGAATCCAGGTGTAAAGTTGAGTTACCACCTGTTGATAAATTACTTGCCAATCATTTTTTACCTGTCGTTCTATCAGACGCACCAGAAAATATCGAAGAAAGGCCGGCCATTTAACGCACTGAAGTCTGTGCCAGGGGATACTACCCGAGGAAAGAAGGCGAGCCTCTTCTTCCGCAAGGGCCAAAAGGTCATTGAGGCGATAAAGGGCGCCACGTGAGAGAAATCCTTCGTGCCAGGAAGCGAGTGTTTGTTCGATCTCAAAAAGTTCTTGAAAGGCCTTCCAACTTACCACTTGGCCAAACATGGAAACCTGATCTTTCGGCTCAGTCTTAGCTCGAGACAAGGCCTCTTCGGCTTCTTCGGCCAGGAGATCAACCGGCACGTGGGGCTTATGAAGCGTGATGCCGGCGGAGAAGTGAAGCTTCGGGTTTTCACACACGTAAGCAGCAAACTTTTCCCGCAAAAAGAGGGCCAGCTCGCGCACCCTGTTCCACGGGCCGATGAGAAAGAGGTCGTCTCCCCCGGCAAAGACCGTATAAATGTCCTGAAAACGGCCGTTTTTTTCGTATTCTAGCGCATAGGGGAGGTAAATCGTAAAGAAGTTATTCAGCTGGCGGCTCATGGTGGAAAGCCGCGAAATGGTAAAAAGCCCTTCTGGAAGCCCGCAGCCAAAAATGGCCCCGAGATTGTCTACGTCAGCCTTGAGTACCCCCAGGGCCGGAAGGCCGTAACATTTGATCTTTTGATCTTCAAATTCTGCCCTTAAGGCCTTTTGGGCCAAATGATAAAAACTTTTAGGCCGCTCTTCCTTAATATCTTCAATAAGTTCTTCGTATTTTTGCTCTTGTTTTTGCCCAGCCAATAAGCAGTCAAAGTATTGGTCCTCTTCCTTAAAGACCGGCACGTAGCCGTTGATAGGCAAAAAGGTCGCCCCTACAGGAGGCTTGCCTGCTTTTACGTTTAAGTCGTAAAGCCGAATAAGTTTTTTCTTATCCGCAAACTCCCCTGCACAGCCATTTAAAAACTTTATTTGATAAAGACCGAAAAGCGGCTCTTTGAGAGCACCGTCATCACCCTTGACAACGGCCAGGCGTTTGCCTTTAACCAGCTCGGTTCCTAAAAAGGCCTGGTCCCGACAGAGCTTACATGCACAGGCCTCTTCTTCCTGTCCCCTACGTTTGATGTAATCGTCATTCAAGACTTCCCGAGCCGAAGGCCTTGTGTCACAGAGCGGGCAAATTGGTTTGGGAAGCGTGTTGTCAAAGCTATCAAGGTAGTCTTCAAATACGCCGCCATGTTGTGCAAGCTCAAACCTGTTGAACTTGGCCTCTTCAAGGTTATCAAGATGCCGTTGCCAGAGTTTTACGAAGCTTCCGCCGGTAAATTCCGAAGGGCTGGCCTCTGTGAGGGCAAAACCGATAGCGCACTCCCCGAAGAAGTTTTCGTAAAGCCAATTGTTGATTTGCTCATAGGCTTCGTTGATAGCCTTTCTGGCGCTTTCCGTGTTCGGTGCAAGAAGGTGAAACTTCCCTGCGGCAGAGAAAAATACCGAAAGAAAGCTTAAGCCCACCTTTTCACAGAGCGTTTGCGCCGCAAGCTCCATCATGAGGGAAACCAGAAAAGACCTTCCCCGCAAGAGTTTGGCCCGGTGGTGACGCTCCTCTCCGCCCCCGCGGAAGATAAAATCCTGAATGCCGTAAAAATCGCCTGAGACCAGAAGAAACTTTTTGGGCCTGTCATCACAGATGGCCTTTTCGTTAAGACTTTCTGTTTCACGATGGTAGAGGTAAAGGGCCCCGGCGAGAGCCGCCGTGGTGCGCAGGTGGTCGTAAAGGGAGACATCGTGAATAACCTTCCCCACCCTTGCCGCTGGAATGTGGCTGGTGTAAACCCGAAGTAAAGAATCAAAGTGCTGGGCCCATAATTCCACGTGATTTTTATGGCAGAGTAAAGAGAGGTCTTTTTCAAAGTCGCTAAAAAGCCTGCGGTATTCTTCTCTGGCTTCTTCCTTTTTTAGCTCCTTTAATTTTACCGGGAAGATGTTTTGGGCTGAGATGGGCGTAAGAGAATAGCGCCACTCAAAATCTTCGGGCTTGTCGAATTTTTTGTCCTGTCGAAGGAGCCGCTCAAAAATAGGCAAAAGCCTGGTTTGCCGATACTCACGAACTCCAATTTCTTCGCCTTCTTGAAACTCAGCCCGGTCAAAACCACTGCTAAGCCTGTCTGCCTGGGTGATAATGAGCTGTAGAGCAGTTCCTGGCTTGTGGTGCTTAGCTGCAAGGTTAATAAAGGAGTCTTCATGTTCGCCTTCACCCCAGTCAGGCGAGTTTAGTTCTTTGGGGAAATAAGTCTGATACTTTTCAATAAAGGCAGCGGTATAGAGAGCGTGAGTATGAGTGTGATGTCCATCCCTGAAAGGCTGGTAAAGATCGGCGTTATTTTCTCGATAGCCGGCAGGAAGTTCTAGAGCTTCTTGAGCAAATTTACCAATGTCGTGGAAGAGGGCGGCAAGAGAGATCTTTAAAACCGTATCTTTCATTTAGTTTAACCTCTTTCATCCCGCCCCCGCTTAAAAAGCAGGCCTACCATTTTTAGCCGCTTTTGTCAAATAATTTCTCTATTTCCCGGCCTTAGGGGGCTTTAGGTTGATTATTAATGAGAGCATTAAAAACTTCGACAGTTATAGGATCCGTTCCTATTTTTCGTTTCGAAAAATAGGAACGGATCCCGAAGAGATAATGTTGCCTAAAAAATGCTTCCAGTAATATCTTCAAGTGGTAGATTTCTCTCAAATAACACGAGTCAACTTCTATAAATGTTTATCTAACCTTACTATTTCAAAACGCTCATGTCCTGAGCAACGGCCATAAATACGGGCGGCATCTCTATCACTCCAGGCATAAATTTCGTGGGTGCAACCGGGCAAGGGCTTTCCTGTGAGTTTATGGCAATTAAGAGAACGCGGGTTAGGGTGCTCTGGCTTCTCGAGATGAAGGGTAAGCTCGTCCAGGCGTTTATTTATTTCATAGCGTCTATCTGGCGGAAGTTCATTTACCGCTTTTTCAAATTCTTTGGTCCAGGAAATCCTTTCTGAAGGTGGAGGCCAGAGACGTTCTTCATAGACTTTACGCTTTGATTGTTGCCATACCAGTTCTCCCCAGGGGGAAAGTGTAACTTCGTTATCTATTTCTATGAGGAAGCTGTCAGGAATTATCTGAATTTCTTGTTTGCTAACTGGGAGCCCCAGAGCTAGTCTTCGCCAAATATTTAGCGCTTTCTTTAGAGAAGAAATAATTTCAAGAGATACAGGAATACGGGGAATTCGTAACAATTCATTGCTGGACTCAAAGATATAGACTGCTTCGTCTGCATAGAATTGAGCAAGTGTCTGCAATACTCCTTGAATACTTTTAAAGCCACCAGTAAGGTTAAAAATAATTCGATAACCAGCTCTTTTATAGTCAGGAAGAATCTGGTGAATACGTTTTACCAGCTCTGCTATTGCACAATGAAAATTATCCAGGTTATCTGTCCGTAGGCCGCCAATATCATCCCACACCTGAATCTGAGAAAAACCCTGTTTCTTAAGCCATTCTGCTACCATTTTTGCAGTTTCTTTGCCAAGCCAGGTATCAGTAGCAAGTAAGATGTGTATGTCTTCTTTCTTTGAAGATAAATTTCCGTTATATATGCGATAAATGCCGTTTATCTCTGCCGAAAATTTTGCGGCCTCCTCGGGTTTGATGCTTAATAAGTATTCTTTTCTTTCCTTGATGTGCTCTAAAAGCTCCTTTCCTTTTTCATTAGAAAGGGAAGAGACCAAATTAGCATATTTGAAGACCAGGCTTCTAATTTCGTTTGAGGTCTTATTGGTAAGAAGACTGGTGCCACAAGGCGAAAGGATGAGACGTCTTAAATTTTCTAGCATAACATTTTCCTCCTCGTGTGTTGTTCCAATATGTGCTCGATGAAGGATCTCTTTTCGTCTTCAATTCGATATTTTATGGTCTTAACGGGAATTTGGGGCTTAAGTCCTGTCGATTGTCCATCGTTCTTTTATTTGATAGCATAACTTTATGCCACGCAAATTTCCCATCGGCATCCAGAGTTTTGAAAAGATCCGCAGTGGTGATTTTTATTACGTTGACAAAACCCCTTTTGTAAAGAAACTTGTTGATGAGGGAGGAGGCTACTTTTTCCTCTCCCGCCCCAGGCGTTTCGGAAAAAGCTTATTTCTTGATACCCTCCGCCAGGCCTTCCTTGGCAGGCGCGAGCTCTTCGAAGGGCTTTATCTAGAGAAAAACTGGGATTGGTCAAAGAAGTATCCCGTCATTTATATATCCTTTGGTGCGGGCGTTGTAGAAGACGAAAAAATCCTTCAGAAACGCACACTTTACATCATTGACGACCATGCCAAAGCTTACAACATCGATCTGGAAAAAGATCTCATCCCCGATAGATTTTTGGAACTCATTAAAAAAATAAGCGAGAGTTTCGGGCAGAAGGTAGTAATTCTTATTGACGAATACGATAAACCCATTCTCGATCGGATCGAAGAGCGGGAAAAAGCCCTTCGCATCCGTGAGGCCCTGAAAAACTTTTATTCTGTCCTCAAAGACGCTGATCCATATTTAAAATTCGTCTTTATCACCGGAGTTTCCAAGTTCTCTAAAGTCTCCCTTTTCAGTGGCCTCAACAACCTGAAAGACATTACCCTGCATCCGGCCTACGCTACCATCTGCGGCTATACCCAGAAAGAATTCGAAACCGTCTTCTTCGACCGCCTTGAAGGCGTTGATCTCCAGGAAGTCCGCCGCTGGTATAACGGCTACAACTTCCTCGGCGAGCCCGTCTATAACCCCTTCGACATCCTGCTTTATCTTGATTCCGGCCTCTTCCGCCCCTACTGGTTTGAAACCGGCACGCCTTCCTTTCTCATAAAGCTTATTTTTGAACGAAGGCTTTATATTCCTTCCTTTGAGAACCTTGAAGTGGGAGACGAAATTCTTGAAAGCTTCGATATGGATCGCATCTACCCAGAGGCCCTTCTCTTCCAAACCGGCTACCTTACCATTAAAAGTGTGCGTCAAAGAGGGGCCTTTCTCAAATACACCCTCACCTGGCCCAATCTTGAGGTGGAAACAAGCTTTACTAATTACCTGCTAAACACCTTTCTTGACCTTTCACGCAAAGAAAAAGAACTTGACAGAGTTTACCTGGCGCTTGAAAGAGAAGACCTTGAGGCCTTAAAAGAGGCCTTTCGCTCCTTCTTTGCCTCCATACCGCATGACTGGTATCGAAGGTCAGAAATACAAAACTATGAAGGGTTCTATGCCAGTGTGTTTTACGCCTACTTTGCGGCGCTTGGGGTGGAGGTATTCGTGGAAGATGCCACCAATGTGGGCCGGCTTGATATGGCGGTAAAATTTGAAGACCGCTGCTATCTTTTTGAATTCAAAGTGGTGGAGCTTGAGCCTGAAGGGCGGGCTTTAGAACAACTCAAGGCCAAAAGGTATCACGAAAAGTATAAAGCCAGCTGTCGGGAAATTTATCTCATCGGCGTGGAATTCTCCCGCCAGGAACGCAACATCGTAGATTTTTCCTGGGAAAGAATTTCTTAGCCCATCTCTGAGATTTTTTCGGTTCTCTGTCATTTCACATGAAACTTAGAACATAAGCTCTGGTGCCTGAAATAGGCCACTTATACCCTTCTAGCTGGCCATCAACATATTCATATTAGTGAAAGCATTAAAAGTCCAATCATAGGATCAGTTCCTATTTTCGTTCTGAAAAATGGAAACGGATCCCCCCTGTAGTATGTTTTCGTGGGGCTGTAGCTCAGTTGGTTAGGTCGTAATGCCTTGTTAATCAGGCAGGGCATTTTGGTTGTTGGTTGTTAGCCGATAGTGGATAGTTTAATGTTTAATTTAGTCTCTTCTGTAATGATACTATCTGTCTGCTCAAAACCTCTATATTTTCTAGCAGCAATTTAATTTTTTCTTCTGACAAGAAACCTATTCTCTTGCTCAAAATTAAATATGTTTCAAGCTCCCTAAGACTTCCTAAAGATACATTAAGAAAATAATAAAACTCTTTATTGGTCCTGTTCCATCCTTCTGCAATATTTGCTGGGACGGAAATTGCTGATCTCCTCATCTGTTGCACTAATCCAAACTGTTCTTCTTTAGGAAATTCTTTTGTTAATTGATAAATCCTTTTTGCTAAATCTATCCCCTTTTGCCAAATTTCTAACTCTTTGAATGATTTTATACCCATAATCCTCCCCTTTTTAATCCACCATTACTATCCACCATTACTATCCACCATTACTATCCACCATTACTATCCACTATTACTATCCACTATCCACTATCCACTATCCACCATCCACTATCTACCATCTACCCAGAATGATATACCTTCTTAATCAGGCAAGGTTTTCTCACATATATTGAATGGGCGGAGAAGTATAAGAGTCCGGAAAGCGTCGTAATGCCTTCTTAATCAGGCAAGGTTTTCTCACTTGGAGAAAGGCTGGAGGTTTTGGCCATGGTCCGGCTTGGTCGTAATGCCTTCTTAATCAGGCAAGGTTTTCTCACTTGTTAACGTCACTGGGCACATGCCCAGTGACGTGGTATTCAGTCGTAATGCCTTCTTAATCAGGCAAGGTTTTCTCACCTTGAGAGCCGGATACCGGGTAGCCGGCGTATTGCCGGCGTCGTAATGCCTTCTTAATCAGGCAAGGTTTTCTCACTCGAGTAGAATGGTGTTGGATGGGCGGGCTCGTGTGGGCGTCGTAATGCCTTCTTAATCAGGCAAGGTTTTCTCACTTTCTTGGGATTCGGCTGTTAAACAGCCGGGTTCCTTATAGCCGTCGTAATGCCTTCTTAATCAGGCAAGGTTTTCTCACTATGACCAAGAAAAATAGTAATCATTCAAGCGGCTTTAATGTCGTAATGCCTTCTTAATCAGGCAAGGTTTTCTCACGGACAATATGGGGGAGTGGTGTAATGCCACTCCCCCTTTTTTTTGGTCGTAATGCCTTCTTAATCAGGCAAGGTTTTCTCACCAAGTGATGTCGTGTTCACTTCCGTCCTACCTGGACGGAAGGGTCGTAATGCCTTCTTAATCAGGCAAGGTTTTCTCACAGGTGAGCGTATGGTTAAAAAGTTGTTTGACAAGATCTTTTTTGGTCGTAATGCCTTCTTAATCAGGCAAGGTTTTCTCACCCTCGAGAGTCGGGTCCCTTATAGCCGGCGGATTGCCGGCTGTCGTAATGCCTTCTTAATCAGGCAAGGTTTTCTCACAGAAAGGAGGAGTGGTTATGGTGAAGAAAATTTTTGATAGTCGTAATGCCTTCTTAATCAGGCAAGGTTTTCTCACAAAAGAAGGAGGTTAGTTATGGAAAAGCAGAAGGTGATGGTCGTAATGCCTTCTTAATCAGGCAAGGTTTTCTCACATTACCTGAGTATTTTAAGAAAGGATTTTTGGATGCGTGTCCTTATGTGTCGTAATGCCTTCTTAATCAGGCAAGGTTTTCTCACATTACCTGAGTATTTTAAGAAAGGATTTTTGGATGCGTGTCCTTATGTGTCGTAATGCCTTCTTAATCAGGCAAGGTTTTCTCACTGGCCGGCGTATTGCCGGCCACCTACTTGTCCTAGGGGCCAAATGTCGTAATGCCTTCTTAATCAGGCAAGGTTTTCTCACAGAAAATTTTTGATACCTTATTTTTTCTTGGAATCCGGCGTCGTAATGCCTTCTTAATCAGGCAAGGTTTTCTCACTTTTTGGAATAAAAGACTATACCGTTGATTATCCGGAGGTGTCGTAATGCCTTCTTAATCAGGCAAGGTTTTCTCACGTTTTTCCAGGGGGAGATCTCTATCTCCCGTTCTTGGCGTCGTAATGCCTTCTTAATCAGGCAAGGTTTTCTCACTGGCTGGAGCAGGGCTGGAAGGATGCGGTGGAGATAGCGAGGGTCGTAATGCCTTCTTAATCAGGCAAGGTTTTCTCACAATGCAGAAAAGATTATCTCATACACTAAAAATAACTAGTCGTAATGCCTTCTTAATCAGGCAAGGTTTTCTCACTCCCAAGAACAATAGAGTATTACCTCTCCCTTGGCCGGAGTCGTAATGCCTTCTTAATCAGGCAAGGTTTTCTCACTTCCACTTGAAGAGGGCGGGATTGGAAACACCGACCCTGCGTCGTAATGCCTTCTTAATCAGGCAAGGTTTTCTCACTCAAAAGCGGTTTATTTGGATTCCAAAAAAGAGAACAAGCCAGTCGTAATGCCTTCTTAATCAGGCAAGGTTTTCTCACGGAGGTAAAGATGAGCAAAGTTAAAGAAAAGATTATAACTGTCGTAATGCCTTCTTAATCAGGCAAGGTTTTCTCACATAATATGTTAAATTACTCTATGGTGAAAAAATAACCATGTCGTAATGCCTTCTTAATCAGGCAAGGTTTTCTCACAAGTAAAATGAAAACAAAAAAGAAAGAGGAGGTAGGGTATGAGTCGTAATGCCTTCTTAATCAGGCAAGGTTTTCTCACTTTTGTTTTGTTTTTAGCCCCTTGGCCGCTTTTTTGGCGGCTGAGTCGTAATGCCTTCTTAATCAGGCAAGGTTTTCTCACTCGATGAGCTCCAGGAAAAGAACGGAGGGCATTTGCCCTCCGGTCGTAATGCCTTCTTAATCAGGCAAGGTTTTCTCACAAAAGAAAGAGGAGGTAGGGTATGAAAAAATTTTTTGAAAAGGTCGTAATGCCTTCTTAATCAGGCAAGGTTTTCTCACCGAGTTTTTTAAGAGCGAGGTCGAAGTACCTCGCTCATGGGTCGTAATGCCTTCTTAATCAGGCAAGGTTTTCTCACGGTGTTATAGCTCGAGCCCAGTCCGCGGAGGAGCTCGAGGAGCGTCGTAATGCCTTCTTAATCAGGCAAGGTTTTCTCACAGGAGGATGGTATGAGAAAGAGGTTTTTCAACCAGATATTCTGTCGTAATGCCTTCTTAATCAGGCAAGGTTTTCTCACCTATAGATCGCGTTATTTTCTGTAAGTTAGAGAACATCGGGGTCGTAATGCCTTCTTAATCAGGCAAGGTTTTCTCACCTATAGATCGCGTTATTTTCTGTAAGTTAGAGAACATCGGGGTCGTAATGCCTTCTTAATCAGGCAAGGTTTTCTCACCCGCGGAGGAG
>Ga0256833_1001946_pt1 | contig 14905 bp, 14 predicted proteins | sample 356284metaG_FD_190535 | JGI IMG/M metagenome (GOLD analysis project Ga0256833, IMG submission 190535) | Hydrothermal vent microbial communities from Mid Atlantic Ridge, Atlantic Ocean - 356-284 | ecosystem: Environmental > Aquatic > Marine > Hydrothermal vents | place: Atlantic Ocean: Mid...
GGATATCGCTGGCGGCGACACGGGAGTTGACGATATCGCCGACGATGGCGACTTTGCGTCCCTCCAGGTCTCCTTCGAACCATTCCCAGAGGGTATAAAGGTCCAGTAGTGCCTGGGTGGGATGAGCGTAGTTGCCCGCTCCCGCATTGATGACCGGGACCATTTCCATCTCCGCCAAACGGGAGGGAGAATCATTTTCGCTGTGACGGATGATGACGCCGTCGGGCTCCATGGCGCAAAGGTTGGCGAAAGTATCTTCGAGGGTTTCCCCCTTTTTGGTGGAGCTGCGGGAGGGGTCAAGATGGACGATCTCGGCTCCCAGGCGTTTGGCGGCAACTTCAAAGGAGCTACGGGTCCGGGTCGAGGCTTCGAAAAAGAGCGTAAAAAGCAACTTGCCGCTAAGCAGCGGCGGTGGGAGTTTCTCCTTGAAGCGTCGGGTGTCTTCGAAAATCGAGTGGATCTGTTCCCGACTCAACTGATCGGTATCGACGAGGTGCTGCATGGGGACTCCTGATTTTTGAATCTTATTTTAGCGAAGTTGCTCATCGGGCTTCGAGGCGTCCCCCTTCCGGTCATCCGCCGGCAAGATAGCGGTCGACGAAACAATCCAATCCCTCCTGGAGGATCCACCAGTCGGGATAAACGGCATCATAATAGGGACGGGTGACGGTGGGGAAGGTGTCGGCATCCTCGTAGAGGTTGACGCACCAGTCGTGAGGGATCTTCCTTTGTCGGAGAGTCTCGAGGCTCAAAAGGGTGTCGTTGATGCAGCCCAGACGCGAAGGAGTGACCAGGAGGACATGGGCTTGGAGGTCACGGATGAGGTCGATCATCAGGTAGTCGCGAGTGAGAGGGACCATGAGACCGCCGGCGCCTTCGACGATGAGTAAGGTACAGCGGGCTGCTAATTCATCGACTTTTCGGTGAATGACTTCGGGAACGATGCTCTGATCCCTGTCGGCACAAAAAGGAGCAGCCGGGAGAGGAAAGGTATAGGCACAGAGATCTTGGGGAGCGATACCGTCGAAGCGGGGATTGAGTCGTCGGGTCTCCCGGAGGAGTTTCCCCGCATCTTCAGGCATCGAGACCACGCCGGTCTCGACCGGTTTGCAGGCGCCGACCCGGATACCGCGGCGGGCAAAAGCCTTCAGAAGGGCGAGGGTGGTATGGGTCTTGCCCACGCCGGTTCCGGTGGCGGTTACGAAGATCGGGCGCACTTGCATTTCCTTCCAAAATCTGTATAATTGATCTTGATTGTAACACAGTTATATCGCAGAAAAAGGATTGAGTGTGCCGCGAATCGAAACAGAGGTCGAAAACGAAGTCGAGCTCAAAGAGCCGGAGCTATACCGGGTGATTCTGCACAACGACGACTACACGACGATGGAATTCGTCGTCGAGGTTTTGAAGAACATATTTAAGAAAAACGCCGCGGAAGCCGAAGCGATTATGTGGACCGTGCATGAGAAGGGTCAGGCGGTCTGCGGGGTCTACACCTACGAGATCGCGGAGACCAAGGTCGAGCAGGTCAAGGTCCTGGCCCGCCAGAACGGTTTTCCCCTTTTAGCGACTTTCGAGGCGGATGCATGACGAGGAGCAGAATATGATCAGTATCGAATTAAATAAAGCGTTTATGCGGGCAGTGGAGTACGCCAAACGCAAACATCACGAATATCTGACTATCGAGCATGTCTTTTTGGCGATCCTCTCCAGCCGGGCCGGGGAGGAATTGCTCAAGGTCCTGGGGGCCGATACCCGAGAGATGAAAAAGGCGATCGTCGCTCATATCTCTGCCCACGTACCGACGGTAGAGCAGGAAGCGGACCCGGTAGAGACTCTCTCCCTCTCCCGCACGGTCAACGCCATGATGACTCAGCTCCATGCCGCGGGTAAAAAAGAGGCGACGGTGGGGAATATGCTCGTGGCGATTCGGGATCAAAAGGAGAGCTACGCCAGCTATCTCATGGAACGGGCCGGGATCAGCCGACTCGATATTTTGGAAGCGATCTCCCATCCGACGCAGGAGTCGCAGGTGAATGCTCCCGAAGAGAAGAAGAGCGAATTCCCGAATCTGGAAGAATTTACCTTGGAGCTGACGGCGCTGGCAAAAGAGGGTAAAATCGACCCGGTTATCGGGCGAGAGCGGGAAATCGAGCGGGTGATGCAGACGCTCTGCCGTCGGAAGAAGAACAATCCCCTCCTCGTCGGGGAGCCCGGAGTGGGCAAAACCGCCATCGCGGAGGGGCTGGCCCTCAAGATCGCCGAAGGAGAGGTCCCGGAGGTGATCCTGAATGCGAAGATCTACGCCCTCGATATGGGAGCGCTGCTGGCGGGCACCAAATACCGGGGGGATTTCGAAAAGCGCCTCAAAGGGGTGATTGAAGAGCTGCAAAAACTTCCCGACGCCATCGTCTTTATCGATGAGATCCATACCCTGGTAGGTGCCGGCAGCACCGGCGGGGGCAGCATGGATGCTTCGAATATCCTCAAACCCGCTCTGGCCAGGGGGGAGCTAAAATGTATCGGTGCGACGACGCATCAGGAGTATCGCAACTTCTTCGACAAGGACAAGGCCCTCTCGCGGCGCTTCGCCAAGGTGGATGTGGAAGAGCCCTCTACGGAGGATACCTTCCTCATCCTCAAAGGAGTACAGCATCGCTACGAGGAGCACCACGGGATCCGCTTCAGCGACGCAGCGCTGCGCAGCGCCATCGATTTGAGCGTCCGCTACCTTCATGAGCGTTTTCTCCCCGACAAGGCGATGGATTTGATCGACGAAGCCGGAGCTCACTTCATGCTTCGGGGGCTCAAGGACGTGGAGATAGGTCCCAAAGATATTTCGGAAATCCTTTCGACGATGCTCAAGCTGCCCCCCTCGACGCTCGACGCGGACGATACCCGGCGCTTGGCGCAGCTGGAGGATCGTCTGCGGGAGCGGATCGTCGGCCAGGATGAAGCCGTACATACCCTTGCCCGGGCGATCAAACGCTCCTATGCCGGGCTGGGCCGCCCCGATGCACCCATCGGCAGCTTCCTCTTTGTCGGCCCCACCGGGGTGGGCAAGACTGCCCTGGCCCGAGCGCTTGCCGAGACCCTCGGAGTACATTTCGAACGTCTCGACATGAGCGAATATATGGAAAAACACGCCGTCAGTCGTCTCATTGGAGCGCCGCCGGGTTACGTAGGGTACGAGCAGGGCGGACTGCTGACGGAGATGATCAAAAAGCATCCCCATACGGTCCTGCTTCTTGACGAGGTGGAGAAGGCCCATCCCGATATCATGAATATTCTGCTTCAAGTAATGGACGATGCCAAGCTCACCGACAACAATGGCGTCGTGAGCGATTTCAAAAATGTGGTGTTGATCATGACTTCCAATCTGGGGACCAAAGAGCCCAACGTCATGGGCTTCGCCAAAGAGGAGGGGGTTAAAAGCGAACGGGCGATGAAGGAGTTCTTCTCTCCCGAGTTCCGCAACCGTCTTAGCGCTACGGTCGAATTCGGTCCTTTGGGGCTTGATGAGCTGGCCCGGATCGTCAAGATCCAACTCCAAGAGCTCAACGCTCAACTGGCCGAGAAGAAAGTGCGGATCAAACTGAGCAAAGCCGCCCGTCGCCTGCTGGCCGAGAAGAGCCGTAGCGACGAGTTCGGGGCGCGCCAGATCGCCCGGATTCTCGATGAGGAGATCAAGGAACCGCTGACGGACGAGATCCTCTTCGGCCGTCTGAAAAAGGGAGGTAAAGTCAAAGTGGATGCCGAAGGGAAACGACTGATATTTCAGTATGAAGAGGCCGAGGCTTGATCCTCTCTTATTTTTGCAGCGCGGATCGCCCCGCATCGTGCATCGACGTTTCCTCTAGGAGCGTCTAGTGTCTTCCATCTTCGACGATGATTACTTCATCGCCCCCCTGAGTCGCTACTCCCACAGCTTTCCCGACCCCCGATTTGCCGCCAAGGAGGGGCTGTTGGCCTACGGAGGGGATCTCCATCCCGACCGGATTCTCAAGGCCTATCGGGCGGGGATCTTTCCCTGGTATAAGCCGGGGGATCCGATCCTCTGGTGGTCGCCCGATCCACGGCTTCTGCTCTATCCCGACCGTTTGAAGATGCGGCGTTCCTTCCGCCGGGTTTTGCGCAATCGGGACTATGTCGTGCGTTTCGATCACGACTTTGCTTCGGTAATCGCCTCCTGTGCCTCCGTCCCCCGGCACGGCCAGGAGGGGACCTGGTTGACGCCGGAGATGCAGGAGGCCTATACGGAGCTCCATCACCGGGGATTTGCCCACAGCGTGGAGGTCTATGAAGAAGGAGAGCTCGTCGGCGGCTTGTACGGAATCGCCATGGGAGGCGCGTTTTTCGGCGAGTCGATGTTTTCTCGTAGGAGGGACGGCTCCAAGGTCGCCCTCAAGGCGCTCTGTGATCTTTTAAGTAAAAAGGGTTATGATTTTATCGACTGCCAGGTCGTGACCGATCATCTGGTGAGTTTGGGGGCGTTGCCCGTAGCGCGGGGTCGTTTTCTCGCGGAGTTGGAGGCGGCTTTACTCAAACCAAGTGATATTGGGTCCTGGTCAAAATTTCATTGGGAGTATGAAGATGATTGACAACGATTTGGCCTTTTCACTCTGGCTTGACTTTATCGAAAGGGATTTCCTCAGAAAAGAGTTCGTGGAGCTGATCGAACGGGGCATCATCAACGGAGCAACGAGCAACCCTGCCATTTTTGCCCAGGCGATCGCCTCCTCTCCCGCTTACCGGGAAGCCCTCCGGTCCCTTGAAGGCTTGAGTCCGAAGGAGAAGTACGAGGCTTTAGCGACCGAAGATATCAAAAATGCCGCCATCGCTCTGCGGGGAGTTTACGACGAAGGAAGCGAAGGTTACATCAGCCTGGAAGTCGATCCTTTTCTCGCCCATGACACTCGGGGAACGGTGGAAGAGGCGCGCCGGCTGTTCAAAACCATCGACGAGCCCAATGTCATGATCAAGATTCCGGCGACGGAGGCAGGTTATCCGGCCATGAAGGAACTCCTGGCCGACGGAATCAGCATCAACGCTACCCTGGTCTTCTCTCCAGAACAGGCTCGGGCCTGCCTGGACGCGATGAAAGAGGGGATGGATGAGTTTGAAAGCACCGGCGGCGAGCGCGTCGAGGGGGTCATTAGCGTCTTTGTCAGTCGTTTCGACCGGATGCTCGATCCTCTGCTCAAGGAGAAGGGGCTTCCGACGGCCCAAACGGGTATCATGAATGCGGCATGGATCTACAATATGGTCCAAGCCAACCACACGCCTGCCGTGCGTACACTCTTCGCAAGCACCGGCGTAAAAGAAGGGCAGGGATTGCCCGAAGATTACTATATTCGCGGGCTCTACGGTCCTCATTGCATCAATACGGCGCCGTTGGCGACGATCGCGGCCTTTGAAGCGGGACCGAAACCCGAAACTACGCTTCCGAAACCAGACGAAGAGATCACAGCGTATTTTCAGGAGTTGGAGCGTCACGGGATCGTAATAAGCGAGGTGTCCCAGCGTTTGATGGAGGAGGGGGTTAAGGCCTTCGAAACGTCATTTCAGGCTATGTTGAAACAATTGGAGGACTCCTGATGAAAGAGCAATTGAACAAATATCTTAAGACATTAGTTGCCAACGACGGAAGCGACCTGCATATCAAGGCAGAAGCGGTCCCCAGGGTGCGCATCCACGGGGTGCTGAAAAAACTGGGAAACGAAAAGTTGGATGCGGGGGCGGTCAAGCTCCTGGTCAAAGAGATTACGACTGCCGAGCAGTATATACAGCTTAAAGAGAATAAATCCCTGGATATGGCCTATATTTTAGATGCGAAGAATCGTTTCCGCGTCAATATATTTTATCAGATGGAAGGGCTTAGTATCGTGATGCGTCTGATTCCGGTGGAGATTCCCAGCTTCGAAGAGCTGCGTCTGCCTGAGATCATCAAAAGTTTTTCCGACAAGTCGCGGGGCCTTGTCCTAGTCACCGGTGTCACCGGGAGCGGAAAATCGACGACTCTGGCGGCAATTCTCAATCGTATCAACGAAAACCATTATAAACACATAATTACCTTGGAAGATCCTATTGAATTCGTGCATCGTGATAAGAAATGTTTGATCAACCAACGGGCTATCGGCCAGGACTCCAACTCCTTTCGGGATGCGCTGCCGGCGGCCCTGAGGGAGGATCCGGATATTATCCTGGTCGGGGAGATGCGGGATACCGAGACCATTGACCTGGCATTGCATGCCGCCAATACGGGTCACTTGGTTTTTTCTACCCTCCATACCCTTGATGCCAAAGAGACGATCAACCGGGTCATCGGTATGTTTCCCGAAGAGGAGCAGAACCGGGTACGACAATCTCTGGCTTCGGTGCTGGCGGGCGTCGTTTCCCAGCGGCTTGTCCCGACCCTGGATGGAGGCAGGATCGCCGCGGTCGAGGTGATGATCCAGACCGCCCGTATCGCGGAATTGATTGCCGAGAATCGGGACTTCGAGATCCCCGATGCCATCGCCGAAGGACACGATATCTATGGATCCCAAACTTTCGATCAGCATCTTTATGAGCTGGTCGTTTCAGGAATTATCTCCGAGAAGACGGCACTGGAAGCTTCTTCGACTCCCTCCGATCTCAAACTCCGCCTTGAAGGAATCGGTCGAGGCACTTCTAAAGATTTGGCTAAACAGGCGGAAAGAGGCATGCCGGAAGCCGATCTCGATGCTTATGAATTTAAAGAAGAGGAAGAGAATCGTTAAAAAGAGGTGCTCTCGGAAGAGTCTTTCTAAAGGGGTTCAACTCTTTTTTAGTAAGAATAGCTTAAAATTCCGCCCTATTTTACACAAAGGAACAGAACATGTTGGAAGGCATCATTAGAGAGAGTATCGGAAAGAGCAACGCCAAGAAGCTCAAACGAGATGGTTATCTGATTGCCAACATCTATGCCAAGGGGGTGGAGAACATTCACGCCGCCTTCAAGCAGGGTGAATTTATCAGAACCGTCCGCAAAAAAGAGAATCTGGCATTCCCCGTCAAAGTCGGCGACAAAGAGCTCAACGTCGTGATTCAGGAGTATCAGCTCCATCCCGTCACCGGGGATATCCAGCATGTGGATCTGCGGGTTGCCCTGCCCGGCGTGGTAGCCGATTACCTGGTCCCCGTCAAAACCGTCGGGACCCCCAAAGGCCTTAAGAACAAGGGAGTTCTGGTCATCACCAAGCGCCGCCTCAAGGTTCGCGGTCCCATCGAGAAGATCCCCGCGAACTTCACTCTGGACGTCAGCGATCTCGACCGAGACGAATCGATCCTTGTCCGGGATATCGAAGTCCCTGAAGGATGCAAGATGATGGATCGTCCCCACGTCTCCGTCTGCGGTGTGATCAAAGCCCGCTAAGGGACGAAATGACCCTTTATGTCGGATTGGGAAATCCCGGGCCGACATACGAAAAGACCCGGCACAATATCGGTTTTCGGGTCATCGACCGCCTGGTAGCCGAGACCGGTGCCAGGGATATCTCCAAAAAGAGCTTCGAAGGCGAACTCTATCGCCAAGGCTCCCGTTTTTTTCTCAAACCCCATACCTTTATGAACCTTTCGGGTAGAAGCGTTCGTGCCGTCATGAATTTCTACAAGATTCCCCTTGAGGATCTCGTGGTAATTCATGACGACATCGATCTGCCTTTGGGGACGATACGCTACAAGATCGGCGGGAGTTCCGGAGGTCATAACGGTCTACGCTCTATCGATGCCGAAGTGGGCCGGGAGTATCTGCGGGTGCGTCTGGGGGTAGGCAAGCCTACCCACAAAGGCGAGGTTGTCTCCTATGTCTTAAGCCCCTTTACCCCGGAGGAGGAGACGACGGTAGAGCGGATCGTTGTTTTTGCCGCCGAGGCATGCCTCAGGATTCCAGAGCTCGACATCTCGGAACTCAAATCTCGCTATTCACTTAAGGCACCTACCAGTGAAGATTAGCCGACTTTTTCGCTATATTACCTGGCACTACGGGAAGAATTTTCTGATCCTGTTGATGGGCTTGAGCCTGGCTGTCGTATTTATCGACTTTCTTCAAAACGCGCAGAAGATTTCCAGCGGCTTCAATCTGAAGATTTTGTATGCCTTTTACACCTGGGAATATATGTTGGTGCTGCTTTATCCACTGGTGTTGCTCTTTGCTCTGGCGTGGACACAGATCGGCTTTATCAATCGAAATGTTTTCGTCTCGCTCTTCTCCTTCGGATATAGTCGGAGACAGGTTCTGCTTCCGTTTTTAACGGTAGCGACCTTTGTTTATCTGCTCTTTGTGGGGCTTCAAGCAACCTCTTTTGCTCAGGGGAGAGATCGGGCTCAGGCGATTCTTGACAAGAAAAAGGAACAGAAGCTCGAGGATCTCTTTTTCAAATATAACGACAGCTTTGTTTTTGTCAGGCAGCTCGACCCGATTCGCAAAGAGTTGCATGACGGAATGATCTTCCGTCTGAATGGCTCTAGCGTGACGGAGACGACCCGTTTTCCTCTGGCAAGTTTTGAAAAAAAACACTGGATCGCCCCGAAGGCGGTGCGGCGGATCAAGCACTATGACGCCAATGGATCCCTTGCCGGGTTCGAAGAACGGCGAGTCGTGAATTTCACCGTGCTTGAGGGGTACCGTCCCAGGATTTTCAAACAAATTTATCAAGGTCGTTCCCTGATCTTGCAGGACGCTTTTGCTGCTTGGAGGCTGCTACACCGTCAAGGGCTCTCCGCCGACAAGGTCAAATCGAACCTCTACAATATGCTCGTCATGCCTCTTTTTGCTCTCGCAATGATTGTCATTCTTTTTTTCAACACTCCCCCCTATCAGCGCTTTGTCCGTAAAGAACGGCTCTGGTTGGCTCTTTTGGGAAGCTCCATGCTGGTCTGGGCCCTTCTCTTTGCCCTCTATCGGCTGGGGGTCAACGGCACCATCGATCCGGATTTCGGACAAAGCAGTGTGGTGCTCCTGCTGGGACTGTGGGCTTTTGTGCTTTATCTCCGGGAATGGCGGATCGAGAGGGAGAGCCCCGCTGCCGCCGCTCTTTAGCCCAAAGCTTTGTAAAATTCGATAAAATATTTCCCATTTGACTCCATTTGAGAAGATTATTGACGAAAGCGACTATGATGCAGATTGATTTCTCCCGCCTGGCCGAGCAATACGGTACCCCGCTCTATCTCTACGACTTCGATAAAATGCGGGAGAATTTCCGCCGGCTCAAAGAGGCTTTTATCGGCCACAAATCTCTGATCGCCTACGCGGTCAAAGCCAACTCCAACCTTTCGGTTCTGCGCCTTTTCGCCTCGGAGGGCTCCGGCGCCGACTGCGTGAGTATCGGCGAAGTCCTCCGGGCCCGCCGGGCAGGGATCGAACCCTATCGGATCATCTTCTCCGGCGTCGGCAAGCGGGATGAGGAGATCCGTCGTGCCCTGGAAGAGGGGATCTTGATGATCAATCTTGAGAGCGAAGCAGAGATGAAGCGCGTCGAGAGCGTTGCCCGGGATCTCGGCAAGGAGGCGCGTATCTCCATCCGGGTCAACCCTAATGTCGATCCCAAGACCCATCCCTATATCTCTACCGGTCTACACCAAAACAAATTCGGCGTCGAGATCGATACCGCCAAGCGAATGTACATCTACGCCAAAAACTCCGACTGGTTGGATCCCGTCGGGATCCATTTTCACATCGGATCCCAGCTGACCGACCTGGAGCCGATCCGGGAAGCGGCGCAGATTGTAGGTGATCTAGTGCGTTCACTGGCGGCCATCGGGGTAGAGATCCGCTTCTTCGACGTCGGAGGGGGATTGGGCGTCGTCTATCGGGATGAAGAGCCGATCGCCGTGGAGGCCTATGCCGAAGCGGTGACGGGGGCGATCCGGGGACTGGATCTGACGATCGTCTGCGAGCCGGGACGCTACCTGACGGCCAATGCCGGCTGGTTGCTTACCCGGGTTCTTTACGAGAAGCGCAACGGCGAAAAACGCTTTGTCATCGTGGATGCAGCCATGAACGACCTGCTGCGCCCCTCCCTCTACGATGCTTATCACCGGGTGGAATTTCTCGGCAACGCTGAGGGGCGGGGAGAGGCGACGCCGGCGGAGGTGGTCGGCCCGATCTGCGAGAGCGGAGACTGGTTGGCAAAAGATCTGCCGTTACCTCCGACACAGAGCGGCGATCTGCTCTTGGTCCACAGCGCCGGGGCCTACGGTTTTACCATGGCCAGCAACTACAATACCCGGGGACGGGCGGCGGAAGTTGCCTGTGAGGGGGGAGACTGCCGCCTGATTCGCCGCCGGGAGAGTTTCGAGGATCAGATCCGTCTCGAAGAGGCCTGTCTGGAGGCGCGACATGAATCTTGAGGAATTGCGTCGGGGCATCGACGCGATCGACGATAAACTGCTGGACCTCTACAACGAGCGTCTGAAGCTGGTGCACGAGGTGGGTCGGCTCAAAAACAGCACAGGAGCTCCGATCTATCGCCCCGAGCGGGAGCGAGAGATTCTGGAGCGGCTCAAGCGGCGCAACCGGGAACGGGGCGGGCTGCTGACCGACGATGCCATTGAAGCGCTCTTTCTGGAGCTTTTTGCCGTCGCTCGTAACTACGAGTTGCCCGAACGGATTGCTTTTTTGGGACCGGAAGCGAGTTTTACCCACCAGGCGGCGGAGATGAAGTTCGGCGCCATGAGTGCCTATCTGCCGATTCACAGTATCAAGGGGGTATTCCGGGAGGTCGCTCGGGGCAAGGCGAAATTCGGCGTGGTTCCCATCGAAAACAGCTTCAACGGTATCGTCAGCGATACCATCAGCTGTCTGAGCGATTTCGACCTGAAAATCGTCGCCGAAGTTTTGGTGGAGATCCATCATGTCCTGGCGACCAAGGCGGAAGATCTCAAGCAGATTCGCCGGATCTACTCCAAAGATATCGCCTTCGGCCAGTGCAGCCAGTTTCTGGAGGATGTCGGGCTCGATATGGTAGAGCAGATCCCCGTAGAGTCTACGGCCAAGGCGGCACAGATGGCGACGAACGATCCGGAATCGGCCGCGATCTGTTCGGAAGTGGCAGGGCGCATATACCATCTGCCGATTCTCTTCAAAAACATCGAGGACGAGGGGAACAACCGCACCCGGTTTTTTATCGTCAGTGATTTTGAAAATGCCCCCAGTGGCCACGACAAGACGACGATCCTCGTGCGATTGCCCAATCGACCCGGGGCCCTGGTGGATTTCCTCAACGACTTTAAAGAGGCGCAGATCGGTCTGACCAAGATCAAGTCTCACATCGTCGGTGGAGTGTCGATTTTCTTTATCGAGTTTGACGGGCATAAAGAGGATGAGAGGATTCGGAAAATCTTCGAAAAACATCGGGAGTCCATCAAGTTTCTGGGCTCCTATGTCAAAGAGGCCGACGATGTCTGATCGGCAGAAAAAGCGAGGAGGCTTGCATGCGCTTTAGGAAAGTACTTGATGCCATCGAAACCTACGAGGCGGGCAAGCCGATCGAACTGGTGGTACGTGAGTTCGGCATCTCTCCCGAGGAGGTCGTCAAGCTCGCCTCCAACGAAAATCCTCTGGGGACCTCTCCCCGGGTGGTGGAGACGATCCGAGCTCATGCCGACAAGGCACATCTCTATCCCGACGATAGTATGTTTGAGCTCAAGGCGGCCTTGAGCGAGCGTTTCGGAGTCCCCCGGGAGACGATTATCATTGGAGCCGGTAGCGATCAGATCCTGGAATTCGTCTCCCGGGCCAAACTCGACGAAGAGAGTTCGGTACTCATGAGCCGTGTGACCTTCGCCATGTACGCCATCTATGCCCGACAGCAGGGAGCCCGGATCCTGAGGACGGAAGATTACCGGCACCGGCCGGAAGAGTTTTTGCCGATCATGGAGCGGGAAAAGCCTGAAGTGGTTTATCTCTGTACTCCCAACAATCCGACCGGAGATGCGATGTCTAGGGATGCAGTCTTCAAGATTCTCGAAAGATCCGACCCCGAGACTCTGGTGGTAATAGACGGCGCTTATATGGAGTATGCCGCTGCTAAAGATCCGGCCTATCGGATCGATCCGGCAGAGATTCTGGACTATCCCAACGCTCTGTATCTGGGAACTTTCTCCAAAGCCTACGGCCTGGGCGGTATGCGGGTGGGCTACGGCATTGCCCGGCCGGAGATCGTTCGGGCTCTGATGAAGATGCGTCCGCCTTTTAATATCACGACTCTCTCTCTCGCCGCGGCGATTGCCGCCTGTGGAGACGAGGCTTTTGTGGCCGAGAGTATCGCAGTGCATCAGCAGGAGCTGCCCCGCTATGAAACCTATGCTAAAGCTCGGGGTTTCGACTATATCGACAGCTATACCAATTTCATCACCTGGCTCTTCCCAGAGAAGATGGACTCCAGCGCGATTGCCGATGCCTTGCTGCGGCGGGGAGTCATCGTCCGGGATCTGGCCTCCTACGGGATGAATGCCCTGCGAATCACCGTAGGGACGCCGCGGCAGAACGACCGACTCTTTGCCGTGATGGACGAGGTGCTCGGATGAGGCGGGCCCGACTGATTCGTCACCCTGAGGAGCGGGGACGTCCCGTGGGCCTTGCAGAGCTGGCGGCCGACGTAGCGAAGGGGGAGACATGGGAGACAATCCTTGATTTTCGCCATCGATACGACGACGAATGGTTTGAGTCGCTCATTGCGGAAGCGGGCTTGAAGGGAAAGCGCCTCAAGCCTGCAAGATTGAGAAAGCTGATCGTTATGGCGCTGGAGCGCCGAAGGGAGGAGCCGTCGTGATACCGGTCCGAGAGAAGAGTCTTCCCGAGCTTAAAAAGCTGGCCGAAGAGATTCGGGCAAAGATCCTGCAGACCGTCAGCCGAAACGGCGGACATCTGAGCTCCACCTTGGGGGCGGTGGACCTGATCATCGGAATGCATGCGGTCTTTGACGTGGAAAAAGATCCTTTTATCTTCGACGTCTCGCATCAGGCCTATGCCCACAAACTTCTGACCGACCGTTGGGAACGTTTTGATACTCTCCGCCAATTCGGCGGGATCAGTGGTTATACCAACCCGAAGGAGTCCCCTTACGACTACTACAAGGCAGGCCACAGCTCCACCTCTATCTCGCTAGCCGTCGGCGCGGCCAAAGCGATTCACCTCAAAGGGGAGGATCGGATTCCCGTAGTGATGATCGGCGACGGAAGTATGAGTGCGGGGATGGTCTATGAAGCCCTCAACGAGTTGGGTGAGAGAAAATACCCCGTCGTGATTATCCTTAACGATAACGAAATGAGCATCGCCAAGCCCATCGGCGCCATCAGCCGGACCCTCTCCAAAGGGATGGCGGGCCCCTTCTATCAGAAGCTCAAGAAAAAAACCGAATCCCTTCTGGAGCATCTCCCCGAAGGTGCGACTTACATCGCCAAGAAATTTGAAGAGTCTTTGCGGCTCATCACTCCCGGCATTCTGTTTGAAGAGATGGGGATCGAATATATCGGTCCTATCGACGGCCACGATTTGGAGTCGATTATCGAAACCCTCAAGATCGCCAAAGCCATGGGTAAACCGGTTATCGTCCACGCCCAGACGGTCAAGGGCAAAGGCTACAAAATCGCCGAAGGGCCTCTGGAACATTGGCATGGCGTGGGCCCTTTCGATGTCGAAACCGGTAAGCCCCTCAAAAAGAGCTCCAGTGCCAAGAGCGCGACCCAGATTTTCAGCGAAACGATGCAGGAGATGGCAGCCGCGGATGAGAAGATCGTCGGAGTGACCGCCGCCATGCCGGGGGGTACCGGCCTCTCACCCCTCCTGGAGCGCTATCCCGATCGCTTCTGGGACGTGGCTATCGCTGAGCAACACGCCGTGACGAGTATGGGGCCCCTGGCCAAAGAGGGGTTCAAACCCTTCGTTGCGATCTACTCCACCTTTTTGCAGCGGGGATACGACCAGGTGATTCACGACATTGCCCTGATGGATCTGGGGGTCACTTTTGCCATCGACCGGGCGGGAATCGTCGGTGAGGACGGAGAGACCCATCAGGGGGCTTTTGACATCTCCTATCTGAGGCCGATTCCAAATATGACGCTGTTGGCCCCCTGGAACGAGGAGAGCATGAAGAAAGCCCTGCGCTTTGCCGCAGCGTACCCCCGGCCCTTGGCTCTGCGTTACCCCCGAGGGGCCTTCCTGGCTGAAGGCCTTACGGAAGTGGGAGAAGTCCCTGAGTATGAACTGGGCCGGGCCCATCTTCTGCTAGAAGGAGAGGAGATCCTCTTCGTCGGTTACGGTAACGGCGTTGGCCGGGCGCTGAAGACGGCGGAATTGATGGACGGATGGAAGCCGGGTATTCTCGATCTGCGCTTTGTCAAGCCGCTGGACGAGGCCCTGATTCTGGATCTGGCCAAGCGTTACCGTCGATGGTTCGTCTTTAGCGACGGCGCGCGGTTAGGAGGCGTTGCTTCGGCGATTGAAGAGTTGTTCGCCCGGGAGGGAATAATGAATGTGGAGATGACAAGCTTTGAATATGACGATACCTTCATCCCCCACGGCAAGACGGTGGAGGTGGAGCGCTCCCTCGGGCTACTGCCGGAACAGTTGGCACGGAGAGTAGCCCGGATCATGGATGACGCTTCTTAGCATGCTGGGGAACTCGACGAAGATCCCTGGGGGATTTTCGTCGAGTTCACGGGAACTATAAAAAAACTTTAAGGAAAGAAATATGGCAAAAGAGTATATCTTTACCAGCGAATCGGTGACAGAGGGGCATCCGGATAAAATGGCGGATCAGATCAGCGATGCGATTCTCGATTATATTATCGAACGGGACAAAGAAGCGCGCGTTGCTTGTGAAACCCTCTTGAGTAACGGTTACTGTGTCATTGCCGGTGAGCTCAAGACCCATGCCTACGC
>Ga0256833_1001947_pt1 | contig 14902 bp, 12 predicted proteins | sample 356284metaG_FD_190535 | JGI IMG/M metagenome (GOLD analysis project Ga0256833, IMG submission 190535) | Hydrothermal vent microbial communities from Mid Atlantic Ridge, Atlantic Ocean - 356-284 | ecosystem: Environmental > Aquatic > Marine > Hydrothermal vents | place: Atlantic Ocean: Mid...
AGCTTAAGTAGATCAACATTCTTAGCCCCATGAGAGTATAGGAGATCTCTTAGAGTGATGCATGGGAGCCTCACTTTCTTTATCGCTCTTTCACCCATAGTATCTACATACTTTGGGTTTATTGATGAGAGAGCCCAGTACCCGGTGATGATTAATTCGCGCCAACCTCTTTCACCACAAACAGGTCTCGGATCAACCCTGCTTATTTCCTCAAATCCGTTAAGTGATAAGTTATCGTAAAGTATTTCCCGAGCCAATGGGTTAGGCTCTACAGCTACAATGAGCCCTTGTTTCCCCATCATAAGGCCTACTCGTAGCGTGAAGAAGCCTAGAAAGGCTCCTACATCAACTATAAGTGCCCCAGGCCTTATGACATCGTTGAACTCGTGTAGCATGTAATCATCTAGGCAGAAAATATGGAGAAAATTCATCCATGCTTCTGGCATCTGGCTACAAGGAATCCTTAAATAAGTTCGTGAACCGCTGTACTCTATGCTCAGCCTAAGCGAGTCATACCATTGTTCCATGCAGTGACGTATCCCGTTGCTTATGATGATGCCTGCCTCGTCTCCTAGACAGCGCTTGGTTATAGAAAGGAGCTGGGAAATGTATTCCCTGTCGCTGTTTTGGCGCAACGGGGTTGAGCACCCTATAAGCCATTAAAGCTGTATCCATCTTAACATATTTTACGGGAGGGGATGAGGCCTGGGGGCTCCACGAGCCCCTTAGGCTATGAAGAGTAGTCCCATCACCGACCCGGTTAGTATTTGTGCTCTGTAGCTAGCTCTTATTGTCTAGATCATTACATCACATAACAATGTTATTAGAAATAGTACTTTTATTAAGCCAGTGAGGATCCCGTATATTGTGGAGCGTGATGAGCTGGGTCCTTGCGGTTGCCCTCTGAGCATTGATGAGGGTTTCGCGCCCTGACTCCTCGCAAACCTGTTGTCTATGATTTTCTCGAATCACTGCTTTCCAGTAATGGTGGTGATCAACTACTTATTAATTACTATTAAGCATTTTTCATTAAAGAAGAGGTCTATAGGCTGCGATTATTTCTCAATAATACTAAGGAGCGATAGTGCTTATATGGGTGGTGAAGAGGGTAATTTTTAACTCTCTGGCCCTATACTTAGCGGTAATTGGAGTGGTGGGAGTATGCTGTTACCACCTCTGACCTTAGAGGCAAGAGTACCTAGGAGGTTCAAAGAGCTAGCCGCAGCCGCGCAGGGTAAGCTCGGAGGCATATCCGGGTTAATAGAGTTCTATAAGGACATGTTAATGGGTGCTGCTGAGCCGAGCCAGGCCCCGAAGAAGATAAGCGAGATCGTTGGCGGCATAGTCAGGGTGGAGATGCTAGGAGAGAGATACGTGGCGCTAAAGAATTTCAGCATGAATGATCTCCTCTACTATCTCAGGATGATGCAGAGCTTCGGGCTTGTAAGAGTAGTCGCGTTCACTGAGGCTCCGCGCAGACTCAACGACGTGGCGCTTCAGCGAACACTACTAGGCGACACGGTTGTCAAGGCGGCTGATAGGCCAGAGGCGGCGGTGATGCTCGGGTTCTATATGGGCGTGGTATTCGATACGCCTGCGAGGTACACGCTCTTCGTAGGAAACGAGGCGGAGAGCATTATAGACATAGCTCTAGACGAGAGATTCAAGAAAGCATATGCGTACAACGTGGTGCTTAGCGGCCAGGCGCTCATGAGGGCCTCAGCCGAGCAAATGGTTGCCGGTGGACGAGGAAGACCATGGTATGAGCCCTTCAGCGATCTAAGCGGTATAGTGGCCCTGCTAGGCGCCCTACAAGTTGCGAAAATAAGACCGTCACCCGACAAGATCCTCGGCATCAGAGTGCTCAGCAAGATAAAGAAACAGGTACTAAAACTAGTAGATCCTTACGGCGACTACATGCTAGCCCGCGGAACCCTAGTACTTGAGCTAGACAAGCTAGTAAATGAGCGCGAAGAGGACCCAGTAGTAGGCGTTAAGTACGAGAAACTAGGCGTCGGCATGGCTAAGGACGTGTCATGGTTTAGAGGAAAGATACCGAGCAGAGCATACACGGCGCTTGAATCCGTGACAAAAGCCGTTAAAGAGAAGAGAGAAGAGATTAGGAAGGAGCTAGAGCAGCTCTTTAACCTAACATTCGGCTTCGCTAAGTAGACACAAGGTATGGTAAGAAGGAAAAGAAGCCTATAATCTTTGTTTTATTTTTATCCCTATCTTTTTCATAATCATGTTAGCATCTTGATAGGGGCACATGTTCTGAGAGACCTATTCCGCCTCGGAGTCCCGGGCCCAAAAGTTAATTGTAATACCGTTTTTCTACACGGAGTGGGGTTCTGGGCTCTTGCTAAGAATAGGGGAAGTTGCCAAAGTTGCTGAGACTGGGGCGATACTTCTGGGCCGATTCGTGGCCGTTGACGGGTATTATCCGCGGCGACGTATACGGGTGGTGACTCATATACACGAGGACCATGTAAGGGGACTTGATAAGAGTATTCGGGAAGCCGACTTCATTGCTGGGACTCCGCTTACGCTTGACCTGCTAGAGGCTTTGGGGAGAAGGGTTCCGCCAGCGAAGCGATTGGAGATGCCTTATAATGTTAAGGTCAAAGTAGAGGATGATGTGATTAGGCTTTTGAAGGCAAGGCATATTCCTGGAGCTGCGCAAGTACTGCTCGAGCTCGGGGATGGCTCTGTCGTCGGTTATACCGGGGATTTTAAGCTGCCTGGTACCGAGATAATGAGGGGCCTAGATGTCCTCGTTATCGACGCCACTTACGGTCTAGAGGAGCATACTCGGCCATGGCAGGAGGAGGCTGAGTACCTTCTAGCTGATATTGTCCGGGAGGGGCTTATCCATGGACCTGTACACTTATACGCGTATAATGGCAAGATGGAGGAGGTGATGATGATTCTGAGGCGCTTTGATATCGATGCACCTTTTATTGTGAGTCCTAGGACGTACCGCGTGGTCAGGATAATGAATAAGCATGGTTATCGTATTAGCTATGTCTATGCGTATAGGTCGAAGATGGCTGAAGAGGCTGCTAGGGAGGGCTACTATATTAGATTCCATCACTACTCTTCATGGTGGCGTAGTAGGCGAAACGGGGCTGGAACACATATACTTCTCACTGGCTGGGAGCTACGTGAGCCATATAGGAGGATTTCTCCAAGAGAATGGATAGTTTCTTTCAGCGATCACGCTGACTTTAGGCAACTTGTTGAATACGTTGAGGAGGCTAAGCCTAGGATGCTAATAGTTGACGCTTATAGGGGTGGACGAACAGCTTATATCTTTGCCGAGTACGTGTCAAGGAAGCTGAATATAAGATCCGTGGCCATGCCGTGATGCATGCCTGTCCGGGTTAGGGTGCGAATCCATGTCTATGGATATTAAGCATCTCGCTTGGCTTACACGCATAAAGCTATCAGATGATGAGGCCGCAAAGATCAAGAAGAGGATAGAAGCCGCTAAGAAGATAGTTGATAGGCTTCTCGAGGCAGAGGTTGAACACATAGAGCCACTATATCATCCCCAGGAGGGGGTAGCGGGTTATTTACGCAGAGACGAGGCCACGGTGTCTAGCGATAAGTGTAGAGAGAGAAGGGAGAAAATGCTATCTAATGCTAGTAGGCTTGAGAAAGGCTTTATTGTCGCACCTAGAACTGTTGAAGACTAGTTCTCCGTAATTCTCTCACCATTCTAGCTAGCTTTCTAGCTTTCTCCGGATCTATTACCATCTTCGTATTATTCCCTATTTTTATTGATGTCCCGACAATGAATCCATCAACAATATTCCAGTAAGCTCTAATATTGTCCACGGTGACTCCACTGCCTATGAGGACTGGTTTATGACCTGCCAGCTTCTTTACCCCGGCCACGTAGCCGGGGCTCGGTGGCTTGGATGTAGCTTGCCCACTTACTATGATGACGTCCATGCGTCCGCGCGTGACACAGTCGTGAACTATGTCCTCTAAACCCCTGGTGTCTAGGGGGCTGCTATGCTTAACATTTATATCTGCGAAGATAGCTACGTGCCTATCGAGTCTTTGGCGGATTGTCTCCAGCCTAGCCGCTGCTGGAAGGATTATTCCCTCTGGAGCAACCCTTGCCTCGCAATACGCGTTCACGCGTATGAAGCTCGCGCCAGACGAGTAGGCGGCTGCAAGAGCCTGTTGCGCCGCGTTCCTTAGTAAGCTTATGCCGGTAACAAGGCTCGTGTTCTTAACCACTTCGCGCGCTATGACAGTGATAGACGCCAAGACTAGGTCATCGACGCGGTCATTGGCGAACGGGTTATCAGAGTAGTTTTCTAGTATTACGCCGTCGAAGCCACTATCCTCTAGCTTTTTTGCCTCATTAACTGCATAGTCTATTATCCTTTCTATACCGCTAAGCCCTTGATGGGAGCCTGGAAGCGGTGGGAGATGTATTACGCCTATTAGTGGCTTGTAACCCAGTAACGGGATCATCATACTCATTGCTGCTCTCCTTGAATACTAGGATTATAGGAGCACTAATTAGTATTAGTAGCGCTTATATAGGGAGAGGTCTTCCACAGGAATAATTAATAGAGTTATTGGTGTGAGGATGCGCTGTCCCCATAAAGACCTCCTGGAGGGGATGACGCGCCTCCCCCTTTACCGAGCCACTATTCCCTCTCAATAACCTCCTTAACTATGTTTAATACCCTCTCTTCAAGTCTCGACTCCTGTGTTGCACCCATAATAACGTCAGCTACGTGGCCGTTGACAAAGATTATTGTTGTCGGGATGTTGTCAACAGAGTAGCGATCAGCTATTTCCGGGGCTTGGTCTGTGTCAAGGTAGACGAATACTATTCCTTTATCCGGGTTCGATAGCTTGCGCGCAACCCGTTTAAATACGGGAGTGTATGCTTTGCAAGGATTGCACCAAGGGGCTGAGAACTCTACCACAACAACCTTGTACCTTGATAATATTTTGTCAAAATCATCTTTACTAGCGTACAGTAGGGGATCGCCAAGCTCTTTCTCTATAATCTTTATCTTTTCGTCAACAAGCTCTTTAATCTCCTCGATCTTGGCCTGCATTATTTCCACCCTCGCCCCGAGGGATACCAGAGCTACACCCTTTAATCTACCCCTATCCTTCTTTGTCTCACACGGGTTAACAGGGCCTTGAAAGCCTATTTCAAGGAGCTGGTCGTAAATACTTCTGAGCGCTTCCAGGTAGTCAATATAACTAGGATGGTAGAGGAAGTGGTGAGAGAAAGCGGCGTCAGGAATGGAATATGCTTGGTCTTCGCCCCCCACGCGACAGCCGCAATAATAGCTAATGAGTACGAGCCACGCATAGTAGCTGATTACATTGAGCTAGTCAAGCAAGTTTTTAAACCGGATTACCCGTGGAGACATAATAGTATCGACAACAATGCCCACGCTCATCTAGCCTCAGCCATTATTGGCGCCTCCCGTGTTTTCCCCGTCAAAGAGGGGAGGCTCGTCAGGGGCACGTGGCAAGAGATACTACTCGTAGAGCTTGACGGGCCTAGGTCAAGGCACGTAATAGTCGAGGTTATGGGTGAGTGAATTTGAATAGACCCAGGCTCTATATAGCATCCCAGGACGATATAAGAAGGGGGAAGGTCACTGACATCTACTTTATACGTACAAAAAAGATACTTGAGCACAAGGGCCTGTGTGACACAAGGGTGCGGGCAGAGCTCCATGTATATAGCCTGCCCCGCGGATATGAATGGGGGGTCTTCGCGGGGCTAGAGGAGGCTCTGGCTATTCTAGAAGGGAGAGACGTTAACGTATACGCCGTCCCCGAAGGCACCCTATTTAGGCCAAGAGCACCACTAATGATTATAGAGGGAAGGTACTGCGAGTTCGCCGAACTAGAGACACCTATACTAGGCGTGCTTAGGCATGAGTCAAGCATTGCAACTAAGGCGGCTAGAATAAAGCTAGCAGCTGGAGAAAAAGCCGTACTCTTCTTTGGGCTTAGAGCACTACACCCCGCAATAGCCCCGATGGCTGATAGAGCAGCCTATATTGGCGGATGCGATGCTGTATCGGGGGCTCTCTCCGAGGAAGCACTAGGGCTTAAACCACAGGGGACCATGCCGCACGCATTAATAATAGTAATGGGCGACCCCGTAGAGGCTTGGAAGGCTTTCGACGAGGTTGTTGAAAAAGACGTTGCACGCGTAGCCCTAGTAGATACCTTCTACGACGAGAGATACGAGGCCCTAGAAGCCGCAAAGACCCTGGGCAGGAGGCTTGCAGCTGTCCGCCTCGATACACCTAGTAGTAGACGGGGTAACATGAGACAAATAGTGGAGGAGGTTAGGTGGACTCTAGATATCCACGGGTACAACCACGTTAAGATAATTGTGAGCGGTGGACTCGACGAGGAAAAGATAAAGGAACTAAGAGACCTTGTTGACGCGTTCGGAGTAGGCACATCAATAGCTTTTCCACCAAGCATAGACATAAGCATGGATATCGTAGAGGTTGAGAAAGAGGGGAAATGGATACCAATATCTAAGCGAGGTAAGCTACCTGGAGCTAAACGCCTCTATAGATGCAAAACGCTAAACGACATAATCACCCCCTGGGAGCAAAAATCCGAGCCACTATGCGGAGACGGGTCAAAGGCAAGACCGCTCATGAAACAATACATGGAGAGAGGGAAAATAGTTACAGAGTTGCCAAGCCTTAAAGAGATTAGAGACTATGTACTAGAACAATTAAAGGATTTGAGCCAATCTACGCCCAGCTAGGACGCCTAGCCTCAGCGCCTCGGATATAGGGTTAATTCTCAATATTTTTGCTGCACCTCTCCCCATTATGACAAGATGGCATGCACCTTTTTGCGCATCTCTTAGATCGAAATCAATAATGCTACTAGTAGACACCGTGTCACCGCAGAGCAGTGTACAATAAGCTTCGATACACCTTATTCTGAAAACACCTTCCCTACTAGGCTCGATCACTGCCTTGCCGCTATAGGGAAGCTTTAAACTAATTCTACGCGTGTCTTCACCGTCGCGTATCAGTACATCGTTATCGCCAGAGAGCCGTAGAATAACATAAGGTGCATCAATTACGTTGAAAACACCATTTATCTTAAGAGGGATTAGCCCCCTACCCTGATAACTAAACTTCACTAATAGGGAGTCTTTATATGTACCAGCAAAGGATATTGAAGTAAGATTTTGAGTCTTTTTAGTAATTGTCTCCCCTAATGCGCTATGAGTAAGCCTCTCTTTGATAACAAAGCCGTCAGAAGTGACAAGACCTATATCACAGCTCTTGCCCTCCTTAATATAGACGCGGAAATAATCATTACTGATACGTACTAGGGGGCATGGCGTATACGTTATTATTTTCTCAACGTCTCCTTGCGCCCTACAAACTACTTGCAGCTCATCAATATCGGTAAGGGCTTTGGGTTCGCAAACCAGCTGCGCATTAATAACACCATGATATGTTATTGGCGCAGCGATGCAGGCATCTTCATCGCAGACAGATATGCTGTGCGACTCGCTGAGGAGCCTACAAGAATGCGCGTCCTCTATAACGTATAGTAGATTTTGTCCGGATACATGGCTGGGCTCGTAAGTATTATCGCCGAGGCTTATCACTAAGTGCTCATCAATAATATCACCGCCAAGACTACTAATACGCACAATACATTTACCACAGCTTGCCCCCAAGCAGATATTATTCTCTAAGGCCACATAGAGAGAGGCTACTAGCCTTTCGTCACTATTATTCGCTATTATTGGGCCATAGATGCTCTCGATACTATCTAGTAATGATTCTTCGACCCCCTTTAGGTTTATAGAAGCCAAAACCTTTTTCGTAAAAGCATTACTGTTTCTTGTTATGCTTATGTACACGGGGTGGGGCTCAATTAGGGCCCCTACGAAGTATTTTTTATTGTTCCTTCTAATAAATGAGAAAATGTATGGATTTATTATATTAAAGTTATCAGTTTCTCTGAATATATCCACAAATACTTTTCCTGCATAAAACGGGTAAAAGGAGCTATTCAATGGCTCAAAACCACACAGCACCAATACCCCGCCACTAGTATCGCGTACACCTATTACCTCGTTACAACTAGCTAATGGCTCCAAGTCTCTTGTACGCGAAAGCGAGAACACAATACCGCTTGACTTACTATGAAGTAGAATAGTGCTTGGGTTGCCTGCTATATCTATTCCTAGGGGGTAAACATTCTCTGTTAGAGCGACATCTACTATACCAGTAGCTGGCGAGACGACCCTAATGTAGTCATCAAGGAATAGGATCAGTACACCGTTATTGTATAGTACTTGTTTTGGCTTTGAATCGGATAGCCGGGTCATAGTAAAGCCGCTTATATCGTCTATTATTGCATAATACTCCTTATTCTTCCTATATACTAGTGCTAAGGAATCCACATCTTCATACACATTAAATACCTTGACTTCTTTAATTATTTCACAAGCATTACAATCGTTTCTCCAGCATAGTTGAAGAGCATCTCCTCGCCTAGAAGACCTAATACCGTATAACGCGTTCGGCCCCCTAAGCCACCATCTCTGAAACATGCAACCAGGAATATCTGATACATTATTGCTAGTAATGGGCAGAATTTTAACCACGCCATTGTTTGAGAGTATCTCGCTGAACAGCTTGCCGCGGAAAATAAACACCTTGTATGACGTGATTTCGAAACCCACTTCTTCAACGATTTTTATCTTAAAGGGAAGCTCAAACCTCATCAGTTTTTGGCTGAATGGCACTGATCCCCTAAGGTCTCCTAGAGATCTTGATGAGGGGATGAGAGATCGGCGAAACTAAGGCAACAGCGCGAGAAGAAGCCAAGGCTTAGAATAGTGGCGGGGGCCCGCCCGCGCGGGCTTTGGTAGCGGGGGGTGGATTTGAACCACCGACCTCGGGGTTATGAGCCCCGCGGGCTACCAGGCTACCCTACCCCGCTAGGCTACCCCGCCATCCACCATGTACGGTTATTTTAACATCAGAGGCCTCCTCTATATACCTTACGCCTTGGCAAGTGATATTATTATCTCATAGTTAATTAAGTTAGCCTAAATATTTAACCCAGCGACTACTCTCACCATAAGAAAATAAGACCGCGCCATAGCATGGTACCTCTAAATAACTATACATGGGGGGATGATTTCACCTCCCCGCATCAAACTGACCAGACCTAGGAGGTGCTGAAAGGGTGAGCTGGAAAGACCCCCGCAATAAGAAGGACATAGTATATATACTAACCATGCTTATACCTATCGGGTACACGGTTGCTTACTCCGTGCTTGCAAAGCTCGTAGATACCTCGCCTAGGGCTATAGGAGCATATATGAGGAGTAACAATGATATCATAGTGGTGCCTTGTCACAGAGTCGTATCAGTAAAGGGGCTTGGAGGGTATAGTAGAGGTACTAAGTTCAAGAAACGCTTACTCGTGCTCGAAGGAGCCCTCGTAGGCCACAAGCTTAGGCGAATCAACTCCCCGGAGGAGTTTTGGAGAATTATCGAGGAAAACGCCCCAGCTATTATTATCGAGAATGATCCATGAAAAAGACCCAGCTCTCAGTCCACAGGGAACTCATCACATAGCTCTGTAGGCTTACGGATCAGCTAGGTGTTGGCTCAGCACGGCGATGACGAAGATCTTTGGGCCTGACGCGTGATGGTTTATGGCGGAGCGCTGAGCCGTAGAGAGGCGACCACCACTTGTGACCGGCTCTAGGTGAGTCAGTCCTGGCCACTTTATTCATCCCCTGCTGGTCATCTAAAGGGTGTGTTCTTCATCCCTCTTATCTCGTTACGTGTTCCACGCTGCTTAGTTATTCCTAAATTTCTTTACTGGGTCTATCCCTTCTTACTAGTCTATATAGGCGCTGCTTAAACCCAGTATGTGAACGCCTTATAAGAGGCTAGCGTGTCAACACGTGTGTAAGAGGGGCGGGGCAGTATGCAGCAACTAGGCATGAGAACTGTGCGTGGAAAACGCTGGAGGCTTAGAATTGATGATTTTCCAGAACCTTATAGAACCCTCTATAAGATACTAGAGAAGCAAGGCTACATAATCATAGGCAGGCATAGTGCGTATAAGAAATGCCACTGGACACACGCCGCTATAGTTGAGGAGCGGTTCTGCTACAAGTGCAAGTTCTATGGAATTGCTAGCCATCAATGCATACAGATGACGCCAGCTGCTCTATGGTGCTGGAACGCCTGCCTACACTGCTGGCGTCTACGCCCAACAGATACGCTGAACTTTGATGAGACGAAGATACCCTGGGTAGACGATCCCGATCTAATAGTTGAGGGGAGCATTGAGGCGCATAGAGAAGCCGTAATGGGGTATTTGGGGCATCCACGTCTCGATGAAAGGATGAAGAAACGAATAGAGGAAGCTATGAACCCGAAGCACGCCGCTATCAGTCTCACGGGCGAGCCCACTCTATACCCGCGTTTAGGAGAACTCATCCAGGAGTATCATAGAAGAGGGATAACAACGTTCCTGGTCACCAGAGGGGTTAGACCCGATGTACTAGCTAACTTAGATGAAGAACCGACGCAGCTCTACATAAGCATAGAGGCGTGGGATAAGGATAGCTATAACAAGTTTAATAGACCACTAGTTCCACGCGCATGGGAGCTCACACTGAAGACCCTGGAACTTCTACCAAGCTTTTCAAGCCCTACGGTGATAAGATTCACTCTAGTCCGAGGATTCAACATTCACGAGCAAGCGTTAAGGTCATGGGCAAAAATGATTGAAACATCCCAACCAACCTATATAGAGCTAAAATCCTATATGTACGTTGGCGCCTCCAGACAGCGTCTAAGAAGAGACGATATGCTAAAACACATGGAGGTGCTCAGTATTGCTAAGAGGTTTGCAGAGATGACTGGGTACAAGATAGTCTCCCAGCAAATAGAGAGCAGAGTAGTACTGTTATCAAGACTTGATAAGCCTATACGCGTCGGAGAAGGCTGCCCCGAGGGATGGGCCAGGGAGAAAGAGAGACTAGAACTAATGCTCGAAGAGGCAAAGAAGTATGACGAGCTAGAGGGCCTTGAGTATAAAATGGTTGAAGAGAACAAGATCTAGGACTCCTTTTTTGATTTCTCTCCTCGGAGCCCATATCGCTGTATTATCTCATACAGCCTCTTCGCCTTCATAGTGTAGAGGCGGATTCTCGCCCCCTTAGGCTCAACTATCTCGACATAGCCTTTACTCTCGTTAAGCTCTACACGTGTACCCTCGGGCAAGGGAAATCCTATAATTCTCCCAAGCGAGCCCTTAAGCAATATACCCTTATCAGTTACAACGAAACCCTTAGGAACCATTGGGGCAATCGGCTTGTCTCCGAGGCCTCCACGCCTCTGAATAATAAAGCTCACTATAGTCATTATCTCGAATAAGCCAAGCCATATTATGAACCCAGCCACGGTGTCGCTGGGCGCACCCAGGTTCTTCAACAAGTCTACGAGGCTTCTGTAATAGTATCGAACAGCGTAGAATAACGGAATGTAGAGGAAAAGCACAGCAAAAGACATCATCGATGCCTTCATTTGCTTAGAATAAAGGGCTAGAAGCTCCTCATCCTCCATAGCTAGTTGGAGCGCGTTCTCCTCGCGTAACAGCTGCCTAGCCCGCTCTATATCAGCCCTCGTAACTCCTGCACCGCCTCCTCCCCGAGCACTATACGCGCTCAAGCCCATCATAAGACCCAAGTAGATTAGGAACAGGAGCCACACATACCTAGGGAATGCTACAAACGCGTAGGCCAAGACTACTATATATACTTGGCTTATCAGCATCATAGTGCGTCTTGATAGCACCCTCTAGACCCCTAGAACAAGGGCTGTATAAACTACCCTATAAAACTAGAACCTACTTGGGGATCCCCAAGACCCGTGATGAGAATATGGGGGCAGAGCAGGAACTAGCTATGAAGAACATGGCTGAGCGCTGAAACAATATCCCCTAGCCCCCTAAGAGCTTCTAAAAGCCTCGGTGTGGACGGGCCATACCATCGCCCACTAAGGGCTATAATAGGCCTGCGTGTGACCTCATCGGCCACTGTATTGTATAAACAACTAGGAATCCTTAAATAAACCGCTAGGTATCTCATATGATAGAACTACTACATGGAGAGGCGCCGCCGTAGCTCAGCAGGCAGAGCACCGGCCTCGTAAGCCCTTGCCGGTGTCCCGCGGGTTCCGAGGGAGCCGGGGGTCCCGGGTTCAAATCCCGGCGGCGGCTCCACCCTGCGGGCCTTTTCCTAAACGATCCCGACCTCCTCATAACGAGTCGCATAGCGAGCTATCCACTAGCCTACGACAGTGATTACCCAAGGGCTCAGCTACCCCGGAGAGAAACATCCCCCTGGCGGGGTTCTCCTGGCATGACTTTCTTCATAGCCCTTTTTGCCTTATCTAAGAGGCTCTCTCCATATAGCCGTCTCTATATGCCTGGTGCTATAGTTTTAGCGGGTAGCATAAGTGTTACTAGAGACGAGGAGATGGCTAATGATACTGCCCTGGGCGCCGAGCGCTAATAGGAGAGACAGAGAGCATATGCTGAGAGTTATTGGAGTAAAGGATGTGATGGAGCTTTACCGGGATGTGCCACGGGATACGATGCTTGAGGAAGCGCCTCGTGTTGGGTTCGGGAAGGTTCTTTCTGAGTGGGAGCTAAGACGGGTAGTGGATAAGATTCTTAGCAAGAACAAGTACTTTGCCTCTCCACCACCGTTTCTCGGTGGCGGCATCTGTTTCCACTACGTACCGGCTGTTATTGAGGCCATTGTTTCGCGCAACGAGTTCTATACAGCGTATACACCGTACCAGCCGGAGATTAACCAAGGGCTTTTGCAAGCTTTTTTTGAGTACCAGAGCTTAATGGCTGATCTCCTCGACATGGATGTGGTCAACGTCTCCATGTATGACTGGAGTACTGCAGCTGCAGAGGCTATGCTAGCAGCTCTTCGCGTTACTAGGAGAAAGAGGCTTGTTATAGCGGGTAATATTCATCCAGAGAGGCTTGAGGTGATCAAGACTTGGGTCATGGGGAAGGGTGTTGACATCAAGGTGGCCGGGTTCGATGAGAGACGCGGTACTGTTAGCATCGATGATCTGGAGAGAAGTGTCGACTCTGAGACTGCTGCGGTCTACATAGAGAATCCTAATTATTTTGGCGTGCTCGAGGAAGAAGTTGAAGCAGTAGCTAATATTGCACATAAGAAGGGTGCGCTATTCGTTGTTGGGGTTGAGCCGCTAAGCCTCGGGCTTGTAAGGCCTCCGGGAAGCTATGGAGCCGACATAGTGGTTGGAGATGCTCAACCACTAGGAATCGGCCTTAACTATGGTGGACCATTGTTAGGTATCTATGCAACTAGGTGGGATCGTAAACTTGTTAGGCAAATGCCTGGCAGACTTATCGGCTTAACGAGGACAGTTGATGGAGAGGAACAAGGCTTCGTAATGATACTCCAGACACGGGAACAACATATACGGAGGGAGAAAGCAACCTCAAATATAACTAGCAATGAGGCGCTACTCGCGATCGTTGCTGCATCGTTCCTTACCCTCCTCGGGGGACACGGGCTACGAGAACTAGCTAAGTCGATATGGATTAGAAGCCATTACACGGCCTCACGGCTTAGGAGAATAGGTGTAAGGGCTCCTCGCTTCGAGGCCGAGTTCTTCAAGGAGTTTGTAGCGAGCTTTCCCAAGCCCTACAGAGCTATCCATAACCATTTACGAGCAAAGAACATAATGGGGGGCCTCGATCTCGGCGATAAGCCTCCGCTGTACGACACGCGCTCGGCTCTTTTCTGCGTCACCGAGGCACATAGCAAGAAGGATATAGACCTGCTCATAAACGCGATAGGTGAGGCCCTATGACCATGCTTAGGAAGGGGTGGAGACAGGCCAAGTGGGACGAGCCACTAGTATACGAGATAGGCGACCCTCTGAAAACAGGCTATGTACCGCCCTTCAGAGACGATGACGACGAGATGCTAAAGGAGCTAGGAACAGATCCTGAAGAATCTCTCGCAAAACGGGGTCTCTTACGCAGCGATGACCCCCCTATCCCGGGCCTAAGCGAAGTAGAGGTCATGAGACACTTTACACGACTAAGCCAGATGAGCTACGGAGTAGATGTTGGCCCGGTGCCGCTCGGCTCATGCACCATGAAGTATAATCCTAAGATTAACGAGGCCCTAGTAAGGGATCCTCGTATAGCGTACCTTCATCCATACCAAGACGAGGACACTGTTCAGGGCTTACTCGAGATACTCTATCTGCTTGAAAGATGGCTTGCCGAACTAACCGGGATGGATCGGTGCAGCTTGCAGCCCCCGGCTGGCGCGGCAGGAGAATTTACCGGTGCACTAATGATTAGGAAGTACTTCGCTGATAAGGGAGAGAATAGAGACGAGATGCTCATACCAGACTCTGCTCACGGCACAAACCCAGCGAGCGCGGCGATGGCCGGGTTCAAGGTGGTACGAATCCCCTCAACACAGGCTGGGACAGTCGATATTGATGCAGTGAAGTCGGTCCTAGGCCCCAATGTGGCGGGAATGATGCTAACAAACCCCAATACTCTCGGTATATTCGAGGATCGTATACTTGAACTAGCCGATCTACTACACTCCAATGCCTCCCTACTATACTATGACGGGGCCAACCTCAACGGCATAATGGGCCTTGTGAGGCCAGGCGACATGGGCTTCGATATAGTTCATTTAAACCTGCACAAGACCTTCTCGACACCTCACGGCGGAGGCGGCCCTGGAGCAGGAGTAGTGTGCGCTAAGGGAGAGCTTGTAGACTACTTGCCTCGTCCACTGATA
>Ga0256833_1001948_pt1 | contig 14901 bp, 3 predicted proteins | sample 356284metaG_FD_190535 | JGI IMG/M metagenome (GOLD analysis project Ga0256833, IMG submission 190535) | Hydrothermal vent microbial communities from Mid Atlantic Ridge, Atlantic Ocean - 356-284 | ecosystem: Environmental > Aquatic > Marine > Hydrothermal vents | place: Atlantic Ocean: Mid...
ACGTGGGAGATCGCGGGTTCGAGTCCCGTCGGGGCCGCCAGAGGTGCCGAGGTAGCTCAGTTGGTAGAGCATGCGACTGAAAATCGCAGTGTCGGTGGTTCAATTCCGCCCCTCGGCACCATTTTTTATGCGTTACGTCAGTGTCTTATAGACACTTACGGCAGCACCTCAAGGGGAATTATTAACGGTTTCACATCTTTTTAAAATCAAACCGTTAGAATCCAGCGATTGGTTATGGCTTCCAGCGCTATGAAGAACCATTCGATAGCCAAAAATCAGGGGGTTGTATGGGTAAAAGCAAGAGAGTATTAATACATGGTTTAGTGGCATCCCTTTTTGCCATCGTCCTGGCCGTGGGTATTCCCGCCGGCAGCAAGATCGTCAATCAGGCGTCGATGAGTTATAAAGACGCCAACGGCAAACCCCACACTGTGACGTCTAACACGGTGGAAACCGTTGTCAGGCAAATATGGGGATTTATTATCAAACCCGATGGTAGTGAGGCTGATCCTGGACAGGTTGTTCCCGTCCGGCCTGGCGAAACCGCTTATTTCAACTATACGGTTACTAACGTCGGCAACGGAGTTGACACCATAGGGAACCTAACCGTTGCACAAGGCGGTAACGACGACTATGATTTCGCTAATCCACGTATTTACCATGATATCGGTTGCGATGGTCGAATCGACGACGTAGACGAGCAAATATCCAGCATTTCCCTGAAGGCCGATGAGACCGCTTGCCTCATCATAGCCGCTGGTGTGCCTGCCCAAGCAAGCGAAGGCGATTACGGCAATTTGAACATCTCCGGCATTTCTAGTGGCCGTCCAGCGCTGGACCCCGATGGAAACGGTATCGCCGGAGACGACAACAACTGGTCGCGAGCCATAAGCAGCAACGGCGCGATTTTGGACATCCAAAAATCCGCCTCTCCTACTGACTACACCCGTGCCGGCGACGACATTACCTATTCTCTACAGGGCAGCAACTCCGGTAATGCCGCGGCTTCCTCTGTAAATGCCGTCGTGACCGTTGACGGCAATCCGCTGAACGGTATATTGATCAGCGACGCCATTCCTGCGCACACGCATTACGTACCAGGTAGCATGCAAGGCGACAGCGACAGCGGTGCTATTTTGATGATCTGGAAAACCGCCACCGGCTGGACCGCCAATGAACCAGCGGCGGACGCGGTGGAAGAGGTGGGATTCCTAATACGGGGCCAGGGAGCCTTCTTCGCACCAGACGCAACATACGACCTCAGTTTCACGGTTAATGTGGATGAACAGGTCTCACCTGAAGACTTGGTGCTTAACAGGGCTCACCTTTTATACGATGGCAATGGCGACGGTAAGGCGGACGATCCTGCGCTAAGCGGCGATGACGGGGAGTCACGCAACTCTAATACCACTGAGCATAAGGTCTTACCGAGTTACGGCGTACTGGTAGGCCCCAGTAAGGATGCCGATAGCGATGGGGGCGGGTTCTCGGACGTCTATGTCGGACCTGATGGCACCAACTGGACTTATAGCGAAACCGCTGATACGTCAGCCGGACGTAACGACGACATGGAGGCGCTTACAAGCCCCGTAGTCCACACGGGTGAAGCTGTATATTTCCACAACAGCGTGATGAACCATGGTAACACGAGCGACAGTTATCGTCTGAGCATTGAATCAGCGCCGGATGGCTGGGCTTGTGTTATTTTGTCAGACGATGGCGCTACCCCGATTAGCAAACCAATCGGGCCGCTTGGGCCTGGCGGCACTTCTGACTTTGTAGTCGCTTGTACGATTCCCAGCGGAAATGACCATGCCGAAACCAATCCGGCAGTGTTCAACGACGTCGTTATCCGAGCCACCTCCCAAATGGATCCGGCGCAACATAATCTAACAACCGATCGATTGTCTGACGTCGAGCCTGAGCTTAGCCTGGATCTTGCCAACCATGGTCAATCAGGTGACTCCGACCCTAGCGACGACGACCCGGCAGCGAGAAGTAGCGCGCCCGGAGCCACCATCGACTACCCTCTAGACGTGACCAACACCGGCAGCCGCCCTGACAGCTACACCTATTCTGCAGACCTACCTCCGGGCTGGACGGTAGACTACTTTGCTGATACCGATTGTGACGGTCTTGCAGATAACCCCGAACACGAAGTTGCTGAAACAACAGAGTTGAGCCCGGGTGAAACCGCGTGCTACGTAGCTCGCGTCACGATTGCTCCTGATGCCAACCCAGGCGACTATGCCGTCGATTACCACGCGACCAGCAAGGCCGATCCCTCCTTGAGCGACACGGTGCACGCACCAGTAAAAATCGTCATAGAAGTGCACCTGGACATTCAAAAAACGGCCTCTACGTCGTCAGTGCACGTTGGAGATATCATAGCCTACTCTCTCACCATAGTTAGTCGTTCCTCGGTCCCGTTGGCCACCACCGTTACCGATACTCCCGACGAACACTTGCGCTACCTGGCAGGAAGCGCCGATACAGACTGCAATATTAGCGATTCTGAACCTGCAGTTTCTTCTGGAAAACTAGTATGGCGCGCAATAAACATGCCCGCCGGAGATGGTAAGACGTGCGCTATCCACTATCGCATGAGGGTCTTAGCGGGAGCCTCGGACCCCATTCCCAATACAGTAATCGCCGAAGGCGTTGGCGCTGGTGGCCTGGTACGTGACAGTGGCTATAACAACGCCGAGGTGCGCCTGGCTGAAGGTGTATTCCAGCACCGCAGGGGAACACTAATAGGCAGAGTGTTTCTGGACAGGAACAACGATGACCGTTACGATGCGGCAACAGACATAGCGATTCCGAATGCTAGGGTGATATTGGAAAATGGTCGCCAAGTATTGACCGACAGGCAAGGGCGCTACTCTTTCCGAGATATAGAAAGTGGCGTATGGCAGGTCATGCTTGACAACTCTTGTCAGTGTTATGAACCGAAGCCTCACCCTGAAACCGTGGACGGTGTTGGCTTCCGTCATAGGGTGCGGGTAGAAGGGTTAACCATAAGCGATTTTCCGCTGCAAGGCCCCGGAGGCCGCATTGCCGCATCTCGCAAGACCAAGCTTCGATACGGCCCGATCCAGGTAGAGAAAGAGTTAATACAGCTGGAAGGGCTGACTCGAATCGTACTTAAAGTATCAGCTACGGCAATAATACCCAGCGCCGTTTTGCGTGACCCCCTCCCCGGCGAGGGAGAAAAGGCGTTTGATCTTTCTGGCCTCAGTGGTACAAAGACCTTTACTTACGATTTACGGGGGAAAGTTTGGATGACTGACCCAATCGTTGATTGGAGGAGCCAATGAAACGCCTAGCACTCATCAGCTTATTCCTGCTCCTGCTTACGGTGTTCGCACAGTTGCAATTCAGTGGCGAACCTTTGGTGGTCCCCGGTGATCAGCTGGGCTGGCAGGAAAGTGAGCTGCGCTTAGTTTTAGTGGTTAAGAAACCAGGCGCCATTAAACTTGACTTATATTCTCCCGGATTCGATCCCAACGACTACCGTTCGGCAAATGAGCTGGGAGACGAGCGTTATGACCATGGTAAGGGTCAGCTAAGAGCGCACTTCGCTCTTTATAGGGCTGACGGCAAGCTGCTTCAAGAAAAAAACTACGGCGTAGAACCCCATAGGTGGGACACTCTGTATTCAGGCAACTTAGACGCGGGTGAGTACCTCATCAAAGCTAGTTTTGCTGGAGAAGGCAAGAACGCCGTAGCCTTCCGCCTAAACACTCCCCCTGAAGTAGCAGAGATCGCCCTACAACCGGGCTCAATGCAAACATACAATGTGCACGATCACTCATGGCAAGATCCATTTGAAGTTACCGTGCCAGATTATGGCGCCCCCCTTCGGGTAGGTGTTTACGACGGTGATGGGGACCAAGAGCTGCGCGTAAGACGGCGTACTCCTAACGGCGAGATTATCGCAATGCCTACACCAAGTAACCGCGGGTGGGTTTATGCAACCCTGCGCGAGGTAGGTAAACACACTTTCGGTTTTAGGCGCCCCGAAAATGCATACCAAGTGACTAATACTGTTGGAATAAAAGTCTTTTACGGACCGGTTGAGGTTTCTATCGTTGACACATCAGGGGCATTGGTGCCGCAGGCTAAATACTCCATGGAAGGGCTATATGACCGAACAGTTTGTTTACAGCTGCCCGAGGGGTGGCGTTTTGTCAGATCTAGTTACCAATACGGTAAGCCCTCTTCCGAAAGGTGCGTCCGTTTTGGCGTAGGCGGCGGTAAAGTAAAATTCGTCGTAGAACCCTATGCCACTTTACGGTTGGATGAAAACGTTCAGGTTTGTGGCCGAACCGCGCCTTCGGCGTTCCCGCTTAAAATAAACATTGCCAACGAGGGTACTGTGCTCACAGGACAGAAAACGTTGCCTTTGAAACCCGGAAAAGCATACGCGATCTCCGCGCAAAAAATCCAAGGCGCAACCGTTTCCGGCCCTTCTCAGTTTATTTTAGAGCCCGGCAAAGCTAAGCGACTAACTTTCACTATCCACCCTCAGTTGACACTCTCTGCGATAGCGAAGCGGCAAACGCTGCGCATAGGCGAATCGACAACGATCACGGCCGCGCTATCGACTCCTTTTGCGGGCAACTTGCCGACTACAGACATCAAGGTGACAGTCCCCGAGGGGCTGCGGATAGACAGCGCCGCCATTGAGTCACACAGCGGGCCAGGAGTGCGCCTGCTTAAAAAACTGGCTATTACAGGCACTAGGCCTGGCAAGTACGCCGTGCATGTCAGCGAACTGCCTTGTGGGCCAGAGCGTGACGTAATAGTCGAGGTCGTCGCCCCCAACAAGCCGTTGTCACGTAAGCCGGTACCCGCTCTGGAGCGTAGCTTAGATAAACACGTCGTGGTCCCAGGCGAAAAGATAATGGTAAATCTGCTTGTTCGCAACACCGGAAACGCCGATCTGAACTATACTTTGCGCGATAACCTTCCAGACTGCCTTGAATCGCTGGAGAAACCATCTTTTACCGGAACGCTATCTCCCGGCGAAACGCGGCTATACCACTATCCGGCGCTGGCGCGTTTCAACAAGGAGCAAAGAGGATCCTTCGAGGCTGAGCTGGCTTCCAACGGTGGCGCATTAAGCGCCCCGGACAAAATACACTGCGTCTTGGTCCCATTAGACAAGAGCGTCAGTAACCCCGAGCTCAAGCTCGGCGATACCACTACTTTCGTGATCCACGTACAAAACCCCACTGACCACCGATTGCAACTAGTGGTTAGGGACATACCTCAAGAGGGTCTAGGAATGAAAGCCGCCAAACGCGCTTTTAGCCTGGATCCCGGTGAGCGTGGCGAATGGCGCTTGCCGAGCACTCCAGTTAAAGCTGGAGCCCTCGAGAACCAGGCGTTGCCATTCGTTGGCGAAACAGCAGCGGGAAGAGCGGCTCGGTCGCAGTTGAGAGTACTGAAGCCTGAGACCATGCAGCAGTCTCGTGAGTCCCAGGTATTATTGCCATTCGCCTTGGACCGCAAGTTGTCCAACAACTGCGGTGGGCTCTTGATTGCTCATAGGCCTCCGGCAAATGCCGAATACGTACCAGGTAGCAGTTACATAGACGGTAGTCCGCTACCAGATCCGCTAAGGGCGCCCGACGGGTCTCTGATTTGGCACGTCCCCGCGCGCAATGAAGGAACTCTCACTTACCTCTTGCGCCACTCAGACCCCTTGCCCAAGCTCGCCGAGCCCGAACTTACATCTTTACACAACGGTTTCGAGCGACCCTTGGTAGGACGTCCGCTTGTCGAACTGCTTTCGAAATCCAGGCCGGTGGAACACCAGGAACACGGTCTGATTATCAGCCCTAAACCCGGTAGGATATTTAGTAGAGATCTTATTACCGTCGATATAGCATCGCCCAATGGCGCCGAACCCAGGCTGATCGTAAATGGCAAAGTCGTTGGCGAAGAATTGCTAGGTGAGTACCAAGAAAACAGCAATACGGGCGTCCGAAAATACACCTTCCACAAAGTGCGCCTTAGGCCAGGACGCAATAGCTTACAGGTTTTGGTGGGTTCTGACCGCGACGGGATAGAAGTGTTTCTAGCCGGAAAACCAACACAGATAACCGTTCGCACGCTGCGCGCAATAGCTGATGGCCACAGTCCAATAGAAATTGAACTAGGCGTAGTGGACTCAGAAGGCCTTACCGTACCCGACGGAACGATAGTTGTACAGGCGGATCCGGAACCGGTGGAAGCCGCTGCCGCTAGGGGGTTGTCGGGCTACCGGGTACGCATTCGTGATGGTCGGGCCCTGCTGCGTTTAAAGCCCATATCTGCGCCGCGGAAAGTACACCTTAGGCTCAACTACGCTGGATTGACTAGGAGCCTCGATCTTCCCGTGAACGGATCTCGAAAAGCCCTTTGGCTTGGGCATGGCTCTATCACCGCTCGTTATGACTTTTCCGGAAACTTCGAGGTTGGCGGAGTAGCCCGCGCGTATCTGGAAACTCCTCTTCTAGGCGGTCATTTTCAAGGAGCGGTTGATGCTGAAGCCTCCTTATCGGCTTTTGACGTTTCCACTATGCACAGTAGCTCGGGGCTTGACGAAAGCGAAGAGCCCGACCATCGCTTTCCCCATACCGGATCAGCCGGCGAAGCAAAGCTCCCGCTGGTATCTGACGATGCTGTCGCTTTCAACTACGTCAACGATCCGCTAGTTATCAGCTATAAGCGCAGCCGGCCCCGGCTGCCAGGAATCAGCGGGTTGCCAGGGATGACAGCGCTCGAAATCCGCAGTGACGGCAATCTTGAAGTAACGGGCTTCGCGGCATTACTGGCCAGTCCCAGCGTCAGAGAGGTAATCGTTCCTGATGGTAGTCGTGTTTACTGGCTGTCTGGAGCAGTCAAACAAGGCACGGAGAAAATAACTCTAGCCGTTGGCGCCGACGAAAAGGAACTAAGGCGCCTGCGCGACTACGTCATCGATTACCCAAGCGGCGTAATTTTCTTGTCGCATCCGCTTTGGTCACAGACTGATGAACTCCTTCCTACGCGGCTGATCGTGGAGTATGCCCCTATTGCTGCCCCTCGTGATCAGCTCGCCGGCGGTGCCGGTTTCCGCCTGCACCTTGGGCCCTTCTCCATCGGGGCTGCAGTCGCCACCCTCAACAAGGGCGGCGACTGGTCATTCGGCGCAGAAACTACCTACCGTGACGAGCGAATGAACGCCTCTCTTACTTATTCTCGCGCTAGCGGTGGGGAGAATCGCTTTGGTCTCACTGCCAAAGGTCAGCTCGGCCTCTTGGGGGCACGCATCAATATCTCCTACAAACCAGACGCGATAGTTGGAAAAGCAAGGCTCATTGCCAACCTATCCCCGCATGACAGGGTAGTTCTGGAGCATCGCGCGCGATTAACGGAGAATCGCACCGAGTTCAGCTATGAACGCAGCTTGAGCCCTGCTTTCAGCGTTGGCGCCGGTGCCGGTTACGTATGGGAAAAAGGCGCATTGGAACTCCTGGGTCGCGCCCGCTACGACGACTCACGTCTCAAGGTAGAGCTCTCGCACGCACATCCCTTGAGCCTTGCTCCAGCGCAAACCCGCCTGCTGACTTCTTACACCGTAGACGATAATCTAACCGCCAGAGCCGACCTCGACTACGACTGGTCCGGCGCCATTGGCGGTTCATTCGGGCTCGAGCAACAAGTAGGCTCGGCTAATCTAGCTGTTTCGTATGTGCTGCCCGGCGAATCAGGCGAGGGAAATCGCGCCAGGTTCGGAATCCGCGCTCCACTCCCGTTGAGTAGAGCATGGTCAATAGACCTGACGGCAGGTTACGAATACGCAATCAGCACCTCGCTCGCTAGGGCGGCGGCTGGTATAGGAGTTCGCTACCAAAGCAAAAGCTTCAAGGCCACCCTGGGAGTAGAGGGCTCGCTGTCTTCTGCGGGTAATAAGTTAACCTTGAGAACGGGTCTGGCGGGGCAACCCACACCGGCTCAGACTGTTGGCGTAAGCGCTACGTACCAAGTTGTACCAAGCCTTCGAGGGCGTTTCACTATCGCTTATGCCTATCGCGGAAGCAGCATCTCGCTCCTGACGTATCACCGCCTACAAAACCTTAAAGAAGACGTGATCGAAGGCGAGTTTGCTCCCACCTGGCACCCTGGGCTCAGTTTCCAATTGAGACCCAGCTTTGCCTATAGGCTCAAATTATCGGACTCGGCTGGCAACACGTACCAGCTCGGTCTCGCGGGCAACCTCTATTTCACCCGCTGGCTCGGTATTGGCGCCGGAGCCTATTACATGTGGCAACCGGCTCTTCCCGCCAGTCATACGGCTTTTAACGTTGAAGCAAGCTTGAGGGCTGTAGACGAAGTGTGGATCAACCTGGGTTATACATTTGGAGGATTCAATGGGCTTTCACCAGAATCTAGACCCGGAATATACCTGAGAATTGATCTATTGGGAGGTGCGCAATGACCAGCTTCTTGCGCCGCAGCACGCTAGTCTTTTTCCTTTCCCTGCTCATAAGCAACGCTTACGCCGCTAACTTGGGACTAGTAACCTGGTACGAGCAGACCGGCGGCCTCAAGGGCGCCCTCAACCACGTCGGCGACCAGGTCAGCGGCGTCAACATCTGCCCCGCGGCCAACACCAACGCCAACACCGTGCCCGGTTGCGACATGGACGACGACCCCGGCTTCCACGACAACGGCACGCCCCAGGACGGCTCCGACGACTACTACACCGGCGACCTCATCGTGCGCACCAACGACGCCTTCCTGGCCGTGGCCAACTACAACGTCAACGGCAGCAGCGAAGAGGTCACGATCACCGGCAGCGCACCCCAGGGTCTCGTCTTCGACGCCCTGCCCGGCTTCTGCCAGCTGCCCCAGTCGAGCCTTTCCAGCGACGGGCGCACCGTCACCTGCTACCTGGGCGAGAAGACCCCGGGCACCTCGCAGGCGCTGGCCTTCCCGGTGCGGGTGCTGGGCGGTAACGCCAACGGAACCCAACCGGGCCCCGTTGGCTTTACCGTGAGCGGCCCCAACAGCACCGAGGTGAGCGACGACACCGACACCTCCATCATCGTCACCGCGGCCCCCCGCTGGAACCTGCGCAAGTCGCTGTATACGATCAACGCCTACACGAAGACCGCGTCCGACGCGACGGCGGCCTACCCCGAAGGCACCAAGGGATGGCGCGTCTACTACAAGTACTACCTAGAGGTCTGGGACGACACCCAGCCGGCCAGCGTCGACGCCCTGCTGGGCAACGAGAGCCTGGGCGACGACGCCACCGTCACCTTCACCGACAAGATCAGCGACCTCTACCAGCCCGCCCCCGCCGGGTCCACCGGGGCCGAGCTGATGTGGTGCCGCAGTGACCTGTCCAACTCCAGCGACCCCTACAACAACTTGAGCCAGGACCCCAGCCACCCGGAGCGCAGCCTCAGCGACTCCGGCTCGGTCAGCTGCAGCCAGGCCGCCGCTGGCGCGGACATCAGCGTCACCGTCTCCGGTGCCGACCTGACCCTCGACCACATCCCCACCAGGTCGCGCAGCGGCGGCGCGCTGCCCGCCAACCGCAAGATGGGCGCGATCGGGGTAGTCACCGTCTTCGTGCCGGTCGCCGACGCCGAGGCCGCCGGCGGCGATCTCCCCACCAAGAACTGCATCACCGGCTTCGACCCCGACAGCGTTTCCGGCGTTTCCAACTTCGGAAGCGAGACCGAGAACGAAGACGACAACTGCTACGCCCGTACGCTGCACGTCAACGACGGCAGCTGGTGGAAGATCTACCGCGGCAAGGCCGATCCGGTCGACTGGGGCCTTCCCGGGGAGGGACAGGGCCAGGCCAGCGACTGGCGCGCGGGCGACGGCTGGGTTTCGCCGGGCGAGGAGTTCGCCTCCTACCAGTCCTACAGCAACGTGGGCGGCGCCGAGGCCACCGGGGTGGTGCTGTGCGACGTCATGGACGCGGCCACCTACGACGTGGTGGACCTGAACGGCCAAACCGGCAACGCCGTCTACCTGCACCAGAACGGCGGCTATGACCTGAACCGGTTGCGCGTGGAGTACGCCACCGGCTACGTGGCGAGCACCTGGCCCCCTGCACCGCCCACGGGCCAGGCGGTCGTCGACGAGTGCAGCGACCCGGGGGTCCAGTGGTACACAACGACCAGCGACGCGCTCGCAGCCGGCGGCGGGCGGCCCATCACCAAGGTGCGCATCACCGCACTGGATCCGGTGCAACCGGGGCAGACGATCTACTTCTTCGTCAAGAACCGGGCCCGCTCCACCTACGCCGACACCGGGGCGCTTCCCGCCGGCGCCGTGGCCGGCGAGCCCATCCCCAACGGGAAGGTGATGCCCAACTTCGCCACCTACAAGGACGACGGCGAACGCGGGGGGCACTGGCTGGTGGGCAGCTACGACCCCAAGACCAGCATGAACGACCCCCACAGCGGCAGTCCTGGCGACCGTCTGGGTCTGACCCGGGCGCTGGCCCGCATTTCCAAGGAAACCGGCAACGACGACGGCATCAACTCGGTGGGCCTGGGGCAGCAGTTCGAGTACGTGCTCAAGCCCGTCTTTACCACCAACGCCCCTGCCGGAGCGGCCGTGGACGACCAGGTGACGGTGACCGACGTCCTGCCCCCGGGCCTCGCCTACGTAGCCGGGTCCGCGGTTCAGGGCGGTGCGCCCTTCGAACCCGTGGTCACGGACTGCACCGGCGCCGCCACCCCCGACCCCAGCTGCACCCAGGCCGGGGAAACCGTGCTCTTCTGGGATCTGGGAACGCGCACGCCCAACGAGGACATCGACCCGATCGTCTTCAAGGCCGAAGTAGGCTTCGAGAACGCCGACGGTACCGTGCTAAACAACACGGCCTTCGTCGACTCCCCCTCCGACGCCTCGCCCCAGGCGGTGCGTACGGCGAACCGCAGCGTCGTGGTTTCCGTACCGCGCGAGCTGATCATCTCCAAGAGCGTTGACCGTACCCGCCGCGAGGTGAAGGACGTCGGCCCCTACACCTGGCGGATCAACCTCAAGAACGCCACCCCCAACCCACTCACCCACCCCGACGTCATCGACGTTCTGCCCTACAACGGCGACACCGGCAATCCCCTTGGTGAGAACAGCCTGCCGCGCAACCCGCCGTCGTCCTTCCACGGCCTGCTGCAGTTCGTAGCGGTGAGCCTGAGCGACTACGGCGGCAACGGGCCGTGCGGCACCGGCGGAAACGGCGAGACCTACTACTTCAGCAACGCGAACCCGGCGAGCATCAATCTGGACCCCAAGCACGACAGCAACGCTCTCGGCCCCGGCGGCATCTGGTGCCAGGGCTCTGCGTCGGGCCCCGCTGCGACCTGCGGCTTCGGCCCCGCGCAGGTAACTGCCGTGCGCGTTCATAGCAACAACACGATGCCCGACGGGGCCGCCTGCCGGATCGAGCTGCAAACCCAACCCGCGGCCGACAACGCCCAGTGGAACCTCGAGGACGACGTCTACACCAACAGTGCGGGCGCCAGCGCCGACGAACTCTCCCTGCCCGTGGGTTCCAACAGCGTCAGCGTCACGGTTTATGCGAGCTCGATCGGCGACCTCGCCTGGGAAGACCGGAACGGCGACGGCGTTCAAGACGCGGGTGAGCCGGGCCTTGCGGGCGTGGCGGTTCACCTGCTCGACGGCCAGGGCCAGCCCGTCGACGACCCCGCCCACCCCGGCACGCCCTACGTGGTAAACACCGACGCGAACGGGCACTACGTCTTCGGGAACCTGCCTCAGGGCGACTACCAGGTGCGCTTCGAAACGCCGGCGAACCACGGCGTGACAGCCCGGGACCAGGGAGGGGACGACGCCGCCGACAGCGACGCCGACCCCGCCGGCGGGATCGTTTCGGTCAGTCTTCCCGCCGACACCCACGCCACCAACTACGACGCCGGCTTCTATCCGTACCACTCCATCGGCGACACCGTCTTCCACGATCAAAACAACAACGGCCAACCCGATCCCGGGGAGGGAATGGGCGGCGTGACGGTCACCCTCACGCCCCCGGCGGACGTCGACCTGGGCAACGGGCCCGGACAGCCGGTTACCACCACGACCGACGGTCAGGGGAACTACCTCTTCGAAAACCTTCCCGCCGGCGCGTACACGGTCACGGTAGACGAAACGACCCTTCCCATCGCACAGCTGCAGGGCCACAACACCGTCGACCCCGACGGCGGCAACGACTCGACGGCCCAGGTCATGCTGACCCGCGGCGCCGACAACCTGGATCAGGACTTCGGTTACTACCTCCACGCCGCCGACCTTTCCCTGAGCAAGACGGTCGACAACCCTCAGCCCGCGGTGGGCAGCCAGGTTACCTTCACCGTCACCCTGCACAACGACGGCCCGCTGCAGGCCAGCGGCGTGGCCGTCACGGACGCCCTGCCCGCGGGGTACCGCTTCGTAGCGGCCAGCCCCGCACAGGGTCAGTACAACGCCGCGACCGGGGTGTGGGACGTCGGCACCCTGGATCAGGGTGCCGACGCCACCCTGACGCTGACCGTGCGGGTCGTGGCCAGCGCGGATGCCGGTGCCTACGAGAACTGGGCCGAGGTTTCCGCCTCCGACCTGCCCGACATCGACAGCGTTCCCGGGGTGGGCAACGACCACGGCCACGGCCAGGACGACGGGCTGGACGGCGACCCCAACCCGGTGGACGACGACGAGGCCAGCGCTTCCACCCAGCCGGTACCTACCGTGGACCTTTCTACCCAGAAAACCATTGAGCCGCCCAACGCTCACATTGGCGACACCGTTACCTTCAACATAACCGTTGCCAACGCGCAGTTCTTCTCCAACGCTACTGGCGTTGCGGTCACCGACAAATTACCAAGCGGCTACTCTTTCCAAAGCGTCAGCGCCAGCCAAGGCAACTATGACGCTGCCAGTGGCGTATGGGACGTCGGCAACTTGGCCGCCGGGCGTCAGGCGACGCTAGCAATAACGGCCATGGTTTTGGGGCATGGCGAATATACCAACTGGGCCGAGGTTTCCGCCTCCAACCTGCCCGACATCGACAGCGTTCCCGGGGTGGGCAACGACCACGGCCACGGCCAGGACGACGGGCTGGACGGCGACCCCAACCCGGTGGACGACGACGAGGCCAGCGCCACGCTGGGGCGCAAGCTACGCGTTCATGGCACTATCTACCACGATCGTGACGTAAACCAAGCAATGGACGGCGGCGATCCGGCTATCAATCCAGCAGCAGACCTTAACCATCCCCTCTACGTAAAGGTATACCTGGATGGAGACGGTGACTGCAGCACCACCGCCGACTTCGACTACAAGGAATCCGCACAAGTACAACCTGACGGAACATACACTTTCGACAACGCCAGTCCTGACAGCAAGTACTGCTTCGTGCTTTCGGACAACGGCGATGGCGCCTATATCACCCCTTGGAGCGCATCGGCCGATGGCTGGCTACACGTCAACCCGGATAGCAGTTTCCTACCCGTGACAGTGCGCAATGACGATGTTTTCGATCAGGATTTCGGTATTTTTCACGGCTCGAAAGTCAGCGGTAGCGTCTTCTACGATGACGGCCGCGGCCCGGGTTCTAACGCCAACAACGCCCTGCAAGACGGCAACGAACCCGGCGTACCAGGAACACTGGTGACGATTAGCGACGGCAACCACAGCCGCTCTACCACCACCGACAGTAACGGTCATTACACCTTATACCTTCCGGCAGATTGGGGAGACACCACTCTGAGCCACAGTGCGGGCCCCGGCACCGGCTATAACGATGACGGCGTCGGCGCCGCTTACGTAGCCTCTGGGCCTAACGACCCCGCCGCAACCGTCACCCATCTAGACCCCAGCCAATTAGCGGGAGGTGGTTCCACCACGAATTTTGGAGTGGCGCACCACGGCAGCTTCATCCCAAACCAAAACGGGCAAACCTTCCCGGGTGGGACGGTGGTCTACCACCATGTCTATACTCCCGGCAGCGAAGGCAACCTGTCTTTCGAGCGTTCCTCGGGAGATTGGAGCTACCGCATAAGGGTAGACCTCAACGGCGACGGCGACTTCGATGACCCAGGGGAAGGATTCCGCAACATTGAACCCGGCTCTGCAGCCGATTACGCGGTGGATGATAGCTGGCCGCGTAACCCTGACGGTAGTCTGTCGGGAGTGCCGGTCGACGTAGAGGTTACTGCCCCTGCAGACGCTTATGACGGACAGGTGGACATAGCGCCCATTCAATCAAGCCTGACGTGGCAGAACAACGCTAACGTCGTGGACGAATGGTCGGTGACGGACGTAACCACTGTCTCCGCAAAGGGATACGCAAAGCTCTCCAAGCGCGTTAGAAACGTTACTGCCGGGGAGGACTTTGACAATAGCAACGAAGCTAGTCCTGGCGACGTCTTGGAGTACTGTATCGACTATAGCAACCCGTCAGATAATGAGATTCTTGGCGCGACAATACACGACCCAATACCCCAACAGGTTCAATATGTTGTCGGTAGTCTGAGGTTGAACGGCGCTCCACTTAGTGACGCAAGCGACAATGACGCAGGTGAAGTGGTCAACGAGCACGTCTCCGTGCGTCTAGGGAACCTGGCCCCATTGGCAACGGGTAGCGTCTGTTTCCGCGTTGAGATTCCCAGCCCTTAGCCATATGCCTCACTAGTAGTTTTCTGGTACGTTGGACGAAAGCACTGTATGGAGCGCGACAGCACGTCGCGCTCCATTTCGCATTGGCGGATAGACTGAGGTGTGGACTTGTTCGAGGCAATAGGAGCCTTATTCACCATCACCGCGGTATTCGCCTACCTCAACTACCAGTATCTGAAATTACCGACGCCAATAGGGGTTATGTTAGCGGGTCTGCTATTCTCGCTG
>Ga0256833_1001949_pt1 | contig 14900 bp, 11 predicted proteins | sample 356284metaG_FD_190535 | JGI IMG/M metagenome (GOLD analysis project Ga0256833, IMG submission 190535) | Hydrothermal vent microbial communities from Mid Atlantic Ridge, Atlantic Ocean - 356-284 | ecosystem: Environmental > Aquatic > Marine > Hydrothermal vents | place: Atlantic Ocean: Mid...
GTATGCCAGAAAAGTCAAAATGAAGTATGGCAAAACTGTTCCTCAGAGGAGTGGGATTCCTCCCTATGTAGGTATCCCCAAATAACTCCTCAAAATGCTCCTTCATCCTGATGTCGTAGTAATGCTCCAAAATGGAGAGAAAGAGAGATTTACCAAATCTGCGGGGACGGAGAAAGAAGAGATAACGACTGCCAAGTTTCTCCAGTTCTGGAATAAAATGGATCTTATCCACAAAATAGTAATTATCCCTCTTCAGCGAATCATAATTGGCAATACCATAGGGGATCTTCTTCATGGGTATATTATAGCAGAGGGAGGGGAAAAGGGAAAGAATGCGCTTTAGCTCCAAAATAATCTTACCGAAAGCCGAGATCCTCAATAAAAATCTGGTCAATCCAGTATCTGCTTTTTATCTCTACAAATCAGCACATCTTCCGTTATCCAGAAGGTGACTCCAGATAAAGGAATTTTATTTACCCAATATCTCATAATTGAGATTTTGAGATATTGAGAAAAATTGAAACCACCCTTTGGGTTGCCATTCTCAGAAGAGGCCCTGAATTTTTTAGAACAAATTCAAAATTAACAAAATCTGTTACAATGGGGAAAAGAATATCAAATTTTTCAAAAAGATCAGACTCCGAATAACTCAACACCCCGGATATGGCAGCAACCTTTTTCCCCGCATCTTTTGAAATTTCAAGAACCCTTCCAGGTATCTTGCCGTAGAAACTCTGTTCATCAATTCTGCCCTCACCGGTTATAACCAGTTTTATCTCTTCATCCCTCAGCTTATCCACAAGACCCGAGATTTTTATTATCTCTTCGCTTCCCCTTCTCACCTCTGCTCCCAGAAAAGCACTCAGGAAAGCAGGAACACCCCCCGCTGCACCACCACAGCAGACATTCTCCGGATTAACTCCGGTGATTCTCTGAGTAAGCTTTGCAAAATAGCTCAGGTTTCTCTCAAGTAACTCCACATCTTCCTTTCCCGCCCCCTTCTGGGGTGCATAAACATGTGCGGCACCACTCTCACCAAGGAGGGGATTCTCAACATCGGACAGGATGACCAGATTCCTTCCCCTTCTTTTAAGCTCAGCGGGTATTTTAACGGCACCTATCCTGTGAAGATTCCCGCCAGCGGGGATGAACTCCTTCCCGCCAACATCTATGAACTTCACCCCCAGAGCCGCGAGTATCCCTGCTCCACCATCCACTGTGGCGCTTCCACCCACGGCAAGAAAAACTTTCTTCCCGGTGGAGAGAGCATATCTCAATAATTCCCCCGTTCCATATGTGGTGGTTATCAGCGGGTTAAGTTCTTCACTTTTTAAGAGTTTCATACCCGAGGCAGAAGAGAGTTCAACCCACACGGAGTCACCACCTTCCAGCAATTCAGCCTCCCTTTCCCTCCCCAGAGGATCATGAACCCTCACCTTCAGGAATCTCCCGCCAATATAGAAGTGGACAACTTCCAGAGTCCCATCTCCTCCATCTGCAAGGGGAAGGGAGATTACACCACACCACTCACACGCATCTTTCACCCCCTTCTCCATCCATTTCACCGCTTCAGCGGAAGAAAGGGTGCCCTTAAATGAATTTGGAGCAAGTATGATTTTCATATCAAAAGATAAAGGGGAGTTCGTTTCGTTTATTCAACCTTCCCCTGAAGAATTTAAACAAGATGTGACCCCTCTCAATTTTTTCTTCCTTTAACCTCTCTATCCACCTTTTTCTAAAATCTCTTATTCTCTCAATATAATCCTCCCGAAGTGTCTCGGTGTAATTTTTCAAAAGTTCCCCAACAAACTCTTTTTCTATCCTGTCTCTTTCAGCTCTGTACTCATTGAAAAGATACCATCTGTTTATCAGCATCCTTACCAGAACCTCATGTTCCCACCACCAGGAGCCCTGGGTAAACACCCCATGTGGAGGAGAATCTTCAGGGATAAATTCATCAGAGGAAAATTTCACAGGTATGAAAAAGGATGTACATGGAAGGGAGGTGCCTGTGAAAAAAATGTCAAATTCTCCCTTACCCCGATATCTCACCACCATTGAATTTGCAGTCTGGCTTATCCTCACAAGAGGATCCACAGCATGCATACACAGATCAGAATTACCACCCTTTGCAGGGTGAAAATCCTCCGATGAATGAGCTCTGTGAAGATCAAAAATTTTCCAGAGATCCACCTTTCCCATCTCTTTCAATTTTCTCCCGAAAAGTTTTTTCCTCTCCTTTCCTCCAGCAAATGTGGTATAGAGCCAATCACTGTATGTTTTGAAAAGATCAATTTTGCCCCTATACGAAACGACCTTCCTTACATTTTTTCCTATTCCTTCAGAGACCTCATCATAGTCCGTTGAAAGGGAAATAATGTTGGATATTGATGTACTTCCATCGACCTCTCTGAAAGCCCATTCCCTGCCGTAAGTTTCAAGAACTATCGCACCCTTGCCATCGACAATTAAAAAAGAATTGTCGTAGCGCAATTTCTTATTTCTATGCCCACAGGGACCTTCCTGTCCATACTCAGCAAGCAAAGATGTAATAACCTCAACAGCTTCCTCCCTGTTTTTTGCTCTCTCAAGGGCGAGGCGAAGAAGGTCCATCCCGATGAGACCATAACTATCTTCCCTCTTCACCTTTGTGAAAATCGCCTCATTGCCGATGGCAAGACCAAACTCATTCACACCCATTTCTGCTCCCCAGATCCAGTAGGGACGGGAGATGATGATCCCGTAGGTGTGTCTGACCTGGGGGATTTCAATGTATGTGGCCCTTAACCCTGCTCCGTCGGGATGGTCCTGCAGGGGGTGGATCTCCACCACCTGAGCCTCATCGGGCTCCCTGTCAGAATTCTTTCCAAAGTAAAAACTGCCATCTTCTGTATCTGCAGGGAAGATCACATATGTGTCACACATCATATAAAGGATAGCATCACATACTCTCTTATTCAACACTTTATCCAGAATTGCCCAACAAACTCATATGTGGTAAACTCTAACTATCAAAGATGGAGGGGGATCAATGAAAAAGGTCTTGCTGTTTTCCTTCATTTTTTTTATTTTTCTCGGATGCAGTGAAAATAACAGGAAGACATCAATGGTAATCATTCATTTCCCTGGCATCGAAAGAAACAGAATATACAGTGGCTTCAATCCACTCCTTGAAGATAAAGAGGGTAATGAAATAACGGGAATTGGACTGGCAATAAGAACAAACGGAAAAACTGTAAAAAAAATATCCACCAGGTACCAGAGCAGTGTAACAGTTGAACTTGAATCAAGGAAAAGATATATTTTTGAAGCATTCGCATGGGCTGATAAAGATGACAGGGAATCCCCATACATAATCTATTCGGGCAAAACCACCAGATATATTGATCAACCACGCGAAGAAATTGAAATAATTCTCAATTCACGAATTCATCTGGTTAAAGTTAACTTTAATTTCGGATCAGAAAAATTTCCCAGAATATCTTTCGTTTCAGATTTTCTTGCCACTGAAACACCATTTATTCAGATGTTAAATTTGCAACGCTTAAAAATCAATTCGCTTTATCTTCCACAGAATTTTCCCGTAAAAGTCCTGGCAATCACACCTGAGGGGGATAGATCTGTACAGAAAAATCTGATCCCCTCCAGCAATCTCAATGTGGATCTCTCTCGCTGGACTTCTGAAAGGATCCAGAATTCATATTTAGCTTCACTACACGGATCAGCAGTCAAATATGGGAAACCTCTCCTGGATGGAATCATTTTTCTTGTAAACCAGAATTACTTATACCAGCCCCAGCCACTCCATATAACTGAGCTTCCATCCATAGATATTCTGGCGGGAATCTCAGAATCAATAGGTGAGATAAAAAATGGAAAGTATGAACTCACAAACATTTTGCCCGGAAAATATTATGCAATCTTCATAGCCAATAAGGATGGTTCCACCAGGGTAGAAGATATTTTTGAGGGGCTAACCAGTGATCCCCTCTCCCTCGGTACAATCTACAATGTAAAAGCTCAATATGTAAATCTGAGACCGGGTGATCTGGTAAAGCTGGAGACAGTTGACCTCACCCCACCACTCACATATTTAACCCGATATCCCACATATCCAAAACCACTGACCTACACGGGTACAGTATCAGGTACTTCGGCTCTTTTTGAATTTTTCTCTTCCGCAGAGTATGCAATTTTTGAATGCAGTCTTGACGGAGGAGAATGGCATCTGTGCACATCCCCCTACAGCGTAAAAGTTGATGAAGGTATCCACACATTCAGTGTCAGGAGTATTGATCAGTATGGCAATCTGGGACCGGTGGTAACATATTCCTGGATTGTAAAAATAACAAAATGGAGAACAATCTCTACTGGACCCTCTCACGCATGTGGTGTAAAAGATGATGGCACACTCTGGTGCTGGGGTTACAACTCGGAAGGAGAAGTGGGGGAACCGGGCAGAAGTTTCATAAGTTATCCTGAACAGATTTCTCCAACCATTGAATGGGTTACAGTCTCGGCAGGTTACAATCATACCTGTGGAATTGATATAAATGGTGATCTCTACTGCTGGGGAGACAATTCATATGGAGAACTGGGAAACGGCACATTTGAAAATTCTCCCTATCCTGTGAAAGTTCTCTCATCTGAAAAATGGAGTGATGTTAAAGCAGGTTATCTCTTTACCTGTGGACTCACGACTGACAACATAATGGAGTGCTGGGGAGATAACACCTCGGGTAAACTTGGTGACGGTGGTATTGAGGGATACAGAAACTATCCTTCACCCGTGACAGGCCCTTTTTACTGGGAGAAATTTGCTGTGGGTGATAACCACACCTGTGCCATAAACATGAATGATCATACAGTATGGTGCTGGGGCAAAAATAATAACTACCAGCTTGGGATAACAACAGTCTCATATTCCTCTTCGCCAACACGAGCCTCTACCAGAAGATGGCTGGATATTTCGGCGAGCAGTGACCATACCTGTGCAGTTTCGGAAGATGGATCTCTCTGGTGCTGGGGATATGAAAATTATTTCCCGGGAGATGTTGAGTTCTACTATGGTATGACGCAGGGATCCACCGGTAACCCCCCTCATAAAGTTACTGACTCAACCGACTGGACCAGTGTGAGCTGTGGGGTACACCAGAACTGCGCTTTGAAGAATGATGGATCGCTTTGGTGCTGGGGTAGAAATGTGAGAGGTGTGTTGATGGATCTTCAGGGTAACATCATCCTCACCCCGGTGCAAACAGGTACATCCAGCTGGCAAAAAATAAGCATCGGAGATGATTATATATGTGCCATTAAAGATGATGGAACATTGTGGTGCTGGGGTAAAAACAATGAGGGCGAAGTGGGAACAGGTGAATCAGGCATAACACTCTATCCAGAGTATATTTCCTCAAAAACGATAGACAACTTCGCTTTACTTTCAGCAGGATCCAGCTTTGTAATTGCCACATCATATGATTCAAGTGAACTGTATGGATGGGGTAAAAACATTGATCATGAGATATTCTCATATCCGGAATTGTTAACCGAGTCTCCCTTCTTCATGGGGAAAATAACAGAGGTTTCATATATCTCCTCAGGATTCAACCATGTGTGTGTCATAGCAGGGAGCAGTGACTCTCTCCTCTGCTGGGGTGATAACAGTGCAGGAGAAATTGGCAACGGTATAACCTCAGACTCTGTAACATCCCCCACAACCGTCACCTCTGGTGTCTTTCAGGTCTCAGCAGGGGCTGGTTACACCTGTGCCATATTCAGCGACTCAGCATTGAAATGCTGGGGTACCAATAATCGTGGACAGTTAGGTACAGGTAATACACAGGAACTTCACTCTCCAACCCTTATCGGCACCAACTGGCAGTACATTTCCACCTCAAAATTTCCATGGCATCAGTCCACATGTGGTATCAAAACAGACGGCTCACTATGGTGCTGGGGTGATAACAACTGGGGTCAGGGTGGAAGTGGATTCTATTCAGAAAAAATAACCATCCCTGTCCAGTCAGGTACGGGGAATAACTGGAGTAAAGTCTCTGTGGGCGGAAGACATGTATGCGCAATTGACAACTCCTACAATCTCTACTGCTGGGGTGACAATGGATATGGGCAACTGGGACTTGGAAAGGGAAGCGAAGCCGAATACAACACACCGCAGTTTGTTGGCACAGACTTTATTGATGTCTCAGCTGGTTCCAACCATACCTGTGGTGTGAAACTTGATGGCTCAGTCTGGTGCTGGGGTGACAATTCAGCGGGGCAGGTAGGTGCAGGGGATATAAACTTAACATATTCATCTCCAGTGATGGTTATTGATTCCGGGGGAATTATGGTTGAAACCGGGGAGGGATTCACCTGCGCAGTGCGACAAACAGAATATGACCACTACTCACTTATGTGCTGGGGTAATAATTACTACGGTGAGACAGGAAACGGGAAAGGATGGTCCTACCATCCCGTTAAAGTTACGACAAAATAGTACCTTATTGTATCCATCCAGTTCCCGCCTTTTGTGTTATGGCATCAGTTTTGTTATAATAAATAGAAGAAAGAGGTAGTTGTATGTTCAGACACTTCAGACATGATGAAAGGAAAGTTTTACCGCTTGTAATTCTGAGCAGCGAAATACTGTTCCCACACCGCCACATGGATCTAATCATTCCCGACAGAAAAAATAGACTCGCGCTATCCAGAGCCACTGAAAGAGATGAGAATGTGGCTATATTTTTCAGAACAGGATTTGAAGAAGATCCTCCTGAAATGATGGGGGTTGAAGCAGAAGTTATCTCTCTGAGGGAACTGGCAAATGGAAGCTACAGGGTAAATCTTCTTGGAAAGCGAAGAATAATTTTGAGGGATATTTTAAGAGAAGAGGAGTCTCTCTCGGCAGTTGTTGAACCGATGAAAGAAGATCTGAACATAACCCTTGAAGAAAAAGCAATGTTTCTCAATATGATAGAATCACTCAAGGAATACTCACACCTGAAAGATCGTGATGTGCCTGTGACTCTGAACAGAAAAGAATGGGCTCCCCCGGCAATGAGTGAAATTATAGATGCCATTCCGGAATTTATGGAACTGGCTCCAGAGAAAAGTTACCCCCTCCTGAAAGAAAGTAACCTGGGGGAAAGAATCAAAATCGCCTTTGAACTTGTTGAAAAAGAACTGGTAATCCTGAAATTGCAGAAAAAGATCAAGGAGGATGTAAAAAAGCAGATCGAGAAAAACCAGAAGGAGTACTACCTAAACGAGCAGTTAAAAGCCATCCAGAAAGAACTGGGGCACTTCGAGTCCTTCAAAGAAGAGATAACACAGCTGGAACAGAAAATATCTGAAAAGGATCTACCACCCAGAGTAAAAGAAGTCGCACTCAGAGAACTGAAAAAACTCAATTCAATGCAGCCCACCTCTGCAGAGGCAACTGTTGTGAGGAACTACCTTGACTGGATACTCTCCCTTCCATGGAAGGAGAAAACCAGAGACAGATTGAGTCTTTCAAGGGCGAAAAAGATACTTGACAGGGACCATTATGGGCTGGAAAAGGTTAAGGAGAGAATCATTGAATACCTCGCAGTAAAAAAACTGAATCGTAAGTTCAGGGGAAACATACTCTGCTTTGTTGGACCTCCAGGTGTCGGGAAAACATCACTTGCAAAATCCATTGCAAAATCTCTTGGGAGAAAATTTGTGAGAATATCTCTTGGTGGAGTGAAGGATGAAGCGGAAATACGGGGACACAGAAGAACCTATGTGGGAGCTCTGCCCGGAAAAATAATTCAGGGAATGAGAAAGGCAGGGACCATAAATCCAGTCTTTCTCATGGACGAAATCGATAAACTCTCATCTGACTATCGTGGAGATCCCGCATCAGCCCTTCTTGAAGTTCTGGACCCCGAGCAGAACAACGCATTTCTCGATCACTACCTTGATATTGAGTATGACCTCTCCAATGTTTTCTTTATCACTACAGCCAATTATCTTCCTGCCATCCCTCCGCCCCTCAGGGACAGAATGGAGATAATCCCCATTGAAGGTTACACAGAACATGAAAAAGTGGAAATTGCTCTGAGACACTTGATCCCCAAGCAGAAAAAGGAACATGGACTGGGAAAGGTCAAAATAGAATTCAGCCGCGAAGCCATCCTCAAAATAATCAATGAATACACCAGAGAAGCTGGGGTAAGAAATCTGGAGAGAGAAATTGCAAAGATTATGAGAAAGATTGCCATGGAAGTTGCCACATCAAGGAAGAAAAAAGATGAGATCCATATCGTTATTGATGTGGACAGCATAGAAACCTATCTTGGCATACCCAGGTTCAAGAGCATTGGAACAGAAAAGATACTCATTCCCGGCATCGTCAACGGACTTGCCTGGACCGAATATGGAGGAGAGCTTCTCATAATTGAAACCACCATCATACCCGGCAGCGGTAAGTTGACCCTCACGGGGAAACTGGGAGATGTGATGAAGGAATCCTCTCAGGCTGCCCTCACCTACATCAGATCCATATCGGAGGAGCTTGGTATTGAAGAGGATTTTTATAAAAAGTATGACATTCATGTTCATGTTCCAGAAGGGGCAGTACCAAAGGATGGTCCCTCTGCAGGTATTGCCATTGCAATCTCCATTGCCTCTGCTCTCACCGGCAGGGTGGTTGATTCACAAATAGCAATGACAGGGGAAATAACTCTCAGGGGAAGGGTGCTGCCAGTAGGAGGAATAAGAGAAAAACTGCTCGCAGCCCATAGAGAACACATAAAGAAGGTAATTATACCCGCTGAAAACATCCCTCACCTGGAGGAAATTCCCGATTTTGTCAAAGAAGAGTTAACCATCATACCTGTGGAACACATGGATGAAGTGGTAAAAATCACTCTTGGAAAAGAGATTGTCAGGTCACTAATCGTTGAATCTGAGGAAGAAAACAACCTTTTTCTATAAAACAAAACAACGGAGGTCATCATGTCTGGACACAATAAATGGAGTTCTATTAAACACAAAAAAGCAAAAGAGGACGCAAAAAGGGGAAAACTTTTCAGCAAACTGATAAGGGAGATTCAGGTTGCAGCGAGGATGGGTGGAGGAAATCCTGACACCAATCCCCGCCTCAGAGCAGTCATTGAAAAGGCTAAAGCTGCCAACATGCCTCAGGAGAATATCATAAGGGCAATTAAAAAGGGAACCGGAGAGCTGGAAGGTGGAGCAAAATATGAGGAGGTCATTTACGAAGGTTATGGACCCAACGGAGTGGCAGTAATGGTAAAAGCTCTGACCGATAACAAGAGAAGGACTGCTGCTGATGTCAGACATATCTTCTCAAAATATGGTGGCAGCCTGGGTGAAACAGGCTGTGTTTCCTGGTTATTCAATGAGAGAGGATACTTCCTCTTCAACAAAGATGAAGTTGACCCTGATCAGGTAATGGAGATAGCCCTTGATGCGGGAGCAGAGGACATAAATGAACCTGAAGACGACAATATTATCGAAGTAATCACAGATGTAAAAGACTTTGAAAAAGTTAAAAAAGCCTTTGATGAAGCTGGAATCAAGTACACCAGTGCCCAGATATCAATGATTCCTCAAACACAGGTGAAATTGAGTGGAAAGGCGGCTGAACAGATGTTGAAACTCATGGAGGCTCTGGAGGAACTGGATGATGTTGATGAAGTTTATGCAAACTTTGATATTTCCGTTGAAGAGATGGAAAAGTTAGCATCATAGTGTAAATGAGGATTTTAGGCATAGATCCTGGAACAAAAATTGTGGGACTGGGGATTATAGAGGTAAAAGATGGAAAGATCAGTTATGTTCACCATTCTTCCCTTGACCTGAGAAGGGAAAAGGACAGCAGAAAGAAGTTAGTCCAGGTATTCAGGAAAGTTTCAGAAATCGTTACTCAATACAGGATAGATGAAATTTCCCTTGAAAAGGCATACAGTGGAAAAGACTATCATGCATCTGAACTGTTAAACCAGGTTCGTGGAATTATTCTGCTGATAGGGGGATTGAAAAACATACCAGTTTTTGAATATCCTCCCGCAAAGGTTAAAAGAATTGTAACCGGTAATGGACGGGCTGAAAAATTTGAAGTTGCCAGAATTGTTGAATACACTCTCTCCCAAAAGCTTGATGGAACCCACGATTCCACCGATGCTCTTGCTCTTGCTCTCTGCAGATACTATGTCTCAAAGGAATAAAATATGATTGGTTTTTTAAGAGGAAGAATCCTTGAAATACAAAGAGACAGGATCCTGATTGATGTGGGTGGAATTGGATTTGAAGTTAAGGTCCCCCTCAGATTGATTGAAGAGCCACAATTCTCAGAAGGTGACACAATTGAACTTTACATCCACACTCACTTTTACTCACAGGAATTTAAATTTGAGCTTTTTGGGTTTGAAACACCTGAAGAAAAGGATCTTTTCAGAATCCTGGTATCAGTTCCCACAGTGGGTACGAAACTGGCTCTTTCCATTCTCTCCACCTTTTCATTTCCGGAACTGGCCACTATAATTTTAAGTGGGGATGCCGATGCTCTTACCCGTGCCAGAGGTGTTGGAAGAAAGGTGGCGGAGATGTTAATAGTTGAACTCAAAGACAAGATAAAGGACCTTGGTGTTGAAGACATTAAAAACCTCTCCATCCTCAACGATGTTACAGCTGCTCTGAGATCCCTTGATTATTCAGAAAGTGAGTCGAGAAAACTTGCCAAAAAAGCTGTAGAGATAAAGGGTGAAAATGCCACCCTGGAGGAATTGATAGCCCTCGCAATTTCTCTTGGAAGGGGAGAAAGATGAGTGATTACAATAAATTGAGGCCCACAACTTTTGATGAGTATGTCGGTCAGACGGAAATTAAAAAAAACTTGAAAATTGCCATACAGGCCGCCATGGAACGGGGAGAGACCCTCGAACATATTCTGCTCTATGGACCTCCCGGACTTGGCAAAACCACCCTTGCCATGGTTATAGCCAGCGAACTTGGGGTTGATATTATCACGACAACTGCTCCTGCCATTGCACAGAAAAAGGATCTTGCTGCAATTTTAACCTCCATTGAGAAGGAGGGAACTGTACTCTTTATTGATGAAATCCACAGACTCTCCAGAGTTGTGGAAGAAATGCTCTACTCTGCCATGGAGGATTTCGTACTCCATATTATGATAGGCGAGGGAGCAGGAGCGAGACCCATAAGAATCCCGATACCACCCTTCACCCTCATTGGTGCCACCACCCGTGCAGGTAAAATCAGTTCTCCCATGAGAGACAGATTTGGCATGTCTTTCAGACTTGATTACTATGGTGTGGAAGAATTAATGGAGATTCTTTTCAGATCAGCCACCATCATGAATGTGGAACTCACAGAGGGAGGAGCGAGGGCAATTGCTGAAAGATCCAAGGGAACTCCCAGAATTGCAAACAGACTTCTCAAAAGGGTCAGGGATTTTGCCCAGTTGAGAAATAACAACATTATCAATGAAGAAATAGCCCTTGAAGCCTTTAAAGAACTGGGCATTGATGAACTTGGACTTACCAGAGAAGACAGGGAGTATCTGACAGCCCTTGTTCATAAATTCAATGGAGGACCTGTGGGAATTGATTCAATTTCCACCGCCCTCAATGAGGAAAAGGACACCGTTGAAGATGTAATTGAACCATATCTCATGAGAATTGGTCTTATTCAGAGAACTCAGAAGGGGAGAAAGGCAACAGCAGTGACTTACCGCTACATGGGACTACCGGTGAAAGGTCAGGGAGAACTTTTTGATGGAAAAGATAGTTGAGATTTTGACCAGTTTCTACGAAAAGTTGCTTGATATTACCGGTCAGATTCTCCCATGGATAGAAAGCAGAGAATACAGAAGTTATGTGGTGGCAGGAGCTGGCATAGCCTTAATTTTTCTCCTCTACAGGTTGTTCCTCTCAGGGAGCAGGAAGAAAAATTTCACTCTTCCCCCACCCGGGAAACAACTTTCAAAAAGGGAGAAAGAAAAATACAGGAAAATAGCAGAAGGACTCGTGAAGGAGGGAGATATAACAAAAGCAGCGGACATTTACAGAATAATTGGAGAGATTCCGAGAGCTGTGGAACTCTATCATAAGAGCGGAAAAACAATCATGGCAGCTCAACTGGCATCTGAGCATAACCTCAATGAATCTGCTGCCCTTCTCTATGAAAAGGCTGGAAGATTCATGGAAGCTGCAGAAGAATGGGAGAAAGCGGGAAACTACCAGAAAGCGGTGGAAGCCTATCTCAAAGAAAAGAGTTTTGTAAAGGCAGCTGAGCTTCTCAGCAGAATCAACCAGCATGAGAAAGCTGCCGAGGTGTATGAAAGAGGAGAATATCTGGAGAAAGCCATAGAAGAATACATAAAGGCAAAGAATTACAAAAAGGCCTCTCAACTGCTATACAAAGTTTACAGAGACGAAAAGAAGTCCCTTGAGTCTCAGCAATCAATGAATCCCAACAGGATAAAAGACCTCAAAAAACTTGCACTGAAGACAGCCACATATCTGGAGCTCGCCGGAGAGTATGAAAGGGCAATGGAAATGTATGAAGAGGGGGGGAATTACGCCAAAGCGGCGGAAATTGCAGGAATTCTTGATATGTGGGAAAAGGCAGCAGAGTATTACCACATGGCTGGCTTACCCCTCAAGGCAGCAGAAATTTACGAAAAATTGGGGGATAAAAAGAGAGCTGCCCAGATCAGGGCAGAGGTTTATGAAAAAGAAGGTGACGAACTTTCTGCGGCGGAGAGTTATCTCCAGAGTGGAGATTATCTTTCAGCTGCAGAAATATTCAAAAGACATGGAAAATACTCCAGGGCTGGAGAACTCTACCTGAAAGCTGGGGATTATGCCCTTGCCGCCGATATGTTTGCCACAGATGGGAAATTTGAAAAAGCAGCGATGAGTTACGAAAAGGCAGGGGATTACCTTGCCGCGGCAGATATGTACAGAAAGGCAAACAACATTAAAAAAGTTATAGAAATGTTGATAAAGGGCGGGCAAATAGTTGAAGCTGTCTCTCTTTCTTCAAAAAGCGACACCCTGGAAAATGCCGTTAAACTTCTTGAGCAACTTAAAGGGAACTCCGAAGAGCTGACAGAAGCTGTAACTGCCGTTTTGAAAGTTTATCTTGAGAGAAATCAATGGGAAGAGGCAAAAAAAATATATGAAAAGTACAATCAAATAGAGGTCAGAAGGAACAATCTTGACATAATGTACACCCTGGCAGCAAGATATGAAAAAGAAGGTGATTACGAAAAGGCATTCGATATATACAGAAAATTCATTGATAAAAAACTCTTCTACAAAGATGTGAAACAGAAATATGAACTCCTCAGAGCGAAGCTGGAAACGAAGAAAATAACCGGGGAAAAAAATCAGGAATCATCCTCTGAGTCTCCCGGAGTTCAGAAGGGAAGAAAAAGATACCAGATTCTACGCGAACTTGGAAGGGGAGGGATGGGAGTGGTTTATCAGGCTCACGATACAGTACTTGACAGGATAGTGGCACTGAAGGTTCTCCCCCTTTCTCTGAGATTGAATCCCATTGCCATTGCGAATTTCAAAAGTGAGGCGAAGAAGGCTGCCGCCTTAAATCATCCGAACATCGTGACAATATATGATTATGGGGAAGATGATGGAGAATACTACCTCGTCATGGAATACATAGATGGAATCACACTGAGGGATTACATAAAAAGGAAGGGAAGATTAAATCTGAAGGAGGTCCTCTTCATAGGGGTAAGTGTGGCAAAGGGCCTCGCCTATGCTCACAGATCAAACCTTATCCACAGAGATATAAAGCCGTCCAACATTATGATAAGTATCAAAGATAAGGAATGGAGAGTTAAGATTGCGGACTTCGGACTCGCAAGAGCATGGCAGGATACAGCTCAGCACCAGACGATGGTGGTTGGTACTCCATACTACATGTCTCCAGAGCAATTTCTTGGTGAGAAGGTTGATGAAAGGAGTGATATTTACTCCTTTGGAGCAACTCTCTATGAAATGGTTACTGGAGAAGTACCATTTAAAAAAGGGGAGATAGGATTTCATCATGTCCATACCCCTCCCACCCCACCAAGTGAAATAGTACCAGATGTTGACAAGGGACTGGAAAGAATAATCCTCAAGTGCATGGAAAAAGATCCAAACGATAGATTTCAGAATATGGAAGAGGTCATAGCAGCTTTTAAGGAAATCAGAGGAAGGATGTCAAAATCATGATGGGGGGAATTGGTAAGTTCCTGATAATAACTGGAATTATTCTGATTCTTTTCGGTCTCATCATCCTTCTGGGAGATAAACTCCCTGCTCTTGGGAAACTTCCGGGTGATATCCACATTTCGAAGGGAAACTTCCACTTTTACTTCCCCCTCATGACCTCTATTATTCTGAGCATTGTTCTCAGCATTGTTATCACAATAATTGCAAAATTACTGAGCAAGTAAAATGATCTTCAGAAAAAAGAAAAAATACGAATTTCTTCCTCTTGAAGCAACTACAAAAGAGGGGAAAAAGAAGCTGAAGAAAGCTGAAAAACTTGAGAGTACAGGCCATTTTAAAGAAGCCGCTGACCTCTACAGAGAAATCTCAATGTTCTCCGAGGCAAAGGAGCTGTATAAAAGAGCGGGAGCATACAGAGAACTGGGAGATCTTTTGCTTGAAGAGGGAGACAGAATCGCCGCTGCATCCTTTTACGAAAAAGCAGGGGACAAGGCCCTTGCCGCAAAACTCTACGAAGAAAGCGGCAAATATCTTCTGGCAGCCAAACTCTATATGGAGACAGGTGATACTGTTCATGCTGCAGAACTTTTCTACAGAGGTGGAGAATTTCAAAAGGCGGGGGATCTCTTTTTCCGCAATGGATTA
>Ga0256833_1001950_pt1 | contig 14898 bp, 18 predicted proteins | sample 356284metaG_FD_190535 | JGI IMG/M metagenome (GOLD analysis project Ga0256833, IMG submission 190535) | Hydrothermal vent microbial communities from Mid Atlantic Ridge, Atlantic Ocean - 356-284 | ecosystem: Environmental > Aquatic > Marine > Hydrothermal vents | place: Atlantic Ocean: Mid...
ATCGGGAGGAAGTCGCCGTCGTTGAAATCGATCCTTCACTCGCAAGGAATAAAAGGCTTAACGAATTCAATGATGCACTAAAGGATAGAAGACCCCAATATTACATTCTTTAACCCAAACCTTTTATATCCTTTTGTTGCGCTATGGTGTCGGTGGTGTGAATGAAATTCTGTCCAAAGTGTGGCTCTCTTATGATTCCTGACAAAAAGCGAGGAGTCTTTGTTTGCAGAACGTGCGGTTACGAGGAGCCCATCAATGAGGAGGAAGCCAAAGCGTACAGAATTACTCAGAAGGTCGAACACAAGCCAGATGAGGAAATAATAATTGTGGAGAAAAAAATAGAAACCCTCCCAACGGCTAGGGTAACATGTCCTAAGTGCGGCTATCATGAAGCCTACTGGTGGGAGCTCCAAACGAGGGCAGGGGACGAGCCGAGTACAATATTTTACAAGTGCAAAAGATGTGGCTACGTTTGGAGGGCTTACGAGTGATAGACGAGCGAAAGACCGTGGTCATACTTTTGAAAAAGGCACTCAAAGAGCTTGATGAAGCCTACCTCAGAGCTCCCGACCTAGACAATGGAAAAACTTATTTATACCGGGGAAGAAGGAGAGTTAGGTTGGCGCTTAAAATACTGGAGGGGTAAACATGTCGTTCGAGGTCGTTTTTGATGGAGCCAAGGAATTTGCGGATCTTATCTCCACGGCCAGCAACTTGATAGATGAAGCAGCGTTCAGATTTACTGAAGAAGGAATAAGCATGCGTGCTATGGACCCTAGTAGAGTCGTTCTCGTTGATCTAAACCTTCCGGAGGGAATATTCAGTAAGTACGAGGTGGAGGAACCAGAGACCGTGGGTATAAACATGGATCAATTCAAGAGAATTCTTAAGCGTGGGAAGGCCAAGGACACGCTCATACTCAAAAAGGGTGAGGAGAACTTTTTAGAAGTAACCTTTGAGGGAACTGCGAGAAGAACTTTCCGTCTGCCTCTTATAGATGTTGAAGAGCTTGAGATAGATCTTCCAGAGCTACCCTTTACTGCAAAGGTTGTGGTTTTAGGGGAAGTACTGAAGGAGGCCGTAAAGGACGCAAGTCTTGTTAGCGATTCTCTGAAGTTTATAGCAACTGAGACGGAGTTTATAATGCGCGCTGAGGGAGAGACCCATGAAGTTGAGATAAAGTTGACCCTAGAAGATGAAGGTTTACTCGACTTGGAAGTTGAAGAAGAGACCAGGAGTAGCTATGGTGTTAGCTACTTGGGAGATATGGTAAAGGGAATAGGCAAAGCTGACGAAGTTATCCTGCGCTTTGGAAACGAAATGCCCCTTCAAATGGAGTATCCCGTGAGGGATGAGGGGAGGTTACTTTTCCTTTTGGCTCCTCGTGTTGAGGGGTGATCTCCTTTTCTTTTTGGGGTGGATTCTATGGACATCATCAAGCTTAGGGAGCTCCTCGAAAGTGAACTTTCGAATGAAGAACTCGTTCCCCTTGATGAAGAGTTTTACAAAGAGATTAGGGGACTTTTGAAGGCCATAAAACTAAGCGCTGAGAGATCGCGGGAAAGGGGGGAAAACGTTGATGAACAAATATACTTGGAGGAACTTAAGATAGCCAAGGGGCTTGTAATGGAAATACTCCGACTTAGACTTCACAAGTTGGTTGACATGGCATATTCTGGGACAATTTCTGAACTGGTTGAGGAGGAGAAAAAGGCTTTTATGTTTCTGAAGTCCTTTTTTGAGCTTTCGAGAGTGAACATGCTCTCTGTGAAAGTGGAACTTCCTCTTCCTTCAGAGACTGAAGAAGAGCAGAAGGAGAGCATTACACAGAACCTCTACATCGTTCACGTTGATTTGCCAGTGATTCTTGATCCTTATATGAGAGAGTACGGACCGATAAAAAAGGGTGATCTCCTCACATTGACGCCTGAAATTGGAGAGGTGCTCGTGGAAAGGGGCCTGGCCACTAGGATCATATTAAACCTCTGAGAAGGCCTGCCTTTCTCTGGGCTTCCTTTAGATGACCTAGGGTCACCTTGGTGTAAACCTGAGTGGTGGAAAGGTTTGAATGCCCCAAAAGCTCTTGGATCGCCCTTATGTCAATGCCCCTCTCCAAAAGATGGGTTGCAAAGCTATGTCGGAGCCTATGGGGTGTTACATCTACTCCCGCGATCTTTCCGTACTTTCTTATTATGTACCATACGGTCTTTGGTGAGAGCTTGTCCTTTTTCTTTCTTCGTCTTTCGACGAAGAGATACGGGCTTTCGTCTTCGCGTTCGTTTAAATACCTCTTTATCTCTTCAATGAGTTCTACAGGTAACGGAACAATTCTATCTTTGGATCCCTTCCCCATTCTAACTATCAGAAAGCCTTCGTCCAAATTTAAGTCGTCTCTTCTGAGGTTGCAGAGTTCACTTACCCTAAGTCCTGTGCCGTAGAGCATAAGGATTATCAACCTGTCCCGTCTGTTTGTGAGAGAAACGACTTTTAAAAGGGCCTCGATTTCGCCCCTTGTCAGGTTCTTTGGAAGACTCTTTGGGGTTTTTGGGCTTTTGATCTTTTTGGTCTCTTCCTCCAGTTCCAAAAAGCTGAGATAGGCCTTTAAGGCCTGAACTACCAAACCGAGACTTCTGTTAGAGTAACCTTTTTTCTTAAGTTCCACCAAAAACTTTCTGACGTTTCTGGCGTTAGGTTCATAGGTCCTCTCCAGGAACTTTCTCACGTAGTATGTGTACATCCTTATGGTGTTCTGACTTTTCCCCTCTATCTCCAAGTACGCTCTGAACTCCTCCAACCTCGTTGGGTCTCTCATTCTCAACCACCTTGAGACTCAAGTAAATGGCCCTGAAGAGATCCTCAATAAGCTCGGGATCCTCTGCATAAACATGCCCCTGCCCCACTATTATTTTTCCCGAAAGCCCGAGTTTTTCAACGGCTTTTCCTATCATCTCATCCGGGGGAGCTTCCTCCTTGAACATGGAGTTCCAGATTTCTTCTACTTTGAATATCCTCCCACTTTTCTCAAGAAGAACTTTTAGACTTCCATTTTCTTTTTTTAGACGTTCAACCTCCTTTTTTAGATCCTCTAAAGTTTTTTTAAGGTTTTCACTATTCTCCTTTAGCAGTTCGTAGTTTCCTTTAAGGTCAAGATACTTCTTTCTGAGTTCCATATATTCAGGTATAACCCCAAGGGATTTTAGGCCTGCCCTAACGAGGGCGTTTTTGAGCTCCTTTCTTACAAGTTCAACATCCACATGCTCCAGATCGTGGCCCAAAGGGAGTTTCATTCTCTCTATCATTCCAACCATTTCACTGAGCTGGGAGTAAAGTTGTTCAGCGAGTTCTCTTCCAACGCGATCAGCATCCGTTGCTATTATGAGTAAATCTGCTCCAGCTACGGTTTTTTTGGCTATTTCTATGTTCGTAGTTGGTATTATTGAAGATACAGTTACGTTGTACTCGCTTCCCAACGTCATTCCTTGGAGGGCCCTGCTCACGACTTCCACATCACTTGCCCCTTCTACGAGTATCCTAACGTCAACTATCATACAGTCACCCTTAGATGTTTTGTTGAGGGGTTTATATCTTTTCCTTTCCTTACTAAACTCATACCAACACACTTATATACCCACCTCGGGGAACGTTTATCATGCCCACTTATGCGCTCATATTTGGAAAGAATCCTGACCTCGCCTGGGGGGAATTTGGGCATTTTACAAGGCGCTTTGGATTGAGGATTGAGCTAATTGAGAGGCCACGCATGTGGGTTGCGTTTAGGGCTTCTGAGGATGTTGAGAGGTTCTTTCCTAGGTTAGGAAGTTCTTTGAAATTGGTTCGCCTGGTTGGTGAAGGAACGGAGGCAGTTAAAAATATTGAATATGCAAAGCTCTTCACCGTAAGCCTGTACGGACCCTCAAGCTGGGTGCTCTGGAGAAAACTTGGAAGTGAAGTCAAGAGAATATTCAAATCAGTTGGGCCTTCTAAATTTTTCAAGCCTGCCAGAGTGTACTCTATGCCCTCTGAACTCGCTTTGAAGGGATTTCCTAAGGTCAAGGACATCGTTTTTCTGTTTCGTAAAGGAAAAGATCCTCTTGTAGGAGAAACCATCAGAATAGTCGACCCCTTCGAACTAAAAAAACTCGACGTCGGTCGACCTTATCATGATGGTAAAATAGGCATTCCCCTAAGGCTGGCGAGAACCCTGCTGAACTTGGGAGAAGTGATAGAGGGTCCGGTTCTCGATCCATTCTGTGGATTAGGGACTATAGTTATGGAGGCTCTTCTTCAGGGTTTCTCTGTTTTCGGTTGCGATATTGATTCAACTAGAATCTTGAGGGCCAGAGAGAATATTAAGTGGCTTATGAGGAATTTTGATATAAACGGTTCCTTCAAACTCAGGGTTTGTGATGCCAGAGAACTCACAAGGTTCCTCGGAAAAGGAAAAAGATTCGAGGCCGTAATAAGCGAACCTTATATGGGAGAACCTTTAAGGAGAAAACCCTCTAGGCCTGAAGCTCTTAGAATCGCTAGATTGCTGGACAAAATTTATAGGGGCGTTCTCCTTGAGGTTTTTAGTGTAACCGATCGGGGGGTCTTTGTGTTTCCTGCCTTTAATACAACCGAGGGGATTTATAGGCCCAGAAGGAAATGGCTCAGGAAGATTGGCCTAGAAGTTAAGGAGAGGTACCTAGACTACGAAAGAAGGCATAGGATAATTAGGGATATTCACGTCATGGAGGTGGTATCATGAAGCGTAGACTCCTCGTTCTCTTCCTCCTGATGTTAATTTCAATCCCCTCTGGCTTATTCCTTTGGACCTACGACCATCCTTACATTATCAATATTAAAGTTGAGGGCAAGGTTTTCTACTCCCTTTGGACCGTTGATGATAAGGGAAAGTTGGTTGTGTTGTTGAAAGGAGAAGGGAGCAGGGTTGTCGTATCCCTCTCTCTACTCAAAAGGGCGGAAACTTACTCCAAACTAAGAAACTCAAGTTATCCTCTGTTGGGTGTTGACGTCTGGATTGCCTCCAATGGCAAATATTACGCCCTTCCTCCTACGACGTTTCTCTTGGTGTCGAAACCGTCTCCCTTCCACTCGGTTGAGCTAACAGTGAAGCCAAACTTGAGTCTTGCACGAGAAGTGCCCTCCCTTGAGAACACGTGGAAGACCACTTACTTTAAATTGCTCACACTAAGGGTGCCGTACCTCGTTCTTTTCAAGAACTCGACGGGAAATCTCTTTCTAGATGTTCGTTACGTTGGTTACTCCTCTTATCTCGGACCTAGGATCACTGTAGTGTGGGACAATATGAGCCTTGTTAGAGTACTTGATACTCCACTTGCGGAGAAATACTACACTGGAGTATCTCTTGAAGCTACCAACAAAACCTCAATATTCGTGGCTGGTCTCAACATGAAGGTTGCCGTTCTAGTTCAAGAGGACTACTCATTCGGTAGACCAACTAGCCTGAAAAGGTATCTTCTCGTCCCGGTAAGAATTAAAGGCTCTGGTCCCAAGCCTGTTACTTTAACAAGGTGGGAGAAGAAATACAGCAAAGTTCCCCCTAACTTGATACCCAAGAACGTGTCCTACCTCCCCCCCAATGGTTACGGAGTCCTGGGTGGAGGAACCGTTACACTCCTCCAGATTTACAGCGACGTATGGGAGGGAAATCAGTCCACCTACGCCTTGGGAGTCGGGCTTCCAGTTGGGCTTGAAGTTAGAAAAGAAGTCCCTTTGCCCGATTGGTTTGATGAGGTTCCACTCATGTTCGGAAACTCCTTTGCTGGTGTATTTAGACTCCGCTCGACGGTTCGTATTTTCGGTGCCGTTACTCCCTATGAACTTCAATTAAAACAGTCCCCTATGGAGGACAAGTATTCCAACAGTAGGATTCCCTTCGGTCTCTATTTACTCGTTAGGGGGACATCCCTAGGGCCTGGAGGAACCTCTCGGTGATAGCTTCCTCAATGAGTCTGAGGAGGGAATTTCTGTCTTTGGCAAGCTTGAAGATTCCAAGCGGAACCCGGGCCCCTCCCATGGTTGAATGACCCCCACCCGAGCCGAGATCTCCAAAGGCTTCATTCATTATCTTTCCTATGTTTACCCTCACGTCTCTGGTTCTTGCCGACATCTCGATCTGGTCGTCGACCACCCCAAAGACCAGAACGGTTGAAACACCCTCCAGTCTTATCAAGAAATCCGCAGCTTCTGCCAGCGCGTCCCTTTTGGAAACAAAGCCTACGTTGCTTATAACGACGTTTTTGTAGTGTTTTCTATTGGTTATTGCCTTGGCCATTATCTCGGCGCTTTCAAGTGACACATCTGGATTCTCTATCTTCTCAAGAAGTTCCCGGTTTACGTAGTTCACAAGGTATGGAAGTGCCTTTATCTCTACTTCGGTAAACCTTGAGAACCTTTTTGTGTCAATGTACATACCGTAGAAGAGGGCTGTTGCGAGGTTTTCATTGGGTTCAATCTTGAATCCCCGAAGATACTCCACCATTATTCCCGAAGTTGAACCTGCGTTAGGTCTTACGTCAACGTACGCACTGCCGATTTTCTCTAGGTTTTTGTTGATCTGATGATGATCTATTACTATTACCACCCTTTTTAAGTCGCTTTCGTCCAGTATCGTAACGTTTCCGTTGGGCTGGCAATCTACAAGGGCAATTGCACCACATCTCTTTATCTCAAAAGACTGTCTCGAAACTCTTTTGGCCTCAATTCCAAGGAGGTTTGAAAAGGCCAAGTTTTGGTGATGCGTTATCTCTCCCCCATACAGGACGAGAGTTTTTAACCCAACCCTCTCGGCTATCTCCTGGAGGGCAAAGGCACTTGCCATCGAATCCGGATCGGGGTTATCATGCATGACTATTCCTAGTGTCTTTCCAGAAACCTTGATTGACTCCAGTTTTTTAAGGAGTTCCTTCGATCTCTGGGTGGCAACTAATTGTTTTATTGAACGGCTAAGTTCCTTTCTAGTCGCTTCCTTTTCGTGAACGATTACGTCAACTTTAATTTCAACATCCGACTCTTCATCAATTTTCCTTAGGAATTCATCAGGCTCTATTTCCCGGGGAAGGTAGAGGAGTATTGAGGCCGTTTTGTTGTTTCTTCTGATTGCTTGGAGAGTTATCTTAATCGTTTCGGGATTCGAAGAGGTTAAAACTACTATATCTGCTTCCTCTATCCCCGCTTTAATTAGAGTTGCCGAATATCTGAAGTCCCCTACCACTACCTTAAACCCACTATCCCTGAGGGTTGTTATCATTTCTTCGTTCTTTTCTACTATTACGACGTCGGTGTTCTCAGAGAGGGCCTCTGCCACCGTTCTCCCAAGGCTTCCCCCGCCCAACACGATGACTTTCATTTTCCTCACCGTTACGATACTTTTAAATAGGATACTCCCTAAAACCTTTTAGGGAGGGCCTGTCATTCTTATGCTAATCCTCTTATGGTGATGGGAATGAAGCTACCAGATAAACCACCGCTGCGGGAAAACGTTGTTATAACGTCCCAGGAGGAATTAAAGGAGGCTATCTCTGAAGTTCTGAAGAATGGGAGTGGGGGTTTCTTAAAAATCTTTGGAAAGACGTCCAAGGGAAAACATTATTTAACTGTTCTCTTTGACAGAAGCAAAGTCCTTGCGGCTGAGTCCCTTCTCGTCGATGAAAATCGCTCTGTAGTGGGCGAAGAAGCAGTAAACGCCCTTCAAGAAATGCTCCATAATCCAATGGTTCTCGATGCTTACGTCCTGAACGACATCGAGATAAAGCTGTCCATAGCGGACAACCTTGAGGTTTACTCCAAGACACCCAAAATCCCTGTGGGCGAACTATTTGGGGAGAGAGGCTGGAAACCCGAGGAAGAAAAGACTAAACCCCAGGCGGTGTCGGTGGAAAAACCTTCCGTCAAGAGGAGTGAGAGAGTGGTATCAGGGGAGAAACAACCTCTCAAAAAAGAAGAAGAAAAAATTGTGATAAAATTAAGTGGAGGCACGTTGCCCGAAGAAGCCTTCAAACATTATGCCGAGGAACTTTTAAAAGAAGCCGAGAGGGTGGGGGTAAACATTAGTAGAATAGAGTTTGAAGGAAGGATCTCGGGGGGAGTTCTCTACCTTAACGTAACCCTCAAGGGTAGTACCTCCCAGAACGTGGACATCTCAACCAAAAAAATGCTTCATGCAGTAAGCAAGTATGCCCCGGTACTGCTTAGGGAGGCCGATATAAAGCCTATACTTAAGGACGTTAGAATTCAGCTTGGTGAAAAGGAGATAAGGCCGAGAGAAATAAAAGAGAGCGAGAACCGGAAGGTAGACAACGTTACACCAGATGGAAGGATTAAACTTTCGGCCCTTGAAGAGGTTTGGCCGTACCTCCGCAACTGCTGCCGCTTGGCGATAGACGAGATAGAGTCCGAGGGAATTAAAATAACGAGAGGCTACTTTGAAGTTCTTGGAAGGAGGGAAATGGAGCTTAGGGTATCTCTCGCGGTAATCTCCGATAAACCCGAAGAGGAGGTTAGAAAGGTAATCAATGACGTTGTTTCAAGACATTTCAAGGAAATTGGAAGAACCCTCGGTAAGTACACTTTAATCAAAGATATCAACATTGAATTGACCCGGCCGGTAATGGAGACAGAACGGCCCATGGTAACCTCTGAGAAGGCCGCAGCAATACTATCCAAGAAGGCTCTTCTTGAGAAGGAGGTAGAAGAACTCCTCAAACAGGCGGGCATAGACGAGCTGGCTCCCTTTACGGAAGAGAAAAAGAAAGAGGCCCAAGAATTGGTCGTGAAGAGCAGAGTTCAGCCGGCAGTAGAAGAGCTCAAAAATCGCCTCAACACGGAACTTAAGACTATGCCCAGAGTCATTTTTAGATGGTTAAAGCTGAACCATGAAATAGTAGGAACCTCAGTTTACGTAGACCTCGAGGTTAGCCTAAGAAGGGAAAATGTTGAAGGACTGTTTGGAACCTTTTCAGGAGCTTCAGAAGAAGAAATAAAGAGGGATGTGGAAAACATGATCAAGAGAATAATCCGAGAGGTTTCAAAGGAGCATGGGATTTCCCTCGTACTGAGAAAGCTTAGGGTGATAGTAAGGTGAAGCTTTAATATTTTTATTTTTTCTTATCTCGCTTAATCAGCAGGATCATCCCTAGGAGGCGTAACCAACGCCAGTATAGGGGCCAGTTTTTAGGATAAACTCTTTGGTGATAGAGAAGGAGAGGTCAATTTTGTTAGAGAGTGAAAAGTTGTTGTCTATACGGCAATAACCCTTATCTTCAAGAGGTATGCAGACTTTTATCTTCAAATATCTTCAAATTATCGTTTGTAGGGATTTTGTACAGTGTTTCCCAAGCGGAGGAATGCCACCTATTTGGATCATTTGAATCTCCTCACCGGTATGTTGTGTGGTCTTTCCAGTCTCCGAACTTCTCTGAAAGGTATTCGTAGGATCTTTTGTAATTCCTCGGTGTGCTCAACTCGCTCAGTTCCACTCGTGCTTCATGACAGAATGTGGGGCCATATTGTACAACCCCCAATTGGGATAGCAGGCGAAATCATCACAAGTCATATAACCCCTAGAGGTATGTGTTGTGTTTCCAATCCTCATACTCATCACCAAGCCAGAAGACATAGTGCCCGAGCTCGTGACCTAAAGTCCTGCCCCACATTACACTGCCAATGCTCACAGTTCCACCCGGCTCACTGAACCTCTCAAACTCCCTCGACATCATAATATGGATATACTTTTTCTCCTCAGAAGTTACATTCACGCTCCTTTTCATCCAGTATCCTCCGACTACAGCTTTTGGCCATCCATCGCAAAAGACCTGAGCAGGAGTTTGAGGTAACAACGGGTGAGTGTAGTGCACCCTAACATCCGCCTCATCCCAGTTCCTACCGACCATTTTTGACAACATCTCTTACTTACTTAATCTTTAGACTGCAATTGTTTTATCTCCTCCAGCATGGTCTTCCGTAGTCTTCTTTTTCCACGTTTCCATTGCGATTGATTATGATTTTGGAAACAACTGTGCAGTCGTTGCTTTCTTCAATGATCCCCCAAGGATTGGGATTTATGACGATTCTCTCGTGCGTGACAAAAATCCCCCGGCAGACTCCAAGGTACTTGGAGACGTTGATGGCTTCCCAGCCTTCAACTGGCCCGATGTCAAGCCTTGGAAGGTAGCCGCTGACAGCACCCATTGGGTATTCAGCGGTTATGAGGTCGTGAGTTGAGTTATACGCTTCAACCTTGAGCAGAAAGAGGGAACGGCATTCTTCCGTCGTCGGTAGGATGAGATAGCCGCCGGTGAGGTTGATGTAACCGAGCCTTACGGAATTTCCACCTTCGCCGAGGACGAGTTTGCATTCCGGACAGGTTTTCAGAAGTTTTGGGCAGAAAAAAGAGTTCCTTTGTAGTTCTTTGGGTTTAATGACTTTGATGCTTCCGTTGAGCTTCAGTATTATGCCTTCTCCCTCAATGCCTTTGAGCTCGCTGGAGTAAAAGGTCAGGGGAGAATAATCGATGTGCGTTTTGACACTATTTGTAGACTCTTTTATCTCCGGGATTAGGAAACCACTGAGTTTGAGTTTGTGCAGGATTAATTCTCCGCTGGAGTATGTGACGATTCTCCATTCGTTTCCTTCGTGCTGGAGGATGAGTGCGCTGGGGCGTTCAGTTTTTCTAGAATGCAGTATGGGGAGTTAAAGCAAGATGTGACTTCATGTCTTTCCCATAGTACCCAAGACGCTGTGAAAGTGAGAAACAAAAACAAAAAGGCAACCACCTTCCTCATCCCCACCTCACCTCCATAAAGTAGCCAACGCCAGTGTACGGGCCAGTAGAGGGAGTATCTGATAGTAAAAACTCAATTCCTGCCCTATTAGGATATATGGCAACTGTGGAGTTATCCATCTGAAATGTAAATTGCAAGTTTCCACTGAGTAAGTGACTTAGGGTCTCACGGGAACATTCTTTCCATCTGCCCCACTGGTCTGTCAAGTGTTCTTCCCAGTTATTGTCTCCGAATCTTTCTATCAGCTCTGCCTTGAACCTCTCGTAGTCTGCAGGCCAGCTCAATTCACTATACCTATAGACATTGTTCATCACTGAGTGTGGAGGCACATTATTATGGTAGAACCACCATGCATCGCTCCTGAATATGAGTTTGGTGGGGTCAAAGAGATCGTAGATGTAGTATATTCTGCCCTTCCAATCTATGTATTCATCGCCGAGTATGAACACGTAGTGCCCAAGTTCGTGGGCAATAGCCTTACCATAGTCCACTGAGCCAATCTTTACCTTATCACCGAGAAGTTTTCCTAAGACGCATGCGCCTATATTCGGAATCGCTGAACACGTTTGAATGTATTCATCAAGATGGTCAATGTTCCTTAGCAGAGACCCAAACGCTTTTGGCAATTCAACGTGGACATTGGATTTGTACTTATCTTATATTATCCCATCCCTACGTATCCAGTACCCACCAACTGAAGCATGTGGCCACGCATCCGAATCCCTTTCCCAAAAGTCCACTACCTCATTATGAACCCTAACATCCGCCTTATCCCAGTTCCTCTTGTCGTCTCATATTGTCACCCTCGTTATCATCGCGTGGCCGTCCGTGTAGTCGTAGATGAAGTCGCTCGCCTTCCTGATGCTGTAAATCAGGTTTTTCTTGTCTTCATCGCTCATCCTCCACTCTACTGAGATGTTCAGCTCAATGCTAAGGATGTCCCTCTTCCCCGGATCTTTTCCAATCAAAAGCTCAACCGCCTTCGGAACGCCGTCGCCATCGTAATCCCCGTTCAGGTCGGCGTTATTTTTGTCCGTTGGGTCAAAGCGCGCGGTGAATCCGTTCGCCTCAAGCTCCCTGTTCAGCTCGATTTCGCGGTAGAAGGGTATTCCATCGGGGTCGTTGGTGGTCACGACGAACCAGATTTCGCCGTCCGGTGCATCAGCTGAAGAGTACGTGACGACCAGATTGGAGTTCAGCGGGATTTCTCTCGAGGATACAACGATTGCATTGCCTCTAATTACCGTTATTCCCTTTGGTAAGCTCGGTCGAATCCGCCATCGCACTAACGTCGTTTCCAGGCGAAGTTAACTTGGCCCCGTAGGTGTTCACGAGGGTGACATTGATTACCGTTCCGTTCTCCAGCCGAACCTGGGCAACCTTCAGACTTTTCGGTTTCTCCACCGAGAGTATTGCAGTTTCATCTTTCACCATGACGTCGCTAACACCTTCAATCGTTTTCATGCCGATGGTTTCTCCATTTATTCCGGCCTTTTCCAGTATGCCCTCGTACTTCACATAAACCTTGATGTCTTTGTCTGGCTCTTTCGGGCCGACGTTACAGGAGCCGTCGCCACATCCACTTAAGTGGCCGTAGCCGAAGTACTTCTCCTCGTCCCCAGGATAATCGTCACCGCTCCAGGTTCCAGTTTTGAGGTTGTAACGGATTGTTGCAACGGTTTCCCTGCCGGGAGAAACGTCCATCTCAGTTTTCTTGCCATTGTTATACCTGTCGTAGAGGTGGAACCTTATTGTGGCAATTTCTCTGTCATCTGGAATGTCAAAGGTGGCCTTTGCAATCGTGTAGTTTTGAATGTTAGTCAAAATGTTTTCACCCACAAGGATTTTCTTTTCGTATCGTCCTTGTTGTCCGTGTGGAAAAGGGTTTTGGATGTCCGTTCACGGTGGGCTCCAGACTCATGTCCGCGGAATTATGACCTATAAGTGCACTATCAACATCATCTAACGCCTTTGTCCTGAGGATGTAGACTGTAACTTTCACATCCCTCAGCGGGTCAGCGTCCTTGGAGTCGACAACCCCATCCCGTCCGTGTCTTTACCCTCTGGATTGATGCCGTACTCAAGCTCAAGGGCATTGCACCACCCGTCTTTATCGCTGTCGGTAATCACCGTTATCGTCTCGGTCATGGGTTTGCCTTTCAGCCCGTATTCGTCAACGGGAGTTGCCTCAACTGTAACTTCCTCCCTGCAGTTCGTGCGGTTGTAGATTGGAGCCAACGGAAACTTCCTGGTTTCTCTGGAAGCTAAGTCTCGTAGCTCGAAGCTGTAGTGGCCGAGGATTTTCACGTATACGTCTACCCTGTCTCCGTCGCCGTCAACAACGGTAACGCTCCCGTTGCTCTCCTCACCGGCGTAAACCCACTTGGGAAGCTCAAGTTCAACTATTGCCGGCGGGGAGTTGGGCTTTACGTAGATGCGCTTCTCCCATCTGCTCGTTGAGCCGTCGCCCGACTCCATGATTATCGTAACCCTGTGATAACCAACCCCGGGGCGTTTCCAGAGGAGATAAAACCTGTCATATTCTCTGTGTCCGTACAGGAAGCCGTTAGTAAACTCATCGACCTTCTCGCCATCGACGAAAAGCGTTAGATTTAGGTTAACCTTGCTTCCCGTTGGGTTTTCAGCCGTGATGTTGAACCTCAAAGGATGGCTTTCAACGGGTTTTCCGTATTCAACGTCCTTCAGGTGAGGATGAACCTCCAGAACTTTGAAAGTCCTTGCGAATGTCTGCGTTCTTCCCTTGTAATTTGGGACGAATTGACGACGAGAGAGTGGGTGCCGGCCGTTGCCTTCCATCCAGTCTTAACCCAGTAGTCCCTTAACTATAACCCCAGACCGTCACGTTCTTATTAATAACGAGAAAGTTTCCATCAACATAAACCTGAACAGTTCCCCTACCGTCAACAACGCCCCTGTTGTCCAGCTTAATTTTGACCCTGAGGGAATCCCTCACCACGGGATTAACCGGATAAACCGAGACGTCCTCCATGGTTATGTTCGGCGATGTCCTGTACCTGTAAATCGAGACGAGGTTGCCCCATTTATCAATCAGATAAACCGTATCCCGTCGTTGTTGAGTATGGCGTTCTTTGGAGAGCTGAACCTTTCCGACGGAATCCGGTGTGAGGCTCAGGGAAAGCTTAACTACGTGGTCCCTGCTGAAGGAGTCGTAACAATCATCGCGCGGAAAGTTGTTCACCCAGCATTTCTCACTGCTGTAGGCGTAGTCATCCAGGATGTACCATCCGCTCAGACTGACCGTTGTGGGGGAGGGATTCTCGATGTATACGTATTCACCGCTTCCGTCGTTCGTTAGGTAATCAACGCCCACTATTTTGACGGCGAAGTTTGCGGAGAGAGGTTTGACTATGAACTGGTTATCAAGGGACTGAACTGGGTAGGTATTTGATTCGGCATTTTTAACAGCATTGAGAGCAGAATACGGATTTTCCCACAGGTAGATCTTGATTAAAGCTGGCTCTGTTCCGTTGTACCACCAGATTTGGAATATTAAATCGCTCCCGTTCCAGCGGACGTTTTTGATTCTCATGTAATCCGAAACAACAACGTCGCCGTTCAGGGTTCCGTTTAGAAAGGCTTCAATCAGGGAAAGTATCGCTTTCCGCTCGTCTGGGGTTGCATTCTGGAGGGCTTTGAAGTATCCTTCAAAGAATGGGTTAATTACGCCCCCCGGTTTGGGTTTTTGAGAGCGCTTTCACAGCCTGTACAGTCCCACTTAGAACCACCAGCACTGTGAGCAATACTCCAACTGCCTTCCTCACATTAATCACCACCTAGCATCGTTTTCGGTAGAAGATGTAATAGCGAAATAAAAATATTTTGGCCAAGAATCAAAATAACTTATTTCTGATTAAAAGCTCTCCTCAGACCCTCAACATCTTCCTCGTCCAGCCTGTTCCTCTCCCACCTCTTTCTCAAGTTCAGGTTCTCGTCCTCCAAATCAAGGACTGCCTTCCTGATACCTCCCCTAGGGTTTTTGCTGTCGCCCTTCCACCGTGGTATAACGTGAAGGTGCAGGTGCGGAACGGTTTGACCGGCTTCCCTTCCG
>Ga0256833_1001951_pt1 | contig 14897 bp, 25 predicted proteins | sample 356284metaG_FD_190535 | JGI IMG/M metagenome (GOLD analysis project Ga0256833, IMG submission 190535) | Hydrothermal vent microbial communities from Mid Atlantic Ridge, Atlantic Ocean - 356-284 | ecosystem: Environmental > Aquatic > Marine > Hydrothermal vents | place: Atlantic Ocean: Mid...
GACACCATAAACCTGATGATTGGGGATAACCTTAAGGTCATAGCGGTTCCATACGACGGTTACTGGAACGACATTGGGAGACCCTGGGACCTGCTCGAACTCAACGAGTACCTCCTTAAGACAAAGCTAAGGCACGAGATAAGGGGAACCGTTGAGGAAGGAGCAACTGTAATCCCGCCGGTGGAGATAGGAGAGGGAACCATTGTCAGGAGCGGGGCCTACATTGTCGGGCCAGTTAAGATAGGAAAGAACTCCAGAATCGGGCCGAACTGCTTTATAAGGCCCTATACGAGCATAGGGGACAACTGTCACATCGGCAACGCCGTTGAGGTGAAGAACTCCATCATAATGGACAACTCCAATGCGCCTCATCTGAACTACGTCGGCGACTCGATAATAGGCGAGAACACCAACCTCGGGGCCGGAACTATCACCGCCAACCTGAGGCACGACCGGGGCAACGTCAGGGTTGAAATCAAGGGGAAGCTCGAGGACAGCGGTAGGCACAAGCTCGGGGCGATAATCGGACACAACGTAAAGACAGGCATAAACGTCAGCATCTATCCAGGGAGAAAATTGGGAAGCAACTCTTTTATAGGGCCTGGTGTCATCGTTGACGGGAACGTCCCGCCAAACAGCCTCGTGGTAGTGAAGCAGGAAAAACTGGTGAGGGAGCTATGAGCATTCCCGGGAGTTCCATTATTCCCTACCTTAATTTCATCTCACGATGGGTGCTCTTCGTAGCGGTTAGCTACAAGGCATACGAAACCAAGGATAAGGGGTGGGTTCTGATAAGTGCGGCGTTTTTGATTGATGCGCTCGATATAGAAAGCTACATCCTTAGACCAATGGGCGTTCACATAAGGCCCGGAGCCTATGTCCTGGCATCAAAGATTCCAAACTTTTTCTTTGGGACGTTGGCCCTGTGCGGTGCACTGTATCTCAGATACGGAAAAACTAGGTTTGAACACACCGTTTATCTTTCCATACTTGCCGTCGCTTCGTACGTCTGGCTCTTCCTTCTGGCAACTGACGTCTTCAATAACCCAACGGAAGAGTCCGTGTTTCCTTCCCTAATTCTCGGTGGGGCCCTGCTTTATCTCGGATATGTCCTCAACAGATACGTTGTCTCCGGAGGAACGCTGGAATATCTGTTCCCATGGGGACTGTCCCTTCTCGGTGCGCTAAACCTAACCTATCCGGTTACTAGGTTCATAGACTGGTTTGCCCCAATCGGCTTTTTCCTGGGTGGACTCTTTCGACTGGCCGCTGCCATCGGAGCCGTTAAGTTCGTGTTCTACACCGTGGTTCCCGTCAACGCCGAGGGAGATTCTTCCCCCGGAAAGGGGGCTTTTTTATTCCGCTCACGGGAGGAAGCGTTTAGAAAGCTCGGTGAAATCTGGAGAAAGCCCGGGACGGTAGTTATTACGCGAGAAGACCTGCGAACCTTGAAAAAATCATTGAATCCAGAAACCCTCGTGTTCTGGGTTACCAGGGCAAAGGAGGGAAAAATTGAAGAAAACCCCCGGATTTATGCAATAAGCCCGACGAGGATTGACATTCTAACGGATTTAATCGCCCGCGCACTTGCTCAGGGCTACAAAACGATATACGTGGAGGCCATGGAGTATTTGGTCATCGAAAACGGCTTTGAAAATGCAGTAAAATTTATCCTAAACCTAAAGGACCGTACCGTGTCTGAAGGGGGAACCCTCATCCTAGTGATAAACCCCGACGTCCTCACCGAAAAGCAAAGGAGAATAATAGAGAGGGAGTTTGAGGGGCTCAGCTGAGACCAAGCTTCTCAAGGAACCTCTTGGCGTAGCGGGTGTCTTTTTCCAGCTCCGCCTTCTGAAGGAGCTGTCTTTCAATTGCCCTGAGGGCATCGTGAACGGCCTGTATGGCCCCCCACGTTTCGCCAGTGGCAACAAAGACGCCTCTATCAGTCACGACCCTCATCCTGGCCTGGTAGAGGTGCACTCCCCTGAACTTCTCAGGGAAGCGCCTGATGTGGAGGTAGATTATACCCTCCTGGCCAAGTAAATCCTCGTAACCATCAACAAAGCGCTTAATGTCCTCGATTATCCTCTCCCTCGTGAAGTCGCTCAGTAGAGATGCATCGCCACCCAGCTGGAGGTAGAAGCGGGCCTCTTTCTCCGTCATCTTTGAGATGGGCAGTAGGAGATCCTTGACGGTTAGTATTCCAACGACCCTGTTGTTCTCATTGACAACCACTAAGCCGTCAATGTCGTTGTCCCTCATCGTGGCAATTGCCTCCCTGACCCTGGCATCGGGGAGAATAGTTATGACCCCCCTAATCATCACGTCGCGGAGGGGCATGCTGAATGGAGGTATCTTTTCACCGGCTAGCTCACCCGCCTTGGCCCTGAAGCGCGGTTTGATAAACCTTACAATGAGGTCGTGGAGCGTTATTAATCCTTCTAGCTTGCCCTCCTCGTCAACGATTGGAATCCTCGATATGGCATGGTCGCGCATCGTCGCTAAGGCCTTGGCCACGGTATCATCCGGCTTGAGCGTTACCACATCCTTAGTCATGAACTCCTCAACCTTTCTCTTTCCAAAGTCGGTCTCGGCAACCTTTTCAAGAACGGCCATATCGTTTATTACGCCTATTATCTCAGCCTTGCTTTCTCCAACGGGAAGGGAGCGTAAGTCCACTTCGATCATGAGCTTCGCGGCCTTGCTTAAGTCTTCATCCGGCTTTATGACGGGAGCGGGCTTGTAAACGTCCCTAACCTTGGCCTTGGTGGGGTCCCACTTGAGGTGGGAGCGGATAATCAAATCCTGGGTCAGGACGCCTTTGTACAGGTTTCCATCGAAGACCAGAATGAGGTCGGGGTCTTCCTTCTCAAAAATTCCGATCGCTTCAGAAAGGGGGGCGTTGATATCAACCTTCTGGAATTTGTCCGTCATTACCTCCTGCACCTGAATTCCGACCATTTCTGCCACCTCCTGCAGTTTATATTTGTTTTTCGCGGGATTTAAACCTTTGCAACCGAGGCCTTTTTAGTTAATTTAAGTTAATAAAGTTTTCGCGGAAAGATTTATAAAAGAGCCCTGCCAACCAAAGACCGCGCCGGGGTAGCCTAGCCTGGGAAGGCGCGGGACTCGAGATGGGAACTTTTGGCGAAAGAAGGCCTGTTCTTGACGCAATGACGAAAAGCGAGCCGGAGACCCAAGACGTTTTTACAGGAAAGGCTTTGATTGATTCCACAGCCAAGATCCATTATGGTCGTGATAGAGAAGAATACGCTAAGTGGGTGAAGCGGGAGACACCTTCCTTGGCCAGGGATTACATTTACAAGCTGAACAAGTACCTCTGGGGGAAGAAGGCCAACACTCCTGAAGAGCTGAGGCGCATTGTTGAGTCAATTCCGCCGACCTCAAGCGGAAGGCCTGATAGAAGAGCCTACCTGGCGATAAGGAGCTACATCAACTTCCTCGTGGCCACGGGGAGGATACGGAAGAGCGAGGCCATTGACTTCAAGGCAGTGATTCCAAACATCAGAACGAACGCCAGGCCTGAGTCTGAGAAGGTCATCAGCGCCGAGGACATCAGGGAGATTATAAAGGACGTGAAGGGTTCAAAGCAGGAGGTAATCCATGCGCGCAAGCTCTACCTCAAGCTTTTAGCCTTCACAGGCCTCAGGGGAGACGAGGTCAGAGAGCTGATGAACCAGTTCGATGAGAGAGTCATCGACGACACCTTCAAGGCCTTCGGCATTCCCGAGGAGTGGAAGTCAAAAATAGCGGTTTATGACATGGAGAGGGTAAAACTGCCGCATAGGAAACATCAGACGAAGAGGGGTTACATTGCCGTCTTCCCGATCGAGCTGGTTGAGGACCTCAAGAAGTTCAAGGAGTCTGGCTATAAGCTAAGGAAGGATAACACTTACAAGAGAACCATGCTGAAGCATCCAGAGCGGCATAAGGACCTTGCGCTTTTCAGAAAATGGTTCCAGAACTTCATGAACGACAACGTTATGAGCACTGTTCCAAACCCGCCGGCCGACGCCTGGCATCTGATTGAGTTTCTCCAGGGGAGAGCTCCGAAGAACGTTGGTGGCAGGAACTACCGCTGGAACGTGAAGAATGCCGTGAGGATCTACTATTACATGGTGGACAAATTGAAAGAAGAGTTAGAGATTCTGGAGCTTTAGCTTTTTCCCTTTTTGCATATCTCAAGGAACTCGGCAGGGGTTAATATATGGAATTCGTGGCTGTTTAACTTAAATTTTTTGTTCTTGTTCCTGATTTTCAGCAGGTGTTTTCGATCATAGGTTATCAGGAACTCGGCCTTTGAATTGTAGACCACATCGAGGAATGGAATGTCCCGTGGGTCCCGAACTTTCTCAAGAAGAGCCTTCGAGTTTTGGAAGGAGCGCTTTATGGTAACTCTCGAGGACATGGATAGAAAGGCATCAATTCTTATCCTTGAGATTGTAAGCGGAACTCGCTTGACAACTTTTGGATACGTAGCGACCTTATAATATTCGCTCTTAGTTGAACTCGAGTAGTAGTGCCTGACTTTTCCTTCTGCAAGAAGGGTTATCACGTCGAAAGCATGCCCTCTTGGAGAAAGGAGTGCGGCGATTAAAACCGAAGTGTCAATGACTATTCGAGGCCGAGTTCCTTGAGCCTTCTTTCTATTTGCTCCCATTTCTTTATCTCCTCCATGGCCTCATAGTACAGTTTAACAGCCTCCCCCTCTTTCATAGTTGGTTTCGCCTTACCCCATTCTTCAATGATTTTTCTGGCATCGTTTCTCGTCACCTTCTTTGTCTTGGCCTTTTTGAGCTTCTCCAGGTTGGCCTTCCACTCGTAGTATTCGAGCAGTTCCCGGGGTGAGACTCCAACGGCCTTGGCGACTTCTTCTATGAGGAGCTTAATACCTTCCGAATTCCTCACACTGATGGCCATTTTCCGCACCTGAAAAAGTTTAAAGATGTGGATATTATTAACTTTTTCTTGTTGTTCTTGGGTTTTGAGTGGACAAATTGAAAGAAGAGCTGAGGATTCTGGAGCTTTAGCTTTTCTCTTTTCAGAATTTGTTGAAGATTCCAATGAAGTCAACCCAGAACTTGTTGCCATCACAGGGACCATTATATAGGTGGAATTTCAGCCAGAAGTCCTTTGGCAGGGGAAAAATCAGCTTCCTCCACATGTCAGTCCCTGGGTCGTAATCCGGACCAACATGGGTTGATCCCTTCCAGAGTTCAAACCGGTGAGTTCCGTTTCCTGATTCCTTGTGGATAATTGCAATAATTTTCCCAGTGAGATGGTTCCCGGATGCGTCGTTTATATACCAATGTACGTGACCTCCTCCTGAGCATGTTCCGTTCTTCCAGTACACAAAGGAGTAGTTGTGGAGTACTCCTGTGTCATAGCCACCTGAGGTGTATCCATCGTGATCAACGTGGACATTTGCCCGGCCTTTCTGGAGGGTGAAATTCCATATGTTGTAGTTTGAAGCGTCGTCGTCGAGCACGTCAAATACAACGGTGTCCTCATCAAGGTTATTACTAGGACTCCCCCATGTCCCGTCGCTCTGCTGAATCAGCATGTAAATGTCTAGGTTTATAGTATCCTCTGAGATTAAGCCAGTGTAGTCATTGTTCTTATAGTAGGAAACCTTGAGCTGTAGCTGGTCCTTCGTGGTCTCGGTGGGTATGCTTGTCGTTTTGAAGGGAAGGGTTATCGAGGATGTTGCTCCTGCTCCTAAGTTACCTGTTTTTTCTGTGGTGTCATCGTCAAAAGTCCAAGACAGCGTCCCTTGGTTGATGATGCTGATCTTGTAGTATAGCTCCTGGTTCCACAGGCTTCCAATGCTAACTTTTACCGAGGCATTTGCCGTCGCTCCATCCGGTAGGGTTTCCTTTGCGAACTTAATAAACGCGGTTTGAAGAGTATAAGTCGCCATCAACTCACCTCCAACTTATTTGAAACCACGAATGCTTGGAGTGTCAGGGGGATTAATCCACCCAGACTTACTGTTGGATAAGCTTGGACTGTAAGTGGAATGGGTGCGCCAGGAGATGTGGTGGAATAGGCTTGGGTTGTTAGCGGAACGGGGAACCCGTCTGATTCTGTTGAATAAGCTTGAATCCTAACGCCAACAGGGAAACCCGAAGTAATGAAACCAAATGGAAACTCTGAGATCTCAGCGACTTTAGGCATGACAATTGACCCGCCAATCCCTCTCAGGATCATCGTCTCACCCTCGGATGTAGCTGATGTTCACGAGGACGCTGTCACTAATCGAGGTGAGGCTTCCTCTAGGCTCGACTTCAACGACGACCTTTCTAACAGGATCCCCTGGAATCGGCTGAATGAAGATCTGGCCGTTTAATCCCTTGTAGAACTTCGCGCTCCAGAAGGGTTTTGTATCATCGAACTTCCTCACCTTGACGATGACATATTCATCGTTCCCGTGGCTGACGCTTATTGCCGTGATGTGGCTCGGGTTTCCAAAATCCACTTCTTGGTTCCTCTCGCTGTCGGTGAGTTCCACCACAACGTTGTCAGCCGGCTCGAAGTACGCATTAACCCTCATCTCGCTCATTTTCCATACCTCCTCACGTACCAGGTCGCGAGCTTAATCACGATGAAAATGCCAAGAAGTGGAAAGAGAGCCTTCCACCAGTCCTTTTTGGCCTGTTCTCCTGTAGTGTCGGCCTTCTTTTCCTCTTTTGTCTTCTTGGGTAGGACGAGCTTCATTCCCCCAACGTTTTTGGTCTTGGTCTTCCCACCAGCTGGAGCAGGCACGGCTGACGGCATGGTGAAGTCGATGAGGTGCACTCCTCTCATTTTCTCATCCTCCTCAGCTTCTCCTCATACTTCCTCACTATCGCGTAGGCCTTCCGCTTCTTTCCCACCAGCTTCCTGCTCCTTTTTATGACGGTGGTTCTCAGGAAGACCAGGCGCCTCATGGCGGTCTTGTAAGGAATACGATGCCTCTTGTAATCCCTGATGATGGCCTCGCAGATGTCCCTAACTTCCCTGAGGTTGTCGAGGCCTTTCTTCCCCGTGTCCTTGACCCGCTTCCCGAGGTAGATGTTCCTGCTCATGCTCCCACCTTCTCCAGCTTTCCCTCTATCCTGCTCAGTCTCTCCTCGTGGCTGAAGAGCCTCGCTTCGAAGGAGTCGAGCCTTTTGATTATATCGTCAAGGACGCGTCTGTTCGCCTTCGCCGTCATCAGAGCCGTCATAACTGACGTGACCAGTGGAGTGAGAATCATCGTGAGAAAGTTGAGGTCCTCTGGAGTCATACCCTCAACCTCCTCCTGAATTTCTCCTGGTAAACCATGAAGGCCATCCAAATGGCGAAAAGAATGATGGCATCTAGGAGAAGGTCCCTGTCCAGCTTCATGCTCTCACCTCACGAGAATGCGCTTAACAGGAATCGGCAGGGGACGGGGGTGTGGGGATGGTTTCACTCCCGGCTTGTACTTGGGAAAAGCCATGCTAACGTCCGTGTAGTTGATTTCAATTCCGCCTCCCTTGGTCTTAGGATAAACTATCCTCATGAGCCTGGCCGATTCAGGCAGAGGAAGCTTCTTCCCGACCAGGTCAACAGCGGTTTTCCCCTGTTTATTGTAGGAATCAAAGACCGGAATCGCCTTGTCCGGGTTCTGCTTTTTCCATTCTTCCTTTTTCCTCTCCATCTCTCTGCCGAATTTGACGATCTCATCGATGCTCATCCCGCTAGGATCCTTGCCAGAAGCCTTGAGTGCTGCCTTGACTCCAGAAAGCCAGGCGTTGAACTGCGCGTAGGTCGAGAAGCCGTACTTCCTCGCGAGGCAGTCCTCCTTGGTGAGGATCTCACCTTTGGCGTACTGGCACTTCACCATGTTGTTGACCACCGTCTCGGTGTAGGTCCCTCCATGGAAGGTCTTGGTCTCACCTGGCATTATATCCTGGCCGTACTTCTTCAGAATCCCCTGCTTAATCTTTGAAGTGTCGAAGCCGGTCCCGGGTCCCCACTGAGGTCCCCCATAGTGGAGGTCCGTCATGGCCTTGTTGTACCCTCCTGTGTTCTGCTTGCCGGTGAGGGTCCCTTTAACTATCGTCAAGATGTCCTCGCCGGTTTCCTTGAACTTCTCCGGCGCGTCGGATGGGTTTAGGTTGCCGAGTGCGTCCTTCAGCTCGTTCAGCTTTTTCTCAAGGTCTCCTCCAATGTCCTTGAACAGGCCGAAGAGCTTGTAGAGGACGTAGATTATGGCAATGAAAGCGGTGAAGTACAGTGTGATTTCAAGCAGCCTGCCGTAGTCCTTCGAAACGACAGCGGTCATCGTATCAGCCTCCTGGCGAGGTAGATGCCTCCGAGAACAGCGACCGGGAGAACCCAGTCCGGGGGTTTCTTCTGTTCAGGCTCATGAACCTCGACGGCCGTGGAGGTCGCGGTGATTCTTCTCACAACAGTACTCGGCCTCGGCTGAGGCTTTGGGACGGTTTTTATCCCAGTGTTTTTCTCGACCTCCACCTTGATGACCTCGTTGTATTTCGCCAGCTTCTCTGTCCTGCTCTGGACTTTTCTCTTGACCTCCTCGTATTGTCTCTTATAAATCATTCCAAACCGGGACAGGTCCCCTTTTGCGGAGCGAAGGGATTCCTCAGCTCTCGCAATCATCAGCTCGTTGTACAGCATGCAGAGAGCTTTGTTCGTCACAGGTTCTCTGTTCCAGAAGAAGCTCTCAGGGTTGCACCCGCTCATGCTCATGTCCCAGCCAATGATTCGGAAATATCTGTCGACTTTAATCATGTCCTGATGACTCCACTTTCTCGGATCAGAAGGCACTCCCAGTTTTTTCTTAAGCTCTTCCTTCTTTTTGACCGCCTGCATATCACTCGGCCTGTAAACCCTGGTCACGACCAATTCAACCACCCCGAAAACTGATTTTAGCCTCTGATTTCAGCCGGCTGATTCAAGGAAAGGAAAAAAGGTCAAACTCTGATGGCCTGCGGGACTATCTCGTGGCTGATGTAGCGAAGCTTTCCGCTTGCGGTGGTTTTAAGCGCAATCTTGAAGGTTCCGCTTGCTTCCTCGCGGAGGTCGAGGCCTCCAAACACGACCTCCTGGTCGTAGTCGAACATGGTCATTCCAGCCGGAACTGCCGGAAGCTTGTACTGAATCTTGTCCAGCTCCCTGCTCGTCTCATAGTCAATCTTGTAAAGCTGTATGCGAGCTGGCCTCGTCCTGACGAGAGCGTACTTATCAACTATGTCAGCTCTCGCGCCTGTGTCGTCGTAAAAGACCAGCAAAGCTCTCTTAAGGACTGATCCAACAGGAAGCTCGAAGACCTCGGTAAGCTCGCCGAGCTGGTTAAAGCTCTTCTCGATCGCGTAAACCTTCGGCTCCTCGATGAAGACCTCCCCATACTCGCCGGCGCTGTAGGCCATGACATACTCTTCAGCGCTCTCGTAAACCTCCTTGTCGAGGGTGACCTTTATCGAGGCGTCACTCACGCTAATGCTGTTCCCGAGGTCGGTCTTCCAGTCCACCCTTATCTGAAGCTGGTCCTTAATGAGTGCATGAATCTGGCCGGCGTTGAGCATTATGAGGAAGCTGACGCTCTGGGTTCCACTGGCTGGAACGGTGACGGTGTCATCGAGGCTGAGCGCCTTCCCGTGAGTGTCGTAGATGTTCAGGTACGCGATGTCAGTCCCGCGGAGTGCATAGTGGACGACGTTACCGTTGCTTACGACCCTAATCTCGTTGATGGCCTTGAGAACGTCTTCCAACTTGACGGTAGCGTTGGAACTTCCAGAATTGCTGAGGGTGATTTTAGCAAGCAGCGCAATGCTGTCTATAACCCCGTTCCGCGGGAGGTCAATGGATTTCACCTGCAGGGTAAGGACATCGTCAAGGGTCTCCTTCACCTTATACATCAGTCTCACCTCCTGATTTCACTGCCTCTCCTTCAGACCTTGTTCTTCAGGAACTTGTTCCAGATGTACAGCGCCACGAGGACGCTCAGGGTGTTCACGAAGAAGTCGCCGGTAAAGATCTCCTTCCAATCCATCTCCCTCACCTCTCACGTTATCTCTCCGAGGCCGAGAGGCCTCGATTAGAATAACGCACCAAGAGTATTTAAGCACTGAACCAGAAAAGTGGAGAAAACTGGAGAATCAGGAAGAACTCTCCAGCTTAACCTTGCTGAGTTTGTAGAGGTACTTCACGGCTAGGCTCCTTGAGACATGCCTCTCGCTCACGCCAAGCTCTCTCGCCAGCCTCGCTCTCACCTTATCTAAAATCTCCATCGCCTCCCTATCGAGATAAACACCCACCGGCCTCACCTCAAAACCTCTCTCACGAACTCTCCGGCTTTCAGGATTTTAACCTTTCTCCCGTCAAAACGATAAGTTTTTGTGGTTTCATCCCGCATTTGGACAATGTGCTTCGTGTTCTCCGAGACGATGTACTCAACCTTTTTAGCATAAGCAACGCCAAAGAACTTAGCATCACTCGGATCCCTGAGCTTCTTAAGGAACTCAGGATCGCTGGAGAACCTCCTGCGAGGCCTGACAAAGACGCTTTTCTTTTTGACCAATGTGAGTATCTGCAAGGCAAGAACCTCTCGCCTGGTGCCTTCCGCTATTTCCATAAGGATATGCTCCATCTCCTCATAAATTTCCCCGCTAAGGTAGTTTTCAATCTCCCCGGCCACGAGTGCCTTTAGAATCCTCCACGCGGGGGATCCTCTCGGATTCTTTGACTTCAGTGCACTGACAAGGATGGACGTATCGAGGACGACCCTGATTTTAGCTTTGATCATTTAGATCACTCCAATGCGCTTTAACTTCACCTCAAGTCTCTTGAACTTCCTAATGTTTCCCCTGGCCTCCTCCAAAAGCTCCTCAGTACTCTTCTTGATTTCTGGAGCGTTTTCTGCCTCCTTGACTGCAAGCTCAAAAAGCTCTTCCGGCGATAAGTCCTCGGTAACTCTTTCAAACTCCTGAAGTTTTTCCTCCCATTCTCTCCTCCTGCGCATCTCATTGAAAAACCAAACTATATCCTCAGGCTTCTCCTGAATCTTCCTCGCGAGCTGGACAACCCACTCTCCAAAAGACTCCTGAGTCTCTCTCTTTCGAAAAAGCTTCACCACTTTTTCAACATCAGACGCCATAAGCCTCCCCATCATAATCTCCACGGCAGGTTATAAAACCCTAACGCAGTCCACATGAGAACCGCCAGGCCAATAACGTAGCCGATGAGAAACTCCACCACATCTCCAACTGTCGCCACCGGCGCCTCTTTCTCCCGAACCTCATAGACCAGGTAGATGAAAAACACCACAAGGCCATAAACAAGGAGAAATGCGGAGGCAAAGCCGAGGATGGAGTGAAGCACCGACCTTTTATCATCGAACAAGTACAACCTCGCCATGCTCTCACCCGAAATGCCTCGTCCTCCTCACGACCAGCTCGCGCTTGATAATCCTCGTCCTGTTCGGCGGAATGAACTCAATCAGGTCATGCTCCCTCAGCCTGTCGTTCAGCTCAGAAAAGCCTGGGATCATGCGGTTGAGATAAATCACATCGTTCGGGACATAATGCTGAAAGATAAAATGCCTCTGCGCCTGGCGGAAGAGGAGCTTAGGAAAGTCCGCGATGGACTGAGTTATCGCCACCGTGTAGAGCTTGCCATCTCGTCCCTCCCTAAACAACTGCTCCAGCTCCTTCCCCGGTCGCCTGCTCGACGGATTGTAGCGGTGAGCCTCCTCGACGACAATAATCCTGTCCCTGTCCCGCCTGAAAATCTCATCGAGGAGTGGCTTGTAGTACTGCTCGACAAGGCCTTCCACACCAATCCGATTTATAGTCCCCCTCGTCGGGATCACGAGAACCTGGTCGAAGTCCAGAAGCTTCCGCCAGTTATACCTCGTGCCGACCTTGATCTTGAGCAACTTAACACCCTTCAGCTGAACCAGACCGAGGTGGTTTTTGACCTTGGTATCTAGAACGATGAACCTCCTTCCCTTCTCCCACGCCTGCTCCACTAGCCAGCCAGCAAAGTAGCTCTTCCCGCTCCCAGTGTTCCCGTAAATGAGGTCAATGCTCCAGGCCGGAATGTCAATATCAAGGATCCCCACCTCACATCACCACCTTGAACATTCGTTCATTTTCACGCTTTATTAGCAGCCGAGCTCTCCACGAGCTCAGAGCTTAAAACGAACATCTTTGTTCATTTTCCATGAACATTGTTCAGTCAAAAAGTAGAAAGTTAGGATCCAAGGTTCTTCGCAATCTTCGCGAGAACCTCAGACCGTGGAGGCTCAGGCTCCTTCGGCCTCGCCTTCTCCCTCAGCCTCTCCGTTTCCGTCTTCACCGGTTTATCCTCTATCTGCTTCCCCTCGGCCTTCGGACTGACCTTCTGCTCGGCCTTTCCCTGCTGTGGTGATCTTTTCCCCTTCTCCTTGACGGCCTTCCTGTACATCCACGTCAGCATGAGGAGCGAGCCGGCGCCAATGACCAGGCCGAACTTCCCGCTCACCTGGAGGCTCTGACCCTCAACCTTCTCCATGTACCAGAGGCCGGCATTGAACGACGGCCTCCCAACGTCCCACCAGATTGAGAAATCAATGTCCGCGCCGATTTCCTTCGCCTTCTTCTCCAGCATCTTGACGTAATAGTTAGCAAAAATCGTCAGACTGTGGTCCCTCTCCTGGAACTCATCGAGCCTCGCGTTGAACTCCTCCTCGCTCATGAGTCCAGTCTCGCCAACGCTGACCTCTTCCTCCGCCAGCTCCTCAATCTCGTCCAGCTCCTCGAGGTCCCGCTCAACGTCCTCGACGAGCGAAGTGATGTCCTTCTCATCAAGCTCGACGTTGGCAACTTCCTCACTCATTCTCCTCACACTCCGGGAAGAGCTGAATCACAGGCACTCCGGCGGTTAAATCGTCCAATCTCACAGCCAATCACTGCGACAGCGCACCGGCCATTGGCCAGGTACCACATGCACTCATGGCGCCGGCACTCTCCATTTATTAGAGGACAGAAGCGTTTAACCGGCTTCCCGCTCATTCACTCTCTCCTCCTGCCACTCCATCCAGAGACCCAAAAGCTCCATCTTAAAGGCCTCCAGCTGGCCGATGAGGCCGTAGATAATCGCATCGGCCATTCGCTGGTTCTTGAAATGCTTCAAAACCTCAACTAAGCCATATGGTTCAAACTCCTCGGCATTCAAACTTAGTGCTGTTTCCTCTCCACGATTCACAACGGTTAGCTTAACTTCCCCAACCCATAAAGGGAGAGACTCCATCATTCAACCTCCTTGAAGCGGAGGGTCAGCTTGACCTTCTTCTCCTTCCCCAGCTCGAGGACCAGCGCGTTCTTTTCCTCGACATGCTTCACCTTCGACTTTGAGATTAACGTCATCACGACGTCAGCTATAACCTCCCGGGGATCCTTGTTATTATTACTCTCCTTCATCTCTGAAAGTTTGATACCAGTCTTCTGGACTGCCTCAACGAAGCCATCGACCCAGCCGAAGATCCTCGCCATCTTAAGCTGAGTGGCCGGGTTCATCATGGCCATCGCCATCTTCGCCTTCTCCATTTCACTCATCCTCCGCCATTTTCTTTAGGATCTCTATGGCCTCTTCACCGCTCACGACCTCAGCCTTTCCAGTTCTATACTCCTCAAACCTTCTCTCAAGGTCCCGCAGAGTTCTCTTGCTTACCTTCTCGACCGGAACATCTCTCATGCTCTCACCCCCTCAGGTTGCTCTCAATCTTCCCGAGAACAGGCGACCTCACCACCTGCTTCTCGTCATCATCCGGTAGGTCCTTCACAGCGCCGAGGCGCTTCAACTGCCTGAACATCTCATCGAACCAGCCGATATGATAAAGATAGTACGCGAACGCCAGGCCGGCAATAACCGCGTAAGCCTTCCAGCTCAGCCTCGGCTTTGGAATGCTGAGCTTCTTCACCCTTTCACCCTTCACCTTTTCACCCGGCTTACTCTCACGCTGTTTTCCCTTTTCCTCATATTTCCCGGTCGCTGAATCCTCATGTTTCACGGTCTTTTCCTCAACCTTCACGTTATTTCCCGCCGTGTTCACGGTAGGCTCCTCATATTTCCCAGTATTCTCGGCCTGCTTCTCACCACGGGATTTTCCTAAAAGCTTCTCCTGCTGTTCCTTCGGCAGAGCTAAGAACTTATCCAGCTCCATTCTACGCCTCGATCTGCAGATTGGACACTGAGGCTCTTTAGCCCGGGAGGAATAGACATTACCACATCTAAGGCAGATGTACTCCTTCTTCTCACGCTCGCTCATATATCCTCACCAGAACCTGAATTTTCTCTTAGTTTCCCGCTTTTTCCTCAAGCACTCAACGGCCTCATGAACAACCTCAGGGAGAGACTTATTTTCCCGCTTTGCAACCTCAGAAATCACACTGAAATCCTCATATTTCACGCTCACTAGTTTTCCACCGAGAATCGATCCCACTATTTCTCGCGCATCCCTCTCCTTAAACTCATCTAACTCACTCAGTTCCCGCCTAAACCTCAAAAATTCCTCAAATTTCATCCTCCTCTTGCTCCTGCACACGGGACACTGCGGTACTTTCGCGCTGCTCTCATATATCACACCACACCTCAAACAAATATATCTCACTTTTCCCGCTCTCTCACTCATATTTCCCACCTCTCGCTCAAATTTCACGAAATATCCTGCTATTTCACGGTGAGTTCATCGAAGAAGTATTTAAGCACTGAACCAGAAATATGGAGAAAACGGAAGAATTCACCAGAACCTCCACCAAGGCTTAAGCTCCCTCTCCAAAGCCTTCCTCACCACATCGCTCACAGTCTCGCCTCTCTTCTCAGCCTCGCGCCTGACCCTCTCATAGAACTCAACCGAAACCCTCGCA
>Ga0256833_1001952_pt1 | contig 14890 bp, 14 predicted proteins | sample 356284metaG_FD_190535 | JGI IMG/M metagenome (GOLD analysis project Ga0256833, IMG submission 190535) | Hydrothermal vent microbial communities from Mid Atlantic Ridge, Atlantic Ocean - 356-284 | ecosystem: Environmental > Aquatic > Marine > Hydrothermal vents | place: Atlantic Ocean: Mid...
CCGCTGGGCTTCTTCGAGGCTAGGGAGTTTCTGCCGAGGTATTCGGTTGAAGACTTTGTAAAAGCCTACGGGATCCTCGGGGGAACGCCGGCCTACCTGCTGGAATTCGACGACTCCAAAGGCATTGAGGGGAACCTGAGAAACTATTTCCGCCCCGATTCATTCCTCTACAGCGATTCCCGCTTCGTCCTCAGGGAGGAGCTTGAAGAACCAAGAAACTACTTCGCCATAATGGAGGCGGTGGCAAGGGGGAAGACAACACTCGGCGAGATAATGAATGAAACCGGGCTTGAGCGGGGAACCGTCGGGAAATACCTGAGCGTTCTCATCTACTTGAGCTTTGTGAGGAGAGAAATCCCAGTCACTGAAAGCAGGAAGAGCAGGAGGGGCCGTTATCACATAGCCGACCCCTACTTTGCCTTCTGGTTTCGCTACGTTCACCCAAACGAGGATTTGATAGAGACCGGGCAGGGTGACGTTCTCGTTGATATCGTAATGGAAGACCTGAATGAATATCTGGGATGGGTCTTTGAGGACGTTTCCAAGCAGTTTTTGATAAGGCTGAACAGGGCTCAGAAACTACCCTTCCGCTTCACCAAAATCGGCCGCTGGTGGCGCAAGGGCGAGGAGGTTGACTTGGTGGCCCTGAATGAGAGCGAAAAAAAGGCTCTGTTTGTGGAAGTGAAGTGGAAAGAGCTAAGCGAGAAAGATGCGAGGGGAGTTTTGAGAGACTTGGAAAGGAAGGCTGAGCTTGTTGGGCTTGAGGGCTGGGAGAGGAGCTATGGGATCGTTGCTAAGGGAGTGGAGGGCAAGGAGGAGTTGAGAGCAGGGGGCTGGTGGGTTTGGGACTTGGAGGATTTCGAAAGGCTTATCTCTTCTGAAATCCAAATTCAGAGGGAGGCATGACAATGGTGCTCACACGGAAGAAAACAGGAATAGTAGTGGTGGAAGAAAAAAAGAGATTCAGAACGGTACAGAGGAAGGAACAGGTAGATGTGTACACGGCACCCACAGGACGTAACAGCACAGTATTTGCCAAAATTGCCCAGATCGCCGCAGGATTGCCCGACCTGCACCCAACACACACTGGGCCAGCGATAGAACGCGCTTTATATCTGAGAGGGAAACACCAACAGAGGTAGGATACGATTTTCTGATAGGCCTGTTCACTGGGTTAGCAAGAGATGGCGTCGGCGGCGCACACACAAATCACGTAGAGTTCCGCTTCCACAACATACTCAAGGAAATCGGTGAAGAAGTCGGAGAAATCCGCGGCCTGGATGAAATAAGACCCTTAAAAGACGTAACCACCCACAAACCTGCCAAAGGTGTAAAGGTACCACGGTTCCGTGAATTCCTGCAGAAGCACAGAGAGAAGGTAATCGAAGAGACGACAGATGCCATCTACACAGCCTACAAAATGAGGGGAAAGCTCATCGATAAGGAGAAAATCAGAAAGGCCGTTGAGAATGCTATTGAGATTTCGGACAAACTTGCGCACAACATATTCGATAACCGAGCAGATCCGTATTGGATCGCTGTTAATCACTACAACAACTTGTATAATCAACCGCCGCCAGTCCAGCTGACTGGGATATTTGACGGACTTCTCCGAGTACCGCGGGAGAAAGTGCTTGAAACAATAGGAGATCACATAATCGAACTGAAGAAGGTATTCCCAAACGTCGTAAAACCAGAGGAAGTTTATGGTGACCTATGGTATGAATTCCTCAAGAAGAAGGGAATCGATCCGAAAATACTGGAGCCGATCGGGGAGAAACCAAAATCCTCTGAGGAGAAGATTTCCACCTTTACCGAGCTTCTCGCCATAGCTAAAGCCCTCAAATACGCGGGATTCTCAAGCGAAGCGATGAAGAGAGCGGAGAGGGACTTACTTAACAGGCTCGACCGGCTTCTCGAAAACCCTGAGGAAAACGCCATCGAGATAGCCTATACGGTTAAGCTCCTTAGGCTCGTTCAGCGGGGTGAGATAGAGAAAATAAGGGAATTCGCTAGGTGATGTTGTAAAGGAACTCCGGAACCTCCGAGCCCTTCAGAACCCTAACGTTCCTTGGATAGCGTCTCCTTTTCTCCCCAGACTTAACCTCCACCTTCAGCCCACCGGCTATCGCGTCTATCTCATAGGAATTCCGATAGTAGTAAACCTCGCCGAACTTCCGGTAGAGGTGCTCCTGGACGAGCCACTCGTAGAGGACTGGTCTACCAACCCTTCTCCGAGTCCAGAGTTCCATAGCTTTAATTATCAGCGGATCGCGCAGGACGAGCTTCCTCTCCTTCCTTGGATATACCTTCCCGTCTCCGCCGAGGTAGGGAATCTGGAGCAAAACGTGAAGCGCCTCGAATAGCTCAACGTAGTCCCTGGACGTGTGGGGTGATATTCCCAGGGCTCTAGCTATGGAACTGAAGGAAACCGGCGATGGAGCTTTGTCGAGTATTGAGCCCATTACATCCCTCGCCAGATCCGTTGAGCGATCCAAAGCTTTTATGTCCGCCCTCAGAAAGCCAACGAGTTCTTCCACCTTTAAAGTCCCGTTGAGATACGCCAGATAGCCACCGGTACCGAGGTAATCCTCAAAGACCTCCTCCGCCTTGGAGGGGAAAAAGTCCTCATAGAAGAGACCATAGTAATCACGGAAGCTCAGGGGCATGACCTCAACAGTTTTTCCATAACCCTTCCTCCCGCCGAAGGTTTCGAAGTGCCTTCCAATGGTCAGGGAAATCGAACCCGTGACGGTAACAACGTCGTTGCTCAGTTCGCCCCGGTCGATGAGGAACTTTAACGCCCTCCACCAGTCTGAGACGAGACTTACTTCATCGAGGAATATAAAGGCGCCCCTAAGCCCTTTCCTCCGCTTCAGCTTGATGTACTCGTTGAGTACCTCCAAGAGTTCTTCATAATCCTCCAGAACGTCGCAGCTGAAGTAAAAGACCTGATAGGGGCTCTCAACCCTCTGAAGGAGCTCCCTGATTAGGAGTTTCACGCCGAGGGTTTTCCCGACACGCCTTGGACCGACGACGAAGTTGAGGGAGAAGGGCTTCAGGGACAGTTCATCGAGCCACTTGGGTTTGATACGATACGTGAGCTTCTCAAAAAGCTCCCAGTCCCTGTCGGGTTCGCTGAACCACCACGGGTTTTGAAGTTCCATCATGTGCAGTAATAGTGCAAGGGGATTTAAAAAGATTTTGCACTCCCACTGCAAGCTCTTTTTAAATTCCTTTGCAGTGAGGATGCAATCTATTTAAAGACCCCAATCGCATCAACGCCATCAAAGTCGGAATCTCTTTGGCGAGCTTCCTAAAAGAGACGTAAACTGCTTCGTTGATTGAAATCTGAGAGATAACAGCTCGTCTTCTGAAGTCAGTACGTTTCTCGCTCTTGGAGTTAAAGATGTCGTGAAAAGAAAGTTGTAGATGATGTTGGCATCAATGTATGTCCTCAAAGCCCTTTAGCTGGAGCGTAGGTGTCGAGCTCCTCAACGGAGGCCTCTCCGAGTATTCCCATGTAGCCCTCAACGGGACGTTTCTTACGTTTTTTCTTTGATTTTAATTCAAGGTAGATTCGAAGGGCTTCAAGCTCAAGCTCTCTTTCAATCACCCGTCTGGTCTCCTCACTAATCTTTCCTGGTAGTTCCACGCGAAAGGTAACTTCTTCCATGCTCTCACCGCTCTTAGTTTGGATTCATCAGATATAACCCTGTCCCCTCATCACCTTCCACACTAACAGAGGGAAGACAAGCGTTGCATCGGCCCATATCTCGACGTAATCAGCTTTTGCCCGTATCTTGCCCCAGCTGACACCTTCGCTCGGAGGTGCACCGCTCAGTGAGCCGTCCCAGGGGATTGCCGTCGTCACGTAAATCGCGTAGTCGGTTCCACCCCTGAAGAGGTTGGCGTTGATTATCGCGTGCTTGGGTAGAGACCCTCCAAGGATTATAGAGGCGGTTTCCTTCGCTGTGACAGCTAAATTGTTGAGCTTCACGATGTCGTTGGCAATATCAATGATCAGCCCCCTGTCACCGCGCTCCTCCTTGAAGAAGTAGAGCATGTCCCCTATCGAGCCATCGGTTATGGCCGGACAAAAGATAGGGATTTCTCTTTTATAGGCCCAGTAAATCACGCTCTTCTCCTTCTCCTCCCCGAGCTTCTCGTCCATGAAACGGCCCATCTCGTGGATAAACTCGCTCGCCGTCATCGGCTTCTCTCGCTCCTTTTCCATTTCAAGAATCCTCTCGAAGAAGGGAATCATGTACTTCTCGAATTCGATGTAGCGGTCGTTGGGCACGAAGATGTTGCCTATCCTGTTTATGCCCTTCTCGCGCATCAGAGCATCGTTGACGTACCAGTCGCCGAGGATGAACGGCTTTAGGGCCTTTATGAAGTCCTCTTCTATTCCGCCGGCGGTAGTTACAATGACGTCAACCTTGCCTTCCTTCACGAGCCACGCGATTATCTCCCTCAACCCGGAGGAGATTATGTTTGATGTGTAGCCGAGGAAGACCCTGACCTCTTCCCCCTTAGCGCGCTTCTCTTCCACTTTCTTCCATATTTTTATCGCCTTTCCGAGGTGCGTCGCCTGAAAGCCTATTCTCTCGTAATAATCCAGAACCTCTTCAAGGCTTGAAACCACATCCAACCAGGGCCCCTCGACTGGAAGGCCCTCTACCTCTTCGCTCTCCTTTAGCACTATGTCCTTTGGCTCGGTCATGGGGAACAATTGGAAAGGGGGTGTTTAAAGTTTTCTAACACCTTCCCCTCATGACATCCCCGATTAGACGCGTTGTAGCCGCTATTGGGAAAACTCTCCTTGGGGCCTTTCTGAGGAGCCACTCTTCAATCTTATGGGCGGCCGCTTTGCCACCACGTATCGCGGTTCCTATGTTCCTCGGGGCAACAACGTCGCCCGCAAAGAATATCCCCACATCCTGCAGGATTTTTTCACTGGCACACATAACTTCCCTTATCGGACTCGTTGGAAGCTGTCCTATGGCATAGGCGATTACATCGGCGTCGATAATGAACCGCTCATCGGTTGTGAGAACGCTTCCCTCAACTATTTTAGTCTTGGCGAACTCCACGGCTTCCACCCTCTCATCGCCGAGAATCCTGACTGGAGTGGCGTACTCGATGAACTCCACCCCTTCCTGGATGTACTTTCTGATCTCGTTCTTTGCATAACTGTGTTCAATGGATCTTCTGTAAGCCATTGTTACCTTTTCGGCACCCAAAAGTTTCGCCTCAAGGACTACGTCAACGGCGGTGTAACCCGCGCCTATCACGAGAACGTGTTTCCCTTTGAGGTCCGGAACCTTGTGCCAGCTTCTGTATCCGAGCCTGGCGAGTTTTATGTCGTGGAGAAGGCGCAGTGCATCGTAAACGCCGGGCAGTTCCACTCCAGGAACCTTCAGTTTTCTTGGCCTCCATGCTCCCGTTGCTATCAGAATGGCATCAAACTCTCCCAAGAGGCGTTCTATGGAGACAAAATGTTCCGCCCACTCATCCCCCAATTCTTTGGGTGAATCATAGATGACCTTGGTTCTGAAGTGAAAGTTCACCCCCAGCTCCTCAAGGGCCCTCACACCGGCCCTCACACTACTTATGGGAATCCTTGCTTCTGGGATCGCAAAGGCAACCATTCCCCCACCTTCGGGCATTTTATCGTAAACGTGAACCTCGTAACCCTTGCACGCAAGGTGACCTGCCGCAGCCAAACCCGCCGGCCCCGCCCCAACCACGGCCACTCTAAAGGGTTTTCCACTCTCCCTATCCCTGCATACGTAAAACCTCACCCAATCACCTCCAAAATTTTCGAGAAACCCCAGTTTTTGTCGAATAGTTCTCGGTTTATTAGTCTTTCCCGAGGTGATTTGTCAGAAATTCAAGAGGAAAGCATGTATCACCTGGAGAGATATCAAAATGACAAACGCTAACTTTTAATTGGCCACTTCATATCAACCCACATGGCGGGAGATGTATCCGGAAAAAGGGTGCTGGTAACTGCATCCTCGCGGGGCATTGGGTTTAACATCGCAAGGGAGCTCTTAATTAGGGGTGCAAGAGTAACCATAAATTCTCGAAACCCGGAGAACCTATCAAGGGCCCTGGAGAAGCTTGAGAGGTATGGTGTGGCTCACGGGGTAAGGGGGGACCTAAGAAAAAGAGAGGATCTGGAAAAACTCCTCTCAACTTCCTGGAAGCTGATGAATGGAATAGATGCCCTGGTGTGGAACGCTCCAAACGTCTCCTGCGAACCATGCTTTCTCCATGAGGCTAATTACGATGACTGGGTTGAAGCGGCCCTCATTCACTCCGTTGCCCCAGGTTACCTGAGCTCCCTTCTCGTTGAACGGTGGCTCAGGGAGAGAACGAATGGAACAATCATTTACCTAAGCTCCGCCTCAGTAAAGGAACCCATGCCTCCTTTGGTCTTGGCTGACGTCTCAAGGGCGGGTCTAATCCAGCTTGCAAAGGGTCTCTCCCGGAACTACGGGAAAAAGGGAATACGCGCGTATGCAGTTCTCCTTGGTAGCTTTGACACACCGGGGGCCAGAAAAAACCTTTTGGAAGTTTCCAGGATAAAAGGAGAGCCCTTTGGTGAGACCTGGAAAAGAGAGGTCCTAAACAGAACTCCCCTCCATCGAACCGGAAAATGGGAGGAGCTGGGTTCTCTGCTGACCTTCCTTCTAAGCAGAGACGCAGAGTACCTGCTTGGTTCTACCCTACTCATGGATGGTGCAATGACGAGGGCAGTGATGCTCTGAGGAGGAATCACTTCACCCTGAACCTCAGCAGTGCCGCCAGTCCACCGAGGGCCTTCAGCTTGTCGCCACCCTCGTGCTCCGAGCTTACAACAACGACCTCGCCCCGCGAATACCTCACCGCGTCCATGAGCTCCTCTATCTTCTCCCTACGCTCCCCTTTCAAGAGCTCGTCCAAAACGAGTAGCGTCTCAACAGCCCCGTAGTTGACAGCTTCCTCAACTTCCCTCAGACCGTAGGCAACTAAACCGTTGTTTTTAGCTATATTCTCAAGCACCTTCTCGACGAGCTGAACCTCCTTGGCAACGCGGTTCTCGTGGTAGACTTTATCGACTGTTCCGCGCCTTATGACCTCGTAGATGCCTGTCCTCCCGGTTACGCTCGTGTCCTCGATTACCACCTTCTTGGCCAGCTCCGGGTAGTTCTCGCGCAGGAACTTGTGGAAGTCCTCCTTGACGAAGCCGGGGCCGGCAACTATCGCCTTCTCTATGCCCTCCCTGCTCATTATCTCCTCCATGCTCTTTGCCACATCGTGGAAGAACTTCTTCTCCTCGCTCTCGCGGTTGGTGTTGTAGCGCTTCCCCCCGAGGTTGTAGCGTATGCCCTTCAGTATTTCCACTCCATACTCCCTGATTATCGCCATGTCCGCTTCGCCGTCGTCTATGACGACTATCATGACCCTTGCCCTCTTTGACGCCTCAACGGCCTCCTTAAGGCGCTCTATGTGGTGCTCCTTCCAGCGGGGCTTCTGGATGGTAACGACCGTGCCTTCCTCTATCGCTATAGTGTGGTACTTGCCGAGCGGAACGTCGTCCCTGCTGGCATAGACTATCGGCCCGGTAACGCGGACCTGGTTCGCAAAGCGGTGGAAGTTTATCTTCTCCGCCTTAACGCCGAGAAAGACCGGGATAACCTCGACCTTCTCCGCTCTCAGGGAATCGCTCCTCTGGCTCTGCTTCCTGAGCGTTTTGGCATAAACGGTATCGCCAGGGTCTATGATGTGGTACAGGTGCCAGAGGTCGTCGAGCGTTTCAGCTTTAACCTTGATCTTGCCCTCCTTGACGTCCTGGTGGATTATCTGCACTCTCCCACCCCCACCAGTTGCTCCAGTCTAACACCGTCTCTCTTGGCGTTCTCAAGTTCATTGAGCAACAGTTGAAGTTCCGACAGGCTAACCTCAAAATAACCATCAAAGTTCTTAGTCTTTGAATCCTCAACAGCTGGCATGGAATTCTCCGATCCCATTCTTTCTCCCTGCGACTTTTACAAAAGACGCAAATAAAAGTTTTGGGAAAACTAAATCAGCTCCCTCTCGGTCTTTGTAAGCCTCACCGCACCGCTCTCGGTTATTAAAACGGTGTCCTCTATCCTAACTCCCCCGAACTTGGGGATGTAGATGCCGGGCTCGATGGTTATGATCATTCCAGGCCTGAGTTCCGTCTCATCGAACTGGCTCACCCCTGGCCACTCGTGAATCTCCAGGCCAACACCGTGGCCAGTGGAGTGTATGAAGTAGTCGCCGTAGCCGTACTCCGCTATGACGTCCCTGACGATGGTGTCCAGCTCTTTGGCGGTTATTCCAGGTTTTGCCGCTTCAACGCCTTTCCTCTGGGCCTCAAGGACGGCGTAGTAGATGTCTTTCTGCTTCTCGTTTGGAGAGCCGACGACTATCGTTCTCGTCGTGTCGGAGTTATAGTGCCTGTAAAGAGCTCCCTCGTCGATGACGACTAAATCTCCCCTCTCTATCCTCTTGTCGCTGGCCAGGCCGTGTGGCAGGGCCGCCCTCCAGCCGCTGGCTATTATCGTGTCGAAGGCGGGCTTTTCCGCCCCGTTCATCTTCATGACGTACTCCATCTTCGCCGCTATCTCCCTCTCGCGCTTGCCCTCGCTTATCTCCTCAAGGGCGGCCATCATCGCCATGTCTGCTATCCCACAGGCGGCCTTTATGAGCTCGATTTCCTCGGGAGTCTTGATGATCCTGAGCTCTTTGATGACCTCATCGACCGGGACAAAATCCCTCACCCCGAGCTTCTCCTCGAGTGTCCGGAGGGTTGAGAAGCTCGTTCTGCCCTCTATACCAAGCTTCTTCAGTTTGAAGGAGGAAAGCCTTTCATAAAGCTCCTTCCCGGTTTTAAACTTCTCTACGGGAACCTTTGAGGTATCCTTTGCCTCCTCGTACTCAAGCTCGGGGACGATGAAGAGGGCATCATCAGCGGTAACAAAGAGGTAGCCGCCGAGAACCGGCGATGAATTGGTGAAGTAGAAGAGGTTTTCCTTTCCTGTTATTAAAATGGCGTCGAGCTCTTCCTTAACGATAAAGTCCTGGAGATTTCCAATCCTCATCTTGCAACCACCCGCTCCCTGTAACGGGGAACACAATAAAATCCTTTCGGGAGGTATGCTCTCGGAAGGAATATAAACCCCAAGGGAAAATTCACCTGGGGATCGGAGTGACGGTTTATCTCTTTGACTTCGATGGAACCCTCGTGGACAGCACACAGGCCGTTGAAAAAGCCCTTCAGATAGCCATTGAGAAGACCATGCCCGCTGTAATAGAGAGCGACCTTTACGAGGAATACTACAAAGCACTCTTCCTTTTCATCAAGGGCAAGCTCACCTACCAGTACCTCGGGGTCATTCATGAACTCGTTGCCCAGGGCACCATTCACGAGTACTACAAGCTCATGCCCAAATACATCAAAGACTTCCCCCACTCCCGTAACGTCATTCGGACTCTGAGAAAACGCGGCAGGTATGTGATAAGCTTTTCGGGTGAGCACACCTATCCCGGCGGCAAGGTTATTTTCATGAAGCGGACCGGCTGGTACGAGGAATTCGACGAAGTCATTACGTTCAAGGGAACCAAGGACATGCTTCAGAAGTTTGAGACACTTAGAGGACTCTACCCAGATGACCCCTTTGTGTGGGTTGACGACAGTCCGAGCCGCTTTACCTACGTCCTCGATGAAAACACTCTTCTCATTCAAAAGGCCTCCCCGTACAAGAGCGACGTTGCCCTTCTCTTTGAGAGACAAAACTTCATGAAGATAAAATCCCTCAGGGAAATCCTGGAGATAGATGAAGGGTTGGAGGGTCTTCTCAAAGGAGACAGCAAGGAAACAACAATTAAGTAGCCACTAGGGCAGATAGCCATTCCCGTCATCCCACAACCGGTTGGGGCCGTGGAGAAATCCTTTAAACCCTGCAGACTTTTCCTTCATTGGTGGAAGAATGGAGTTCGTTGAAGTGAATGAGGGAATTGCGAAGATACTCGTTCCGAGGGCAGAGAGGATATACGATGCTCCCGTCTTTTACAACCCCGTGATGGCATTAAACCGGGATGTAAGCGTTCTCGTCGCAAGGGTTTTGAAACCAAAAAAAGTCCTTGATGCGCTCTCGGCTACCGGAGTCAGGGGTATCAGGTATGCCCTTGAAACTCCCGCTGGGGATATCTGGCTCAACGATATAAGCGGGGAAGCCTTCAACTTAATTCTGAGAAACCTCCGCTTGAACTTTGGCAATGCCGAGAGGGAAGTCGGGAATGGAAGGGCAGTCCTTGAGGGGGAGAAACGGATCGTCATCAACCTCGGGGATGCTAACAGACTTATGGCTGAGAAGTTCAGATACTTCGATTTAGTTGATTTAGATCCTTTTGGTTCACCCGTTGAGTTTCTCGATACGGCTTTGAGAAGCGTCAAACGGCGGGGGGTTTTGGCCGCTACTGCCACCGATACTGGTGTCCTCTGTGGAGCCTACAGAAACGCCTGCCTCAGGAAATATCTCGCGGAACCGATAAGGGGCGAGCTCTGTCACGAGGCTGGCCTCAGGATTCTCATCGGGACCGTTGTCAGGTACGCCGCCAAGTACGACCTCGGTGTGGACGTTCTTCTCGCGTATTACCGCGACCACTACTTCAGAGTCTTCTTGAGACTCAAGAGTGGCGCGAGAAAGGCCGACAGGAGCCTTTCCCGACTCGGTTATCTCTGGCAGGAGGGGAACGGAAGGTTCCACTACAAGAGGACTTTCCTCCCGGAGAGAACTGGGGCGGCTGGACCCATGTGGCTCGGACCCCTTAAGGACGGGAACTTCTTTGAATCCCTGTGGAATGAACTCAAGGCATTTCAACCGGCCCACAGGAAGACTCGACCCTTCCTTGAACTACTTGCCAAAGAGCTGGACGTTCCCTTCTTTTATGACACCCATGGGCTCGCGAGGAGGAACGGTCTTGAAGTCAAGAAGGTCTCGACGATAATCGAACGACTAAATGGGCGCGGCTACTCCGCAAGCAGAACTCACTTTTCACCAACCGCAATAAAGACAGACGCCCCTTTTGAAGTCGTTCTCGAATCCCTCAAAGAAAAATCATGAATTAAGAAAGGAAAAGCTCACTGCTGCGGGCAGACGTCCTGCTCCTTTGGAGGCTCCGGGTTGAGACCCTTCCTCTGACGTATCTGCCTGATGATGTTCACAGCGAGCTCCCCTGGAACGCGCTTGAAGCCCGCGTGCTCGGTGCTCCAGAGGGCCCTTCCACTGGTTGCTCCTCGGATTGCCCCTGCAAACCCAAACATCTCCGCGACCGGGGCTTCTGCTATGATGATCATGACCTCTCCTTCCTGCCTCATGTCGATTAGCTGTCCGCGCCTCTGGTTGATCTCCCTGCTGACGGCACCCATGTACTCGTAGGGTACGTTGATGATGACCTTCTGGTACGGCTCATAGAGAACAGGGTTGGCCTTCATCATGGCGCACTGGATGGCGCCTCTGATAGCCGGGTAGATCTGGGCCGGGCCGCGGTGCACGTTGTCCTCGTGGATCTTAGCATCGTGCAGGCGAACCATAACTTTCATGACGGGCTCTCTCGCCAAGGGGCCCTCGTCCATGGCCTGGTGGAATCCGTCGACGAGTAAATCCATAACCTCGTTGAGGTACTGGATACCCTTGGTGTTGTCGAGGAACAGGTTGCCCTGGTAAATGTCGACGATGCCCTTGGCAACCTCATAGTCCATGCCGAGCTCTGCCAATTTCTTGGCGACCTCCTTCGGGTTCTTGGGCCTGCCCTCTGGGATGAGGCCTTCGCGGATGGCCTGGTATATCTCGTCCGGAAGCGGCTCCACTGTGATGTAGAACCTGTTGTGCTTGTTCGGACTCTTTCCTTCGACTATCGGGCTCATCTTGGTGACGCTTTCGCGGTAGACAACGATCGGCGGGGAAACATCAACGTCGAGCTTCCAGTCCTCCTTGAGCTTGACGAGCTTGACCTCAAGGTGGAGCTCGCCCATACCGCTGAGGAGGTGTTGGCCGGTCTCCTCATCGATCTTAACATGAAGGGTTGGATCCTCCTTGGCGAGCTGGCGGAGAGCTTCGATGAGCTTCGGAAGGTCCTTAACGTTCTTGGCCTCTATAGCAACTGTAACGACCGGCTCGCTGGTGTAGTGAAGGGCCTCGAACGGCTCGATCTGGTCCTGGGCGACGGTCTCACCTGCCATTGCATCACGCAGTCCGGTTACAGCAACTATGTTGCCGGCGGGAACGGCTTCCATGTTTATCCTTTCCGGACCCATGTAGATACCGACCTGCTGAACCCTCGCTTTCCTCTTTGCGCTTATGAGATAGACCTCCTGACCCGTCTTAACCGTACCGCTCCAGACACGGCCGGTGGCGACTTCTCCAGCGTGCTTGTCGAGGATAATCTTGGTAACTACCATCACCATCTTGCCCTTGGGGTCACATCGGAGCATAGCCTGGCCGACCTCGCTGTCAACATCTCCCCTCCAGAGGTGCGGAATCCTGTACTTCTGGGCCTCGAGCGGGTTTGGTAGGTGCTTGACGACCATATCGAGGACGACGACGTGAAGCGGGGCCTTCTTCCTGAGGGTCTTCAAATCACCGCTGTTGGTGAGCTCGACGATGTCCTTGAATGAAACGCCGGTCTTCTTCATGTAGGGAACGCTGAGGGCCCAATTGTAGTAAGCTGAACCGAAGGCGACGCTACCGTCTTCAACTTTGACCATCCACTGGCTCTTAAACTCGTCCGGGGCGTACTTCTTGATGAGCCTGTTGACGTCGGTGATTATCTTAGCGAAGCGGTTTAAGATGTCGTTCGGGCCGAGCTTGAGCTCCTTGATTAGTCTGTCAACCTTGTTGATGAAGAGAACGGGCTTGACGTACTCGCGAAGAGCCTGTCTCAAAACCGTTTCGGTCTGGGGCATTACCCCCTCAACGGCGTCGACAACTATAATCGCACCATCTATGGCCCTCATTGCCCTCGTAACGTCACCGCCGAAGTCAACGTGACCAGGAGTATCAATCAGGTTGATGAGGTAGTCCTGGCCCTCGTAGTTGTGAACCATCGAGACGTTGGCAGCGTTGATGGTGATTCCCCTCGCCTGCTCCTGCTCATCGAAATCCAAAACGAGTTGCTTTCCAGCCAATTCCTCGCTAATCATTCCTGCTCCAGCCAAGAGATTGTCGCTCAGCGTCGTCTTACCGTGGTCGATGTGAGCGGCAATACCCATGTTCCTGATCCTCTCGGGCTGGGTCATGAGCTCTTTAATCTTCGCAATCATCTCTTCTCTTCTTCCCATTTACACCACCATCCTTGAATGAGCTTGTCGGCTTAACTTAAAAAGTCCGGTTATAAAGCTTTTCCCGATCGGGTTGGAGTCAGCCCTACGTCCCCGGGATGCTTAGATTTTTGGAGATAAAACTCCTAACTTCCCCAACTACATCCTTCCTCGCGTAGACACTCCAGTGCCAGTTGCTTTCCTTTGCATCGACGAGAGCCCTGACGAGCGGTGAGACCTCGCTCAGCCTCCTTACTTCGCCGTTGTATTCAACGAAAGCGTTCCGCTCTTCAAAGCGGGGTTTCGGCGGGTGGTCGAGTATCGCCAGGTGGCCAAAGTGAGAGTCAAGCCCCTCCTTCAGCTCATTTAAGAGGCCTTCCTCCAGCTCATCCCCACTCCAGACGACCCTCTTGTAGAGTCTCCTCCCATCTATGGCTTTAATAAGCTCCCTGACCGCTCTCTTCTCACTCATTCTAAGCCTTGCCACCAAATCCACCTCATCCATTTGTCTAATCTCCTTAAGTTTGACCCTTTCAAGTTCGACCGCCTTGGAGAGCATTGCGTTGGCTATCCTCACGGTGTGGTGGAAGTATACGGTCGGATACATCATAGCCCTGGCAAGAAGAAGGTTCTGACCTGCCATTACTCCCTTTTCCAATAGCACCAATCTTTTCCCGTCCCATCGAAGGCTTCTGATAAGCCTCTCAAGATCGACCAATCCGTAGGCGACGCCGGTGTAGTAGGCGTCCCTAACAAGGTAGTCCATCCTGTCGGAGTCAATATCCCCGCTCACGAGGGGATGTTTGAAAAGCTTGATGAACTCCCCCAACGAGTAACGCTCCCCCACCACGTCCCCGATTTCGCCGTGCCTTATTAACCACTTTGTGTTCTCCTCGTGTCTGGGATAGAGTGCCTCAAGGGTGTGGCTGAAGGGGTAATGCCCGAGGTCGTGGAGCAGGGCGGCGTAGACGGCATCCTCAATCTCCGGGTTGAGGGAGGCTATTCTTTTTGCGAGATAAAAGGCCCCGAGGGAGTGCTCGAAGCGCGTATGTCGAGCTGAAGGGTAAACCAGGAAAGCCAGGCCGAGCTGGGTTATTCGTCTCAGCCTCTGGAACTCGGGGGTGTCTACCAGCCTAACCGCGAACTCGTCGAGCTCGATGTGGCCGTGTATGGGGTCGTGGATGAGCTTCATACTTTCCACCGGAAGGTATCGAGGGTAAAGTTTATATAAACCTGGTGCCAACTAATGAATGGTAGGGGCTTCCACTTCAGGTGGTTCACCTCCGTCTGAAGTCTGTCGACCTTCCTGTCCGGGGGGCGGTTAATATGCCCCCTCAGGCGATTGGTTATACCCTAATCATTGCAGCATTTATCATTTAATTTGACAAAGGGTCGCAGAATTATGCAAAAACTTCGGAGAGAGTAAAGAGAATAAGGGATATCGAGTCTCGAACCTTCAGCTCCACGTCTCGGCTATAACGTCGTGCTTGTGGATGCTCTCGTTGCTTATGACCCTCACGTGGATTTTTCCTTTGAACCTATCCTTGGCCT
>Ga0256833_1001953_pt1 | contig 14869 bp, 29 predicted proteins | sample 356284metaG_FD_190535 | JGI IMG/M metagenome (GOLD analysis project Ga0256833, IMG submission 190535) | Hydrothermal vent microbial communities from Mid Atlantic Ridge, Atlantic Ocean - 356-284 | ecosystem: Environmental > Aquatic > Marine > Hydrothermal vents | place: Atlantic Ocean: Mid...
GCTGGAAGGTGGAGAGCACCTCGGTGTCGGCCTCGAGGTAGTCCTGGCGCACCTGCTCGTGGACCTTGGCGGCGGCGTACGAGCCCCCCTTGACCTCGGTGGTCAGGTTCTGGCCCAGCACGGCGACGCTGATCGCGGCGTCGGTCTTCTCGATCAGGTCCTTGAAGCCCTCCCAGTCGCGGGCGGCGGCCTCGAGGAGCTCGACGTCAAAGCCATTGCCCTGGGCGTCCTGGGGAAGCTCCACGAGACCCTCGGAGGCCAGGCTCGCCAGCGAGTCGAAGAAGCGCTCGCGGTCCTCGTCGCTGGCCTCGGCGGGCACCCGGGCCTTGATCGTGGGCAGGCCGTGCTTTTCACTCCAGCGAGCCCAGTCGCGCCAGGCGTACTGGCGGATGAGCCAGGGGATGGCGAGCCGCCGCACCAGCGCCCCCATCCAGGGGCGGCGGGCGCCACCGGGGGCAAAGAGCGCCCACTTGCCGTCGCCGGGCGTAATCGCCAGGGGCCCGTCAGCGGTCTGGACCTGGAAGGCCTCGAGGTCGGTCCGCCAGGCGAGGAACTGCGGGTGCCACACGCGGACCTCCGGCACCCAGCGGTCGCCGGTACGCCACACCAGCTCCACCGGCACCGCCCCGAGGAGCAGGCCGTAGCGAAGCAGCTCGCGCGTGACTTCCTCGGGGAAGATCCGCCAGTAGATGCGCTCGACCTCGGCGGCCACCTTCTCGCCGCCGTCGGCCGGCTCGAGCGTGACCGGGAGCCCCAGAACCCCGTTCACCCGGGTGTCGAGCACCGCCGCGATGCGGTCGTCCCGGAGCATCTGGTCGGCGAGCAGCGCGGCCTCGTAGAAGTCGCCCTGCTCGAGGAGCAAAAGCGCCCCCCGTACCCGGGGCACGCTCCAGTGGGTAAAGGTCGCCACCGGGGGCTCGCGGTAGGCCCGCCGCTTCTGCACCTTGGGCATCTAGAACCTCCGCTTCAGGCTGGGGCGCTTGCTAAAAAAGGCCGGCCCGCGGCGCGCCCCGTGAACCGCAAGGGCAAGAGCCATCACCGCATCGTCGTGCATCCCTTCGGGGGCCGAGTATCGTACGTGGCCGCTCGGCGAGGCCTCCACCCGGAAAGCCATCAGCTCGGCCTTGAGGGCAGGCTCCTGGTACAGAAGGAGCTCTCCCTGCTCGAGCGCCACCACTAGCCGTTCCACCAACTGGGTCTTGACCGGGGCCGTGAACTTCACTGCCTCCACCCGTGGCCACCGCCTGCGCAGTGCTTCGAAGACGGGGTCCCCCACCCCGGTCGCGTCCACCACGCCGAAGGCGTTGTACTGGCGGAGGATCCCCGCCACCCGGTCAGCGGTCACCGCCCAGGTATCCCCGCGCCAGCGTTGGTGAAAGACCAGCCGCGCCGGGGTTTCGGTGACGTCAAGGACGCGCACGTCGGTGTAGTCGGTGGTGCGGGCGAGGTCCACCCCGGCCACGTAACGCCGGCCGGGCCGGGGATCCTCAGGCCCCTCGAGCACAAAGGCGGCCCGCAGCACCGCGTCGCGGAAAACACCGCCCTCGGCGTCCACGAACTCGGCCTCGTACTCCTGCCGCCAGGCGAGCTCTGGCATCGAGCGGCGGCGGGCGGCGAGTTCCTCAGCGCTGATGTGGGGGTTGGTGCTGGTGGGCATCCGCCAGCCCTTCCAGTCGGGATCACCGCCCTGGCCCCGGCTCCAGAGCTCGAAGAAGTAGTTCCGCCCCTTCGGGGTTGAAGCAAACCACGCCGAGCCCCGGTAGTCGGTCAGGGTGGGCCCTACGCTCTCCTCCCAGGCCACGTCGAGGCGCTTGGCGAAGGCAGCCTCGTCCACGATCGCCAGGTGGTAGGCCCGGCCACGGCCGGCCTTGTAGGGGTCGTCGAGGGTCCAGAACTCGATAGCCCCGCCGGTATAGAGCTCGAGGCGGGGGTGGGGCGACTGGGCCGCCTGGGTGATCACCCCCTCGAGGGTCCGCCGCATGCGGCCGTAGGCCTCCTCGAGAAGGGCGTAGGTGGGCGCGAACCAGCCCACCCGCTTACCATCCAGGGCCGCGTTCACCGCCAGGTCCACGAGTAGCGTGGTCTTCCCCCAGCGGCGCCCGCAGGCCAGGACGTTGTACCGGCGGGCCCCGGCAAGCACCTGTTCCTGGCCCGGGTGCAGCCGGAGCAGGCGAACCTCGACCTCAAGCGTCTTCACGGATCACCCTCACCCGGATCTCGCCGACCTGCTCCTGCTCGGTGCGCTCGGTGTAGCCGCGGTGCTTGCCCAAGCGGGCCAGCGTGAACTGGACCGCCCAAGGGCGGCGTTTCTCGAGCGCCTCCACCAAACCTTCCTCAGCAAGGTCGACAAGGGCCTCCTTGGCCTCGTCGCGCACCCGTTGGAGATCGGGGTGCTTCGAAACGTAACGGCTCAAGGTCTCCCGGGCAACACCGAGCTTTCGGGCGGCCCGGGTGATGACCCCGTGCGTTTCGCGCAAGGCCTTGGCGACATCTTTCTTCCTGAGCGGCATAGTTGTGACCTTGTGACAAAGCAAAACCCCCGCCGCCGGGCAGGGGTTTGCCTATCCTAGAGATATTGTAGCAAAAACTGGCGCACGGGCAATAGGATGGAACCGGGGGACATCCCCGGAGGGGGGAGCACCCGTGAAGAGGGATAACCAGCCCATGAGCGAAAGACCGCTTTACACCGCGGCCGAAGCCGCTCGCTTCCTTGGCATACCGGTGAGCACGGTACGCAGCTGGATCGCGGGCCGGCGTTTCCCCACACGGGAAGGCGTCAAACACGCCGCCCCGGTGATCCACCTGCCCAAACACGAGGGCATCTACCGCCTGAGCCTCAACAACCTGGTCGAACTTTTCGTGCTCAGAACACTCCGCACGCAGCACGCCGTGCGGCTTCAGGACATCCGCCGAGCACTGGACTACGCCGAGCGTGAACTCGGCATCGAGCGGTTGCTCATCCACCCCGAGCTCAAGACCACCGGCGGCGACCTCTTCATCGAGTTCTACGGCCAGCTCATCAGCCTGAACCGGTCGGGCCAAGTGGCCCTGAAAGAGGTGCTAAAGGACGCGCTCGAACGGGTGGAGTGGGAAAAGAACTACCCGGTGCGCCTCTTCCTGCCAGTCCCTGCCCGCGAGGACCGCAAAAGCGTCTACGTGGACCCACGCATCCGCTACGGACGGCCGGCGGTGGGCGGAGTGGAAACCCGGGTGATCGCCGCGCGCGTGGACGCCGGCGAAGACCCCGGCGAGCTCGCCGAGGACTACAGCCTCCCGCCAGAGGTCATCATGGACGCCCTGGTCTTTGAAAGCGCCTTGGCGAGGGCAGCTTGACCATCTTTTTTACCGACCGGAACCTGGGAAAACGCTTCGGCCGCCGCTTGCGGGAACACGGGCTGTCCATCGAAATCCACGACGACCATCTACCCCAAGAAACCACAGACGAGGAGGTTCTATACCTGGTTGCCAAGCAAGGATGGGTGCTGCTCACCCTTGACGAGCAAATACGCTACCGGCCAACCGAGAAAGAAGCGATCCGGCGCTACAACGCCGCGGTGATCCATCTTAAAACCTCCAAGAATTGGCCCCTTCTGAGTCTGGCCGATCACTTTGCTGCCCACGTTCGCCGCGTGGAGAAGTTCCTCAAGAAAAACCCGCCTCCACTCTTCACCGTCTACCGCATCGACCCAAAAGGGAAGCTCAAGCTAGAGCGCAAGAGCCTCTGAGCCAGCCATAGCGCAGCCCGCCCGTAAGCGGCACGCGAACCCCCCAGGAACTTACCGTTTTTGTCCAACAACCGCCTCGGCCCCTTCCCAAACCTCACCTGGTCCAAAAGCCCCAGGTACTCCTCCGGCGCCTCACGGATCGCTTTGAGAAGCTTTTCCTCCGGCACCCACCCGATGGGCGTCAGCACGTGCCGCCCGAGGCGAATGCGCGGCCGCCGGGCCCACTCGCCGATGAGGGGCGGCGGAGCCTCGGTGGAAAGGTGTTCGGAGGCGTGCCAGGCCACGAGCTTTTCAGGCACGCCGAGCTCCTGAGCGATGCGCTTGACAAGGGGCCTTAAATCGCGCCCCGCCGCCCGGACCTCGAGGATCTTCAGATCGTACTCGGGCCCCTTAAGCGACCGGCACACCGGGCACCCCCGCGCCTGACGCGGGGGCAGCCCCCCAGGGCGCACGCGCACCGAGGGGGGCGTGTCGTGGAGCTCACGGGTCTTCCAGGCACGGAGGGCCTGGTACCAGGCCTCGGCGAGTTTGCGCTCCTCGGCGGTCATGAGACCTCCTCCACCTCCACCTCGATCCGCCCGCCGCGCACCGGCTCTTCCCGCACGATCCGCAAGTCCTTCACCTGGTGGTCGTCCTCGACCACCCCGGCGAACTCCAGGGCGTCGAGGACTGCCTTCCCGAGGTTGTCCACGTCCCGCCGCCGCCGGTCCGGCGGATGGGCGCGGATCACCACGCGCACCGGGTCGCGAAAGGGCAGGCCGTTGGTGCCGCGCTCGGCCACGATCGCCCACACGTCCGCGCGGTACCGACGCCCCGCGGCGCTGATGTGGGTGCGGCCGCGATCATGGCGCCAGTAGCGGTTTACGGAAGGGGGCCAGGGCAAAGTGAGCCTCACCAGATCCACCCCCCTCTCCACGCGGTGCCCAGGCCGAGCACGGCCAAGATCACCGCGAGAACCGCGAGCGCCACCGAAAGCAGGGAGAAAGCAAGGGCGAGAAGCGCGCGAAAAAGGCCCGGCCGCTCACCATTAACAAGCGCCCGCGCGAAGGCCGCCGAAGCTCCAGCGGCAGCAAAGTTTAGAAGGGCGAGAACGATATCCAAAAACGCCCAAAGCAGAACCCGCGCCTCCGTGTTCATGCCACCTCCACACGAGAAGCCTCAGCCAGGTCGATCGCGTCCATTCCGTTCCAGGCCCGCCACGTCTGATGGGCCCGGTAGAACCCCATCGCCATCTCGACCTGGCCAGCGTCGAGCATCCGCCTGATCACCGCCGCCACCTCCTCATTCCGCATCGGATCAGGCGCCTCGGCACTAGCCCGGGTCATCTCGCGGAAGACCTCGATGGCCTCCCGGGCCAGTGCGAAGGCCTCCCGGCGAAGCGACTCGTCGTTCGCGGTGTCAGCGCGGCCAGCGGGGACCAGAACCCCCTTCTCCCGGAGCTCGGATATCCTGGCCCGCACGGTGCCCGCCGACCGGCCAATCACCTCGGCGATCAGCCGGGCTGGGATCCCCCTGGTAGCGAGGTACTCGACGAGGAAGAGCTCCCGCGCGGTCCAGGGGCGGCGCTGCTTGCGCTCCCAGCCCCGGAAATCGGCCCGGGCTCGCTCCGCCGCTCGCCCCAGGCTCGCGGGATCCTGGGGCTCGGGGAGCGGGTCAGGGAACCGCTCCCCCCGCCGCACCGCGCTCACGATTGCGCCGCGCACCGCCACCAGCGGCAGGCGCAGCGCCGCCGCGATCACCCGCGGGTGGTAGCCGCGGCTGGCGAGGTAAAGGATAGCCTCGCGTCGTTTATCGCTCATGCTCCGTTCGCCTCCAGCCAGCGCTCAGCGAGCTCGCTGAGCGCGTTAGAGAACTCCCTGAACCCGTTAATCCAGGCCCAGCCTGCCGCCTCGACGGGGTCCATCTTTCCCGAGACCAGGGAATTCAGGATTTTTTCCTCCTTCGGGTGGAACTCGTGCGTCTCCGCCCAGTCTAGAAGCGGCCCGAGGAGCTCGTTCGGCTCCCAGGGGATCGGCTCGCGATCGTCCGGGGGGACGAACTCGATGCGCGGGTTGCCGTAGTACACGAGCGCGATCCAGGCCGCCTCCTTGAGCGTGAAAACCTCCCCGTCCACAACCAGGCCGCCGGGCCCCACGAAGGCCCGCAGCCCCCTGGCATTCAGGTCCTTGGCGAGCCTTTCGATCAGCTTCATGCCCCCTCCCAGGCAAACCGGAGCGCCGCGCCCTGGAAGTGCACAGGCCAGATCCCGGTCGGGCCGTGTCGGTTCTTGGCCACCACCAGCTCGCCCTCGTCGGAGAGGGTTCCGCCGGGTTCGGGTTTGCGCCAGAGCAGCATCACCACGTCGGCGTCCTGCTCGATCGCCCCAGAGTCGCGGAGGTGCGAGAGCTCGGGGCGCTTGTCGCGCTTCTGCTCGGCCTGCCGGTTGATCTGGGCCAGTGTGAGCACGGGCACGTCGAGCTTCACCGCCAGACGCTTCAGGGCGCGGCTGATGCGGGCAACCTCGAGCTCCCGGCGCTCCTCCCGGGCGCTGGGGTGCACCAGGCCGAGGTAGTCGACCACGTAGAAGTCGGCTCCCGAGCGGCGCATGTCGGCGTAGAGCGCTTCAGCGTGGTCCACGTCGTCGCGGACGAAGAGCGGCACGTCGAGAAGCGCAAGGGCCCGCTCCAGGCCATCCGCGTCCCGAAGCTCGTGAAGCGGGATCCCGAGCACCTGCGAGATCAGCCGGGCGCCGAGGGTCCAGGCGGGCATCTCGAGGCTGTAAAAGACCACCTTCCGCCCCGCCCGAGCGGCGATGAGGGCGAACTGGAGAGCAAGGGCGGTCTTCCCCACCGCGGTGCGGGCGGCCAGGATGTAGTGCCCGCCGCCGTCGAAGCTGGGGAAGGCGGGGTCGCGGGCCACCGCGATCGGCGGCTTCCGTCGCCCCTCGCGCTCGGCCCGCCAGCGCTCAATGGCGAGCCGCGCCGCCTCCTTTGCGGGCACTGCGCCCCGCTCCTCGTGGCCCCCTGCAGCCTCGTTGAGCTCCTCGATGGCGGCCAGGTAGTCCTCGCCGCGCTTTGCCGCCTGGACCACGCGCATCGCGGCCTCAGTGACTCTCTGGCGCCGTGCCGCCTCGCGCAGGCGCCGCTGCATCTCCTCGGCGGCCACCGAGCCGTAGTCCAGGTAGAGGTCGGTGATGCTGGCGATCACCGAGGGCTCAACCTCAGCGAGGGCCACCCCCTCGGGGCCGTGCTCGGCCAGGGCCTCGGCCAGGGCGCGGTGCTCGGGGAGGAGGTAGAGCTCGGGATCGGGCTTGATCAGCCCGGCCAGGGCGTAGGAGAGGGTGATGCGCTCGAGCTCACGCCGAGGCAGATTTGCGGCCATAGAGCACCTCGAGCGGGTCGGGCACGTCGTCGATGCCGATGTAGCGGTACTCGCGGTCGGTCTTTTGGGGCCTTTGCGGCCCCGGCGGACGCTCGACCAGCGAGGCGTCGAGCGGGATCTCGCCCTCGAGGATCAGCCAGAAGACCTTCAGCGGGTGGGTGTGGGCGTCGCGCTTTGCCTGGGCCCAGGCCGCCCGGACCTCCTCGGGGTCCCACATCCCGTCCCAGGCTCGCAGCCGGTCGAGGACGGTGTAGTCCCGGCCCGGCACCCGCCGGTGGAGCGCTCCGGGGGCCACCGCCACGATCGCCTGCGCGGTCGGCCCGAGGGACGCTTCAAGCGCCGTGGGTCCGGTGCTCTTAACCCCCGCGTCTTTTGCAACCTCTTCCTCGCCTAACCGGCCAGAGGGTCCGGTGCTGGAAGAGGGGGGGTAAGGGGGGGAGTTATTCTCTGAAGGAGTCTCTGAAGGAGTCTCTGTATTTATAGTTTGCTGAGAAACCCCCAAACTAGTTGGTGGGATTTCCACCATCTGGCTTGTGGGATTTCCACCATCAAGTTCGCGAGTTTTGCCCGTATCGGAATCGATGTTTCGGATAGCTTTGGCAAGGGCCTCTGCGTCTACCTCGTAAAAGGTCTTGGCCGGAACCCCCTCGCGGGTGATCTTAAGGAAACTAAGCGCCTTGAGTGCGCGCTTGGCGAGTTTGAACTCATCCGGCGTGAGGCCGGTTTCCTCCATAAGCTGTGCGTCGGTAAGGTGGAACTTGTCGCGCCCCTCATGCTGCGCCCAGTAGCTCCAGTGGAACAGGATCTGCGAGAGCAGAACTCCCGCCGTGAGCCGGCCGGTGAGCTTGCGGTAGATCGGGTAGTAGCTCACCGGCCGCTGGTTGAGTTCGATCATCATTCGGCGAATCGACACCTTGCACCCCCTAAAACAGCTGCTCCTGGGCGACGCGCACGCCGCCCGCTTCCCAGGCCCGCTCCATCCCGGCGAGCGCGGCCTCGAGCTCCTTGATCCGGCTGATCAGCTTCGCCCGGAACTGGCGGTACTCCGCCTCGTTCTCGGGAAGCCGGTAGACCTCCTTGCCCTCCGGGCCGGCGGCCACTACCACCGCAGCCCGGCCCCGCTTCCTGAGCTCGGCCATGACCTGCCGGCCCCGTCGGTCGGAGCCGAACAGCTCCTCGAACTCTTCGCGCGCGATCCCCCAGGCTCGGCGCTCCTTGAGGATCCTGATCGCCCTGGTGAGTTCCGCCTCGGTGATCTCGCCTCGCAAACCCGCTCACCTCCAGAGGGGTGGGGGCCCGTGCGGGCCCCCACGTCTACGCGTCCTCGTTCTCGAAGAGCTCCTCGCGGACGTTGCCACCTACCGCGCGGAAGGCCTCGAGGTCCGCCTTCAGCGCCTCGACGTCGGTGGGCGGGATCGCCCCCGACTCGACCATCCGGGTGATGTAGTTGGCGGCCTCGGCAGCGTCCTTCACCCCGGCCGCCTGGAGGCCCTCGCGGAGTTTCTCCAGGTAGTCGATGAACCGGGAGGCTTCCTCCTTGGTGAGCTCCTTGGAAGAGCCGACCTCCCGGCCGACGATCATGGCTACCAGGCGCAGCTTCACGTCGCGGTATTTCCCATTCACAAGCCCGAGCTCGTTCAGGGTGGCGGCGATCTTGGTGAGCTGGGCGGGCGTGATACGGGGCCGGCTGCCAGCTGGTTTGGGCTCCGCCTGGACCTCGACCGGGGCCGGTTCGGGCTGTAGCGCCTGGGTCTGCACCGCCTGCACCCGGTCCATCTCCTCGATCGGGGTCAGGGCCACGTCGAAGGCCCGTCGCAGGAGGTAGACCTCGAGCACCTTCTGGTGCATCGCCGCCGGGTGGGTCTTCCAGGAACCGCGCCCGGCGTTGTACTCGCTGAACCAGACCCCGCCCTCAAAGACCTGGGTTTGACCGGTGGCGGGGTCGAGCACCTTCACCCGGCCCTTGAGGTAGATGTCCTCGCGGCCGGTGTAGGGGTTCTCCCGCTTCTGCGGCTCGTCAATCTCGATACTCCAGGGCTTGCCGCTGGTGTGGGCGATGTGCAGCAAGCCGTCCCGGGTGATGTAGACGTTGTAGCGCCGGTTCTGGCCTCCGGGGATGAGCACCAGGTGCCGGAGCAGCGGGTCGAGCCCATACCGCCCGGCGATGGCCAGGGCAAGCTTGACCTCGTCGTCCGGGATGCCCGCGAAGATCTTGGTGCGGGCCAGTTCCGCCGCCTCGCTTGGAGACGGCACCAGTCCGGTGGTGGTATTCTGCTTCTTGGCTAACTCACCCATGATTCACCTCCTGGCGGGCCGTGAGCCCGCCTCCTCGCTTTCCATGAGCGGGCCCAGCTTCACCTCGAGGCCCGCCCGCTCCCGGACCTCGAGGGCTTCCTCGCTCCGTCCCGCCGCGCAGAGCAGGGCGGCAACGAAGAGGCCGACAAAGCCAGCTACGAACCAGAGCAGGATGGCGAGCCAGAGGGGGATCACCGCTTCTTCCTCCTCTTCCTCCTCCTCGCGCTCCATACGTGTCCGCCGCCGGGCAACCGTTTGCGCTCGACCAACCCGAGCTCGAGCAGGTGGTGCAGCGCTGAGCGCAGCTGCTTTTTGGAGATGCCTGTTTCAAGGTGCAGGCGGCGCACCGAGGCAGGCTCGGCCAAGCGCTCGACCAACCACGCCAGACCCATTGGTGCCTTGTTCGCCTTTTCGTGCGCTTCGTTGGTGGGGATGGGGGTGCCCATCACACCTCCACCCCCAGCTCGCCGGCCACCTGCTGCAGACACGCCTCCACCGAGCCGCACCGGTTGGCCTGGGCCACCACCCGGCCCTCTATGCGTGCCTCGGCATAGTCCCCGAGGTCGGCGTCGAACCCGTAGGCCACCTCGTAGCCGAGGCCCCTAAGCCGCCCGGCGATCCGGTCGGCCTCGGTGGGATCCTGTCGCCGGGCCCTAAAGGCCCGGGCCAGGTGCTCGCGGTCGGTTCGGACTATGCGGTCCGGCCGTCGGGCCTTGATCCCGGCGAGGAGGGCGAGGCCGCGGGCGATCACGCCTCCACCTCCTTCTCCTCCCGCCGGAAGGCCTCCGGAAGTAACTTCTTCCGCCAGTGCTCGGCGAGCCTGGCGGCCTGGGCACGGGTCCGCGTGTGCCCCCGGTAGAGCACGACGGGCCCGTCCCAGATCAGGACCTCGTAGCCAACGAGCCGTTCGCGTATGGTCCAGCCGATGGAGTTAGGCATCGCTAACCTCCTCTTCAGGCGGCGCTGGACAAGGCAGAGCCGCCGCCCTCCTGAGCTCGCGGAGCTCGCCTGGGGTAAATGGCGTGTCGTACCAGCGCCGCTCTTCAGGCTCGGGCCCGAAGGCGGACTCGATTTCCTCCTGGGTGGCCTCGGTGATGAGCGGGTCGCAGATCACCGCGCCACCTCCTTCATTGCCCGGATCCGCAGGAGCTTCTGCTCAAGCTCCCACTTCCGCCGAGCCACGCGGCGGTACTCCTCGCTTCTCTCTGGACGGACGCCGCCCCAGCCGATGCGGACTAACTCATCAGCTAGGCGGGCGATTTCCTCGCGCAGGAACTCCTCTGTCCGCTGTATCCTGTTAGTGGTAGCTGGCACGCTATCACTCCTTTCTGGCCGGGGTAATGGCCCCGGCCGCCGCTTTGGATTCGGGGGTTTCTCCCCCGTTGCGGCCAAGCAGATCAGCAAAGGCACGGAGGTCGCGTTCGAGTTCCTCCACGTCGTAGAGGTTGGCGTTCTGGTGCTTCCACGGAAGCGGGCGGAAAAAACCGAGCTCCTCCGCCCGCTTGAACTCCTCCAGGCTTAGCTCCAGATAGGCCGCTGCCGCCCGCCGGCTTTTGAGCACCGGCTTCTGCCGAAGCTTCGCAAGGAGAGCCTCCGCGAAGGCGGAGAACTCCTCGCGCAGCACCTCGCGGACAACGGCCTCGACCTCTTCTTTTGTGAGCAGGTCAAGGGTTGGCATACTCAGCCTCCCCGATGAGCTCCCCGAGGACTTCGAGCTCGCCTTTTCCGGTCTTCTCGCCGATCGCCCGGGCCAGCCGGCGGATCGTGTCGAGCTTGGGGTTGCGCGCCCGACCGGCCTCGATCATGGCGATCGTGCCGTAGCCGACCCCGGCGGCCGTGGCGAGTTCCTCGCGCTTTAGACCCGCGCGAACGCGTAGCTCGCGCAGGCGCTTGCCTACGTGGGTCAAGGACCACCTCCTTTCGGGTTGGGATGGGTTAGGTTTTTGGTGCGGCGGGCTGGAAAGGGGGGTATGACAGTGGACCGAGACGCAAAGGCCTTAGAGCTTGCGTGGGAAATCGTGAAAATGGTCTACGGCGACGGACCAGGTAGGACAAGTGAGTTCTTGTCCAGGGTGAGTGGAACCAATCACACAGAAGCCATGCAAAATGCCTATGACAGCGGCCATATCAGCAGCGGAACGGCCACGAATGGTAGGGAGGATCTACGCAAAATCGCCGAGGAACTAGCTAGTACCGTCAACGAAGTCGCCAAAAAGCTCATTAACGGACTGGGAGAGTAAAGCCACCTGCTTCCAGCCCGCCGCCATTTCATTCGTCGAAGAACTTTTCACCTACGGGAAGAGCGTAATGGTCAAGATCCCGTGATTCTAGCTTAAGCTCTTTCACGAGGCTCTTGATCACCTTTGCCGTGATGATGCCCGCATCCTCTGGGTAGTGTGTTTCAAACGCGACCTTAACCTCGTGCTCTCCGAGGCTGATGCGAATCTCGACTTCCACGTGCCTACCTCCTCTCTTGGGTGGGGACCCCTTTTGAGCAGCATATTACCGGTCACTAATAACTGCCGGCCAAGAAAAGCCGATCAAGTCGGCAAGGTCTCTAGTTGCTAAGTTTTCAAGGTCCGCCGCAGGGACGCCTGCTGGCACTAGCTTATTACCAGCAGCTGGTAATGTCAAGGGGTAGATATGACCGGAGCGCTATTATCGGCCTGATATGGTCAGTTCTACTAAGCCTTCCCCAGGATGGGCTATTAGGCTGAGGCGTAAGGAGCTTGGGATGAGCCAGGTAGACTTAGCAGCTAAGGCTGGAGTCTCGCAATCACTGATCAGCTCCATTGAAAAAGGGGCCATTAGACCAGAGCGGATGCGGCTTGAGACTTTGCTCGGATTAATGAAGGCATTGCGGTGGTCGCCAGAAGAATTCGAGGAGGCGGTCGGCGTAAAGCTTCCTATCCTAGAGCAACTCAAAATGAGGGAAACGGAGGAGCAAATCCTCCGCGACCATGCCCTGCCGGTCAAAACCCACATCATCCCCATCGTGGATGCAGGGGCGGGCCTTCCCTCCTGGACCGACACCGGCGAGCAGATCGAGGTCGTTCTCCCCGAGATCAGCGGCTACGACCGCCGTGACCTCTTTGCCGTGCGCGTGCGCGGTGACTCGATGGAGCCAACCCTCTCCGAGGGGGACATCGTGCTCTTCGTGCGCGACGGTGAACCCGAGAGCGGGAAGATCGTCGCCGTCCACGTGCCTGACGACGGGCTGATCGTCAAACGCCTCCAGCGCGTGGGCGATGCCTGGCTCCTGGTCAGCGACAACCCCGCCCACCCCCCGCGGGAGCTCGAGGACGGCGAGCGGATCTTCGGGGTGGCGAAGGCTGTGGTGAGGAGGGTTTAAAAGGCGTGCTTTGTAAAAAGTTTGTACTCATTCGTTCTTTGTTGATCCTAACTTTGTTTGGTTTGTTGTCTGGGTGTGGGAGCTACGGTCCGCCACCTCAAGTTACTTACTTTGGAACAGCTGCTGGCACGAACACAAGCAAAATTGATCCGTATTCAACGATCGAATTGCGATTTACCCCACTCATGAATCATGAATCGCTTCTTGGCGCCATCAAGGTTATTGGCCCAGGGGGAGAAGTTCCGATTGACATATATTTGGACGACCGCGTCTTTTACGATGAAACACGGGTTTTCATAGACGCCAAAAACGATTGGGACTATAGCAAGCAGTATAAAGTAATCGTTGATCGAAGCGCTAAAACGAAGGATGGAGTTCCACTGGCGCAAGGGTTCGAGGGGGCGTTTTCTATCAGGGAATCCCGCAGAATACGCTTTGATTCATTTTATGTAACCCGTTATACCGATGCGCAAATGACAGCCACATTCACCAACTTAGAGACTTACCCGTTGTATGATGTACAAATAACCGTTACCTGCAAAGAGGATGGCTACCCGAGTTTGTATACCAGTTTTAACTTCGCTTTTGCGGCAATCGGGGCTAACAACTCTGTTACGCAAACGCAATACTACAGCGATGGTTTTCCCTACTTTACGAGCAATACGGTGCACTGCACTTTCGATGCTAAAGCCAATGGCGGTGATGCGGATGAGGTCTACTGAACCGGTTCAAACAAAGGTGGTGAGGTGATGATTCTAGGCAAGCTCATAGCGGACATGTACCAAGTAGCCATCGAGGTTGTTCTGTGGATCGTTCTTATTCTTGGTGGCTTGCTTGGCTATGGCTACTGGGGCGATGCGTTTGGGGCGATTGTCGGAATCATAGGAGGGTTTTTCGTCGATTTAGTTGTTTTCGGCACTTTGTTGGTCCTGCTTGATATCCGCGCGGGAGTAAAAAAGCTGGGACAGGAACTGGTGAAGGAGTGATGATCAATGTCTGACAAGAACGAAGGTGCTTACCGTAAAGGTCAGGTTCAAGTACATTTTTCGCCTAACCCGGAGCACTTGCCTATCTACGCCAACGTAGCTTTGGTTAACACGATCTCCGATGACGTCATCATCGGGTTCGGCTTTGTAGACCCGATGTTGCTTGCTGAACTGAAACCAGAGGATGCGCCCCGTATCGAGGCAAAAACCATCGTACGCATCGCGATGAGCCGAACCAACGCCAAGCAGTTTTTGAAGTCACTGCAGGACGCCATCGAAAGAACGGAGATAAACCATGCCCCGGATGCAGGTGAATAGCCAAGAGTCCCAGCTCTTCCTCACTGGCATCTACATCGGAATGGCCACCCAGCCCATTGCTCGCGAGCGCATCGGAACCTACCACCCCAGGGGGATGGAGATTCCAGTCGTGGGTGCAGGAGTAGTAGCCTTGGAGTGGGAGAACGTGTCAAGGGCTCGTGAGGACTTAAACAACACCCTGAGCAAGCTAATTGGCGCCGGGCTTCTTTACGACGCCAATGTGGAGGTGCTCAAGCCTACGTACTGGAAGGTTTATCTGCTTATCCCTGAAGCGAATTACTTCGACCGCGCCAAGTCCCGGGCGGTGATTAAGGAAATCACCGACGCCGTAGACCGAAAATACAAGATCTACACCGATATTCACTTACACCCCGTGCCAGAACATGCCAAGCGTGGATGACCACAAACGGCAGGCAGAAAAGAACGAAGAGATGGCGGCCAAGCTCGAGGGAGAATACCCGGACTGGGGCGTCACCGCCTACTTCTACGCTGCCCTACACCTCACCCGTGCCTGGCTAAAAGATCGCGGCTACGGAGACAGCGATTACCAAAGTCACCTAGCCGCAGAGGAAGCCCTCGAGGAAGCGCACTTCGATGTCATCGACGACTACAAGCACCTTAAGACCCTAAGCGAAAGAGCTCGCTATGAATGCCCAAGCGACAGCGAAATGCGGCGTGTCCTCCCGATCGCGAAGGAAATTTTCGAGGACATCAAGGGCTATACCTTGGGCTCGATGACCATCTAACCCATGCCCCGTCCCGCCCTACCCCCCAACGCCAAGCTCCGCAAGGACGGCCGCATCGAGATCCGCGTCCAGGTCGGCGGCCGGCGG
>Ga0256833_1001954_pt1 | contig 14868 bp, 18 predicted proteins | sample 356284metaG_FD_190535 | JGI IMG/M metagenome (GOLD analysis project Ga0256833, IMG submission 190535) | Hydrothermal vent microbial communities from Mid Atlantic Ridge, Atlantic Ocean - 356-284 | ecosystem: Environmental > Aquatic > Marine > Hydrothermal vents | place: Atlantic Ocean: Mid...
AGCCATTAACGCCTAAACGAATCAAAAGACCAAAGCTACCCCGCCCATTGCCAGTAGTCGTCCGCTCCTGCCTCATAATCCTCGAGAACCTCGCAAAGAAGAGAAGCGATGAAAGAGGATACAGCATATACTTCATCGACAAAGACGACTACATAGTCTTCGAGGATGTCGGTCAAGGATTGCTAACGACCTCAGAATTCGCATACAGGGATTACATAGACCCTGAAACCCTCAAGTATCTCGTCTCTCCTTCTGCCGTGTACCTGTTGCACACCCACCCGTTCCAAGACGTGCCAACACCATCATCGCTTGACTTAGACACAGCAGAGCGGTTCAGGGAACACTACAACTGCCCAGTATATTGCTGCGTCGTCGGCAGAGGAGGAAGGAGATGGTATTGATGACAAAATACCTTACTATCCCAGCAAAGAAAGTTTACAAGATGCCATTAGACGTTGTTATCTTCTGTGACCAATGCTACCACGATCCTGAAAAAGATGTAGTAGTCTTCGTCAATCCCCAGCCAACATTAATAAAAATCGTTCGCTCTCTCTTCCCGTAATCTATTTTTTAGATTTGGTTTGCTTAGTTATCCTTTTAGAAGCGTATTTATACCAGAGATCCTAATAAACAAATATGCCGAGCAAAGAGGATTTACTCCAGAAAGTAGAACAACTCCTTGATACTCTAAACGTGCCGCAAGCGACAGTCAAGAAAATAAAAGAAACGTCTAAGTACTTAGTCGATAATCTCGACACATCTATCGTAAAGTACAAGCACACCGACAATATCGCAACCGCTATTATCCAGCTCGCTTGCGAGTCTGAGGGAGTATATATTAAAATAAAGACGAAAAAAGACATAATAGCGAGGTTAAGGCAGTATTTCAACATTAGTCCTCCTGAGATCGACACCCTTCTCGCTAAACAGCTAAAATTTATCTCAAACATATATAGTATAGATATCGAAACTGAGAGCAGGATTTTTCAAAAATGCAAAGAATTGCTTAGACAACTCAAACGTGTAAATCCTTCATGTCTATCGTCTCTTTCAATTATCTCGTATGTGTTATTCAAAGACCCCGAATTTAGCCAGCTCAAAAAGAAGAAGAAACTAAAGCTCGTCCACCTCAGCGCACTGTTTGGTTTAAATGATGCAGCAATTAGATCGTGGTGGTCTGCACACGGTCTTACAAAAAGAGAGAAGAAGAAAGAGAGAGAAGACAAAATACCAATTCCTAAGTCCGTACTATCCGATGCTCCTGTAATCAAGATCTCTCCGTTAACTATAGATGATAACGACGAAGAGGCAATTGGTTTTCTTGGTAAGTTAAAGCGATTGTTACGTTAAGCTAATTTAGAAAAACTTATATATTTTCTAACATGCCTAATACTATGGCTGTGTTTAGGTGTATAAGATTTGGAAAACTGACGACACGAAGGGCACTATTAGACCATGGATATGTCTACACAGCGAGGAGTAAGAGGAGCATGGACAAACTCATAGCAGAAACCAAAGGGGAAATAGACGCAATTAGCTGGGCAGGGAAATTCGCAGAGATTAAGCTAATCCCTGTAGGACCAATCGTCAAAAGAGATGGAGAGTACTACGTAATTGATAATGGAAGGATGATACCAGCAACAGAATATAAGCCGAACGGCTACGACGACGATAGGGTTTTCAAAAATACTGTTCTAAAAAATGTGTTCAGACACCCTGACCCATATATGTATAAAGCCATTCTCGTGAAGACGTGTCTTCCGAGAAAACTCATAAAGTATACCCCGAGCAAAACACCTCGAACGTATACAATACCACTTAAACTCACGAAAATACACGCCTATCACCATCTAAACAAGATAAATGGTCTAACACTCACAAAAGCAGCAGAGACGCTTGGATTCACACGTGTGGAGAACTTACTTCAGTTCCTCGCCGAACTAAAAGCTGAGGGAAAAATAAAAGATATTCGAATTGTTTAATTACTCTTCTTCACCAAGTATAAGTTTGTCTGCTTCAATTTTTTGCACGTATTTCATTAACATATCCAGTTTACTGTGCCTCAATGCACTTGCAACGATTGCGGGGTTTACTCCTTCTTTCAGCTTCTTTGTTACCCATGCATACCTAACACTGTGAGTGTTTATCCCGTGCTTGCTCGCCCAAGAGACTATTCTCCTTTCTATTTTATCTTCTCTAATTTCAAGTACGTAATCTAAATACTCTCTCGTCTTCCTCACGAATTTTGGGATTTTAACTGGTCTATACTCCTGCTTTCCTCTCTTCTTTCGTACTTTGACTTCTATCGTTGACTTTCCGGTCTTTAGCCATTTCCTTGTTGCCTCGATTGCCTCACTTATACGCAGTCCATTTGTGAGCTGTATTGCTAAAATCACCCAATAAGAGAGCTTTTTCTCTTCTAATTCGGACTCTGGTGGCGTCAATTCGTTTACGTTCTCTTTAATTCTCTCCAACATCTCGTCGTAATCCAGCCCTTTATCCCACATGATTTAAAGTAAGTGGGGATTTTTAAAAAGTTGATGTTATGGCTATAACATCAACGCCTTTCCGCCGCTATTGTGTGCCGATCGGCCAAAAAACCCCAGAAAGGGAATTAACTAAGCAAAAAAGAGGGGGGAATGTAGGCTTTTCGCCAGGGTATATATACAAGAGAGACAAACGTTCAATATGGGCAAGGTAATCGTGGAGGAGATGTATGTTTTTGCAAAACAGCTTTTTAATACGCTTTTAAAAAACAGCGACAAATATGGAGGGAGAATTTGCCTAATCACAGGAGAGCAAGGGAGTGGAAAAACTACGATGCTCAGGAGACTTGCCGAAGCTTATTTGAGTCAAGGAACGGTCGTGATATGGAGGGGGCGTCCTGTAGAGCAAATTCATTGGGTTCCTAACTGGAAAGAAAGGTGTGTGTTCTTCCACCACTCAGATGATGAGTTCACGGCATACGATGTAAGAGGGACTGTCTCAATAAACATAACAGATGAGCTTGATGTAAAAGAGTACACTGATGCCCGTGATTTATACAAAAAATTAGAGGATGGGAAGATTAACGTCGTTTACGAGCCGACGACGTTCAAGTTTAGCAAAGGCGTTGGGTTAGTTGACGTCGTGTACAAGAGCGTATCCAAGAAGGCGGCAAAGAAGTTGCTCAAACAACCACAGGAAGGAAATTTGTTTTGGTTCGAAGTCATTTACGTGTTGATCCATAGGCATGATACAAAATGGTTCGCATTGTTACTCGACGAGGCGGACGACATCTTCCCCGAAAGCCCCCAAGGGATAAGATGGAGGTTCCAAGAGTGGGCGAAGAACGTTATGCGAGATTTAAGGAAAACAAGGACGAACTTCGTTATATGCACTCACGCTATAAACGACTTGGATTTTAGGATAAGATCAAAAATTCAATTTTGGATATATATGAAAAATGCAAAGGTGCCGAGGTCGTCAATAGTAAAACCTTACGTAACGAGCTATTTGAAGAGGGGGCAGTTTATTATCGAGAACGGATTGTTTGGCGTCGGAGTGGTAGAGCCTTACGAGCAACCAAAGATGGGAGATTTTAAAATTGTGCTAACACCTAAGGAGGTAGAAGATGACGAAGATGAAGAATAGTGGTATTAAGCTTTCAGGAAGCCCCGGAAGTCCAACATTGCTTGAGATAGCTATCTCGATAAACCACGCCTTAATTAGATATAACCTCTATAATTTCGAGAAACTATACGCTAAAGCAGACTGGCTCTGGAGGAGTTTGGCATATCTACGTACAGGATTGCTGCTGAAAAGAGAGCTATACACACTGCAAGGCAGAAAATCCGATGCGATGTCTGTTAGCGAAGAGCTTAATAAAGTTGAAAGACAGCTTATACCAAAATTAAAGATGATATATATCGACCCAAAAACGATTAAAGCGTATTATTTATTGAAGAAGAGAGAAGACATCAACGCACTACAAGCAGTACTTGAAGCTTGCAAAATGCTAAACGAAGTCAGAGATGAAGTTGTTGAAGTAACTATGCGTACGAACTTAGTCGTCGTTCAACCACTTGTATTCGGCGAAGAAATGCAAGACGTGTCAGAATAAAGGTATTTGAAGCCATATATTCCGTATTACTATTTTACTGTTTTACTGTTAAACAAAAAAACTTAAATACTATCAAATATACAAAAAACTCGACAATATATAGGGGGTGGCGTGTTGTGCTTGGCAAGAACTTGAAAAAAGGGATGAGAACGTTCGTAGATGATGTGAAAGCTTTTAGCACCAGCTTAGTCGGAGCAGCACTCGGCATAGTGATACTCGCAATCGTCGTGCTCGACATAGCCGTGCCGGTGATTCAAAATGCGATAACTTCTGCAAACCTGACTGGAACGTCATTGATAATTGCGAACCTGATTCCAATGTTCCTAATACTCGGCCTCTTCGTCATGGTTGCCGTTGTGTTCGTTATAAGGTGGCTATAACGCCACCTAACCATAGCTTTTTTAGGGTGGTACAATGTCCACTACAAAGTACGTTAGTTTAGCTATTGCCGCACTTGTAGTGATCATAATTACACTCGACGTTGCAGTTCCAACGATTAACAACTCGCTCAATGCAAAAACAGCTGTAAATGGATTAGATGTCTTAAATCCAATAATCCCGTACGATACGCCAATCCAGCTTAGTCATGTACCGATAAAAGGAACGGTGAAAGTTTACAATAGTACCTACACGGCTGTTGAAGGCACAGATTATACGGTTGATTATGTAAACGGCACTATAACGATCCTATCAACTGGTGCTTTGTTAAATACATCTTCCTATAACGTTTCTTACCAATACTATGTGCCTGTTTACACGGGAACTAATGCAACCTTGCTCAAAATGACTGTCCTTATGCTCGTCCTCGGCGTGTTTATAATGATTGCAGCGACGATGATCATGAGGTGGCTCTAATGCTCAAAAAGCTAAAAACTAAAATAAAACAGAAAAAGGAGGAAACGCAAAAGAGAAAAGAGTTATTGAACAGTGCAAAGCTCAAAATCGAACGGGAAACAAAAATAAAACCACTAATGGAAAAATACGGTCTTACGGAGGAGGAGGCAAGGGAGTACATACGTGAAAGTGAGAAGCAAAGGACAAAATTAGAAAGAAGAAAATTCATCAAACAAGGAGTAATAAAATCAATGAAGGCTCTTCATGAATACGGTAGCAAAAAAGCACAAGAGTTGAACGTAAATACAGTAAGCAATAATACTACCAGCAATGGTCTTGGTCTAACATATCAAAGCAGAAGAAATCCTTTCGATTTCTCAGATATCGAACAGATGTTTGGATTTGGGTTAGCAAGAAAAAAAGCATACGACTTTTCAGATTTAGATGCATTAAGCAATATCAACTCTAAAAATCCTTTCGACTTCTCAGACATAGACCAAATGTTTGGATTTGGGAAGTACAATAAACATAACATGAGTACGAACAGCAAACACAGTAGAACGAAGAAAAAGACTAAAAAAAGGAGAAAATAACACAATAATTTATTTTTACATTTTTAGTACTGGTGCAATTAAATAAGCCGCTTTAACGTTTGAATTTATTTCAAACTTTACCGGACTGTCTGTGCTAAAGTAAATAGACACAGTATCATCTGGGTTTAAAGCCCGTAATATAAGATCAAGATTTTGGATGCTTAGGTGGACTTTTTCACCTTCTTTTAACTCCCCCTCGTCGTTAAATCCAATTTTATACTCAAGTTTCGATGTTTCGCCCTCTGCAGAGAGTACAACTGAATCCTTTGTGCTCGTAAAAGAAACGATGTCTGATGCTAACGATGCCAGTTTTACCGCCTCTTTTAAGTCTTTGATTGGAGCATTTGTTTTCACCTTGTAGTCAATCGTAGGTATTTTTGGCGGCTTTCGTATTGTACTTGGATCTACCAAGTTTAGGTTATATTTTATTCCATCTGATAGAGCCAACATTAATTTTCCAGAATCTACAGCAATTTCTACTTCCCCTTGCTTCTTCTGTAGGAGCTTCTTTAACATTGATATTCGGATTAAGCCAATTTCTATTTCTTCTGTCGCCATTGCAGGCATTTCTGCAGTTAATGCTATGATGTTTGCTGAATCTACGAGTTTTAAAGAGAGCTTATCTTTGAATACACTCAGCCTAACTTCATCACTTACCGCTTCAACAAGAGATAGTAAGGTATATAGCTCTTCTGCAAGACAAAATATCTCTACCATGTTAAAGTATTATTAATATAAGGTATATGTAGTTTGGCATCTCATTTACGTGACGATAATCAAAAAGCTAATATATGGCAAGCAAAAAAAAAGGAAGTATGAAACAGGCACGCAACAGCACCAACAACCAAATACGATTTGAAGACCTTATAGGTAAGTTGATCCCAAAGTATATAAAGTTTATGCGTGTGATTGGGGAGCAAAAGCCCGGCAGGATGTATTGGATTGACAATCGTAGCAAAACACTAATTCTTGGTTTTAGGCTCAAAAAAACCCTAATATATCCCGTGATTATACATGTCTGCGAAAGAAGACATTATACGCCCATGAAGTACGTCTGCGATGAAGAGAAAGAAACTGGCCACTTCTATTCTGCGTGCCGAGTTTTCCACAGGCTACAGAAAAAGAGGGGACACGAGCTTAGAGCGAGGTTCGTAAGAGATAGGACAATCTTCCTTCTAGGAAACTCGTACACACGGTCAGTAAAAGGACGTATCAAAAAAACGTATTCAAAGATGACGATTGGAGCGATCGTCCTCAAGAAGTTTGGAGAGCTTGAAAGGGGTTTGCACGCCGTCTGGTCATGGGTTCTGAAGTATCTCTCGGCAAGATTGACAGGACTCAAAAAAGCACTCGCAAAGAAGAAGGTTACTCCTTTTGGGCACGTGCTTGATTTTCAGAATAAACTTTCCTTAATTGTAGAGTGGATTTCTCTACAAATGGTTTAAAGATAGGATGTCTGCCTAATTTATCGCCTATTTTTATTTAAGATTTTTATAATTTTTCCTTATAACCTTTTAATAGTACATATTAGTATTATATTATATATTACTATTAAGTCCTACTACCTTTTTCCATGCTTTTTTGAAACTTTACACATGCGGGCGGCAACTTCACTAACCAGCACCTTACTGAAAACCCCCACTCATCGTGAACACCCTTACTGATTTTTTTGGTGAAAGTGAACGAATGCAAACAAATATAAACAAAATGTTTTTAGACGGTTTGATTTTGTGTATTTTGCAGATCTTGTTAATACTCCACTCTACAGTATATATACTCCCGAACAAGAGTATTTTACATGTTGAGCACACCGTTAGATGCCTTCGTATTCACGACGATTATCGCTTGCCTAATCTTCTTTGCAGCTATATACTCCAGATCTCCAGTGCTTGGGAGCTTTAGCGGACTGTTGATGATCTTAATTGGACTCTATGGCTTAGATTACGGGTTAACCCCGATTGGGCGACCTCTATCTGTAGGCATATCTTTTACTGTGATTGGCGTGGGGTTGTTCTTCTTCCTCTCAGCTATTGTGGATTACATACGTTAAGGTGGTGTGCTGTATGTATGCAGACGAAATAGTTGAGAATAAAACGAGTAATGCCGTGGGTAAATACGCCTTAACGCACAGGAATGTAGATGTTGACGCCGTAGTCTCGACGTACTTATTAAGCAAACTCGCAGGGTACAGAGTTGTACTCGATGTAAATGATATTCCTAACAATGCTGAAGTTGTTGTAGTCGATATGCCCATAACGAAGCAAATACTATCAGCCTTAAATGCGAAAAATTGCACTTTACTCGGAGTACTTGACCATCACTCTGGAGAAGATTACACTTGTGCTGCCGAAGCCGTAGCAGAATTCTTAAAATTAAATCCAGACTCAGCGTATAAGTACTTAATAGAGCTTGCAGAATCGTGTGATTGCGGGCTTATTCTATCAGAGCCTGAATACTTGCGGCTGTTCCACATTAGCGGGATACTCGCTGTAATGAGGTTTAACGGAAAAAGCGATTATGAAATACTCGAAGAGATGTACAGAATTTTAGACATGTATATTCCCTACCTTGAAGAGCTTTTAGAAGCAGAGAGAATCGTTGAAGCCATTCCTGTTATCTCTGTTGGTGGGTATTCTGTTGCAGTAGTGAATAAGCCTACTAACCTAATAAACCAAGTCCTGTTCAACAACAAGGAGGTCGATTTAATTATCTATAAGGATAGGTACAATCTTGGTATCATAAGGAACGCAGAGATCGATATGCCTGATTTATCCAAACTGAAGTCAATAATACTGGAACTATTGGAAGCTAAGGGGAAAAAAGAGGAAATAAATGAGTGGTTCTTTCATCCAGATGGTTTTATTACAGCGAGAGGTACGAGGAAGCATCCGGCAAAAACACCATCTGTTTTAGGCACTAACGACCTATTGAAGGCATTGTTAATGCTCATGAATCCTGAATTTAGGGAAAAGAGTGGTGATAGCAATGCCACAAGATGAGGAACTCGAAGTAATGGACTCAATCAAACTTGCAAAAGATTTACTCAGCATAGATGAGGATGCAAAAGAAGTCTTCTCCGTCCAGACCGGATTGTACAGGAAATACAGAAAAAGGTATTTTGATGACGAAACGGGAGAAGAGAGAGTAGAAGAGATTGAAGTCCCAGTAGTGGTAAAAGAGTTCTTTGATGACTACAGGAAAGGATTTCTCGATAGAAAAGAGTACAGAAAAGTATTAGACGTATTAGCGAGAGGAGATAAGTATAAGATCATGCTTAGCCGCCTTGATGGAGGCAAAAACTTTATCCCGTACATACACCTTAAGCAAGCACTCACTATTTTGACTTTGTCGGGTAGTAAGAACGGAGCTTTCATTAAGACAATTCTTACGAAGTTTATCGGAGAATACGAAGAGAAGAAAGGAGGTTTATTTAAATGATTAGCATACAGGTTGCCGCCCAACTGATGATGTTGAGAACTTTTCTAACGATATTCATTATAACAACAATTATAGCGAGCATTTTAGCTGGAATGGGGTTTAAGGAGATAATCCGGACAAAACGCCTGAAAAACGCCGTGAAGAAGGGGCTGATCCAGATAATTGTGTTGAAGAAGTCAGGGGTTATAAAAAGATACCTCGTGAAGCCTGATTCACCGACAAGAAAGGATTTAGACAATAACACGTACTTCCTCGACGATAAAGCGAAATACGTCGAAATAGACGATGTACGATACAAATTGGACAAAACAGCCATAATGTCTGACAGCTACGGCATTCCAACGTGGATATTCTTTGAAGGAAACGCCATACCAATAAACTCAAGAGAATGGAATCAAGATGTGCCTTATTTGAACGCTAACTTCGTGTATAACCAAATACTTGAAGAGGCGGCAGCATTTAGGAGTCCAATAGAAAAGTACTTTAAGACAATTCTCATAATTCTTATAGGCGTAGTGGGATTAATACTCCTACTCGCCGGAGGTTTGCACTAAGGGGTGAATAAAATGGGTTTAGAGGAGTTAATAAGGCTGATGAAAAAAGAGTACGAGCACTCAGATTCTTTAACTGCGTCTTTAATCCACGCAAAAACGAGGCTAACAGTTCTCAACAAATTAAAGAAGAAAAAAGTGAGAAACCTATTGCGCGAAAAGATGCCCGGATATGCTGAATGGAGAGAAATCGCAGAAGAGATAGACGAGGAATTCGAACTTGCGGAGCGGAAGAGGTTAGATGTATTTGACCGAAAATCTGGAATTAAGAGAAAAAGAATTAGACCCTAAAAAGATAGTAAAAAATATATCTTTTCTCGAATACTTTTTTTAGTGGTGCCTTATGGGGTGGTTCGATAGTATTGGCGGTTTCTTTAGCTCTGTTGCATCTGCAATAAGTTCAGCAGTCTCTTCTGCGTTTGGAGGAGGTTCTGGCGGATCAGGCAGTAATTCAGGAGGTTCTGGATCATCAAGTTCTGGAGGATCAAGTTCTGGAGGCTTTGGAGGAGGTGGCGGCGGAGGACTCGGTTTAGATGGGGGACTCGCAAACGCCGCCGCAGGTGGTGGATATGTTGGAGGCAGTTCTGGGCCAGGGAGCAGCTCTTCAGGCTCCTCGTCTTCGAGCTCTTCTGGGACATCAGGTGGGAGCAAGGGATCAGGCGGCAATTCAGGAGGATCTGGAGGTGGTTTCTCCGGTGGAGGATTAGGGGGAGACCACAGCTCAAGTTGGGGTGGGATTAGTAGCGGAGATCACACGAGCCTAAACTTAGACGGTGGCTTACACAACGCAGCACATGGTGGTGGTTATTCGTATTCAGCAACGCATCATGATAGTACGCCTAAACGAACTCCAAAACCTGCCTCAAGAAGCTCTTTAGACTTGGATGGAGCTTTACACAACGCAGCCCACGGCGGATTATTGGAAAAAGCAACAACCCAAAAGCAAATTAAGGTAAAGTCAACAAAGCCGAGCCTAAACTTAGACGGTGGCTTACACAACGCAGCACATGGTGGTGGTTATTCGTATAAACCAAGTAAGAATAATACAAACATAGAAATAGATGCTAAACCAAAAATAGATATTAACAAACCAGATACAGTATTTGATACAACGTTAAACCTCGACGAGCATGCGGCAAAACTCCAGAACATGGTTTCAGATCAAATAGGCACATTAAAATCGTTTGATAAAAAGTTAGGCTCGATAAAGAATACAGCAAGGCATTATGAGAAGACACAATACATGTTAGATCCTATAACCGGTACGACAACAGGATTTATCGCTGGATTAGGACTTGGTGCAGCAGAGTTTTTTGGAGGATTAGGGGCGCTTGGAGAACAAGCTATTGTAAATCCTGCTTCTCTCCCGTCAACGCTAAAGGACTCGATAGTAGGTACAGGAAAACAAGTGATTGAGGCGGCTAAAGCCTTGCCAGAAGACACTATCCCGGCTGGAGAAGTAGTTGGACAATTATTGACTGGAGCTGCGTTAGAAGGAGGGCTTGAATACGCTGGAGTAAAAACTCCGGGAAGCATATTACACGATACCATTTCAGGTCCTATTGGAAAACTGAACACACTATTTGACCCTCTTAGAAGAGGTTACAAGCCAGAACTCAGCGAAGAAATAAACTTCGTTCCCGCCCCAACCTACGAGCCGAGACCAGTCGAGCATTACATTGATAGATTCGCTGGAAAAGAGAATACTCTAATCCATATGACATCAAGCAGCGTCTTCGCTAAGGCAAGAGAAGGGGAAGAGATACTACTAAAGGGAAATCCAGAGGCGGCATCAGGATTCAGAAAGGAGTTTGACTTATTACATTGGTATCAGTCTTTACCCACTGACGAAGGGAGACCCAATGCGTACTTGGCATACGTTGGGATTGGACAGAAGGAGAGCGAGAAAGCAGAGTTTAGGCTGAGACCGTCAAGGAAAGTAGGCATCGTTACAAGAGACGTTGTTAATTATATCCCGCCTAAGGAGGGAGAAACGCTTGCAGAGTATTCTAAAAGAGTTGGTAAATTATCTGGAGTAACCCAGATTCCAGCTGAGAACGTTTTTGACAAGTCAGTAGAGCGGCAGGTTATCACTCCTGCAGCGTTTGAGGGAAACTTAGATGAGTATCCCGGTACGAAGTTAAAGAAAGTCTCAGATATCGGATGGACGAGGTATCAAGAAAACAGATTGCCAGAAGAGTTGAAGAATACAAAGGTTGGTGAGTTTTTAGAGAAGATTGGCATCGGACAGAAATACCACAAGATCGAATTTTCCAGCTGGGAAAAGATACCGGTAGAAGATACAGATTTGGATGTAAAACCTGTCGAAGGGGAAGAGAAAGAAATTAAGCACTTAAATCTGGAAGAATATAACGAGGAATACCTGACACCAAAGAGAGAAGTTACGCTGAGCGATAGCATAAGTAAGGCTACGGAAGAATTAAGCCTAATTGGGAAAATAAAACCATCCAAACACTCGTCAGGACGTAAAACAAGCTCAGGATCTTCCGGTATTATGGAATTAAGCTCAGGTTATGAGGGAATAAAACAATCTAAAAGCTCGTCAGGACGTAAAACAAGCTCAGGCATCAACAGTTGGTGGGATAGATGGAACAAGTGGGAAAAACTCTGGAGTAGTGGGGAGAGCAGTACAGACTTTTCCGGTAGCCATAATTCTCCTGGAAAATCTTCATGCAAGCCGTCTAAAAGAGGACAATCAGTTTATCCATCTAATGCTGGTTCTGGTGGGCAGTCTAATTATCCTTCCACTCCTCCTGCGGGAACTCCACCTGCGGGAAATTCAGGTTCAGGAAGCAGTGAGAATCCAGAAAAAATGGTGTCAGTAAAATATAAACCGATAGGGTTTCAAGCGAAGACGAATAAGAGGAAAATAAAGGGAAAATTGTTCGACCTAAAAGACTGGAAACTAAATCCAGACATAACTCCCTTAGCAGACTGGTGGGCAATGACTTACACGCAGGCTTTTTTGGGATTAAAGGCACGTTCTCCGTACAGATTTGACGCAAAGAAAAGGTGGAAAGCCGAACTAACGGATTACGGTTTTGGACTAACGTTCCCAACAAAATTCCTTGAGGAACGCAGAGTAAAGACGTACTTAGATGTAACGATAAAAAAGGATGGTGAAATTGACATAGTAACGGGAAAAAGAGCAAAGAGGAAAATAAAACGTGCAAAATCGCTAAAACTCGTTGGTAAAGATTTTGTTAATGTGGGGTTTGGATCAGGCAAGCAGGCGGACGTTATATTTAACGAAAAGTTAAAAAAGTTAAAAATCTGAGTATAAAGGGTGAGAGGATAATGAAATATAAGAATAATAGGGAGAGAGTGGGAAAATCCGAAGAAGGCATAGTAACAATAATTGGGCTAATAATGTTCGTAGTCCTAATAATTTTACTTGCTGAGTTTTCTCCGATTCTCGCACAAGCATTAAACACGACATCCCAGTACTTCACTGATCCAATCTCAAAGATGATTCTTGACATGATCCCCGCAATGCTCCTACTTGGTATAGTAATATCCTACTTGATTTATGCAGGAGCTGGGAGATGATGTGAGATGAGAACTGGGTTCCATAAATTACTACTTTCCATAGTGTTTTTTGCTGTTATTTCAACCGCTTCAACAGGTATAACATATGCAGGCACGTACACAGTAAAATGGGTTGGCGTTAAATCTGTTAATGATACTTTACATTTAAATTTTGTTTCTACTGTTAGTAATGTAACGATTTCAGTAAAAGGGATTGCTGGAAAGTATGCAGATGTTTTCCCACTCTCATCTCCATTAACTGAATGGGCAAATTACGAGATTAAAATCAATGGCAGTAACATAACGATATACAACGTAACAGGAGCTGTTAAGGCAACGCTTACGGACACGAACTTCTGGGCTAACGTAAACAGCACGGGAGCAGACATAAGGATAACAAACAAGACATCAGAGCTTTACTTTTGGATTGAATCATTCAATTATACTACTGAGACGGCTGACATATGGGTTAACTTGACGGCTGGTTCAACTGAGTTAGATTTGATTTATGGGAATCCGAATGCGTTGCCAAGTAGTTACAACAATATTTCAAAGGTGGCACTGGCTGGCGTTGGTGACGATTTTGATGATGGAGTTCTGAGCAGTTTATGGAGAACAGCGGGCGGAGGAACAATATCCGAGAGCGGCGGTTTGCTTGCGATAACAGGAGACGGAACGACAACAACAGGAATTTACTCAAGCGTGAACATTAGCTATCCTGCCATTGCTTATGCGAAAATAAAGCATGCACCTAATAGAGACACTTGGGGTTTTGATGACTATTTAATTTACTCTGCAGTGAAAAACCAAGTAGTTTCATGGTATCCTGACCAAGTGAATTTGATTGGCTGGTATATGCAAACTGCGAATGGAGGAACAGCATCAAGTACCAGAATTTTAAGCACGGCAGATACAAACTGGCATATTGAAAAAATAACTTGGAAATTAGGAGAAGCAACACTTGAGAGAATCGGTGAAGGAATATCGGCAATATTGACCACAAATGTGCCAAGTGTTAGCATTCCTGTTTCTGTGAAAAATTGGGGAACTGGAACGACATATATTGATTGGATTTTCGTCGCAAAGCTCGCCGATCCAGCTAACTTCGGAACACCTTATCAGACAACAGCAGCAAACGTAACGGTAGGCACATACAATATACAAGTTATAGCAAATGGAACTCCCGTAGCAATCCCCTCAACAGCTTTTACAACAGATACACCGGTAAACATAACTTACCACCTCCCGTTTAATGCAACACTGACTTTTAACTATGCCTACAGCTCAACAGCGACTATAACCGACACGGGAACGGTCATAGAGAAGAACTTCTCAATAAATACGACTGGTTTAACGACAAACGTTTCGCTCAATATCATGTTCCCACTCAGAACCAAAGATTACGCACTATACCTTAAATTAACCCCATCGGCAGCAGTAACGAATACGACGACGAACACGAGCGTAGTCACGTCTATAAACCTCCTAAACAACACGACGTACTCAATAGAAGAGAAAATAGGCTACTTAATAGCGAACATAACGGGAAAAGATGAGTTGAGCAACACACAACTCACATCGATAACAGTTAACTATACGAGCCCTACTGGACTCGCAAGCAAGAGCGGGGCAACGGTTAAACTGTACGGAACGGACTTTCCACTCCATGAAACAGAAGAAGTAATTGACTTTTCTTCGGCTGGTTATTCGAGGAGACACTACATATTGGATTGCACGGCTCTTAACCAGTCTATAACCTTGTATTTGCTTCAGGATGCCGTATCGACTATGATAACATATA
>Ga0256833_1001955_pt1 | contig 14865 bp, 7 predicted proteins | sample 356284metaG_FD_190535 | JGI IMG/M metagenome (GOLD analysis project Ga0256833, IMG submission 190535) | Hydrothermal vent microbial communities from Mid Atlantic Ridge, Atlantic Ocean - 356-284 | ecosystem: Environmental > Aquatic > Marine > Hydrothermal vents | place: Atlantic Ocean: Mid...
GATGGTCCGGTAGAAATCGGTATCGTGTTCGCCGCTGCGGATCACCCGCGGCGTCAGGCCAATGACCTCGTCCCGTCCGTACCCCGTCACATCGGTGAAGGCCGGGTTGACATACTCGATCACTCCCCGGTTATCGGTGATGACAATGGACTCCCTGGCCTGCTCGATGGCGGTCACCAGCCGCCGCCTGGTCTCCTCGGCCTTGTACCGTTCCTCGATATCCACCAGGAGGGAGATGAAACAGGACTCGCGATTGAAGGAAAAGGGGACCGAATCGAGCTCCACGATCTTCTCCCTGCCGGCTGCGGTCTGCAGCCTGACCACCTCGGGCGTGACGTGGCCGCCTTCAAGCAGGGTCTGATACCGCTGCCTCACCTCCTCGCGGAAGTCGGGATGGATGAAGTCAAAGGTCTTTCTGCCCAGGATCTTCTCCGGATCGGTCTCGTCCAGCAGCTCGAGCACCGCGTGGTTGATATAGATCATGGTCGCCTCCTGGTCCCAGACCACGATCCCTGCCGGCAGGTATTCCAGCAGGCGGCGCAACTGGTCCTCCACCCGCTGGCGCTGCTTTTCCTGGGCGCTTTCCGCCAGGGCCCTGGTGAGAAAGAAGCTGAGGACCAGGACGATGATCAGCACCACGCTGGTGACCAGGATCCACTGGTCCCGGAAATCGGCCATGGTGGCGAGCACCACATCCTCCGGGCTGGCAATGGCGATGGACCAGAAGGTGTTGCCCGGCAGGTCCACCGGTGCAAAGACCGCATATTCCGTCACCTCCCCGCTCCTGTCCCCCTCCCTGCCGGCCGCCACGCTGAAGGAGAAACTGCCCCGGTTCCTGGAAAGCATCCTGCGGCTCAGGGCCAGCAATCCGGGGGAGCCGGCAAAGATCTCCTCCACCTTGCGCCCCACATTGCTGCGATCTGAGCTGTAGAGACAGACCCCGCGTCTGCTGAGGAGCAAGGTCATCCCGTTGCTGCCCACATCGATGGTTTCGAGGTATTTCTCTGCAAGCTGGGCAAAGGGGAAGAGGAAGGTGATGGCACCCGCGTACCGCTTACCCTGGAACACGGGATAGGAAAAGGCGATGGATTCAAAGCCCTGCACCGAGGTGAAGACATCGCTGACCTGGGGCTGGTGGCGCTCCATCAGGGCCCTGTTGTGGCGCTGCGACGAGATATCCCTGCCGACCAGACCCTGGATCTCCGGCACCGTGTAGAGAATACGCCCCCTGGCGTCGATCCGGGTGATGGCGGCGATCTCCAGGCTGTGGATGGTATAGAAGTCCTGCATCAGCAGCCGGCCCGAGTCGTCGAGCTCAATGATGGAGGGCTGGGTGGAGAAGTAGTTCAGGGCCTTGTCATAGGTATCGAAAAAGAGCCGGATTCCCTTGATGGCCTGGTTGGCCAGCATCATCTGGCCCTGGTTGTAGGAATTGACGGTCTTCTTCCTCACCGAGGTATAGGGCAGGTAAAAGAGGATGGCCAGGGCGATGGCCGTCACCAGCACCAGAAAAAAGAATTGAAGACCGGGTCGTTTCATGGCACCCTTGGTTGGGAAAAATGAGAGAAATGGGCTCTTTCGGATGAACTCTCCTCTCTCACTATAGCAGAACGAGAAACATTTCCAAAATCTCGACCCGCTTTTTCCTGCCGGAATCACGACATTCCGGCTACCGGGACCGAGATCGGCCGGACCCGTCGTCCGGGACAGTCACCGGCCGGACCGCCAGCCTGCCGATCGTCAGCGAGGACCACCTTGTATCTCCACCAGTCCAACCGATTGCAAGAGCTGTTCCATCAGCTCTGCGCCATCATTGGCCGACAACCGGCCGATCCCCTGCAGCCGGAGATCATCGTGGTCCACAACCAGGGCATGGCCCGCTGGCTGCGGCAGCAGATCGCGCTGGCCACCGGCATTGCCGCCAACCTGGAATTCCCGCTCCCGGCCCGCTTCATCTGGGACCTCTTTGCCGGCCAGCTGGGCGATCTGCCCGACGAGTCGCTCTTTGACCGCGATGTCATGCTCTGGCGAATCTTTGATCTGCTGCCGGTTCTGGCCGAAGAACGCGAAGAAGACGAGCCGGCCAGGTATCTGACCGGTGACGGGGACGGCACCAGGCGCTACCAGCTTGCGGAAACGATCAGTGACCTCTTTGACCAGTACCTGGTCTTCCGGCCCGACCTGCTGGCCGCCTGGGAACAGGGACGGGACGACCACTGGCAGGCCGTCCTCTGGCGGCGCCTGGCCGCCTGCGGCCAGGAACACCGCGGCCGCCTGCTCTTCCGTTTCCTGGAAAAGTGCCGCCAGGGCTCCCTGAAAAACGAAAACCTGCCCGAGCGCGTCTGCCTGTTCGGGATCAGCAGCCTGGCGCCGGCCTACCTGGAGGTCCTGCAGCAGATCAGCCGCCACTGCCAGGTCCACCTCTTCCATCTCAACCCGTGCCGCCATTTCTGGGGCGACCTGGTCTCGGAGCACGAACTGGCCGGCCTGCGCCGGAAATGGCGGCTGCAGGACCGTCCCGACCTGAGCGCCACCTATGAGGCCGGTCATCCCCTGCTCGCCTCCCTGGGTGCCACGGGCCGCGATTTCTTCCGCCAGCTCGTCGAGCTCGACCTGGTGGATGTCGAACTCTATGCCCCCTCGGGCCGCGACACCCTGCTCGGCCGCCTGCAGGACGACATTCTCGACCTGCAGGACCCCACCCTGGGCAGCGGACCGGCCCATGTCCTGGCGTCGGACGACCGCTCCATCCAGTTCCATGTCTGTCACGGTATCCTGCGCGAGGTGCAGGTACTCCATGACCGGTTGCTCGATCTCTTTACCAGCCTGCCCGACCTCGTGCCGGGCGATATCCTGGTCATGGCCCCGGACATCGAACAGTACACGGCCGCGATACGGGGCGTCTTCGGTTCGGCAGCGGAAGAGCACCGTATCCCCTGGTCTGTCGCCGACCAGTCGCGGTACCGGGAGCAGCCGGTGGAGGCCGCCTTTCTCGAACTGCTGCATCTGATCGACGGCCGCTTCACCGCGCCCGAGGTCATGGCCTTCCTGGAGAATCCACCTGTACTGCGCCGGTTCGGTCTGCAGGAAAACGACCTGGCCGGCCTGCGCGACAGGATCATCGATGCAGGGATCCGCTGGGGCCTGGACGCGGAACACCGGCAGCGGCTCGGCGTGACCGGTGACGCCCTCCATTCCTGGTCCTTCGGCCTGGACCGGCTCCTGCTCGGATATGTCATGGGGAGCGATGCCGGGCTCTATGGGGAGATCCTGCCCTGTCCGCCCCCTGATCCCGGTGTCCTCGGCGGCCTGGCCGAGCTGCTCGCCAAGCTCGCCTGGTGGCGGGACCAACTGGCGCAGCAAATGACCGCAGAAGCGTGGGCCGGACACCTGCCCGATCTCGTGGAAGCCTTTTTTGCCGAAAGCGACGATGACACCGGCCTGACCGGCCTGCGGGAGGCCGTCCTCGACCTTGCCGACCGCTGGCAACGGGCGGATTGCCGGGGCCCCCTGTCCCTGCCGGTGGTCAGAGCCCATTTCCAGCGGATCCTGGCCCGGCCGGGCAGTGGCCAGGCCTTCCTGGGTGGCCAGGTCACCTTCTGCAACATGGTGCCCATGCGCTCCATTCCCTTCCGTGTCATCTGCCTGCTGGGTATGAACGACACCGACTTTCCCCGCGACCAGCGGCCGCCCGCCTTTGACCTGATGGCACAACAACCGCGCACCGGCGACCGCAACCGGCGCAAGGACGACCGCTACCTCTTCCTCGAGGCGCTGCTCTCGGCCCGCGACGTGCTCTACATCTCCTGGAAAGGCCGGGATCCCCGCGACAACACCCTGCTGCCGCCATCGGTGGTGGTCAGCGAACTGCGCGACCACATCGACCGCGGCTGGAGCAGCGGTGATCTCCCCCGGCCCTGCGACCGCCTCACTGTCCACCATCCCCTGCAGCCGTTCAGCCTACGCTGTTTCGACCCGGCCGCGCCAACGGCCAGCTATGCCCGGGCCTGGCTGCCCGCTGTCCACCGCCGCCGGGAGCCGCCATTTATCAATGCTCCCCTTGCGCCAGGCGATGACGATCTCCAGGTGGATCTGGAAGAACTGCTCCGCTTCTGGTGCCATCCGGTCCGCGCCTTTTTCCGCGACCGCCTGAACATGCGCCTCGACATCCAGGAGGAGAAACTGGCCGACAGCGAACCCTTCACCCTCGACAGCCTGGAACGGTACCGGCTCGCCGGGGAATGCCTGACCCTCCTGCTCGATGACCCGGACCATCCCTGCAGCTACCGCAAGATGACCGCGGCCGGACGCCTGCCGCACGAGGCGTTCGGCGCCAACCGCTATCGCGAGATCAGAGAACTCGTCGAGACCATGGCCCGACGAATCGAATCGGTACGCGGCAGGCCGCTTGCCCCCCTGGAGATCTCCCTGACGGCCGGCGGCTTCCGGCTTGAGGGATGGCTGCGCAACCTCGCCTCCACCGGGATCGTCACCTGGCGGCCCACTCCCTGCAAGGCCACCGACCTGCTCCGGCTCTGGCTCTGTCACCTGGTGCTCCACCTGGCCGCACCCGAGGACATCCCGCGGGCCAGCGCCCACGTGGCCAGTGACAAGGTGATCCGTCTGCGACCGGTCGATGACGCCTGCGGCGAACTCGTCCGGCTGCTCACCCTCCGCCGGCAGGGGTTGTGCGAGCCACTCCATTTCTATCCCCGCACCAGCCTGGCCTGGGCCAAGGCCAAAAAAGCGACACGGCGTATGGCCGAAGCGCGGAAAAGCTGGCAGAGCGGCTTCCGCTATCGCGGCGAAGGCGAGGACATCCACTACCGGCTCGCCCTGCGCGGCCAGGACCCTCTTGACCAGCGGTTCGAGGAGCTCTGCGGCATCTTCACCGCCCTTCTCGACCACGTGGAGGAGCAGCATGCGGCCTCTTGATCCCCTCACCATTCCCCTGAAGGGCAGGCGTCTCATCGAGGCCAGCGCCGGCACCGGCAAGACCTACTGCATCGTCCTCTTCTACCTGCGCCTGCTCCTGGAACACCAGCTCACCGTCGACCGGATCCTGGTGGTCACCTTCACCATCGCAGCCACCGAGGAACTGCGCCACAGGATCCGCAGCCGGATCCGCGAGGCCCTGGATATCCTCGAGGGTCGATACAGGGACGATCCGCTCCTGGCCGAGCTCCTTGAAAAGAGCGGCGCCGATCCAGGCCAGGCGGCCCGGCTCCTGGCCGACGCCCTCACCTGCATGGACGAGGCGGCCATTCATACCATCCACGGCTTCTGCCAGCGTATGCTCCAGGACCATGCCTTTGAATCCGGGGTGCCCTTTGCCATCGAGTTCCTGGAGAGCGAACGTCCGTTGCGCCGCCAGATCATCGAGGATTTCTGGCGCCGTCGCTTCTACCCGGTGCCGCCGGCCGAGGCGGCCTGGGCGGAAAAAAACTGGCATGACCCGGCCGGTCTCCTGGCGGCCCTGGAAGGGCCGCTGCTCAACCGGACGGCCGAGCCGGCGGTGTGCATCGACTCCGCCGCCCTGGCTGCACAGCGGAAGCGGGTGGAGGCGCTGCTCGGCAGGATTCGGCGAAGCTGGCCCGCAGAGCGCGAAGAGGTGCGGAAAATTCTGGAAAAAGACTCCTGCCTGCGCAGGGCCGCGAACAGCTACCGGGACGACCGGGTGGAGGCGACCCTTACGGCCATGGACCAGCTGGCAGCGGACAGCGGCCCTGTCTGGGAACCGGCCCCGGAGCTTTCCCTCCTGGCCCGTTCGGTCATGAACACCCACCTGAAGCGCAACTGCCAGCCTGCGGACCATCCCTTCTTCCATCTCTTCGACGAGTTCCACACCGCCCTGCAGCGACTTCTGGCCGACAGCCGCATGGAGGTCCTGCTCGCGGCCCGCGAGTACCTGCTGGCGGAACTGTCCCGCCGCAAGGCAGAGCAGGACAGAATGTACTTCGACGACCTGCTTCTCCGCCTGCAGGACGCCCTGGCAGCGGATAAGGGGGGCGAGCGGTTGGCAGCCCGGATCCGCAGCCGCTTTCCCGTGGCCCTGGTCGACGAATTCCAGGACACCGATCCCATTCAGTACCGGATCTTCTCCGCCATCTATCCCCGGCAGGAGGGCTGCCTGCTGATGATCGGCGATCCCAAGCAGGCCATCTACTCCTTCCGCGGCGCCGACATCTTCACCTATATCAGGGCGCGACGCGAGACCCCGGACAGGGCGCGCTACACCATGACCACCAACCACCGTTCCTCGAAAGCCATGGTGCAGGCGGTCAACCGCCTCTTTGCCGCGCCAGCCTCCTTTGTCTTTGCCGACGACATCCCTTTCACCCCGGTCAATGCTCCGCCACACCCGCCGGCGCCATTTCTCCTGGACGACCACGAGCCCCAGCCCCTGCAGTGCCTGTACCTTGCGCCGGAACTCGCCACCAGGCCGGGCAAACCCATTGCCAAGGAACAGGCCATGATCGCCTCGGCACAACTCTGCGCCGGCGAGATCGCCTCGCTCCTGGCACTGGCCGGAGAGGAGCGGGCCCTGCTCGGTGGACGACCGCTGCGGGCCGCGGACATCGCCATCCTGGTCCGCACCCACCGCGAGGCTGACACCATGCGCCAGGCCCTGGCAGAGTGCGGCCTCAGCTCGGTCTACTCCAGCCGGGAATCGATCTTCGCCAGCCCCGAGGCCCTGCAGATGCACCGGCTGCTGGCGGTGATGGCTGCCCCGGGAGACGAGGCCCTGGTCCGGGGCCTCCTGGCCTCCGATCTCATCGGCCTGGACGGCAACGAACTGGAACGGCTGCAGGACGATGCGCCGGCCCTGGAGGAGTTGCTCGCCGGCCTGCGCGAGGGTCGGCAGATCCTGGTCACCCAGGGGTTCCTGCCCATGTTCCAGCACCTGCTCGCCGCGCACTCTCTGGTGCGGCGGCTGTCGGCCCGGCCTGCAGGAGAACGGAAACTGACCAACTACCTCCACCTGGCCGAGCTCCTCCAGCAGGCATGGGACGGCACCACCGGGCCGGACAGGCTCCTGCGCTGGCTGAGCCTGCAGATCAGTGACCCGGACCAGGATGCGGACAGCCAGCAGCTCCGGCTGGAGAGCGACGAGAACCTGGTCCACATCGTCACCATCCACAAGGCCAAGGGCCTGGAGTACCCGCTGGTCTTTCTTCCCTTTGCCTGGTCCGGCCGCACCATGAACGGCGCCAGGCCCTTTGCTTTTCACCGGGCAGAGGATCTGCAGCTCATGGCCGATCCGGGCAGCGATGACCCTGCACACCTGCAACAGGCGAGGCAGGAGCTGCTGGCCGAGGAACTGCGCCTCTTCTACGTGGCCATCACCCGGGCCAGGAACTGCTGCTGGTTCTGCTGGGGCAGGGTGAGCCAGATGGAATACTCGGCCCCGGCCTGGCTCCTGCACAGGAACGATGACGGCCAGGTCCATATTGGTGACGACCAGACCCTGCAGGACGACCTGCTGGCCATTGGCGCGGCCGGAGACCTCCTCCGGCTCCACCGGCGTCCGGCCGACACCTCCACGTCCGCGGACCACGGGGCGCCGGAACCGCCCGAACCACGCCCCCGCCGGTTTTCCGGTCGTATCGATACAGGCTGGCGCATCAGCAGCTATACGCAACTGGTGGCCACGGACCACGAGTCCGGGGGCGCCCGGTTCCCGGCCGATGAAGAGCCCGTCTCCACCCGGCTCTCCGCCTTTACCTTTCCCCGGGGCCCTGCCGCCGGCACCTGCCTGCACGCCATCCTGGAGGAACTCGACTTCACCGGCGCTTCGGGCGGGCCCGAAGCGGTGGTGGAACGCCATCTCGCCCAGGCCGGCATGGACAGGGCCTGGCAGCCCGTAGTCAGCGACTGGATGGAGAACATCCTTGACACCGACCTTGGCGACGACATGCGGCTGCGGCTGCTGCGCCGGGCCGACAGACGGGTGGAGATGGGTTTCCATTTCCCGCTGGCCGGCCTGGAGCTGGAACGATTCAACCAGATTGTGCGCGAACACGGCATCAGGCCGCTGCCACGGGACAAGGGCACCCTCAGGGGACTGATGAAGGGATACATCGACCTGGTCTTCCGCTTCCGGGGCCGCTACTTCCTGGCCGATTACAAGTCCAACTACCTGGGTGGCTCGGCCGCGGATTACGCACCGCAACGGCTCGGTCCGGTGATGGACGAACACCGCTACGATCTCCAGTGCCTGATCTATACCCTGGCCCTGCACCGCTACCTCGCCGGGCGGATCGCCGACTATGACTATGATCGCCACTTCGGCGGCGGCCTGTACCTGTTTCTGCGGGGCATGCACCCGGACCATGACCACGGGACCGGGATCCGGCCGCTGCGGCCGCCGGCAGCACTGGTCGAAGCGCTTGACCGCTGCTGCCGGGGGGAACAATGAGGAACTGTTGCAAAAAGTCGTATTCTTCAAACGTGTTGCCGCTGGCAGTGAACTGTAACGAACAATGATGCGCCTGTCCGCACTTCATCATCCGGCCGAAACCGTCCTCCGTCCCATCGACCTCCAGACCGGCCTGTTCCTGGAACGACTTGCCGGCGGCCACCATCCCCTCCTCCGTAACGCCGCCGCCCTGGTCAGCCGGGCCGTGGGACAGGGCCATGTCTGCCTGCCCCTGGCCAGCATCGCCGATGATCCCATGCTCCGAACCGGGCAGGAACAGCCGGATGCACGCGACCTGCGCCAGGCACTGCTCGCCTGCCCCGTGGTCGGCCGGCCCGGTGACCGGACGCCGCTCATCCTGGACCACCACGACCAACTCTCCCTGTACCGCTACTACCGCCATGAAGAACAGATTGCCGCCGCCCTGCTGGCACGGGGCCGCCGGCTCCTGGAGGTGGACATCCCGGCGGCTCGCCTCCTGCTCCGCACCCTGTTCCCGGACCGGGGAACCGGCCCGGACCAGCAGCAGATGGCCGCCGCCCTCACCCTGCTCAAACCGCTGGTGGTGATCTCCGGCGGCCCCGGTACCGGCAAGACCCATACCGTGGCCAGAATCCTGGCCCTGCTCCGGGGATTGCACGGAGAGGGGTTGCGCATCGGCCTGGCCGCTCCCACCGGCAAGGCCGCGGCACGACTGCAGGAGTCCATCCGCACGGCCAGCCGACAGATCACCGCCGATCCTGGCGGCACCATCCCGGACCAGGCCGTGACCCTGCACCGGCTCCTCGGCTACCGGCCGGCCAGTGGCACCTTCCGGCACGATCACACCAATCCCCTCCACCTGGACCTGCTCATCCTCGATGAGGCCTCGATGATCGACGTGGTCCTGATGGCCTCCCTGCTCGCTGCCCTGCCGTCACACTGCCGCCTGATCCTTCTCGGTGACCGGCACCAGTTGGCTTCGGTGGAGGCAGGCTGCCTGTTCTCCGATCTCTGCGGCAGGGACCTGCCTGCCTGGTCCGATCCTGTCCGGGACGCCCTGACCGACCTGACCGGATACCGGCCGGAGAGGGGCGTGGAGAACGGACCGCTGGCCGACTGCGTGGTCCTGCTGCAGACCAGCTACCGCTTCCGTGAAGGCAGCGGCATTGGCCGTCTGGCCCGGGCAGTGAACAGCGGCCTTGTGACTGCAGTGGAAGAGGTGCTGGCCGGGAGCTGGCCTGACCTGTCCCTGCCCGGTCCCGGAGACCGGCAGCGGGATCTGGAGCGCTGCATCCTTTCCGGCTTCGGTCCGCTGTTCGATGCCGATTCACCCGCCGACGCCCTGGAGCGGCTCCAGGGCTTCCGGATTCTCTGTGGACTACGCCACGGCGCCCGGGGCGTCAGTGGTCTCAACGATCTTGCCGAACGGACCCTGAGCCGGGCCGGCCTGATCCACGATCAGTCTCCCTGGTACCGGGGCCGGCCGATCATGATCCTCCACAACCAGTATGACCTGCAGCTCTTCAATGGCGACACCGGCATCCTCTGGCCTGACTCCCGGGGCCGCCTCCAGGCCTGGTTCAGAAGGCCGGACGAATCGCTGCGGCCCGTGGCCCCTTCCAGGCTCCCCGACCATGAAACCGCCTGGGCCACCACCATCCACAAGGCCCAGGGATCGGAGTTCGAGCGGGTACTCCTGCTGCTGCCTGACAGTGATGTCCGGATCCTGAGCCGGGAACTTGTCTATACCGGCATCACCAGGGCGCGGCAGAGGTTGCACCTGTACGCCGCCCCGGATGTCCTGACCCGGGCCATACGACGGCTGGCCATCCGCCACTCCGGCCTGCGCCATCTCCTCTGGCCCGGTAAGGAGGTTGACCATGCAGCTGGTTTTTCCTCCCAGGACTGATGCACAACCGGTTCATCTGTGGTAGGTTTGACAGAGGACGGACGCAATTCCCGGGGACACAATACCTTTTTCTCTGAAACATGTTATGTCCCCGGATTTACGGGGCAGCCGGGAGGGAGTGCAGATGGCGTGCTGCTGAACTTTTACGCCTGGTCAGCAGGGATCGACCGCAAGCACCAGGTAACAGCTCACCGTTTGCATCAACACCTTTAAATAATAACGACTTTTTCTAACCCTTCACCTATGCGGGCAGGGGCGAACGCATGCTGATGACGTGCTGCCCCTCGGTTACAGTTCCTGCTGGGGACCATTGTTCATGGATATCCGAAAACTCCAGGTCTTCTGCAAGGTGGTGGAACTGAAAAGCTTCACCCGCACTGCAGAGGCCGTTCTCCTCTCCCAGCCCACGGTCAGCGAACATATCCGCAGCCTGGAGCAGGAACTGGGCCAGAAGCTGATCAACCGGCTGGGCCGCGAGATAGAGCCGACCCCGGTGGGCCGCCTCCTCTACGGCTACGGCCGGCGGATCCTGCGGCTGCAGCAGGAGGCCCTGCAGGCGGTGGCAGAGTACTCCGGCACCCTGGCCGGCCGGATCATGATCGGCTGCGGCACCATACCCGGCACCTATATCCTGCCCGGCCTGATCGGCGCTTTCCGGACCCGCTATCCCTCCATCAAGGCGACCCTGCAGATCACCAGCTCCCGGACCATCGCCGGCAAGGTCATGGAAGGCGAGCTGGAACTGGGCGTGGTCGGGGCACGCTGGAACGAACGGAGCCTGGTCTGGAACCGGGTCTTTGCCGACGAACTGAACCTGGCCGTGCACCCCGACCATCCGTGGGCCGACCGGGAGGCCATTGCCCTGGAGGAACTGGTCGGCGAACCCTTTATCCTGCGGGAATCCGCGTCGGGCACCCGGCGGGTCATTGCCCAGATCCTCGAACAGCACGGCCTCAGGGAGGCGCAGCTCAAGGAAGTGGCCGAGATCGGTTCCACGGCCGCGGTCAAGGAGGCGGTCAAGGCCGGGCTCGGGGTCTCCATCCTGTCGCGCCGGGCCCTGATCGATGACCTGGACTGCGGTTCCATCGCCACGGTGGCGGTCCGCGGTATCCGGCTCGAGCGTCCTTTCTACCTGATCCGACGCAAGAATCGCGAGTTGCCCCCCGTGGCCGCGGTTTTCCTGAAATTCCTGCTGGAAGAAGCGGAAGAAACAGAGGCATGAACCGATCCCTCTCTATCAACCAACAGACAACGTGAGGACCAATATGAACTATTCCCCTGAAGTGGACGCGATGTACTGTATTGCCCAGGGGCCCAATCACGGCCCCTCGCCCATCCCCCAGGAAGGGCGATGGAACCAGGTGCGCGAGGTGGGCGACATCAACGGCCTGACCCACGGCGTGGGCTGGTGCGCCCCGCAGCAGGGCGCCTGCAAACTGACCCTCAACATCAAGAACGGCATCATCGAGGAGGCCCTGATCGAGACCGTCGGCTGCACCGGCATGACCCATTCGGCAGCCATGGCAGCCGAGATTCTGCCCGGCAAGACCATCCTCGAGGCCCTGAATACCGACCTGGTCTGCGACGCCATCAACACGGCCATGCGCGAACTCTTCCTGCAGATCGTCTACGGCCGCAGCCAGTCCGCCTTTTCCGAGGGCGGCCTGATGATCGGCGCCGGCCTGGAGGATCTGGGCAAGGGACTGCGCTCGGTCACCGGCACCATGTACGGCACCAGCCACAAGGGACCGCGCTACCTGGAGATGGCGGAAGGCTATGTCCTGGAGGTGGGCCTGGACGGCAACGACGAGATCTGCGGCTACCGGTTCGTCAACCTGGGCAAGATGATGGACATGATCAAGGACGGGATCGATCCGGGCGAGGCCCTGGACAAGGCCACCGGCACCTACGGCCAGTTCGAGGCAGCCGTGAAAACCATTGATCCGCGCAAGGAATAGGGGGAGACCATGGCTCTTTTTGAAGGATATGAACGAAGAATTGACAAGATCAACCGGGTCCTGGCCGAGTATGGCATCAGTGACCTGGAAGAGGCACGCCGCATCTGCAGCGAGGCCGGGGTGGACGTCTACGCCATCGTCCGGGAGGTGCAGCCTATCTGTTTTGAAAATGCCTGCTGGGCCTATATCACCGGCTGCGCCATTGCGGTGAAAAAGGGGCAGACCCGGGCCGAGGAGATCGCCGCCACCCTGGGCGAAGGGCTGCAGGCCTTCTGTATCCCCGGCTCGGTGGCCGACGACCGCAAGGTTGGCATCGGCCACGGTAACCTGGCCGCCATGCTCCTCAACGAACAGACGCGCTGCTTCGCCTTCATCGCCGGTCACGAATCCTTTGCCGCCGCCGAGGGCGCCATCGGCATCGCCCACTCGGCCAACCGGGTGCGCAGCGAGCCTCTGCGGGTGATCCTCAACGGCCTGGGCAAGGACGCGGCCCACATCATCTCCCGCATCAACGGCTTCACCCACGTGGAGACCACATTCAACTACGCCGAGGGCACCCTCGCCGTGGTCAGGGAGACCTCCTATTCGCAGGGCGAACGGGCCAAGGTCCGCTGCTACGGCGCTGACGACGTGCGCGAGGGCGTGGCCATCAACCACCTGGAGGGCGTGGATGTTTCCATCACCGGCAACTCCACCAACCCGACCCGGTTCCAGCACCCGGTGGCCGGAACCTACAAGAAGGAGTGCGTACAGCAGGGGAAAAGGTACTTTTCCGTGGCTTCGGGCGGTGGCACCGGCCGCACCCTGCATCCTGACAACATGGCCGCCGGTCCGGCCTCCTACGGCATGACGGATACCATGGGCCGGATGCACTGCGACGCCCAGTTTGCCGGCTCCTCATCGGTACCGGCGCACGTGGAGATGATGGGCTTCATCGGCATGGGCAACAATCCCATGGTGGGCGCCTCGGTGGCCGTGGCCGTGGCCCTGCAGCAGGCATCATCCTGAACATCAGAAAAAAGGGACGCTGCCGGCTGCCGCCGGTCGCGTCCCTGTCCCCGTATTTAACCTTTTGCCACGTCTACTTCTTTTCCTTTTTGCCGGCCTTTTTCTTTCGGGGACGGCTGTTGCCAAAGGTCCCCCGGTTGATCTTGCCCCGTTTGGTTCTCAAATCACCTTTACCCATATCATGATCCTCTTGTTCTGATGAAAAATGGTAACAGTTCACCGGTAAGCACGCACAGGAACCGCACGGAGTCTTCGCTTGCCTCTTTGCACGGTCGTGCCTGCCCGCACAGGCAGGCTATCGGAGTCTCTCTGCGGTCGCTTACCTGCGGTCCAGCCACGGGGCTGCACAGGTAAGCGTAGACTCCGAATCTGCGGCCCCTGAGAGCACTTCCACCATTGTGCTCGGAGAAACTGATGGTTAGTCCTCCCGTGAGGGATTACGTTCACAGCTATCGGACTGTTATTTACCGTTCCTCCACCTGTGCCGCAAGACTTTTTCGCCGAAAAACGGGACGAACATCCCGCGCCAACGTTCCTGCGACGTCTTGTCCCGGGCGCTTTACAGTCCGCCGCAGAGTGCACGCAGATTCCTGCTCCCTGTTGCCCTGACTCCTGATGCCCATGCACACCATCCTGCAGACCGGCCAGCACGACTGTTTCGATTCATCCGGCCGCATCATTCCCTGTCCCGGCAGCGGCCAGGACGGCGAGTTCCGAAGTGGCCTCCCGTGGCCCACGCCCCGCTTTACCGTATCTTCCCGCACAGTTCTGGACAATCTCACCGGCCTCACATGGTCCAGGGACGCCAACCCCGGTATCTTCCCCTGTACCTGGCAGCAGGCCCTGGAGCAGATCCGCGATCTCAACCGGCAGCAATGGTCCGGCCATGCCGACTGGCGCCTGCCCGACCGCAGGGAACTGCGCAGCCTGATGGACTACCAGGCCAGGAACCCGGCCCTGCCCCATGGCCATCCCTTTGCCAATGTCTTTCTCGGCTGGTACTGGACCTCCACCACCGCCGCCATAAATCCCGCCTATGCCTGGTACGTCCACATGGAAGGCGCACGGATGTTCTACGGGCGCAAAAACCAGGAATACCTGTTCTGGCCCGTGCGTGGCACCAGTGACATTCTGGCCGCCACCGGCCAGAAGCGCTGTTTCGACACGGCAGGAAACAGGATCCCCTGCCATGGTTCCGGCCAGGACCCGGAGTGCCCCGCAATCGCCTGGCCCGTACCACGCCTGCTCTGGGAAGGAAACCAGGTTCTGGACCGCCTGACCGGCCTGGCGTGGCACACCAAGGCCGACCTGACCGGGAAACCGGTGACCTGGGCCGAGGCCCTGCAGGCGGTTGCACAGCTTAACCGGAGCGAAACCGGTCCGGAACCTGCCTGGCGCCTGCCCAACATCAACGAGCTGGAATCGCTGGTCGATGCCGGCCATCACTCTCCCGCCCTGCCCGCCGATCATCCCTTCACCTCCCTGCGCGATGCCTACTGGTCCGCCACGACCAGCTTCTTTGAGCCGGACTGGGCCTGGGTCCTCTACCTGGACAAGGGAGCCTGCGGCGTAGGCCATAAACCCGGCAG
>Ga0256833_1001956_pt1 | contig 14862 bp, 12 predicted proteins | sample 356284metaG_FD_190535 | JGI IMG/M metagenome (GOLD analysis project Ga0256833, IMG submission 190535) | Hydrothermal vent microbial communities from Mid Atlantic Ridge, Atlantic Ocean - 356-284 | ecosystem: Environmental > Aquatic > Marine > Hydrothermal vents | place: Atlantic Ocean: Mid...
ATCTCTATGACACTTGCCGCCCTGGGATGGAGGAACCTTATCCCTTCGCCCAGGGCAATTATCTCGTTCACCGAAACCGCTGGCCCTTCCACCTGCAGGGACCCGCAAACCCCGGCTTTGAACTCCTCTTCGGGAAAGACCCGGGCTACCTCCTCCAGGAATTCCATCAAACTTTTCCTGGAATCCGCCTCCCTCCGATAAAAGGTAAGGAGAAGTTTTCCCCTGTCCACCACCGCTCCCTTAAAAAAGGCGGAGCCGAAGTCAATCCCCAGAAGTTTCATAACATAATTATACGAAAAATTAAGCTTTTAAGAAAATATTTTAAAATAAGGGCATTTTTGTGCTTGGCCCGGGTTCCAGAATCCGTGGGAAGTCTGGTATTAACCGGTCCCCAGTATTTCCTTTATCTTCCTGGCCTGGGCCCTGTAAATTTTCCTGAAGTGGTAGCCGTATATTTCAAAGGTTACGGTGAGGGGCAGGAGCCCTGGCTTTTTTAACAGGGTCTTCAGAAGGGACTTCCAGTAGTACTTCCTCCCCCTGTCAAATATCCCTATTACGAAGATGGACCTTATGAAGGCCCATAACCTTTCCGCAGTGAGCCTGTACCTGGCCCTGGCAACGGGTCTGTAAGTTTTTATAAAGGCAATTATCCTCTGGTAGAGGCCCTCCGGGGAGTAAAGCTTCTCCACCACCTTTTTATAACCGAGGAGAAGTTTTTTGTAATCCATCCTCGGGATGAAGTTTATGGAAAAGTCGGTGTTGTTATCAACGAATTCCTTTATAAGCCTTCCCTGCTGCTTCAGCTTCTGGTAAAGCTTCGTCCCCTTGGGAGCCTGCAGGAGGCCGACCATGGCGGTTATGATGCCTGTTTTCTGGATGAATTCCACCATGGAGTCAAATATGTTCGGTGGGTCGCTGTCAAAACCCAGGATGAAGCCTCCCTGGACTACCAGACCGTGGGAATGGATCTTCTCTATTGCCTTCAGGAGATCCCTTCTGTAGTTCTGGGTTTTGTGAGCCTCCTTCAGGCTTTCCGGATTGGGGGTTTCTATCCCCACGAAAACCTCGTCAAATCCCGCCTCCACCATCATATTCATCAATTCCTCATCGTCGGAGAGGTTCAGGGAGGCCTCGGTGAAAAACCGGAAGGGATAGTCCCTGAATCTGGACCAGCGGATAAGTGCCGGAAGGATTTCTTCCTTCAACTTCTTCCTGTTTCCGATGAAATTGTCGTCCACGAAGAAAACCCCTCCCCTCCATCCCAGATGATAAAGAGCCTCCAGCTCCGCTATTACCTGACGGGCGCTTTTAGTCCTCGGTTTATGCCCGTAGAGCAGGGGGATGTCGCAGAATTCGCAGTTGTAAGGGCATCCCCTGGAGAATTGAACATTCATTGAAGCGTATCTTTTAATCTTAATCAGCTCAAATCTCGGGACCGGGGTTTTTTCCAGTTCGGCGAAACCCATGGGCGGATATATCCTCTTCGCCTTGCCTCGCTCCAGGTCCTTGAGGAACCTGCCGAGATTGACCTCCGCCTCTCCCAGGACCTGGTGGTCTACCGTATCCTCAAATTCCTCAAAGTGCATGGTAAAGAGGGGGCCTCCTGCCACCACGGTTTTCCCAAGGGCTTTGGCCCTTCTGATAACCCCTTCGGCGGAAGTTCTCTGGACGGCCATGGCGCTTATCATCACCAGGTCTGCCCACAGAAGGTCCCTTTCCCTGAGGGGTTCTATGTTGAGGTCCACCAGCCTGACCTCCCAGTCCGGGGGGAGAAGGGCAGCCACCGTCAGAAGGCCCAGAGGGGGGAAGGTGGAGCTTTTTCTTATGAACTTCAGGGCGTACTTGAAGCTCCAGAAAGTATGGGGAGGGTAAGAGGGATAGACCAGCAACGCTCTTTTTTTCATCCTTCCTCCTTTCCTAAATTATACACCTAAAGGCTGAAAAATCCTCGCCAAAAGTTTAAAAGTCCCTTAGGAAGCCCCTGGATTTTTTGGGGTAGGGGGGCGGTGGGGTCAGCTTCAGGGGATGTTTTTTCATCTCCTCTAAGGCTATCTTTATTGCCCGCTCCAGCTGGGTATCCCTCCCTTCAAGAAGGTCAATGGGGTCCTGGTCCTGATAAACATCAGGGTCTTCCCCGTGGTTTTCCACTATCCACTTTCCGGTTTCGGCGTCGTAAAATCCCACATTGGACTGGTAGATTATTCCGTTGTCTATGGTTCTTATGGGGTTTATTATCCCCACCAGTCCTCCCCAGGTGGGAACCCCAACCACCACGCCGAGCTTCCTAACTTTGAAGTGGTGGGTAAAGGCCTCGCCGTCGGAGCCGCAGTTTTCGTTCACAAGCAGCACATTGACCCCTGGATGAACGGAACCGGGATAGAGCATGGGCTGGAAGTGTCTTATCCTGGAGAAGGCCACCAGCCTTCTCTCTAACTTATCTATTATCATGTACTCGTCGTAACCTCCCCCGTTGTATCGGGCATCTATTATAAGGGCCTTCTTGTACCTGTAGGCTCTGAAGTATTTTTCAAAGTCCGAAAGCCCCCTTTCCATCATGTCCCTTATGTGCATGTATCCTACCTGGCCTCCTGTGGCCTTAAGCACATGCTTCTCGTTGTTGTCCACCCAGTAGTCGTATCTTATGGTCTTGTCGTGGAGCAGGGGCTTTACCACATACTTTCTGGCCCCCTGATAGGAAGGCCTGGAATTCACGGTGATCTCCACGGCCTCCCCTGGATGTATCTGGAGGTATTTTAGGGGGTTTTTCCCCCGCAGGTCCACTCCGTTGATGGCCAGGAGGTAGTCCCCCTCCTTCACCTTTATGTCCGGCCTGGAAAGGGGAGCCTCGTGTCCCTTCTGCCAGCTTCTTCCAGGGTAAATTCTTCTAAAGACGGGGTATCCGTGCCTGAAGGAGAAGTCGGCTCCTAAGGAGCCGGGCATCCTGGGTTTCCTCTCCACCTTCACCCCCATGCTCAGGTCTCCCCCGAATATGTAAGAATGGGAAACGCAAAGGCTCCCTGCCATGTTTATGAGAACCCAGTTCAACTGATTCCTGGAGGTCACATACGGGATTATCTCGGAGACCAGTTTCTTCTCCCTGTCCCAGTCCATTCCGTGCATTTCGGGGTCGTAGAAGAAGTCCCTGTAAAGCCTCCAGGCCTCCAGGAAAATTTGCCTCCACTCGGCCCGGTAGTCCACCCTATAGCTCAGACGGCTGAGGTTGAGCTTTCCGCTGAACTTTCCTGCGGAGAAGAGCTTTGAAAGGGCGGAGGAGTACACTTCCTCGCCCGCCATTATGGAAATGTTTTTGCCGTTAAGAGAAAGGTGGTAAAAGGCCATCTTCCCCAGCTTCTTTACTTTCTTGGACTTAAGGTCGTAGATGTTCAGATAATAATGGGGCCTCAGGGGCCTCACGAAGAAGTAGTCGTAGTCGTTCATGGTTACGAAGGGGAGGGAAAGGTAAACCAATTTGCCGTCCCCGGCCCCAAGGAAAAAGTAATTTCCGGGCTTCACCGGCACCTCAAAAACCCTTTCTTCTATGCCCTGCAGGTCAATCCTTACCTCCCGTTTTTCCTCGGTCTTTTTTTCCTTTTTGGGTTTTTCTCCTTCCCGGAGTTTTTCCCTAAGGCTCCTTTGGTAGAAGGGAGGTTTTTCCCCGGCCCTCAGCTGAACCACCATTATCTTGGTGGGGTTCTGCAGCACATGGTTGTCCTCAAGGTAGTCCACCAGTATCTCGTAGTTTCTGTTGGAAAGGAAGTAAAGGTATTTCCCGTCCGGGGAGAAGGTGGGATTGTAATTGTCAAAGAAGTCGGTGGTTATGGCTTTCTTGAGCCCGGTCTCCACATTGTAAAGGTAAATGACATTGTTCCTGTTGAAGGAGGTTTTGGAAAAGGCTATCCACTTGGAATCCGGGGACCAGGCGTAGTCGCTCATCTCCCAGGAAAATTCGTCGTTTTTAAGGTATTTGTTTTTGTCAATCAGCCTTAGCTTACCGGTTTTCATGTTCACTATGTATATCTCCAGGTCCTTGGTTGAAAAGACCATCCAGTTCCCGTCCGGAGACCACTCAGGATGATAGGGGTAAGTCCTCAGGTTTTTTGTTATCTGTCTTGTTTTTCCTGTCCTTACATCCATTTCGTAGAGCTGATATTCCCCGCTTTCGTCGGAGAAGAAGGCTATTTTGCTTCCGTCAGGGGAAAAGACCGGGTACATCTCCCTTGCCCCTGGAGTCCTGGTAAGGTTCAAGGACTCTCCGGTTTTGTTGTCAACCAGGAAGAGGTCTCCCCTGGCTTCTATCACGGTTCTTTTCCCCTGATTGTCCACATCCACATAGTGAATGTATTTTTTGGGATTTATGTCCCTGGGCACCAGCCTCCAGTAATCGTCAGCCACCTGAACCTGAACCTTTCGGAGCTTATCCTTGGCCGGGTCAAAGACCCAGATTTCCCCCTTTTCCACGAAGACAATCTTGCCGTCTCCGCTGGAAAGATAGGCTATGTCGCTCTTGAAGGAGGTGTGCCTCCTTATGTCCTTGGGGTTATCCGGGTCTATGGAAAACAGATTCCTCACCCCTTCCCAGCGGTCTGACATAAAATAAACCCTTTTCCCCACCCAAAGGGGATAGGCGTTCTTTCCCACATACCTGGTTATCAATCTGTAGGAGCGGCGGGCGGGGTCGGCGATCCAGATTCTGGTATACTGCCCTCCCTTGTATCTGTGCCAGTAATATTCCGGTCTTCCCCTGTCGTTGTAGGCTATCCTTTTTCCATCGGGGGAAAAGGAAAGAAAGACAGCCCTGGGAAGAGGAAGGGGCCTGGGATAGCCGCCCTTGAGGTCCACGGCGTAAGCCTTCCTTTCCCACCCGGTGAACAGCTCAAAGTCCGAACTCACAACCACATTCTTGCCGTCAGGGGTCCAGCCCACCACCACGGTCCTTCCCTGGTCAAAGGTGAGCCTTCGGGGCTCTCCTCCGTTTATGGGAATCAGGTAGACGGCGTTGAAACCTTCGTAGCTTGCGTTGAAGGCTATCCACCTTCCGTCCGGGGAGATCCTGGGGTGGGTTTCCTCTCCAGGGTAGGAAGTCAGCCTGGTGGCCAATCCTCCCTCCTCCTTCACTATCCAGAGGTCGCCGTCGTAGGAAAAAACTATTTTCCCTGCTCCGATGTCCGGCCAGCTCATGTATTTAGCCGTTGCCGGAAAAACCATGAATGAAACCGCCAACAGGATAAACAATAAGTTTAAAGCTCTTCTCAATTTTCCCTCCTTCTCCTTGGTCCTTTTATCATGAGGAAGTATTATAATCCAAAACAATTTTCCCTTCTACTTCAGGATCTGTTTTGCCCATGTGGTTCAAATCTTGACTTTTGCCGGGGATTGTTCTATCCATAAAAGTATGGAGAAAAGGGAATTTGAATGCAGGGTTATAACCCCCCTTTTTATGTCCGGGGCAGATGTTAATAGGGCTGAACTGCGGCCCTCTGAGTTTAAAGGCATGATGAGGTTCTGGTGGAGGGCGGCCAGGGCAGAGCCCGATTGGAGGAGGCTCAGGGAACAGGAGGCGAAAATCTTCGGAGGTGCAGGGGAAGGGGAGGGCAGGAGCAGGTTTTTCCTGAGGGTAAGTGGAGAGCCGGAAGTCGGGAGGAACCTTAAGGAGGATTATGAGTTAAAATGGGAGTTAAAAAGAGTTGATGGTTCAAAAACCCTTATCGGAGATCATGCAGGTATAGGTTATTTACTTTATTCTACCACAGGTATGTTTCTCAGGCCTTATTTTAAACCGGGAGGGAAATTTTATTTAAAGCTAATTATGGAAGAGGAGGTAACAGAACAAGTTCTTGCCGCCCTTTGGCTTTCGGTAGTTTTGGGAAGTTTTGGAGCAAGGTCTCGTAGGGGAGGGGGTTCTATTCTTTGCGTTCCTTCCTGTAAGAAGAAAGATTTAACTTTTAAACCCCAGGATAAAGATGCTGAGGAAATTTCCGCCTGGTTAAGGAAAAATCTCGCATTGATAAATAAAATCTTAAAGCCGTCCCTGGCCAAGCAAGTTCAGTATTCTAATTTCAAGGATTCCAATATTATAATTTCCCAAAAATCCTTCTTCGGATGGGAGCAAGCTTTAAATGATATAGGAAAAATTTACAAAAATTTTCGCTTCAAAAAAAGGAAACAATTTTTGAAAGTTGCATATTTTGGATTCCCTATCCTCCATTTTCGGGGTAGGAACCTTAGAATTGAAGTGAAGGCAGGAAAGCGAAAGGAGGAAAGATGGGAATACATAGAGAGAAGAGCCTCTCCTCTCTGGATAAAGATTTTAAGCAACGGTGAAGAATATTTCTGGATGGCCATCAGGTTTAATGGCCAGTTCCTTCCCCCAGATGCAGAAATAATAGAAGTAGAGAAAAGAAAAAATAACAATAAGTGGAAGGCAAGGGTAAGCAATACTCTGAAACAACCTGATTCTTCCCTTTTGAATGAGTTCTGGGAAATCTTAAGAGAGAAGGGTAAAGAAATAAATCTGATACAGCCATGAGTGAGGGATATTTGATTTTCAGCATAGGTCCTGTGCAGTCCTTTATTGAGAAGGCGAGGAAAGCCCAGGACCTCTACGCCGGGAGTTTCCTTTTGAGCTACCTTTCTTCCCTTGCCTGGGGGGAGATTAAGGCCCATGGTTTGGCGCCGCTCTATCCCGTAAGAAAATCCCGGGCCCTGCCCAATGTAATGTTGTTTCAGGGGGAGATGGGGCGGGCAGAGGAGGCGGCCAGGAGGGCTGAAGAAGCCGTAAGGGAAAGATGGGAAAAACTCCTTCCCAGGCTCCTCCCTGTCCTCACCCCTTCTTCCCGGGAACAAACCCTGGATTTTCCGGAGGTTTACTGGGTCTGGGGGAAAAATGTGGGAGAGGCACAGCGGTTCCTGGCCGCAAGCAAAAAGGCAAGGCCCTTTTCCCAGAGTGAAGAGGACCATCGCAGCCTCAAGTGCAGCATATGCGGTGAAAGGGAAGCCCTTTTTTACAGAAAGGACCACCGTGGGAAAACCCCAGGGATTCTTCAGAGGAATCCCTGGGCCAGGATTTACAGTTATTATGACCGCTCCCTTCCCCTGAGGGACCTTTCCCCCGGAGAGGCTCTATGTGCGCTGTGTTTTTCAAAGAGGAGGTTGAGGGAGGGAGGAATTGATGGTTTTGAAGGCGAATTTCCCTCCACGGCCAGAATCGCCCTCATGGATGCCGAGGCCAGCCACAGGGAGCCCTTCCGGGAATTCCGAAAACTCTTTAAGGGGCATTTTGACTACCATCTCTATTATCCGGAAAACTTAACAGAAGAGTACCTAAAAAGGGAAGGCATACTTGGCGAAGCGAAGCCCCACCAATTGATAAGAAGGCACGGGGAACTCTTTGAGGGAGTATTTTTGCCAAAATATTACGCCGTCTTCCTGGCCGACGGCGATGACATGGGGAAGAGGATAGCTTCCCTTTCCCCTCAACAACTTCCGGGGTTTTCTTCCTCCCTCTTGGATTTTGCTGAAAAGGTGGGGGAGATTTTGAAAGAGCCCAGGGGAAGGATTATCTATGCAGGGGGGGATGACCTGCTGGCCATGGTTAACCTCAACGGGGCTCTTCCCCTGCTCTCCAGGATAAGGGAGGCTTTTCCTTCGGGCCTTACCCTCTCAGCTTCCCTTACTGTAGCCCATTACAAACAACCCCTCTCCCAGGTTCTGGCAGTGGCGAGGGGGGCCTTGAAGAACTGGGCTAAGAAGGTTAAGGGGAAGAACGCCCTGGCCATCGTTGTGATACGACACAGTGGGGAAAGAACCCTTAGCCTTCTCCAGTGGAAACAGCTGGGGAAAGCAGAGGAAATTCTAAAAGCCCTCCTGGACGGGGAGGTATCCACCAATTTCATATATTCCCTCAAGAAAATTGGAGAGCAAGCCCCCCTTGCGGACAAACCCTTCCTGGACCTGGCCAAAACTTACATCAAGCGTTCTATGGGGGAAGGGGGGGACTTCCATAAAGTATACTCCGCCTTTGAAGACCTTTTCCTTGGGATGAAGGGCCTGGAAAAGAGGGGAGGGCCAGGGGAGATTTTTGATAAAAATGCAAATTTCCTCAGCCTCCTTGATAATCTGGCCTTTCTACGCAGGGAATTGAAGGAGGGAAGATGAAGGCATTGGAATTTAAGCCCCTGGATACGGTTTATTTCCGCTCCGGAAAAGATATAAGTTTCGGCACAGGAAGAAGCCTTTTCCCACCCCCTCCGTCAGTTCTGAGGGGGGTCCTCAGGGGGATTTTCCTTTCAGAAAACCCCAGATTTATTGAGGCGGCCAGAAGGGGGGAGGAAGAACCCAGTCTAAAAATCAAGATAAAGGGGGTTTTCGTTAAAAGGGGTGCTTCCCTTCTCTTCCCCCTTCCCCTGGACCTTTATCACCCCAAGGAGAGCCAGGAACAGGTTTTAAAGAGATACATTCTTCAAGAAAGGAAGTCCCCCTCCTCCTACCCCCTTTCCCATTTTCTTCTTTCGGAGGAAGAGGGGGAGGTGCCGTGGGGATTCCTTGAGGTAGGGGCCTTCAGGAAATACCTTGATGGGGAAGGGACTTTAAGATTTATAGGAAATGAGGAGATATTCTGGGAGGAGGAGAAGATAGGTATAAGAAGGGATTTTTCCACAAGAACCGTAGAGGAATCAGCTCTTTTCTCCCAGGTTTTTTTGAGGCTCAGAGAAAATGTAAAATTCTTAGTATGGTATGAGGGTGCGGAACTTCCAGGGGAGGGAATAGCGAAATTGGGGGCCGACGGAAAGCCCGCAAAATTCAAAGAGGGGGAGATAGAGGACATACCCATGCCCCGATTCAACAGGAGATTTAAAATTTACTTAGCCACCCCTGCCATTTTCAAAAACGGATGGCTTCCATCGTGGATAGGCAAAGATTACCTTTTAGAGAAGGACGGGATAAGGGCCAGGCTCATAGCCGCCGCCGTGGGAAGGCCGCAATTCTTTAGCGGATGGGACATGAGCAAAAACGAGCCCAAGAGGAATTACAGGGCGGTTCCTGCGGGGTCAGTTTACTATTTTGAGCTTTTGGAGGGTTCCCCTTCCCTGCTGGAGAGGGTCTTCCACGGAAAAATAATTTCAGAGGAAAGGGCAGAGGAAGGCTTTGGGCTGAGTTTTGTGGGGAGGGCATGATGAAATGGGTTATAACCACCGTAGGAACGTCCATATTTGAAAACCTTTTAAGGGAAGGGAAACTGAGCGAATCCGATTGGGACGCCGTAATGGGGCTGGATTTTTCCCATTGGGGCGAAGTAGAAGAGGAGAGGAAAAGGCTTAGGAAGGAGGCGGCAGAGGCCCTCAGGGAAAATCCCTTTAAACTCTCGGCAGAGCTCCATAGCCTCATAAAAATTCACGAAAGAAAAGGGGAAGAACTTGGGGTCATCCTCCTCGCCTCTGACAGCGTATCCTCCGCCCTGGCCGCCTTTTTAATAAAGGAGTTTCTTGAGAAAAATTTAAACGATAAATTTCCGGAAGTAAAATTTGACCCCGAAAGAAATGTCATATCAAACCTTCAGGTTATAAACAAAACCAATTTCTTGAAGGAAGGTCTAAAAGGCCTCATCGAGTTTTTAGAATGGGTAAAGAAAACTTACACGGCCCAAGAAATTGCTGTAAACATTACAGGAGGATTTAAAGCTACCATTCCCTATATTACGATTTTTGCCAATCTTAACGGAATTTCCCTTTATTACATTTTTGAGAAAACCGAGGAACTTATAGAAATACCCCCATTACCTGTTCAAATAGACAGAGAGTTTATAAAGGCGTATTGGGAATTTCTAAAAAAACTGGAGGGAACCATAGAAGATTTCCGCAGCTTCAAATTTCAAAATCCTGAACTTGTCTCAAAGCTTTCAGCCTTTATATGGGAGGATGGCAATGAGGCCACCCTGTCTCCTATAGGGGAAATGTTCTTGAGAAAAATCGAAGAGGAATATTTTATCCTTTATGCCACCAGGGAAGTGATAGATGAGATAAATAAAAATTCCTTTCTCAGACAGCAAATTCAGAAGGATTTTTGGAAAGAAGAGCTTAGAAGGAAAAAGACGAGAGAAGAGAAGGGGCATCTCGTTTACAGGGATGGAAACCTCAGACTTTATTACCTGGAGAGGGGCCAGGGGGAGGACAAAAAAATATACCTTTATAAATTTTTCCAGGAAAAGGGGGGCCACGAAGACCATGTTAGGTATTTAAGTTCCGTAAAGGTTCCCAACGAGGAAGAACTTAAAAATAAGACGCAGAAAATAGAACTGGAGAAACTATGAGGCTCTTTGTCCTGCTTTCCCACGAACTTTCCCAACAGCAAATTCGGCAGGCCCACGAGGTTTTAGGTGTAGGGGAGATCCTAACCCTTCCTGAAGGGCTTAGAAAAACCTGGTCCTCCATCCCTCCCCATCTGGAAAGCCTTAGAGAATATCTTGAGCCCATTTTCTCCTGGCTTTCCCAGGCAGCACCGGGGGATTATGTGCTGGCCCAGGGGGATTTCGGAGCAGTTTTCCTGGTGGTGGACTATGCCTTTTCCCGCGGCCTCGTTCCCGTGTATGCCACCAGCGAGAGAAGGCACAGGGAGGAGAAGGCCGGGGAGGAGGTAAAAATTTACAAAACCTTCCGACATGTTCGCTTCAGGAGGTATGAGAGATGGGAGGGATAAGGTATAAAATAAAACATAGGGAGGGGAAAAATGTTTAAAAAAGCGGTTCCCTTTTTCATCAAAATTATAACCCCACTTCATGCCGGAACAGGTCAGGAACTGGGGATAGTGGACCTGCCCATTCAGAGGGAGCGTCACACAGGGCTTCCTAAAATAGAAAGCAGCGGGGTAAAGGGAAGCATAAGGGAGGTTTTCAGGGAGGCCTTTCCTGAAGAGAAAGAAAAGATTGAGGTGGCCTTTGGTCCGGAAGAAAATCCCCAGCACGCTGCTACCCTGGGCTTTACCGAGGCGAGGCTTCTACTTTTTCCCGTCAAATCCGCTATGGGGATTTTCGCCTTAACCACATGCCCCATGGTCCTTCGCCGCCTCAAAAGGGAACTTTCCCTTCCCGGGGTTTCCCTCGGAAAACCAGTTCCGGCGATTCCGGATGAAAACACCGTGGGGGAGAATTCCAGCCTTCTTCTCCAATACGGCCAGGGAGAAAAGGCGGTGGTTCTTGAGGAGTTTACCTTTAAAGTAAAGGAGGATGAAAAAACCACCCAATTTGCCGCCTGGCTTAAGGGATATGCGGGAGTAGAGGAGGCTCCCCAGAGGCTCGTGGTCCTTCCCGACGACGATTTCAAAACCCTGGTAAACCTTACCACCGAAGTTATAACCAGGATTAAAATTGAGCCGGAAACCGGCACGGTGAAGGAGGGAGCCCTTTTCACCGAGGAATTCCTCCCCTCCGAGACGGTTCTCTACAGCCTTGCCCTGGCCACCCCCCTGAGCTTTCAGCAAGTGAGGGAGCATTTTCCCGGAAACACCCCCGAAGAGGTGGCCGATTCCATACTCAATTTCTTCCTTAAAATACCCTCCTTCATCCAGATAGGGGGGGATGCCACCATAGGAAAGGGCATCGTTCAGATAATAAGGGGAGGTGGGCAATGAAAATAAAGGACCTGGGGAGAAGAAGGGCCATGAAGGCCTATCAATTTGTCAGCGAGGCCACCGAAAAATTAAAGGGGGAAAACCTCAAAAAATACAAATCCTATGTAAAAAAGCTTCCCATGCTCATAAAGACCAATGGACTTGCCTCCGCCATAGCCTTTGTCCACGGCAAGAAAGAACAGGCCTGGAGTCTGCTCTATAAACAGGTGGAGGATTGGGCCAGGGAACAAAACCCTTCCCTCCAGGGTTCCCCTCTCGTGAAAACAGTTATTGAAGTTCCAACCTCCCAGTACATGGCCCTCACCGGGGAGGTCCTTTCCCTCTTAGAGTGGATGAGGAGATTTGCCGACGGAATGATAGAAGGGGAGAGCTCCTCATGAGAAAGGGAAAAATAATAAAAAAGAAGGGTAAACTTCTAATTGAATCCGGTGGAAAAACCTTTTCCCTTAAGAAAATAAACCTCGGGGAAGAATACATTGGTAAGGAAGGCGAATTTACCACCGAAGGCCCCTATGTGGTCAGGCTGAAGGTAGGAGACAGGGAGTTCAAAGCCGGAGAAGAAAAGGAAGCATCCCATGAAAAAGAATCCGGGATTCGCTCATATCTGAGAGAAACGAAAATACCTTCGGACACCAGGAGTGTGCTTCTTTCTTCCCTGAAAATTCCCGATAACTTCCTCCTCCAGCTCCAGAAGTTCGCCCGCTGGGAAGGAGAAAAGGAAGGGGAAAAAGCAAAATTTTTCAAGGCAAGCAGGGGAGAGGTGGAATACCAACCTTTGTTCCCCCCTCCAGGCTCGTCAAAAAGCCTTGCGGATAAAATAAAAGAAATAAAGGAAAGGATAGAGGGGATAAAGGAGGCCTTTGGGAGGCTGGGATACAAATCCGTATCCTTTCAGGCACGACCCCTCTGGAGGATGACCGTGGGACTTGGTTCGCCCTCCGTTTACGAGACCTCCATCACCCTGCATCACATCTACGGAATTCCCTACATCCCTGCCTCGGCCATAAAGGGGGTTTTGAGGACCTATTACATCCTTGAAAAATTCTCAGGGGACGAAAAGAGGGCGGAGGAGGACGAGGAATTTGTGGCAATTTTCGGAAAGGGAGGGGATAAAGGGGAAAGGGGAGGGGTTATATTCCTGGATGCCTACCCTGTGGAGATACCCAGGATAAAGGTTGACATTGTAAATCCGCACTACAAGGAATACTACGAGGGAAAGAAGCCCCCGGCCGACTACCTGGAACCCACCCCCATTACTTTCCTGGTGGTGGAGAATACCCCCTTTCTTTTCCTTTTGTTTTCCAGAAAAACTGACCTTGAAAAGGTAAAGGGAGAGCTTAAAAAGGCCCTGGAGGAATACGGCCTTGGGGCTAAAACCTCCTTAGGATACGGTGTAATGGAAACCTTGACGGAGTAGGTATAATGTTAATATGAAGAGAATAAACTTATCCTTCAATATCCCGCCGGGTGAGAACTCCTCCTTCATTTCCCAGAAAAAAAACTTCCGGGTTAATTTATCCCCCAGGAGAAAAAGGGTATAACCTTAGAAAATTGGGGGGTACATGAAAAACACCTACCATATTTTCACAAGCGGTTCCCTGCGTCGCAAGTCCAACACCCTTTTTATAAAGTCTGCAAAGAGCGATTATATCCCCGTGGAGATGGCGGAAAGTCTTTTCATCCACTCCTCCATGAAATTCAACACGGCCCTTTTTGAATTTCTATCCAAGAAGGGAATCACCTTGCACTTCTTCAATAGAAGTGGTGAGTTTTACGGCGAATTTCTTCCTGCCTCGGCAAAACCCAGTGGAAAAATCATACTCCTTCAAGCAGAGCACTACCTGGACGGCGAAAAGAGACTTGCCATTGCCAAAAGAATAGTTCTGGGAGCCATGGGCAACATGCTGAGAAATGTTAATTATTACAATACCAGAGGCTCTGACCTAAGCGATGAGCTCTCCCTTCTTTACAAGTTCAAGGAGCAGGCCAGCGAAGCGGATGAGGTCCCAACCCTCCTTGCCTACGAGGCCAACTTCAGGGAGGTTTATTTCCGATGCTTCAACAAAATACTGCATAATCCCGACTTCCGCTTCAACCGCCGTAGCACCCGTCCTCCCTTAGACCCCATAAACTCCCTGATAAGTTATACCTATGCTCTCCTTTACAGCGAGGTCCTAAACCAGGGACACCAGACCAAACTCTCCCTGGCCATATCCTATCTCCATTCCACCAACGAAAGAAGCGACAGCCTTATCTATGACATAGCGGAGGTCTTCAAGCCTGTTATAGCCGATAGAATAATCTTTTCCTCCATAAACCACGGAGAGATATCCTCCTCGGACTTTGAGACTAAGGCAGGTGGAGTCTACATCAAAAGGGAGACCAGAAAGAGAATTACCGAAAAATTTGAAAAATTTCTCCGCAGGACCTACAAAGGGGAGAACGGGGCCACCTGGAGCTATCGGACCTGGATAAGGGAGGAATTCTGGAAATTAATTAGGCATCTAAAAGGAGAAAAGGAGTACAAGCCCTTCAGGGTGAGATGAGCCATGTTCGTTATAATGGCCTACGACATAGGAGAAAAAAGGGTGGGCAAGGTCTTGAAAATTGCCCGCCGCTACCTCCACTGGGTTCAAAGGTCGGTATTTGAGGGTGAAATAACCGTTTCGGCACTACTTTCTTTGAAGAAGGAACTTTCCCGGGTAATAGAACCAGAGGAAGACACCATAAGATTTTACAAACTTTCCAGCAGAAACATGGTGAAGGTGGAAACGCTGGGAAGGGCTACCCCGCAGGATAGGATAATACTTTGAGAACGACGCAGGGGGGCGGCTTTCCCTATCCGCTCCCCTGCATTAGAAGTAAAAGCATTTTGGAAAACCTATTTTTTCCCTCGGGATTTGAAAAACAATGGGAAAAACCTACAACGACGAATAGCCTTAAACCTTGACAGGATGAGCATTTTTGCCTAAAATATGAAGTAAGGGAAGATGGAAAGGGGAATTTTAAAAGAACCTGAAAATCGGCCCTACAAAGGGGCCCTCGTCGGTTTTAAGCCCACCTATGAGGATTTGAGACCCCTTAGGGCCTTATAAATTGGAGAAAATCAGCTCTGGTTTTAAGCCCACCTATGAGGATTTGAGACAAAACCGACTGCTTCCACTACTTTTCAAATTCTTCTTTGGTTTTTTAAGTCTACCTATAAGGGCTTAAGCCCCCTGGGGAAGTCTCCAGGAAGCT
>Ga0256833_1001957_pt1 | contig 14859 bp, 13 predicted proteins | sample 356284metaG_FD_190535 | JGI IMG/M metagenome (GOLD analysis project Ga0256833, IMG submission 190535) | Hydrothermal vent microbial communities from Mid Atlantic Ridge, Atlantic Ocean - 356-284 | ecosystem: Environmental > Aquatic > Marine > Hydrothermal vents | place: Atlantic Ocean: Mid...
GGTTTCCAGTTTCTGGGTAATGCGCCGGGTTTCCAGTTTGTACCTCCTGCTCAGGCGTGCTGCTTCCCGCCCTGGCAAAACCAGCCTCTGCACGCTGAAATTACATTAAAGTTATTATAGCCGCTTGCTGCAGGTTTTGCAAACTTTGCCGAACTAAAATCAGGAAAGGCGTTGGGACATTTTTGGAGAGCCCAGTGGCCTTGTAGGAAGCCATATCTCTTATGTCATTGCGAGCCGCGGCGCGGCGAAGCAATCTCTCCGGGGGGGCGAGATGGCTTGGGCTTCTTGCTTGCCAGCGACGGGATGGCTCCGCCTCCTTCGCCAGGCTCAGGGGCCCTCGCCACGGCCCTATTCTTGTCCGAACTCCCGTCCGAACCTCAGTGCCGAAATTCTGGCAGGCAACCTGGCTGATGATGCTACCTGTTTTCTGCCCGGCTCGACAAAGGCGCTTTCCCATTATGAACCGCGACGATTTCCGCAATAATGCCCACGGCAATGGCTTCAAAAGAAGCCCCCACCTTGAAGCCCACCGGCCCGTGGATGCGCGCCAGGTCGTCCGCGCTGAAGCCCAAGGCCCGCAAGTCCTCTCTACGGGCGGCCTGGGTGCGCCGAGAACCCAACAGGCCAATGTAGCCGACCGGGCTGCGTAGCGCTGCGGCCAGGGCGGGCACATCGAACTTGGGGTCATGGGCCAGCACCACCACAGCATCGGCAGGCCGCAGGTAGCGGGGAGGAAGGGCTTCCTGAGGCCAGGCGCGCACGATTTCGTCGGCAGCAGGGAAGCGCTCGCGGGTGGCAAAAGGCGCGCGGGGATCGATGACGCGCACACGATACCCCGCCACCGCGGCCAGGCGCGCCAACAGTTGGGCCAGATGCACCGCGCCCACAATGTTCAGCGTCGGCGGCGGGACGAATGTTTGCACGAAGCATTCCCCCTGGGGCGTTGTGCGGTGGGCAGCCAGGGGGCCAGGGAATGCGCCTTCCAGCGCGGCGGCCAGGGCGAGGTTGCCTTCCCTGCGGCCATCTTCCCAGGCAAGAAGATGCCCCTTCCCCTCAAGGGAAGTCACCAACGCCACGGTTTCCCCCTGCCGCAAGGCGGTGAGCAAGTGCACATGCACGTCGGTAAATAAGGAAACATGCACCGCGATTTCACCACCGCACGTCAGCCCCACTTCCCACGAGCCTTCGTCGGTCATGGCAAAGCGCAACGTATGGGCGGCTTTGCCGTCCAGCAGCGCCTGGGCTTCTTGCACCACCGCGCTTTCCACACAGCCGGTGCTGACCGAGCCGGCGATCTTTCCCGAAGCGGTGACGGCCAGCCATGAGCCGACCGGGCGCGGGGTCGAACGCTGAGCCTGTACGACCACCGCCAGCGCTATCCGTTCCCCCTCAGCCTGCCATTGTTCCAGCTCGGATAGAATTTCGCGCATGATAGCATCTCCTCCTGGAAGGGCTTTTTCAAGGACAATTGTACCGCCTCCACCAGCCGCCCACGGCTCGGATACAGAAAAATACAACTTTTCTGCCAAAAAGAGGCGAATTCCCCTGCTACGGCGCTTGAAAGAGCATTCGCCGGTGGGCTGAAAGCGCTGCAACCCCTGGCGCGACAAATTTACTTGCTGGAAACCGCAAAAACGGCTATACTTACGCCCGACGTAATCCCTTTCTCTCTTCAGGAGGAGCAAGATGCGCAAGAAACTCTTCATCTTGGTTGCCATGCTCTTGATTGCCGTGGTGGCACTGGCCGCGTGCGGCAAACAGAGCCCGGCAACGCAGGCCCCGGCTGCCACGCAGGCACCCGCGGCGACCGAAGCGCCGGCCGCGACAGAGGCCCCCGCGGCAACCGAAGCACCCGCAGCCACCGAGGCCCCTACCCAGGCGCCGACCGAGGCTTCTAAAGAGCTCGATTGCGCCAGCCCCGATGTGTTCTGCGTGGGCCTGGTGACCGACGTCGGCCAGATTGACGACAAGTCCTTCAACCAGTCCGCCTGGGAAGGCGTCAAAGAGGCCAAGGCCAAGGGCATCGCCGACAAAATCGACTACATCGAGACCACCGACGCCAAAGACTACGCGACCAACATCCAACTGTTCGCCGACAACGGCTATGACGTCATCGTGACCGTGGGCTTTGCGCTGGGTCAGGCAACTGACGAAATGGCGCAGAAGTACCCGAACATCAAGTTCATCGGCGTCGATCAGTTCCAGGCCAAGCCGGTAGCGAATGTGGCAGGCTTGATCTTCCACGAAGACCAGGCTGGCTTCCTCGCCGGTGCGCTGGCTGCCATGCTGACCAAGACCAACACCATTGGCGCCGTGCTGGGCACCAACCTGGTGCCGCCGGTGGTGGCCTTCAAAGAAGGCTATGAAGCCGGTGCGCGCTACATCAAGCCCGACATCAAGACCATCTCTACCTACCACCCCGGCGGGTTGGACAACGCCTTCACCGACCCCGAATGGGGCGCGGCGACCGCTAAGCAGGCGATGGACCAGGGCGCTGACGTCATCTTCGGCGCGGGCGGCAAAACCGGCAACGGCGCGCTCATCGAGGTGGCTTCCGCTGCGAAATCTGGCAAGCAGGTTTACTGCATCGGCGTGGACACCGACCAGTGGCTGACCGTGCCCGAGGCACACCCCTGCCTGGTCAGCAGCGCGATGAAACTGATCACCCCCGGCGTGTTCGACCTGATCAAGCTGGCGAAAGACGGCAAATTCCCCAGCGGCAACTACTACGGCAAAACCGGCCTGGCCCCCTTCCACGACTTCGACAGCAAGATTCCGCAGGAAGTCAAAGATAAACTGAACGAGATCCGCCAGGGCCTGCTGGACGGTACCATCTCGACCGGCTACAAACCCGGCGGGTAAATTCCTCGCTGGTATAGCCAAAAAAGCCTGACAGGAAAACCTGTCAGGCTTTTTCTTTTTGTGGGTTTCGCTTGCTTTTGGCTCACCATACCAGCCGCGGGCGTCCGGGGCCACCCAGCCTGACTTTGGCCGGGTCGTCGGGCCACACCCCAGGCACAGGCTTCCCGCAGCGGGGGCAGGTGCCTTCGGCAGTGATGTGATATGCCTCAATGATGTAGCCCCAGCGCTTGATGAGCGGTGCGCCGCAGTGCGGGCAAAAAGTATGCTCATATTCGCCCACGTGCCCCGGCAGGTTGCCGGCGTAAACAAAGTGCAGTCCGGCTTCCTGCCCAATTTCCGCCGCACGGATGAGGGTTTCAACCGAGGTGGGCGGGGGCTCGGTCATTTTGTAGTCGGGGTGGAAGGCGGTGACGTGCCACGGAATGTCGGGGGAAACCGAGGCGATGAAGCGGGCTGCATCCATCAACATTTCCACGCTATCGTTGTAACCGGGGATGATCAGCGTAACCACCTCGACCCAGAACCCCATTTCGTGCGCTGCCCGGATGGTATCGAGCACCCGGTTGAGGTTGCCGCCGAGTTTGTGGTATTCCCGCGGGTCCATCGTTTTGAGGTCGATTTTGTAGCCGTCCAGCCACGGTTTGAGGAATTCTAACGCCTCGGGGGTGGCGTGGCCGTTGGAGACGAACACGGTTTTCAAGCCATGCTGCTTGGCCAGGCGGAAGATGTCCACCGCCCACTCAAGGGTAATCAGCGGTTCGTTGTAAGACGAGGCGATGGTGGAAGCCCCGGCGCGGAGCGCCGCCTGCACGATTTCTTCGGGCGTGGTGCGGCGGATGAAGCGCCCGGCAATATCGGCAGCCGGATCGCGCAGGGCTTGCGAGGTCAGCCAGTTCTGGCAGAAGGGGCAGTGCATATCGCAGCCCAACATGCCGAAGGTGAGCGCGTCAGAGCCGGGCATGAAGTGGTAAAAGGGCTTTTTCTCGATGGGGTCGGCTTGCAAGCCGGCAACGTAACCCCACGGCACCATCAACTTGCCGTCGCGGTTGAACCGCACCTGGCACACCCCCCGCCGCCCCGGCTTGATGACGCAACGGTGGCCGCACGCCAGGCATCGCACGCTGCCGTCTTCCAGCGTTTCATACAGTTTTCCTTCGACAGTCAGGCTATCCAGCAAATCTCCCAAGGTGGTCATGGTACACCTCCTCTGCAAATGCAGCAAGCCGGTCAGTGCATGCCGTTTTGCCACAGGAGGAATTCGCGCAAAATCGAGCCGCCCACGAATTCCCGCAGCAGGGAATCGTCAGGCACGAGGGAAGCATCGAGGGGAACGAACCATTCCAGCAGCGAGAGCAGGCGTTTGGCTTCGATGTGGGCCGGGGTATGGTGAGGCACCTGAAGCAACAGCGGCACCGCGAACGGCTTGAGCACGGCCAGTTCGTACACCAGGGCCGAGTTGAACATCACATCGGCCTCTTCCTGGAAAGGGAAGATCCAGCGCTTCTCGCCGCGGCGCACGGCTTCCCAACGGCCAATGGTATCTGCGGCGGTGTAACCCCGGTCGCGGGCATCGCGCACAATGCGGCGAATGAGCCGCGTGTCGGTGGTGGAAACCCGATTGTGGCAGTCAAGGTTGAGCTGCGTCAACGCCGAGGCGTAAATGCGGAAGGTTTGCTCTTGCGGAATGCCCGGCAGCAGGCGGGGGTCCAGGCCGTGGATGCCTTCCATGATGATCAATTGGTCAGGCGCGAGCTGGACGACTTCGCCGGGCTCGCTGCGGCCTTCCTTGAAATTGTAGCGCGGCAGTTGAACCTCTTCGCCGCGCAACAACCGGCTGACATCGGAGGCCAGCCGTTCCCGGTCCAGGGCGTCGATGTGCTCGAAATCATAATTGCCGTGCTCATCCCTGGGCGTTTTCTCGCGATCCACGAAATAGTTATCCAGTTCCAGGGGGAAGGGAGAAAGCCCCTGGGTGAGCAATTGCACCGCCAGGCGCTTGGAAAAGGTCGTCTTACCCGAAGAAGAAGGGCCGGCAATCAACACCACCCGCACCTGATCGCGGCGGTGGGCAATCTGGCTGGCAATATCGGCAATGCGCTGCTCGTGCAGGGCTTCAGCCACCAGCACGATTTCGCGAATGCGCCCGTTCTCCACTGCATCGTTGAGCGCCCCAACGTTGTTGATGCCCAGCCGCCGCAGCCAGTCGCCATATTGCTGAAACGTGGTCAGCAGTTTGGAGGGCCTGCTCATGGGCGGCAGTTCGGTGGGCTTTTCACGTTTGGGGAAGCGCAAAATGAAGCCGTGCCCCGCCTGCACCAAACCAAACCAGCGCAAATAGCCGGTCGAAGGCACCATATAGCCGTGGTGATAATCGAGATACTCGCCAAGGCGGTACACGGTGAGGTAGTCTTTCGTGCGGTGACGCAGCAAACGCACTTTGTCGCCGTGGCCATGTGCCTTGAAATAAGCGATGGCCTCATCCAGGGGCATTTCGCCGCGCACGATGGGCACATCGGCCGCGACCAGTTCCCGCATGCGGGTTTCCAGCCGTTGCAATGCCGCGGCATCCAGCGCGGGCCTGGTGCGGCAGAAATAGCCCCCCGACACCACCGAGTGATCTACGGCGAGGCGCCCCTCGGGGAAGAGTTCCGAAAAGGCAACTTCGAGTAAGAACACTAACGAACGGCGATAAATGCGCATCCCGTCCGAATCGGCCAACGTGACCGGCTGCACGCGAGCCTCCAGCCGCACCGGGTAAGTCAGCTCGTGGAGTTCGTCGTTGACAATAGCCCCCATGAGGGGGGCGGGCAGTTCGTCCACAATCAACGCGAGGAAATCGCCCACAGGGGCCCCGCGCGCCCCGGCAATGACCCGCCCGTCGGGCAGGTGGATTTCTACTTCAGGCGAAGGTTCGACGATGCGGAAGGTGTCTTCGGGCATGGTAGCCTCCTGGTGACCCGCGAAAGCCCGCGGGCGAGATCGGTGCCGCGAGGGCACCACCAATCCTCATTTTTATTGTAACACCGCCGGGCGTGTGGTATATTCCCCCCATGCGCACCCTTCGATGGCTTGGGTTGACCGTTCTGGTTTGGCTGGCGGCCTGTGCGCCCCAGTCCGCGGGCACCCCCGCGGCGGCACGGGCGACGGCGACGCCGACGGCTTTGCCAGCGCCTGTGGTCGTTGCCCTGCCGCAGGCGTTGGAGCCCGCGCGCCCGGCGCTGGAAGCCTGCGCCCGCGAGCGCCATCTGCCCCTGGCGGTCTTTGCCCAACCCCAGGAAGCCCCTCCGCCCGCGACGGCCAACCTGCGGCTGTGGTGGGGCGAGGCTCCACCTGAAGGGTGGCGCGCCTACCCGCTGGGCAGCGAGCGGCTGGTGGCCGTGGTCCATCGCGACAACGCCGCGACGCCCGACGAAGCCACCTTACGCCGCATGGTGATCGGGCAGGTACGGGTTTGGGCCAATACTGCGGCCACACCGCCGCCGCTGGCGCTCTGGCTTCCCATGCCAGGCACCGCCGCGCGCACCCGCCTGGATGCCTGGCTGGCGGGCGCGCCGCGCCGAGGCGATGCTGCCCTGGCTCCCTCGCCGCAGGCCATGCTGACCGCCGTGCAAGATGACGCCGCCGCGCTGGGCTTCCTGCCAGCGGCATGGCTGCGGGCTTTTCCAACAAAGGCGCAAGGCGTGCGGACTTTGAACGTCCATCCCCCAGCCTGGCAAGCCCCGCTGCTGGCGCTGCTCAAGCCCCACGCACCGCCTACGGCCGTTGCCCTGGTGGGTTGCCTGCAGCAAGGCCCCGGCCACGCCCTGCTGCAAGCGCGTTATCTTCCTTAAAAAGGCCACCCCCGAGTTTTGCCGCTTTCCCGACGGCGGCTGGTATAATGAAAAGCCATGGCGATTTTGCAAGCAGACGCGTTGGAATTCATTACCCGCTCAGCCGACCAGACCCGGCGGCTGGGATTGCGCCTCGGGAAGCAACTGCGCCCCGGCGATGTGCTCGCGCTGGAAGGCGACCTCGGCGGCGGTAAAACCACCTTCGTCCAGGGGCTGGCGGCGGGTTGGGGCTCTACCGACGCGGTTTCCAGCCCGACGTTCGTGCTGGTCAACGTCTACCAGCGCGGCGACGGTGGACGCCTGTACCATGTCGATGCTTACCGCCTGAGCGGCGCGGCTGAAGCATGGGATCTGGACATTCCATCGCTGGCCGAAGAAGGCCCCCTGGTCGTGGAATGGGCCGATGTGATCACCGAGGCTTTGCCCCGTGAACGGCTTACAGTACGCTTTGTGTGGCTGGGCGAATCTCAACGGGCGTTGACTTTTCACCCTCAGGGCGAGCGGCCCCGGGCGCTGGTGCGCTTATTGCGGGCAGCGATTTTACGGGGCGTGTGAGGGCTTATGCTGTTGGCTGTGGATACTTCAACAACCCAAATTGGCGTGGCCCTGTATGATGGAGCGCGCGTGCTGGCGGAAGCCTACTGGCACAGCGGCCGCCGCCACACGCAGGAACTCGCCCCGCTTGTAGCGCAGGTGCTTCAGCACACCGGCTTCACCCTTGCAGATGTGCAGGCCGTGGGTGTTGCCCTGGGGCCGGGCTCGTTCACCGGGCTGCGCATTGGCCTGGCCTTTGCCAAAGGGTTGGCCGTGGGTCGCGGGATGCCCCTCGTCGGCGTACCGACCTTGGACGCAGTTGCTGCTGCCGTGCCGCCCGCGGCGGAATTCCCCTCACTGGCTGCAGTGCTGCCTGCGGGGCGGGGGCGGTTGGCGGTGGGGTGGTACACCCAGGCCGAGGGCCGCTGGCAGGCTGCAGGTGAGCCAGAAATCTTTACGGCAGAGACCTTAGCCCAACGCATTCGCAAGCCCACGGTGGTGTGCGGCGAACTCACCGCCGAGGAACGCGCCCGCCTTGCACGCAAATACAAAACCGTGCACCTGCCATCGCCCGCAGCCTGCGCCCGCCGACCGGCTTTCCTGGCCGAACTCGCCTGGCAACGCTGGCAACAAGGGCAAACTCACGCCGCGGCCGCGCTCGCTCCCATTTACCTGCACACTGGCACCCCCATCCCGGCATGATGGTGACCATCCGCCCGATGGAAGATGCCGACATACCGGCAGTGCAGGCCCTCGACCGTCAGGCCTTCGCCCTCCCATGGCCGCCTTCCGCCTATGCCCACGAACTGCACCACAGCCCGCATTCACGGCTGTGGGTGGCCGAGGTTGAGGGGCAGGTGGTGGGCTTTATCGTGCTGTGGCTCATCCTCGATGAAGCGCACGTCGCGACCTTAGCGGTACATCCCGATTTTCGGCGGCGAGGCATCGCCCGCCGTCTGCTGGAAACTTTGCTCACGGCGGCGCGAGAAGCCGGGGCGCGGCTGGCGACGCTGGAAGTGCGCGCCGGAAACCTTCCCGCGCAGGCCCTCTACCGGCATTACGGCTTCCGGGAAGTAGGCCGCCGCCCCAAATATTACACCGACAATGGCGAAGATGCGCTCATCATGACCGTGATGCTGGACTCCCCGGCAGAATTTCCCGCAGAAGGAGACCAAGCCCATGAACGCTGAGCAGATTTTGAGCGAAGTGGCGCAGGAAGTCAGCGCCTGCACCCAATGCCCTTTGCACCTGGCGCGCCGCAAAGCCGTGCCGGGGGAAGGCCCGGCCAACGCTGAAATTATGTTCATCGGCGAGGCGCCGGGCTTTCACGAAGATGTGCAGGGGCGGCCTTTTGTCGGCGCGGCGGGGCAGTTTTTGGACGAGCTGCTGGAAGGCATTGGCCTCAAGCGGGAGGAAGTTTACATCACCAACGTCATCAAATGCCGCCCGCCGGGCAACCGCGATCCCGAGCCGGAAGAACTTGCCGCGTGCGCGCCTTACCTCGACCGCCAAATCCAGGCCATTCACCCCAAGGTTATCGTGACCTTAGGGCGGTTCTCGATGGCGAAGTTTGTGCCCAATGCCAAAATCAGCCAGATTCACGGACGCCCGTTCAAAGTGCGCGGCCAGTTGGTCGTGCCCATGTATCACCCGGCGGCGGCGCTGCATCAACCTTCCCTGCGGCGGGTGGTGGAAGCCGATTTTGCCCAACTGCCGGAACTCATCCGCCGGGCGGCTGAAATTCCCGAAACCGAACTGGAAGCCCCACCCGAGAAGAAACAACCCAAGCAACTTTCGCTTTTCTAAAGCGAGGAGCCGCCTGTGTCCCACTATTTGGTCACCGGCGTGGCCGGTTTCATTGCTTCGCGCGTGGCCGAAATGCTGCTGGAAGCAGGGCATACGGTGGTGGGGGTAGACAACCTCAACGATGCCTATGACCAACGCCTGAAAGACTACCGCCTCGCGCGGCTGACCCGCCGCGCGGGGTTCGTTTTTCACACCCTTGACATTACCGACCGGGATGCCGTGTTCGCCCTGGGCGAAGAGCACGCTTTCGATGCCGTCATCAACCTGGCGGCGCGAGCGGGCGTGCGTTACAGCGTCGAAAATCCTTGGGTGTATCTCGAAACTAACGCCACCGGTGTGCTCAATTTGCTGGAAATGAGCCGCCGCGCCGGGGTGCCCAAGTTCGTCCAGGCGTCCACTTCCAGCCTCTACGGCGAAGGCAACGCGGTACCTTACCGGGAAGACGCCAATACCGACCGTGTGCTTTCCCCCTACGCGGCCAGCAAGAAGGCCGCCGAGGCCCTCTGCTACACCTATCACCGTCTCTATGGGCTGGATGTGACCGTCTTTCGCTATTTCACTGTTTACGGTCCCGCAGGCCGTCCCGATATGGCGCCCTTCCGCTTCATTCAATGGATTAGCGAAGGCCGCCCCCTGCGGCTGTTTGGGGATGGTTCGCAATCGCGCGATTTCACCTATGTGGACGATATTGCCCGCGGCACCTTGCTCGGCCTGAAACCTCTGGGCTATGAGGTCATCAACCTGGGCAATGACCGGCCTTACACCGTCAGGGAACTCATTGCGCTCATCGAGCGCGCCGTAGGGCGGAAGGCCAACATTGTGCATGAGCCCCGCCACCCTGCCGATGTGGAAACCACCTGGGCCAGCATCGAAAAGGCCCGTCGCCTGCTGGGGTGGGAGCCGACCATTTCGCTACCGGAAGGCATTCAGCGCACGGTGGCGTGGTATCAGGCCGAGCGGGCATGGGCTGCGCAGATTTCCACAGGAGCATAACGTGGCAACCTTGCAGTTTCAACGGTGGCGTGCTGTGTGGAACGAAGAAAGCCCCTTGTGGAATCTCGTCGCGGCGGGGGGTGTGGCCGCCTTTGCAGCGGTTGCGGGTTATTTTGCCCACCATCAGCAGCCCGTGTTAGACGAAGGCACCTATCTCTACAAAGGCTTACTTTTCGCGCGCGGCGTCTATCAGCCGCTTCAACCCAACGGGCCGTGGTCCAATCACATGCCGCTTTCGTTTCTGATTCCGGGGTATGTGCAAAAGTGGTTTGGGCCGGGGCTGGAGGTGGGGCGCTATTTTGCGATTTCCGCCGCGGTGGTGATGTTGCTGGGCCTGTGGCTGCTGGTGCGCCGTTTGACCAACCGGCGCTGGGCGGCTGCTGCCGTGTGGGCTTTTGTCGCCATGCCCACCGCGGCGAGGGTGTACAGCCTGGCCATTTCCCAGCCCCTGGTGGCAGCCATGTTCGTGTGGGTGCTGGCGCTGATGGCCGACGAGCGCCCTGCCAAATGGCAATTGGCGCTGAGCGGCTTGCTGGCTGGCGTCATGGTGATGACACGCCTCAACATGGCGATTGCGTGGGGGATAGTGGGGCTTTTTGTGACCTGGCTATGGCGACGGCGCAGCGTGTGGTTTTGGGGCGCTTCCCTGGCTGTTGTGCTTGGCCTGCACGCCTTGTATTGGCCGCGCATCGTGTGGCTGTGGGCGCGCTGGTTGCCCTCGTGGGTGCATTTGCCTGCTCAGTTCAGCATAGATCTCAGCCATGCACCGCAGGCTGCGGTGACCTCGGTGAGCATGTGGCAACGGCTACGGGCACTAAGCAACGCTCTCATGGCCTGGCCCCTGGCGTGGGCAGGCCTTTTCGCCGGCATGGCGGCAGGGACGGCCACACGGCCGTCACCCCAGGCTTTCCCTCGACGCGCCCTGGGGGCCGGGGTTGTGCTGGCCTGGGCACTCGCGCTGCTCCACGCCTGGGCCTCGGTGGGGAAATCGTATTGCGTGGACTGTTTCACGCCTTACAACGGCTTTTATGCACCGTTGATGGTCGCTGTGGGGGCAGTAGGGTTGCACCAGGCGTGGGAAAACCCGCCCCAGCGGCGTGTGACGCAAGCGTTGACGGCTTTGCTTTTCGCGGTCCTGGCATCCAGCAATTTTCCTGCTTTGCTGGATGCGCTTTCGCACACTTTCCAGCGCCTTGGCTTCCATGCCGGCGAGGTTTTCTTGCGACGAATCATTGCCTGGCCGCATTTCCACGTGTTTCCCCACCTGTCTATGCCTGAGGCGGGGCGGGTGTTCTGGACACTTGTGCTGCTTGTGGGCTTCCCTGGGGCGGCCTGGCTGGTGAGGCGACGGCATTTTGCCCCCCGGCGTGCCGAGCTTATGGGGCTGGCTGCGTTGGCGTTGCTCTCGCCTCTTCCTTTGCTGAGCGGCGCGTGGCGGCCTTACGACTGTGCCCCCGATGTACTCACCGTTCACCGCCAGGCGGCTGAGGCCCTTGCGCGCGCCATCCCGCCTGAGGCCACGGTGTACTGGGCAGCCTATCCACCCACCGTACTGCTCCGCACGCGCGGCATCAGGGTGTTTCCCCAACAACTCAACGACCATTACAATTTCCGCAACGGCGGCGACCCGCAAATCCTGGCTTCGTGGGGTTATTGGAACCCAACGTTGGCGCGGCAATGGCTTGCACAGGCCGATGTGGTGATTACGGATGAGCATGTGTTGCTCGACGGTCCGCCGCCGCCTTTCGAGGCCGCCGGCTTTGCCATTCGCCAGGAGATATCCTTAATGCCGGAATGTCTGGGGCGGCAGGGTAAATTGGAAATCATGCTGAGGAGCAAGCCATGAAAATCTCGGTGGTTATCCCGGTTTATAACGAGCGCGAGAATTTGCCACTGCTGGACAAAGCGCTGCACAAGGCGTTGGCTGATTGCCGCTATCCGTGGGAGGCCGTGCTGGTGGACGACGGCAGCACCGATGGCAGTGCCGAGGTGCTGGAGCGCCTCGCGGCAGAAGATCCTGCCCGGATGCGGGTGGTGTTCCTGCGGCGCAATTTTGGGCAAACGGCGGCCATTGCTGCCGGCATTGACCACGCTACAGGCGACCTCATCGTACTCATGGACGCCGATTTGCAGAACGACCCGCGCGATATCCCCCGGCTGGTTGCGAAAGTGGAAGAAGGTTACGATGTGGTCAGCGGGTGGCGAAAAGACCGCCACGATGCTTTTCTCACCCGGGTGCTGCCTTCCCGCATCGCCAATGCTCTGATTTCATGGGTCACCGGCGTGCACCTGCACGATTATGGCTGCACGCTGAAGGCCTATCGCCGTGAAGTGCTGGAAGGCTTCCGCCTCTATGGCGAGATGCACCGCTTCATCCCGGCCTATGCGGCTTCGGTGGGGGCGCGCATCACCGAAATGCCGGTGCGCCATCACCCGCGCCAGTTTGGCAAGTCGAAATATGGCCTCATGCGCACGTTGAAGGTGATTTTGGATTTGTTCACGGTGAAATTCTTGCTGAGCTATTTCCACAAGCCCATTTACCTCTTTGGTGGCATGGGGCTGGCGCTGATTTTGCCCAGCAGCGGGTTGCTGGTGTTCCTCATCATTCGGCGCATTTTCTGGCATGTGGCGCTGTTTACCTCGCCACTCTTTCAATTGAGTTTGATGTTCATCATTTTGGGCTTTCAATCCATTTTGATGGGGCTGATTGCAGAATTATTGGTACGCACCTATCACGAAGCACAAGGGAAGCCCACCTACACCGTGCGGCGGGTGTTGAACCCTGCTTCCAGGCAATAGGCCATGCGAATTTTGGTGCTTGTTCACGAATACCCGCCGGTGGGGGGCGGGGGCGGCAAAGTGGCGCAGGATGTCGCCCGCGGGTTAGTCCAGCGCGGGCACGAGGTGCGCGTGCTCACGGCCCATCACGGCAGCCTGCCCCGCCGCGAGACCGACGGGGGTGTGGAAGTCTTTCGACTGCGGTCATGCCGCCGGGAAGCCTTCCGCGCTGACCTGCGGGCGATGGGATGCTACGTGGCCGCTGCGGTGGCGGCAGGGGCGCGCATGGCCCGGCGCTGGAAGCCCGATGTCGTTCATGCGCATTTTGCCGTCCCCGCGGGCGCGGCAGCATGGGGGCTCGCCCGGCTGACCGGCGTGCCGTATGTGCTCACCGCGCACCTTGGCGATGTGCCCGGCGGTGCGCCAGAAAAGACCAGCCGCTGGTTCCGCTGGCTTGGCCCGTTCATCCGTCCCATCTGGCAAGGGGCGGCTCAAATCAGCGCGGTGAGCGAGTTCACCCGCCGCCTGGCCCAGGGGCACTATCCGGTGAACATTCGGGTGATTCCCAACGGCGTGGAAGTCGAAGCCCTGCGCCCCCGCGAGTTCCGCCTGCACCAGCCGCCTCACATTCTTTTCGCCGGGCGCTTTATGCCGCAGAAAAACCCGCACCAGGTAGTGCGCGTGTTGAGCCGCCTGCGTGACCTGCCGTGGCGCTGTACCATGTTGGGCGACGGCCCTTTGCGCGCCGAAGTGGAAGCCGCCGTGCAGGCCGAGGGCCTGGCTGCGCGCTTTGCCTTCCCGGGGTGGGTCACCCCGCAACAGGTGCTGGCGCGTTTCGACGAAGGCGACATTTTGTTCATGCCTTCCCGCAGCGAAGGGCTGCCTGTGGTGGGGGTACAGGCGTTAGCCAAGGGGCTGGCCATCGTCGCGGGGGCGGTGGGCGGCTTCCTGGATGTGGTGGCTGATGGAGAAAACGGCTTTCTCATCCTGCCCGACGACACCGAGGCAGCCGAGGCAGCCTTGCGCCGTTTACTCACCCAGCCGGAGCGTTTGCGCGCTTTCCGGGAAGCCAGCCTGCAGCGGGCTCGCCGCTTTGACCTTGCTGCCGTGGTCGCGGCTTATGAAAACATGCTGACCCAAGCCATACTGCTGTGAGGAGAACCTTGCGCCTGAGTTTCAATTTTCACGACATTGTTGCCCTGGAAATCGACGCCGATGAGGCGTCGGCGGCGTTCTTTCAGGCCGAATACCGCCCTTATCTTGGGGCTTCCTCTCTGCCCGGCACGCCGCGGGTGCGCCTCATGGTGCAACGCGGCGCCCCCCGCACGGCTCCAGCCCCCTGGACGCGTTGGACGCACAAATTTTTAGCCCGCTGGGCTTACCGCATTCGGCTGGGTGAAGACGAGGTGCTCATCGAGGCCGTGGGCAATCGCTGGGCGATTCCGATGGTGCATCACATGTTAGTGCACCCTTCCTTGCGCTATCTGGCCGCGCATCGCGGGGTGCTGATGCTGCACGCCGGTGCAGTGGCCTTCAATGGCCGCAGCCTGTTGTTTACCGGCCACGGCGGGGTTGGGAAGACCACGACCGTCTCGGCTTTGTTAGCCGATGACGGGGCAGGCCTTGCCCTCCACGCCGACGACTATGTGTTCGTAACGCCCCAGGGGGAGACTTTTTCTTACCTCACGCGCGCCCATCTTTATCAACCGTTGCTTTCGTGGGTGCCTGTGCTGCGGGCGCGGCTAACGGTTGAAGAACGCATTCGCCTGCGTGTGCTGGGCGCTATCCGCCGTTGGAGCCGGGATCGCATCAAATGGCCTGTGCGCATGGCGCAGGATCGGCTATGGCCCGAGGTGCCCCATGCCCGGCAGGCCCACCTCGCCGCGGTGGTGTGGCTGGCGCGGGGGCAGGGCCCTCGCGCGACCCTGGCCCCCTTTACCCCCACCATGCAAGACCGGCAAGATTTGTTAGCCATGAACTTTTATGAAGCCAGACACTTCATCGCTTTGCTGGAAGCCCAGGATAGCAAAGCCGAAGCGGACATTGCTGCCTGGCG